>Ga0306920_100004420_pt1 | contig 18003 bp, 11 predicted proteins | sample flu12Cox44000170_FD_204666 | JGI IMG/M metagenome (GOLD analysis project Ga0306920, IMG submission 204666) | Lab enrichment of tropical soil microbial communities from Luquillo Experimental Forest, Puerto Rico - flux4day.12C.oxic.44.000.170 (v2)... | ecosystem: Environmental > Terrestrial >... | reverse complement strand
TAGGGGCGCGCGCGTACGGTCTTCACCCAACCCGGCGGAAGTTGCAGCATTGCACGAATCGTGGAGTGCCGAATATTCGGCTCAGACATCGCGACCGAGTGCGAAACCAGAGGAACCGTATCGCCAGCTTCCGCCGACAGGATATCCGCGCGGCGGCGATCGAACGGAAGTAAGTCCCACACGGACATGTGCTGCGAAACGAGCACCCGGTCCAGAGCCTCCAGCGACAGTTGGCGGCGGCTGCGCAGAAAATTCGAGATATGCGACTGGCCAAACCCGGCCTGGCGCGCCAACAGCGAGACGCTGAGCGTCCCGCGTTGAATTCTCCGTAGCAGCTCAAAACGGAGGCGCTCGTGCATCTGCGTGAGATTCATGTGTGGAAAATCCGCCACGAGCAATATCCCAGTTGCTCGCTTATTTCAAGCAGCAAAACAAGTTAGGCGAATTCCCTTTAATTTTGCTGGTTTGTTTCTCAATTGAAAAGGCAACTAAACGGAAAGTCGCGAGAAAGGTTGACCCTGAAGATACATAACCCTAGGATTGCATCCACTTACTCACTCGGTTTATGGGGTGTTCATGGGAGCGTTTCCAAAACGAAACGGTCTAATGGGGATACTGTCCCTATTCACCTGGGACTGCGTCATGAGGCGGGTTTCTCCCCGCACAAGCGCATCATTTCCACGCTCAAATGCGCCCGACAGAGGCGCCTACGGGCAAACCGCGAGAGAATTCCAGAATCTGTGCAGCGACAGCATGACAAAAACGAAGGAAATGGGCGGCACCTCCTCCATCGGGACACGAGAAACCCGAATAGCCCGTTGTGTTTCCTTTTACCCCGGCATAACAACAAAATTAACGATAACCGCCGGGTTTTTGCCTTGGGAGAGTGTGAGTCATGGAGTTGCGCGTGCAACTGAAAGTATGCGAGGGCTGCGGTTGTCTTTGGTACCGCGCCCACAACCACGGGAGTGTGTATTGCCAAAAGTGTGAAGTTCTCCTGATGGACTTTCCTGCGCCGGAAAGCCGAAAGCGGCGCGGTCGTCCTGTGCGTAATTCGGGGGTGCGGGCGTGGCGCCTGGCCGAAGCGGTTGGGGGTGCGGAATGAGCGCCGCCCTTCAGTTGCCGGTCGTCTGGGGCGCAGCGGCGCCGGAAACCGTTTGGCACGAAATCAGGAGAAAGAGAGAGCAGGCCGCACCGGCAGCCAATGAAGCCCCGCTTCGCGCGGAGCCGAACACCGGACTGGAGTTCTACCGGAAGCACACAGAAAGCATCCTGCGCCGGTATCTGTACGCATCGATGCTGGTGGGCCGTACGCCGGAACTGCTGAGAGATTCAGTCGGCCGGGGTTGGGCGTCCAGCCGTCCTATCCGCAGTTTCGAAGATGCAGTGATCTTTGTGCTCGACGTGGAATCCTGCATCAAGAGGCTCAACCCGCTCGACAGGAGGCTGCTGATGCGTATCGTTCTGCAGGACTATACGCATGCTGAAACCGCGGAGATGCTGGGAATATCGGTCCGCAACGTTAGTTGTAAATTCCCGGTGGCGCTGGACCGGTTGACCCGATTACTGCTAAATGCCGGGTTATTGGTGTTACCGCATTAATATCTGGGCAAGCCGGCAAACGAGGGGCGCGATCCGCGTCCCTCGTTTGCCGGCAAAGCGTTTCCTTCGATCCCTCCTCATGCGGCGCGCAGTCTGCGCCGGCCCGTACCGGGCTACAATCGATTAGCCCCACGAGGAAATCGATTGATGCTCGCCAAAATCTTTTCCGCCATCCTCATGTTGCCAGTTACATCGGCGCTTGCGCAGCAGCCCGCGCCCGCCGCGGCTAAGCCGACCACCGCTGCTGAAGCCCCTGCGCGCGACACCAGCTATATCGACGAAAAAGGCACGGCGCACGTGACTCGCGTGGTGCCGGTGCCCGAGAATCTCAGTCCTGAAGCGCAGAAGAGCCTCAGCCGCGCCGAGCCGGACCAGGGGCCGCCCCTCTCCCTCGAACAGCGGCGCAAAATGACCGACGCGTACACGGCGGGCGCCAAGGAAGAATGGCTCAAAATCTGCCCCGTGGACATCAAGGACCAGACCATCGAGGGCGTACCTGTCCGGGTGATAACTCCGCAGAACATGCCGATGTCGAGCCACAACCGGATTCTGCTGAATTTGCATGGAGGCGGCTTCAACTCCGATTCGGGCTCGTATACCGAATCCATCCCGATGGCCTATTACACCAAGGTCAAGGTTGTGGCCGTGCTCTACCGGCTGGCGCCGGAACATCCATTCCCCGCGGCCGTGGATGACTCCATCGCAGTGTACAAGGCGCTCCTAAAGGTCTATTCACCCGACCATATCGTGATCTACGGCACCTCCGCCGGAGCCATTCTCACCGCCGAAGTGGCTGCGAAGCTCAAGCAACTCGGCCTTCCCCTGCCTGCGGCACTCGGCATATTCAGCGGCATGGGCGACTTCGGGCGCATGGGCGACTCAATCGCCATGTACGCTCTGCGCGGCCTTTCGGGCCACCTCGATCTGCCCGAGCCCGGCGCGCACGATCCCTATTACGTGGCTTCAACGGACGCAAAGGACCCGGTGCTCTCGCCGATATACTCTGACCTGCACGGACTGCCTCCCACGCTATTCGTCACCAGCGGGCGCGACCTGCTGCTGAGCGGAACGGTCAATCTGCATCGCGCGTTCCTGCTCGCCGGCGTAGACGCGCGCCTCATCGTCTATGATGCGCTGACCCACGCATTCTGGTATGACCCGAAGCTGCCCGAGGCCATTGAGGCGAACAAGCTCATGGCCGACTTTTTTATAAAATCGCTGACGGCTAAGAAGCAGGCAGCAGCCGCGTCCAGCGAACCGCAAAAGTGAGGTGCACCATTCCTGCCAGGACCATCATCGAGCCCTTCCGCATCAAAAGTGTCGAGCCCATTCGCTGGACCACGCGCCAGCAGCGGCAGGGGCTGCTTGAAGCAGCGCACTACAACCTGTTTCTTCTGCCCGCCGACGATGTTCTGATCGATCTGCTAACCGACTCCGGCACGGGCGCCATGTCCACCGAGCAGTGGGCCGCCGTGATGCACGGCGACGAGAGTTATGCCGGCAGCAGGAGCTTCGAGCGGTTCCAGAATTCGATCCAGGACATCTGCGGCTACAAGCACGTCATCCCCACGCACCAGGGCCGCGCCGCCGAGCGCATTCTCTTCGGCATCGCGTGCAAAAAAGGCGATGTGGTTCCCAACAACACCCACTTCGACACCACGCGCGCCAACGTGGAGTTCGTTGGCGCAGAGGCCGTCGATCTCGTCATTCCCGAAGGCCGCCAGCCGTCATTGATTCATCCGTTCAAGGGCAACATGGATTTAGAGGCGCTGGAGAGCCTCATTCAGCGCGTTGGCCGCGAGCGCATTCCGCTCGTGATGCTCACCGTCACGAACAACTCCGGCGGCGGTCAGCCGGTGTCGATGGAAAATGCGCGCCAGGTCAGCGCGGTCTGCCGCAGGCACGGAATCCCGCTCTACTTCGACGCGTGCCGCTTTGCGGAAAATGCGTGGTTCATCAAGCTGCGCGAGCCGGGATACTCATCCAGGACTCCGAAAGAAATCGCGCAGGAGATGTTCCGTCTCGGCGACGGCTGCACCATGTCGGCGAAGAAAGACGGAATGGCCAATATCGGCGGCTTCCTGTGCACCAACGACGATCTTCTCGCCCAACAGCAAAAAGACCTGCTGATTCTCACGGAGGGCTACCCGACCTATGGCGGCCTTGCCGGACGCGACCTTGAAGCTATCGCTGTGGGCATCCAGGAAGCCCTCGAAGAGGACTATCTCCGCTATCGCATCGCCTCCACCGCGTACCTCGGCGATCACATCGCGTCGCACGGTGTGCCCATCGTGCAGCCGCCGGGCGGCCACGCCATTTATCTGGACGCGCGCGCCTTTCTGCCGCACATTCCCGCCGATCAGTATCCGGGAATTGCGTTGGCGGCCGAGCTGTATCTCGAAGGCGGCGTGCGCTCCGTGGAGATAGGGTCGCTCATGTTCGGCGCTGCCGCGCAGATGGACCTGGTGCGGCTGGCGATTCCTCGCCGCGTTTATACCCAAAGCCACATCGACTACGTTGTTGAAGTGATCCTCGAAGTGTGGGCCCATCGCGAGACGATTCGCGGCATGCGCGTCACATACCAGGCGCCGTTTTTGCGGCACTTTACGGCGCATCTCGAGCCTGTGAGCAAGTAATATCGCCGGGTGCCCCAGGTCTCGATTTTGAGACCTGGGATATGCGATCAGTAATAAGTCCGCGCCTCATTCCCTCTGCCTTCGATCAGCAGAATGGTTTCAGCCGCGGTGCTGTCAGGCCGCTTCGCAGCGATCTCTTGCAGTGTCGGAATAGCGCCCTTCGCTGCAGGTCCCATCTGTCCCAGGGCGATCATGGCGGTCCGGAACATGAATCGGCCCTCGTTCTTGTCCGCAAGGATGGCTGCCAACGCCGGGACCGCCGGCTCGGCTTTGGCGCCGATCGCTCCCAGCGCCTGCGCGGCGGCCAGGCGTACCGTGAGCTCCGTGCCTTTCAATGCGGCAATCAACGTCGGCACCGCGGGCGCGGCGTTCGGACCAATTGACTTGAGAGCCAGTCCGGCCAGAATTCGCACCCGTGGTTCAGGATCTTGAAGTACGCGAATGAGCGCCTGGATCGTTGACTCACTACCAGCTCCAATCTTTGCCAGCGAACTCGCCGCCGCAGAGCGCACGTCCGGGTCCGCATCGGAAAGGGCAGCGGTCAATTCCGGCGCCGCGGCTGCGCCGTCGGGGCCAAACTCGCCGATGGCGTAGAGCATCCTGGTCCGTTCCGCTGCGGTCGACGCGGCTTTGAGACTGCGCAGGTACTCTGCCAGAGCGCGGCCTCGATAGAGCGGGCCGGGTGCGGCACTGGTTTCTGACGGTTGGTCATCGGCAGGTTGTGCGACGCTCAGGTCAGGCATCTTCTCGAGCACAATGTCGTTGATGCCGAACTTATAACCCGCCGAGCGCGAATCCTTCCCCGTGCAGATAAAACTCAAAGTGTGCCGCCCCTTCGCAAGCTCGACCATACCCAACGACCAGTCGCGCGCGACGTACACCTCGGGCAAATAGCCGTAGATCACGTCCGGCCCGGGGAGCGGAATCTCCGACGTCGATGGCTGCCGCTCGTCGAGGTTCATGGGCTTGCCGTCGATGAACGCGGCGTAGTCGCCATAATCCGGCGCCTGGGCTATCAGGCCGATCAATTCGTATTTGCCGTCCTCGGGAATATCGATCGGCACATTCACCTTTGCTCCCGGCCCCTCGCCGTCGAAGAACAGGAGGTCCTTTTCCCAATCCACTTCCTTCTGCACCGAGGCCTTACCATGTTCGGCGGTCACATCGCCGATCGCATTTTCAATCGTCAGTTGTTTGGCATTCCCCAGCGGCAGCCGGTCAGCGCCGTACGGCGGCTCGGGCAATCCCTCGTTCACGCCCTTCTGGTACCAGAACGCCACGCTCGAAAAGAAATCGGGGCGCTCTTCGAAACCGGAACGCACCGAGCCGTCCGGATTGGCCGTCCAGCCCGCATGCTCGATGCCCGCCCACAGCGACGTCTTGAACGGGACGGGATCGGGAATGTGCCAGCGGTATCCCGTCAACCGCGAGCCCAGTTTCTCGCCCTCGGTGATGGGCGTACCCGTCCACGGACCGGTAACGTCGCGCAGCCCCCAGGCTTCGTTGAAATAGTCCTCACTCCCGGTGCCGACAATCTGCGGCTTGGCCGCGCCATCGACGTAAAAAAGGTCATCGCCCTCGCCGAACCACGAGACCTGCGTCTGCACCACGCTCATCACGGTGCCCACGTAATGGCCGGTCCCCTTGATGTCGAGGAACGCATAGTTACGGCCCCTGCGTGCCGGGCGCTCCTGCCGGTAGTAAGCGTGAAAGTATCCGACGTCGTCGGGAAGGGAATCGTAGTTCCGGTAATCGACGTGGTAGTAAAACATGGCCGCCATGCGATGACCTTCGTTGGTCACCGTGATCCGGCAGGATTTGCGGTAGGGCATGGGCCAGTAGCTGTTGCGCGCGCGGCCCATCGAGCTGTCGCGGACCATGTTCGAGAACACGTTCCGCTCTGACCCGTGGCCGACTGCGAAGAAGTCGCCGAGCGGCGCATCCACGCTGGGAGTTTTGTGGCCGTCATAGTAGACACGGATGCGCAGCAGGCGCGGCCATGCAAATTCGCTGTCCGCGACGGTGAGCCAGATGTGCGTCACCATGCCGGGTCCGCCGAGGTCCGCCATCACCAGAGTCTCGCCCGGCAGAATGCGCTTGCTGTCGTCGTTCGAAGCCACGAACCGGTTGGCGCTCGAAACGCGCGCGGCCGTGTACGGCTTCATGCGGGCCATGTCCAGGGAGTCGTCGTTTGCCTGCGGCAACGCGGATGCGGCAGCAAACAGCAGGACAGGTGCGACTAGATTTCGTCTCGACCGTCCGATCATGGTCGGGTTCTCCTTGAGCAGCGATGTTCGGAACAACAAATGAACGGCCTGTGCCGAGCCGAACTTCTGTGCTTTCCCACCCTCGCGACACTACGAAGTCGCGAGGATGGGGCACGGGGGGTCGGTTTTCGATTTTAAAGGCACCGGGCTGCCGCGACCGCCGACGCCCAGGCCCATTGAAAGTTGAAGCCGCCCAGGTGGCCGGTCACATCGACAGCCTCGCCGATGAAGAATAACCCAGGCACGCTTCTTGCTTCCATGGTCCGCGCCTGCAGATCGTCTGTGTTTACGCCGCCCGCGGTAACTTCAGCCTTTTCGAATCCCTCAGTTCCCGCGGGATGAAATTGCCAGCCGCGCAGACCGCGTTCGCAGGCCTCCAGATCCGCATTCGTCCAGCCGGCTGGTGTCGCTTCTTCGGCGAGACTGGCGGCGAGCCGCTGCGGCAGCACGGAGTTCAGCGCCTGCTTCAGCGCTTGCGTGTCGCGGCGGCCGCGCGGCTCCAGCAGCGGGGTCAGAAGCTTGGCCTTGCGCTCAAGCCCCGGCGCGAAATCCACCGTGATCGCTTCGCCGGCCTTCCAATAGGAAGAGGCCTGCAGGATGGCCGGCCCGCTCAGCCCACGATGGGTAAAGAGCATCTTCTCGCGGAAAGGAACGGAGTGCGTTCGGCCATTGCGGGCCGGGGCGCTGGCGATGACGTCAGCCGAGACGCCGGCCAGTTGCGTCCAGCGCGCTTCGTTGCCCGCCAGCACCAGCGGTACCAGCGCCGGCCGCGGTTCAATAATGCGCAGGCCGAATTGGCGGGCTAGATCGTAGGCGAGCCCTGTGGCGCCGAGTTTGGGGATCGACAGGCCACCCGTGGCAACGACTAGCGCATCGGCGAGGAAATCTCCCGCCGACGAGGAAACGCGGAACCCGTCCCCGTTCCGGTCTGCCGCAATGCTTTTCGCACCCAACACGATTTCGACACTGCCGCGCTCGCACTCGGCCAGCAGCATGTCCACAACCTGGCGCGACGACCCATCGCAAAAGAGCTGCCCCAGTGTCTTTTCGTGCCAGGCGATGCGATACCGCTCCACGAGTTCCAGAAAGTGACGCGGCTGATACAGCGCCAGTGCGGATTTCGCGAAATGCGGGTTGGCGGAGAGAAACCGGTCGGGCGCGCAGTGGAGATTGGTGAAATTGCACCGCCCGCCGCCGGAAATGAGGATTTTCCGCCCCGGTTGCGCAGTGTGCTCCAGCAGAACCACGCGGCGGCCTCGCTGCCCGGCAACAGCGGCGCACATCAGGCCGGCGGCTCCGGCGCCCAACACAATCGCATCGAATTGGCGCGGCGCCTGAGCCATGGGCCAGTCCAGAATAACTGCCGCCCTGACAGGTGCGCCGCGGCTTGCCCGGAGTGCGCAGATATAGTGGTAACAGCACCCGGCAGCGCAAGAAGCCGGGCTTAAACGCATGGCGAACAAGACTGCAAACGGATCGAAAGCGGCGGCCGAAGCGGCGCCCGAGGCATCGAACAAGGTCAAAGAGACTCCATTCGAAGCCGTGGCCAGCACCTGCTCGGTACTGGTGGTAGGGCTTTTCATTCTCACGTTTCTGGGACAGAACTTCGTGATCCCGTCGGGGTCGATGGAGAAGACCCTGCTCATCGGCGATCACCTGCTGGTGGACCGGGTCACCATCGCGCCGCCCTCGAATTGGATGCCCCTGGTGCGCTATCGCGAGCCCCGGCGCGGAGATATCGTGGTGTTCATCCGGCCGGCGCCGGAGCCCGAACCAGACGCCGAGGGCAATCCGCAGTATCTGATCCTGGTCAAGCGCCTCATCGGCGTCCCCGGCGATCGCATTCACCTGCACGAAGGCGTGGTGTACATCAACGGAGTGCCCCAGCCGATGCCCCCGGAAGGACTCGGGACGCCCGTCCTGCAGCCTTCGGAGCAGACCTACGTGGATGAGTTCCCCGCCGTGCTTCCGACCTTGAACGATACACATGGCGCGGTGGACCCGTGGGTTGTGGAGTTGCCCAGCCACATCGAAAACGGCGACCTGGTGGTCCCGCCCGGCAAGTACTTCATGATGGGCGACCATCGCCACGCCAGCCTCGATTCGAGGTTCTGGGGCTTTGTGCCCCGCGAAAACATCATGGGCCGGCCGCTGTTCAATTACTGGTCGTTTGTCACTCCCGAGAACCAGCAGGACAAGGCCGGTATCGGGAACGCGCTCGGGTGGATGGGCCACGTCGCCGTGCACTTCTTCACCGATACGCGATGGACGAGGACGCTGCATCGGGTGCGGTGACGGGATTAAGAAAATTTGTCCTCAGCTCTCACCTTTGTAAGAGCCGTTCACGCCAAACCGTTCGCGCACAAGAGCCATGGCTTCATCGGTCGTCGTGATTGCGCCCTCCAACTGTGCGTCTTCGACAGCCTGCAGCATGGGTTTGAATTGCGGTCCCGGCGTGTACCCGGCGGCGATCAGTTCCCGCCCCGTCAGCAGCGGTTTGGGCCGCACGCTCTCCTCGGGCATCGACGCATAGCTCTCGCGTACGAACTCGTAGATCTCCAGGTTGGCGTGCGCGGCCAGGCAGTCCATGCGGTGCAGCGCCAGGTGCTCGGGGAAGTCGTGCAGGCGGAAAAACCGCTTCAGCGTCGAGGCCTTCATCCGGGGCGCATCGGCGAAGCGCATGTGGTTCTCGATGAGCGAGAGGATCTGGCGCGTTTCCTCGTTGGAGAAGCGAAAGCGGCGGCAGATGTCGGCGCCGATGGCCACGCCCACATCCACGTGGCCGTCGAAACGGATGCGATCCGGAGCAATGCGGAAGGTAGCGGGTTTGCCGACATCGTGCAACAGCGCACCCCAGGCCAGGGTCATGGAACATCCCGGCTCGAGTTGTTCCAGGAGCATGAGCGTGTGAACCCACACGTCGCCCTCGGGATGAAACTGCGGGGGCTGTTCCACTCCCTTCATCCGGGCCGCTTCTGGCAGCACCTGGACCAGAAGGTCGGTCTCATCCAGCAATTCGAAGGCGCGCCGCGCCTTGCCCTCGGTCAGCATTTTGGTCAATTCGTCCCTCACGCGCTCGCGGCTCACGGCGTGGATGCGGGCGGCAAGAGCGCGCATCGCGGCCAGCGTTTGCGATTCAAGCGCAAACCCAAAGCGCGCCGCAAAGCGCACGGCGCGCAGAAGACGAAGGTGGTCCTCTTCAAATCGGCGGCGCGGCTCTCCAATGGCGCGAATGAGGCCCGCATCCAGGTCCGCCAGTCCTCCCACGTAATCCAGAACGGAACTTCGCAGATCGCCATTTCCAAATCCGCCGTCATCCTGAGCGGAGTCCGCCATGGCGGACGGAGTCGAAGGACCCGCATTTCGGGACGCCCGCAGTCGCAGCGGATCCAGCAGCAGCCCATTGATCGTGAAATCGCGCCGCTGCACGTCTTCCTGCGCGGTCTTCGTGTAACGGACTTCATCTGGGTGGCGCCCATCGCTGTACGCGCCGTCGGAGCGATACGTGGCCACCTCGGTGATGCAGCTTTCCGCTACCGCGCCGTCGTCACAGCCCATCCCCGTTTCCGATGCCACCAGGACTACCCCGAAGTGCGCGCCGACCGCAAACGTGCGCGGAAACATCTCGAGCACGATATCGGGCGTGGCGGAAGTGGCCACGTCGTAATCCACTGGCTCGCGGCCCAGCAGCAGGTCGCGAACGCATCCGCCCGCAAGATACGCCTCATATCCGCTGGAGCGCAGCGTCTCCGCGATTCGGAGGGATGCATCGAATTGGGGCGAGCGGACCATCTGCTTCCATTCTTACTCACCCGACGGCGCGGCAACGTTCGGGCATCGGCCCGGTAAACTGAATAGATGAGCCGCGGCCTCATTCTCGGCATTGAAAGCTCCTGCGACGAAACCGCCGCCGCCGTGGTGGAGCGCGGCGCGCGCACGCTTTCATCCGTGGTCGCCTCCCAGATTTCCACTCATGCGACTTACGGCGGTGTGGTGCCGGAACTCGCCAGCCGTGAGCACTTGCGCGCCATCGTGCCTGTGGTGCGGGCGGCTCTTGACCAGGCGCGGGCCTCGTTCGATGACCTGGACGCCGTTGCCGTCACCTCGGGCCCGGGCCTCGCGGGCGCGTTGCTGGTGGGCATCACGTACGCCAAAGCGCTGGCGTTTGCCCGCGGCCTGCCGCTCATCGCCGTCAACCACCTTGAAGGGCACATCCATGCGGTGCTGCTCGAGGAGAGGCAAAAGCGGACGCAGGTTTCGGCCGCAACGGAGCATGGTGCTCTCCCACCCTTGCGACAGAAAGAAGCCGCAAGGGTGGGGCACGGCGCGGTAGAGGAAGAGCCGGCGCTGGCGCTCGTGGTGTCAGGCGGGCACACGCACCTTTACCGCGCGCGTCCGTCCGGCGGCTCGTGGAGATACGCCCTTGTCGGGCGCACCCTCGACGATGCGGCCGGCGAAGCCTACGACAAAGTAGCCAAGCTGCTGGGACTCGGCTACCCGGGCGGTCCCTGGATCGACGCGCTCGCCGTCTTTGGCAACCCCCAGGCTGTGCCGTTTACGTTCGCGCAGATCAAGCCAAAGGTGCATCTGCAAGGCAAGGCCCCGCGCACCAAGGCTGCGAAAACAGCCCCCATCGCCGACCTCGATCCGCATTTCCTGTTTTCGTTTTCGGGCATCAAGACGGCTGTGCTGCGCTACGTCGAACTGCACCACATGCGCGAGGAGGCGCAGGCCCGCGTGCCGCGCATGCTCGCCATGGGCCATCCACCAAAAAACAGAGAAGACGCGCTCGCGCTCTGTCCCCAGTCCACCCTCGACCTGGTTGCCAGTTTCCAGCATGCGGTCGTGGGCGACCTGATGAAGAAGACATTCGCCGCGGCCGAGTCGGTACGCGCGACCCGCATCCTGGTCACCGGCGGCGTGGCGGCCAATCGCGAACTGCGCGCGCGTTTCACGGCGGAAGCCGCGCGGCGCGGCGTAACAATTGCGTTTCCCACTCTGGCTCTTTCCACTGACAATGCGGCGATGATCGCAGCGGCGGCATGGCCGCGGTTTATGGCAGGCGAGTTCGCAGCCCCGGACCTCACCGGGGACCCTTCGCTCACATTGGGCCGTTGAGAATCCCGCATCGGGATGCGAGGATTCCTTATGCCCGGTTCCGTGGTCCTGAAGCGCGCTTACGGTGTGGTGATCCTGATCTTTGCGGTGATGGTCCCGTGTCTGCCCGCCACAGCCTCTCACCTGGTCACCGGCAATGGCTTCGGTTTCTCCGTGGTGGCGCCGGAGACGGGGACGGCGACGAAGTTCTACGCGCATCCCTACAGCTTCATGCGGCCTGATCCGGCGAATCCGCTGGGCGAGGGCATTGAGACAGCAAGCTTCATCAAGGAACTCGGTTGGGGCGGACGGACCGCGCCCGGTTCGAGTGCGGAGTACGTCGAGGACTCCCACGTAATCCGCATTCATCGCGGCGATGGGACCGGCTGTTTCTTCATGCCGTTCGGATTTGAACGGCCGGCGCTGGTGATCAGTTTGGAAGGAGCATCGCGGGCGCCGAACGCCTGGCACGTGCAATGGAACCGACCCTTGACTTCGCAAACAGTTGTCAATGTTGCCGGAGCCGATGGCCGCGTGTTGCGATTCGAAGGGATCGACGAGTCCCTGCTGCTGGTTTCCCTCGGCAGGCCTGGCAATTCGACCGCCCCGGCGGATCAACCGCTGGCGTCCAGCCCGACGTGGGCGCTCATTTCTCTGGAGAGCGAGGACGATGCCGAAGCGGCGATCCGGGAATTCGTCCGATGGCGCAGCGGCCTTTCAGCCCAGGCCTTGGTGCGCCGCGAAATCGCGCAACTGGAGCAGTGGCGCGCCAAGCCGGCCGCGCACTTCAAGGATGAGAACGAGCGCCATCTCTGGCGGCAGAGCGAAACCATGCTGCGCATCGCCCAAAGCCGCGAGCCCAACCGCGCAAACCGCCACAGCAACGGGCTGATCGTTGCGAGCCTTCCTGACGGCGTGTGGTTCACGCCGTGGGTGCGCGACATGGCCTGGGCCACGGTGGCGCTGGCGCGCATGGGCCACCGCAGTGAGGCGCGCGCCTCGTTGCTGGCCTATTTCAACGCGCAGCCAACGGGCAAGATGCGCGCCGAAGTGAACGACGCGGATTACCAGGTCTCGGTCGTGCGCTATTTCGGCGATGGCGCCGAGGAGCCCTTTTTCACCATGGAAGGAGGCACCAATATCGAGTTCGACGACTGGGGCGAAGCGCTGTGGGTTCTGGGCGAATACCTGCGCAAGTACGACGACCCCGCGCTGCTCATGGCAGAAACCCATCGCGGAAGTCTGTATGAGAGCGCCCGCGACTTCGTTGTCAAGCCGCTGATCGCCAACTCGGAGAAGTATGGCGAGGGCCTGATTGTTGGGGCCGATACCTCCATCTGGGAGGAGCGTCAGAAGGACAAGAAGCATTTCGCGTTCTCGACCGCGATGGCCATCGTGGGGCTGCGGGAGTTCGCCGAAGTTGCGCGGCGCGCGGGAGATGACTCCGGGCGACAGGACGCGCTGAAGCACGCGGACCTGCTCGAGAAAGGGTTTGCTGCGGCGTTCATCCGCGGCGGCAAGCTGCATGGAACGCTCGAAGAAGGCGTCAAGAACGACATTGATGGCGCGCTCGTTCCCATCATCAACTTCGGCCTCGTGCGCGACCCGGCCGTCGTGCGCGACACCGTGGAACGCATGGAACTGCTGAAAGTGGCTTCGGAAGGCTATCGGCGCGTGCGCAGCACCTACACTGACCCGGCCATCTTCGAGTACTGGTACGAACGGCAGGAGTTCCTCTTCGTCGATCTTAGCCTGGCGGAGCTTAACCGCCACATCGGCCGCACCAGTGAGGCCGATGCGATGCTGAAGCGCATCGTGGACAAGTCCGCCGGCGATCACAACATCATCCCCGAAATGTACGTCGCCCTGCCCTGCAAGCTTTTCCCCGGCAATTTAGGCGATCCCACGGGCGCGTTGCCCATGGTCGGATACGGCGCGGGGGCATATATTCTGCACATGCTGGAACGCGAGCGCAGTGGAAAAGCGCCGTACTAGTGCGGTGGTCTGAACTTCGCACCAGAAAAACTGCCGTCATCCTGAGCGAAGTTTGGCCTTTACGGCCAAACGAAGTCGAAGGACCTGCATTTGCTTTGGGACGAATGTCGGACTCACCACGCTGGCGCAATCGGCAATCTGAATGACGCACTTCAATCGCTTCCGGCGCTTCTGTAGAAGGAATAAACGCGAAACACCCGGACCGCGTGATCATCTCAATGTCTGCGGGGTGAAAAATGAAACAGTCCTTTGACGCAATCGTCGTCGGCGCGGGGCAGGCGGGACCGTCGCTGGCGGTGCGCCTGGCCGGGGCGGATTGGAGGGTGGCTTTCATCGAGCGCCACCTGTTCGGCGGAACCTGCGTGAACACCGGCTGTACCCCCACCAAGGCGATGGTCGCCAGCGCTCACGCGGCTCATCTGGCCCGCCGTGCGCGCGATTTCGGCGTGCATGCCGGGCCCGTTTCGGTCGATATGCGCGCCCTCAAGGCACGCAAGGATGCAATCGTCATGAAATCGCGCACCAGCGTTGAAGGCTGGCTGCGCGGAACCAAAGGGTGCACCGTGTTCACTGGGCAGGCCGCGTTCGAAGGCCCCAATACCCTGCGCGTCGGCGATGACGTTCTCGAAGCGAGCAACATCTTCCTCAACGTGGGCGCGCGGCCCCTGGTGCCCAACATGCCGGGGGTCGATTCCGTGCCATTCCTCACCAGCACCAGCATCCTCGATCTCGAAGAGCTGCCGCGCCACCTGGTCGTCGTGGGCGGCGGGTACGTGGGGCTCGAGTTCGCGCAGATGTTCCGGCGCTTCGGCTCCGAGGTCACCGTCATCGACAAGAACCCCCGCCTCGCGATGCATGAGGACAAGGACGCGTCGAAGGTCATCCGCGAAATCTTCGACTCCGAGGGGATTCATGTGCGGCTGGAAGCTAACTGCATCCACCTCGATCGCCGCGACGGAGCCCCGAGCGTTGGGCTGGAATGTGACGAAGGGGCGCCGCACATCGAAGGCTCCCACGTGCTTCTGGCTATCGGGCGTACTCCGAATACCCAGGACCTGAACCTTGCCGCGGCGGGCATTGAAGCCGACGCCCATGGATACATCAAGGTGGATGACCAACTGCGCACCAGCGCTCCCGGCATCTACGCCCTGGGGGACTGCAACGGCCGCGGCGCTTTTACGCACACTTCTTACAACGATTACGAAATCGCGGCCGACAATGTCCTTCTAGGAGCCTCGCGCCGCGTGAGCGATCGCATTCCCGCCCACGCCCTTTACATCGATCCGCCCCTGGCGGGCGTTGGAATGTCTGAGGCCGAGGTCTGCCAAAGCGGAAGACCGGCCCTGATCGGCAAGCGCGCCATGACCAAGGTGAGCCGCGCGATCGAAAAAGGCGAGACCTACGGATTCATCAAGGTGCTGGTCGACCGCGAGACCCAGCACATCCTGGGTGCGACTGTCTTCGGGACCGGCGGCGATGAGGCCATCCACTGCATCCTGACCGCTATGTACGCGCGCCAACCCGCATCCCTGCTCACCCACTCCGTTCACATTCATCCCACCGTCGCCGAATTGATCCCGACCACGTTTGGCGGGTTGAAGCCGCTGGAGTGAGCGCCCCGGCTCAGGCAGGCGGCAACCGGAATGTTCGCAACTCCCTGAATTGAAAGAGATTTTTATTGCATGTAATTCATCCTGTTTCGCTCAGAATCAAGAATGCTGGGTGCCCAAGAGCCCGCCCCGAGTGAAGTCGAAGGGTCCCCGGTTTTGGGACCTGGGTCCTACGAGGCAGTGGTCGTGAGGAGTGCATTGGAGCCATTCAGGAACCATTTAAGCCGGGTTAAGAGCCATTTGGGAACCCTGACAATCGGGCATAAACAATTTAATTTCAATAATTTGCATGACGTTTATCGCCACCCCCCCCGGGGGCTACCGTCTCCTCACTCCTGTACCGCTGTTTGGGATGGCTCAACCCACACAAAATAAGCATCTTAGATATAAGCCCCGCCCGCTGCGCCGCACAGTGCAGAGGGGATGCCTCGCTCAGAAGCGCAGCAAGTACGAGATCTTCATATAGATCGTCTTGCCGTCGCTTATCAGCGAATTGGCCGGTCCCAGGATCGGCGCGCCGGTGTCGCACATGCCGCCCGCCTCGCGCGTGCAGAGCGCGCGATCCAGGTTCGCGAAGTTGCCTATGTACCCGAAATAGAGCGCCGTGCCCGGATGCGGCATATACGTGAAGAGTGCATCCGCAAACACCGTCTTTGAGTTGGGCGCACTGGTCAGGTCCGCGTGCGGCAGCGTGGAGATATACTGCCCGATCAGGTTGAACGAGGCAGCCTTCGTTACCTGGTAGTTCCACCGCGAGATCAGTTCGTGATTGTCGTACACCACGGCGCCGGTTTCAGGATGCGTAAAATGCGTGAACACGTAACTGTTCTGCAGGTCGAGCGCGCCCACGGGCTTCACTTCGAAATTCATGCTTGGCGAGTCGAGGCGCACCGGAACCGGGCCGCTGCCATCCGGGGGCGAGTAGTTGATCGTATTGCCCTTCCAGAATCCGGCGCCCAAGGCCAGGTAAGGCACCGGAGCGGTGTAGAAATGAACGCCGGCCGACTGGTTGTGGTATTCCACATTATCCGAAAGATTGGAGTAATCGATGGGACGCAGCCGATCCTGTCCCATCTCCACGCTCGCTGAAATCGAAGTATTCCGTTTGAAATCGACGTAATAGCGCGGAATGACGTAGAAGTCCAGCGGAAGGCCGGTGTGGTCCCAGATCCTTTCGGTATACACGCTGGGGCCGTGATCGAGGACCGGTCCATGCGAGGGCCGGAACGTGTACCCGATGCGCCCGTTCGGCTCCCGCACGTCGGGGCGCTGGAAAAAGCCCGTGTCCGTCACGAATCCGGCGGACGTGTCGCTGTAGGCGGCCCAGGCGCTCCAGTGCAGGTCAGAGTAGCTCGCCTCCTGTATCCAGGCCTGGCCGCTGCAACTCAAGGCATAGTTCAGGCAGGTCAACTCGCCGTTTGTGTTGTTGTTCAGATTGCGGGTCTCCGAGGTCAGGCCCTGGCCAGTAACGGTCCAGCGGTTCCCGACACGGAAGCGGTAGTCCAGGCCGCCGGCGCGATTGAAGGAGCCGAGGTACTCGCGGTCGGCGTAAATCAGCCCTGCGTTCGACTGCGATCCGATATCCCGATTGAGGCGGCCGACATAGACTTTGGCCCGTGAGTTGTATGCCGGGTCCTGGGGCGGCACCATCTGTCCCGGCCCGCGATCGTCTACGCCAAGCAGGCCCATTGCCCATCCGCCCAGCTTCCCGGTAAGCCGCGCCCCGTACTGCGGCTTCACGATCCCGGTGGTGTAGTAGAGATTGAGGGGAGTCATGAAGTAGCTGCTGTTCTCGATGAAGAACGGCCTTACCTCGGCGAAGAATGGCGGGAAGCGCTGATTGGGAACGGCGGGATTGTCGATGCCCACCTGGCTGAAGTCGGGATTGATCGTGGTGTCGAGCACCAGGCTGTTGCGCAGGATGAACTTGGCATCCAGGCCTCCATACCCCTGCAGGTGCTTGTTCTCAAAAAAGGGATTGTCGGGGTCCACGCTGTTCAGCGTGCGCAGGCTGCGCGCCAGCAAGTAGGGCTGGAACTGGAGATTCTGCCCGTGCTCGACCTCGCTGAATCCGTCCACTTCCATGTCCTGCGAGAGGTAACCCGCGATGTTATGGTCGCTGCGCGGCCAGAAGTCGTTTTCACTGGTGTGCGAGATGTTGCGCTGCAGGATGATGCCCCACGTGCGGACCTGATCCGGCTCTGCCTTGGCGAAATACAGGCTGGCGAACGGGATGCGGATCAACACTGCGTATCCGGAAGGCGTGCGCTCGCCCCAGGAGTCCCACACGGTGTCAAATGAGGAGTCGAAGCCGGTTTGCTCGCTGTAGAGGGAGTCGGCCTGGATGCCGAGCGGGTTTACCCGGAAGACGAACGCGCGCCGCTGGTCGTGGAAGGTGTCGAGAAACACGGCTACGTTATCGTCGTCGGCCAGCGAATCGCGCGCCAGCATGTGGGCGCGGACGAGTTCAGGGTTTGCTTCGTTGCAGATGAAGGCCGCGTAAAGCGCTTCGTGGGTATATCCCAGATACGCCGTGGTGGGTTGCGATGCCGCATGGCCGTCGTCGGGAAAGCGCTGCACAAAGTTGCTGATCGGGAGCATCTCGCTGGCAACACCGGCGGCTGCGCCTCCGGCAAAATCGCGAAGGGTGGGGGCGGCATCAAGGTGCGGAATGACCAGGCGGCTTGGGCGCAGAGCTATGCCTGCCGCCGCTCCGCCTCCATTCGGGTCGCCGCCCGCATTAGGGCTGCCGGCCGGTGAAACAAGGGAGGAGGAAGGGGCATCAGGGAGTCCCGC
>Ga0306920_100004419_pt1 | contig 18004 bp, 16 predicted proteins | sample flu12Cox44000170_FD_204666 | JGI IMG/M metagenome (GOLD analysis project Ga0306920, IMG submission 204666) | Lab enrichment of tropical soil microbial communities from Luquillo Experimental Forest, Puerto Rico - flux4day.12C.oxic.44.000.170 (v2)... | ecosystem: Environmental > Terrestrial >... | reverse complement strand
AGCGCCGCGCCTGTGGGCTGATGGGAAGGAACCGCGGGAGTTGGCGGTACCAGCGGAAAGAACGGAACGATGCAAGGCTGCGAAACCGCCTTCGCGAGCTAGCCGGGGAGCGACCACGCTTCGGTTACGTCTCGATCACACCCGCGTGGGCCCCAAAGGATGTGCAAGAATTCACGCGTGACAGTTTGGCGGACGGAAGAAAATTCCGGACGCTGAACCTGATGGTGAACCCCAGAATGTTTACTTATGACTGGATTAAAACGGGGGGCAGGTCACACCAATAAATTGATAATTTGACGAGTTCGTTCCAGTACGTATGGATCCAAAATAGGATTAATTAGGTTCATCAAGAACGTTCGCCTAGATCCGCTCTATTCCGTGATCGTTGAGGCATTTTTCCTACTTCAACCCGGCTTCTTCCTCCGAAGTTCCCCGGATCTATGAGTATTTGGCCGATTTTCAGAAAGAGGTTGCCGATCTCTGCGCTCTAAACTCAGCGATCCCATCCAACTTTGACACAAACCGCTTGTTTCAACTTTGGAAGCTCTCGTGCCTTGTATTGGATTGAGTAATACCGAGGGCGGGGAAACCCTGCCCTATCTAGCATAAACGTGAGGAAACCAATAACGACAAGGCTCACAAAACACCAAGGACTATCGGCTCCCTCAACAATTTTCGCTACAGTAGTCCTAGGACTCGCGTTATCAACTGTTTCTTGGGCATTCTTTCGCTCTTCCCACTTTGAAGTCCCGCAGCCTGCGACCGTTTTGTCGCGCTCAGACTCCTTGCCTTTCAACTGGGACAATAAAGATTTCGTGCCCCTCCCAGCCGACACCTCGTCCGGTCGTCCTATTTTTCCCTATTCTGTAATTCCTCGCGGAGTCATGACTTCACGTGAACTTCAAGCCGCCATCCACAACGATTCTGTCGTCTCTTCACATTATTCTAATTTTAATGTTCACTCGGCTCACGTGATTCGGCTGGCCCAGGAGCGTCAGGCTTATGTCTCTTATCGTCTCGGAGACCGCATCTTCTGGACAAAGAAGAGAGTGACGATGCACGCCGGCGAAACCCTTCTCACCGATGGTGTGCACCTCGCACGTACTCGCTGCGGCAATCGCATTTCAGATGTTCCGGTGGCACCGACCTCTCCCGCGGAACCAGCCGATGAAACGATGAACCCACCCGTCGCGCCTAGCTGGCCTGACTTGACTACCAAATCGCTGCCGATCCCTCCGATTTGGATGGATTCTCCTGCACCCATCCTTTTCGCTTCCGGCAATGGTCCCTACCCACCTTCCGGACCGGGTACTCTCTTCCTTTCGCCGTCCCCTGTCGGCTCTTGCTGTGGGAATTCTTCCAGCCCTCCTTCGTCCCAGCCCCTCACAGCACCGCCCGTGGTCTCACCAGAACCGAGTGCGTTTGTACTGTTGATTACAGGCTTGGCGGCTTTCCTCATCATCCAGTTTCTTGGGTCTACTGCTCCTTTTTTACATTGGCTATGGCTGGATTGAGCAGCAGGCTTGTACCGTTTGTAAGCGACTGTTTCAAGCGAAAAGGGCTGACCGCCCCGGTAAGCCGGCCTAGTGTCGGATTAACGCTAACCAGGAACGCTTTTAGCCACGACGCCTTTTTCGTGCTCCACTTTGATCGGTTTCACCGGCAGCGTTGTGCCCGCACGTAGCTCCGGAATGAGCGATTGTCCCGATGCTTTGTCCTCGACGAGTATGACGTTTGGATTCCACTCAGCCGCAAGCGTTGCCAGTTTCCGTTTCAGTGCGGGGAATTCTACACGCTGCCTCCAGAGGTGCAGCAAGTAAAATCCGCTACTGGTCACGCCCCAAATGGTGCCAACGCTATAGTCATTTTCCGCGCCGGTCTTTAAAACGCTACTGAATGCTCCTGAAAGTGCCTTGTAAGTTCCTGATTTTCCGTTGGCTTCAAGCTTGCCAAGGTTCGGGTGTCGGTTCGATTCTGATAGGCCCCTCCATTTTCCTTCTTGGATTTTCCTCAGCTCCCCAAAATCCCGCTAACATTTCTCGCGATTCCCGCTAAACTTTGCCCGCAGGTTCATGATCTTGATTGAATTACGGTGGCCAAAGAGAAGTATGCTAGAGAGTGAAGGAGAGAACGCGTGGACATTGTGAAGGGCAACATGGGCTGGATCGAGGTTGTGGTCGGACCGATGTTTTCGGGCAAAAGCGAGGAATTAATCCGGCGTCTGCGTCGTGCGGAGTTCGCCAAGCAGCGCGTACAGATTTTCAAGCCAGCGATTGATTCACGTTACGCGGTCAACGAGATCGTTTCCCATTCCGGTCTTGGGATTCCTTCGGATAACGTCAGCAAAGCTTCGGAGATCATGGAGAAGCTTCAGCCCAGGACGGAAGTCGTCGGCATTGACGAAGCGCAATTCCTCGGCGAAGAAGTCGTGGATGTCTGCACGAAGCTGGCAAACCTGGGGAAGCGTGTAATTGTGGCGGGATTGGATACGGATTATCGCGGACGGCCTTTTGAACCCATGCCGCGGCTTTTGGCGATCGCGGAAGAAATCACCAAACTCCTGGCCATTTGTGTCCGCTGCGGAAATCCCGCTGTACATACCCAGCGACTGGTCGAGAGTGATGAATTAATCGTCGTTGGAGCCAGCGGAGCGTACGAGGCCCGCTGCCGGCGCTGTTTTGAGCCAAATCCAGCCCACGCCCGCCGTGAGACGGGGCCGCAAATCCTCAGACGTAACCGCTTGGCGGGCGGTGGCACGACTTAGTGTGATCGGCGGCGTACAATTCACTTTTAATTTTGCTTCAACAGGAAAACCATGCGCATCGAATCGAAAGCTCCAACTCGTGTGGATCTAGCTGGTGGCACACTGGATATCTGGCCGCTCTATCTCTTTCATCCGGGAGCGGTGACGGTGAACGCGGCCATTTCACGCTACGCGCAATGTATCCTGGAGAGTCATCCCGCGGGCGACGAAGCCATTAGACTCGTCTCGTTGGACACCAACCGTGCGGAGAGTTTCGCGTCATTTGCTAAGCTCGCTCGCGCGAAGAATTTTCGCCTGCCACTCCTCGCGGAGATCGTGAAGTTTTTCCGCCCCGAGGGTGGTTTCACGTTAACAACGAACTCTGAAGCGCCTGCCGGCGCGGGGATTGGCGGTTCAAGCGCAATGGCCGTGGCCATCTGCGCGGCGCTCGACCGCTTCATCGGTGCAGGGAAGAGCAAAGTCGACTGGGTCCACATCAGCCGTGACGCGGAGGCTGTTGTCATCCGCATTCCGACCGGCATGCAAGACCACTACCCACCGGCGTTCGGCGGGGCCGCAGCCATCGAGTTGATGCCCGGCGGAGAGCGCCGCATCGAGCTGAACGTCAATCTGGATGAACTGGAACGCCGCCTGGTGGTTTGCTACACGGGCAATCCACGGCAATCCGCCATCAACAATTGGGCGGTGTTCAAAGCCCATATTGACGGTAAAGGCGCGGAGCAGGGCAACCTGGAGCGCATCTCCCAAATTGCGCAAAGCATGCGCGCGGCTTTGGAGGCGGGAAACTGGAACGAAGTGGGACAGTTGATGAACGTGGAATGGCAATTCCGCCGGAGGAACCTCCCGACGATTTCTACCAAGAAGATTGATCGCATCATAGCGAACACGCGCCGGAAAGGCGCGCTGGCCGGTAAGGTGTGTGGGGCCGGCGGCGGGGGTTGCGTGGTGCTGTTGATCGAGCCGGATGCGCGGCCCCGGGTGGAAAAGGCCATACTGGACTCAGGCGGGGAGCTGCTTCCGATGCAGATTGACCGCCAGGGCGTGACCGTCGTCTCCCAATAATTTTTTCCAAAGGTGAAGCTATTCAATCCCGCTCTTGCATCATAAAATAGGGAAGTGGGTAGGGCCCTCCTGGCTGCTACCCCCTTGGCGACATGTCATACCGGATGGCCTTGGCTCTGACGTTTTTTCTGTCCGCTACTGCGGACTTGCCGCGGCTTACTTCTTCTCTGTCTGAAAAACCTCCCATAGTGGAAGCGTTCCCTCCGGGTGAGAATCTGCCGTTGTTCCCAACACTGATGAATGGCGACCCACAAGACACCAACGCCGCCCCGACGGCTTCAGCCAAGAAGAGCCCCACATTGCAGGAATCCTCGAAGCTGATGCTGATTCGCTATGTATCCGGTGAATTTGCGAAAGCACGCAAGCCTTTGCCGGGCGGCAAAGACGGATTCATCTTGTACGTGGACAAGCCTATCAATGAGGAATACTTGGACCGCGCTGTTGCCAGTCATGGCGCTGCCGTTAATAGTGGCGACAACGCACAAATCACGAATCTCGAGTTTCACGAGCAGACTATTATCGTGGATGTGAATGGCGGTGGCCGCCCCAAGAAACATTGGCGTGATCATATCCAGATTGGCCTGGGGGGCAGCAGTCCGGTGCCGACGCAGCCAACTGTTTCGTCTGACGAGCAGGGGCCGCCGGGATTCCAGCAAGGCATGGGCGGGACGATTTACGTCCAGTTTTCCAAGTCTGTCCCGGATCTCACCCCGGACGAATTGAAGCAGATTCTTTCGCCCTTCCTGGATTTTACCAGGGTGCGATCCGCTTCCGTGCATTGGATCGACACACTGCCGCCGGAGATGAAGAAAGCTATTACCGAACGCCATGCCATCCTGGGGATGGACCGCGAGGAAGTTGTGGCAGCCATGGGCAAGCCCGATCGCAAGGTCCGGGAACGCGACGCCAACGGCAACGACACCGAAGATTGGATCTACGGCCACCCCCCGGACAAGACCGTGTTTGTCCGCTTCACCGGCGAAAAGGTCACCACCATCAAGCAGTACCCGCAGTAGTCCTTCTCAACTGCTTTTATTCGAATTCTGATCATTACGATTGTACCTCTTGTGTGCTGGCGGAAATTGAATATGCTTACCGCTGGCGTTGCCGGGCTGAGAAGAAATCATCCACGGCAGTGAGGCAGGTTCGAGTGCAATACCAGTTTGTTGCGAATAATCCATTCGCAGTGCTGACGGCCATCGTCGCGCCAGCCATCCTGACGAATGCGTCGTCCGTGCTCGCATTGGGCACCGGTAACCGACTGGGTCGCGTGGTGGACCGCACCAGGGTGGTTGCTGGCGCCATCGCTTTCTACGCCGTCGGATCCGCTGAATTTGTTGCATGGAACGCACAGTTAAGGGTGCTCGAGATCCGCGCGCAAATGCTGTTGAAGGCCATGCGGATGTTCTATGCAGCCCTGGGGCTGTTTGCTTCCTCGGCGCTGGTCTCTGTCGTGGGTTCGATGGCAGCCTACTATGGGTCAAGAATCCTGTTTGAAGTGGGGGCCACTCTAGCGATCCTCACGGGCGCTTCGGCGGTTGTGGGGCTGAGTGTGGGCTGTACCCTGATGGTGCACGAAACCCAGTTGGCCGTACGAAGTTTGACAGAAGAGGCAGAGATTCGGATCAAGCACCACGGAGCCAATCCCGCAAAATAGCCGGGGCGAACGCAGGTCTGCAGGAAACCGATGGCATCGCGAAAAAAATTGCCGCCTGGCCCGGAACCAAGATTCTTCGACGGCCTCAGGAGCCCTATACGGCACGATCCATTGACCTTTATGACTTGGGCAGCGCGCGAGTTTGGGGACGTCGTGGGCTTGCGATTTCTGCACGTACGGACCTACTTGCTGGTTCATCCTGCTGACATTGAAGATGTACTGGTCACGAACGCGCGGAAGTTTGTCAAAGGGCGTGCGCTGCGCGCGAACAAACATCTTTTTGGCGAAGGCCTGCTAACGAGCGAAGGAGAACGATGGCTCCGGCAGCGGCGATTGATGCAACCGGCATTCCATCGCGCGCGCATTGCCGCCTATGTGGGCACCATAACCGATTTTGCTTCGCATCTCATGGAAGGTTGGAAAGCGGGCGAACAGTTGGACGTGCATCGCGAGATGATGCGGCTCACGCTGCAGGTTGTCGGCAAGACGCTGTTCAACGCTGATGTCGAGCGCGACGCGCCGCAAGTCAGTAAGACTCTGGATCTGCTTCTCGAATTCGCTTCCGATTTCCGGCGACTGATCTTCACACCGAAGTGGCTTCCCACCGCGCGCAACCTACAAGCGAAAAAGGCAGTCCGGCAACTGGACGAGATTATCTTTCGCATCATTCGGGAAAAAAGGTCCTCGGCAAAAGACACTGGCGACCTGCTCTCGATGCTGCTCAGTGTCCAAGATGAGGACGGTTCGCGCATGGACGACCAGCAGCTCCGCGACGAAGCCATCACTCTGTTTCTTGCTGGACACGAGACGACCGCAAGCGCCCTGTCCTGGACGTGGTGGCTGTTGGCACAACATCCAGAAGTGGAAGAAAAGCTCCACGCGGAACTGCAGGGAGTGCTCGGCGGCCGTGTGCCGCTTATGGAAGATCTGCCTCGCCTGCCTTATACCGGGCACGTTTTGACCGAGTCCATGCGGTTGTATCCTCCCGCCTGGGCCATGGCTCGCATGGCCATTGAAGACCATGAGATTTCCGGGTATCCCATACCCAAGGGTACGGGCGTCGCCGCGAGCCAATGGGTCGTCCATCGTGATCCGCGCTGGTACGACGAACCGGAAAAATTTCTTCCTGAACGCTGGGAAGGCGACCTGTTGAAGAGAATTCCACGGCTCGCCTATTTTCCATTTGGCGCGGGTTCGAGGCAGTGCATCGGCAATGCGTTTGCGTTGATGGAGGCAACCCTGACGTTGGCTACAATTGCACGGCGATTTCGTTTTCGGTTGGTTAAGGACCATCCGGTGGTACCGCTCGCGTCCATTACCTTACGGCCGAGATACGGCGTGAAAGTTATCGTGGATGAGCGCGGAAAGAATTAGCGATGGACAAGCCAAAATTGGCCCGCGCAGTCAAAAGAGCGAATGGAGGAAGCGGCTGTTAAACCACAAATGCGCAGCGATGAGCGCAACGATTCCCAACATCAACGCAAAATGAGTCTGGCGAAGATAGGCAAAGTAGCGTGGCCCGCCGTAGCGCAGCACCAAGCCAAGCAAGAGTTGCAGAAGGAGGAGACCAAGAGCAATCGTCGCCAACCACAATCCGTTGAAGGCGCTGTGGGGTATGTGACCCGCTTTCATGGGAATCCAGGCATGCCATAGCGAAATGACGGTTGCAAGTTGCCCTAGCCAATAGTGGGGCCAAAGGGGCAGGGCGGAAGGTCGGCCGGCTCTGAGGCTCAGGAAAGGAATCGCAATCACCGCGGCGATAACGGCGACGCTGATCCATCCCCAGAGGCTGGTTGGGGAAATCAAAAAGAGGTGTGATGCAAATTGAAACGTTCGCATGAATTTACGCTCTATGGTATCGAAAATTAAGATCGAGATGTGACAAACATGATTTTTGTCGAATTTGAAAGAGCAAGTCGAGGAAAAGAACGAACAAAGAGCGCGGGCTTGTGACCCAAGACATGTCGTGCCGCGTTGACTTTTCCTTGCACAGCCCCTAGCATTTTCTATTCTGCTCGCGGCGCCGTTCCACTCTGTTCTTCGCCGCAATCTACAATTTCGCGCCGGAGGAAGTAATGGCCATCAAGGTTGGTATCAACGGCTTCGGCCGCATCGGTCGCAATATTGTGCGCACCGCGATCGACGACAAAGATATCCAGTTCGTCGCCGTGAATGACATCACGGACGCCAAAACCCTCGCGCACTTGCTGAAGTACGATTCCGTACTCGGCAACCTGCCGCACACGATTACGCATACGGACGACTCCATCAGCGTCGAGGGAAAGAGTTTCAAGGTTTTCAAGGTGAAGAACCCTTCGGAAATTAACTGGGCCAGCGTTGGCGCGGATGTCGTTATTGAGTCTACCGGGCTGTTTACAAAGGGACCGGAAGCGAAAAAGCACCTGCGCGCCCCGGTGAAGAAGGTCATCATCTCGGCCCCCGCGGAGGATCCGGATGCTACGTTCGTACTTGGGGTGAACGACAAAACCTACGACCCGGCGAAGCATCACGTGATTTCCAATGCCTCCTGCACGACGAATTGCCTTGCGCCTGTGGCGAAGGTGATCCAGGAGACATTTGGGATTCAGAGTGGCACGATGACCACGATCCACTCTTATACGAACGACCAGAAGCTGCTGGACCTGCCGCACAAGGATTTGCGCCGGGCGCGCGCCGCGGCGCTCAATATGATCCCAAGCTCGACGGGTGCGGCTAAAGCGTTGCATCTGGTAATTCCGGAGTTGAAAGGAAAGCTTGACGGTTACGCCATGCGGGTACCGACGCCCAACGTAAGCGTTGTAGACCTGACGGTGTTTGTGGAGAAACCGGCGAGCAAGGACGCGGTGAATGGCGCGTTGAAGGCGGCGGCGATTGGCTCGCTGAAGGGGATTCTCGGCTACACCGAAGAAGAACTAGTTTCGTCCGATTTCAAAGGCAATTCCAACTCATCGATCGTGGACGCGGGATACACCAAGGTGATCGGCGACCGCTGCGTGAAAGTGCTGGCGTGGTACGACAACGAGTGGGGCTATTCCTGCCGTTGCCGCGATCTCGTGAAACTGCTGGCGTCGAAATTCTGAAGCTTGTCTCGGGACTGAAGAGTTTGCGTGGGAGTTCCAAGAATTAGCCCTCAGCGGCTAAGGCCGAGGTTCAGAGTCAGGGCACAGCTTCAGCCGTGCCCCGACTGCCGTATTCGAAAAACACAGTATTGATACAGCTCCGAATCTCGGATCCCTAATGGAAGAAGATCCTGGGAAGCGGATTTCGATTCAAGTTGAAACTGATTCCTGATAGCTGATCGCTGATATCCGAACACAGAAAGTTGACCAGCGATGAATAAACTGACCATTAAGGACCTCGATCTACGCGGGAAACGAGTCTTCATTCGCGTGGATTTTAACGTGCCGCTGAAAGATGGCGTGATCACGGATGATACGCGTATCCAGGAAGCTCTGCCCACGCTGAAACTGGCTATCGAAAAGGGAGGCAGGCTGGTGCTGGCATCGCACCTGGGCAGGCCTAAGGGTGGTCCGGATCTGAAATATTCGCTGAAGCCCGCGGCCAAGAAGCTCGAAGAACTGCTCGGCAAGCCGGTTGCCTTCGCCGCGGATTGCGTTGGCCGGGATGTAGAGGCGAAGAGTGAGGCGTTGAAGGATGGAGACATTCTCGTACTGGAGAATGTGCGCTTCCATCCGGAGGAAGAAAAAAACGACACAGCCTTTTCGAAGCAACTTGCGGCGCTGTGCGACAGCCTGTTTGTGTGTGATGCTTTCGGCTCGGCTCACCGCGCGCACGCTTCCGTCGTCGGCATCACGAAGTTCGTTCAGAAATCGGCGGCAGGTTTGCTCATGGAAAAAGAGATCGCCTACATCGGCAAGGCAGTCAGCAATCCGACGCGTCCGTTCGTGGCCATCCTCGGTGGCGCCAAGGTCAGCGACAAGATCGAAGTCGTCGAAAACCTTATGAAAATTGCCGGCGCGATGCTGATTGGCGGCGGCATGGCCTATACCTTCCTGAAATCGCAGGGCCTCTCGATTGGGAAGTCGCTGGTCGAAGAAGACAAAATCGAACTGGCCAAGAAAATCCTTGCCGATGCCAAGCGGAAGAATTTCAAGCTGCTTCTGCCTCTCGACAACGTAATCACGCCTGACTTCAAGGCCGACGCGCCCGCTAAGATCGTCGACGTTGGCGCAATCCCCGCCGACCAAATGGGCTTGGACATTGGGCCCAAGACGATATCCGCATACAGCTCCGAGATTGCCAAAGCCAGGACCATCGTCTGGAACGGCCCCATGGGCGTCTTCGAAATGCCCGCATTTGCAAAAGGCACATTGGAGATTGCCAAGGCGGTTGCCGCAGCTACAACAAACGGCGCGACCTCCATCGTAGGCGGCGGTGACTCCGTCGCGGCCGTGCATCAGTCCGGCGTCGCCAATAAAATCTCGCACATTTCGACGGGTGGCGGCGCTTCGCTCGAGTTTCTCGGCGGCCGCAAACTTCCGGGCGTGGAGGCCCTGACCAACAAATGAGCACCGCAAAGCGGCGCCGCGTCATCGCGGGCAATTGGAAGATGTACAAGAACCAGGCGGAGACGCGGGCCTTCTTCGCCGCGTTCAATCCGCTGGTCGTGGGCGTCACGGATTGCGACATCGTAGTCGCGCCACCCTTCACGGACATTCCTGCTGCAGTGGACGCCACAAGAGGCACACGGATCGGCATCTCCGCGCAGGATGTGTATTGGGAGAAGGAAGGCGCGTTCACGGGCCAGATTTCCACGGGCATGCTGGTTGAGGCCGGTTGCCGGTACACGATCGTCGGCCACTCCGAAAGACGGCAATTCTTTGGCGAAACCAACGAGACCGTCTTGAAGAAGACGAAAGCCGCTCTGTCTTCAGGACTTGCACCGATTGTCTGTATCGGCGAAATGCTTGCCGAACGCGAAGCCGGCCACACGGAAAAGGTCTGCCAATCCCAGTTTTGCGGCAGTCTCGGCGCGTTGACCGCCGAAGAATTCTCCCGTATTCTCGTAGCTTACGAACCGGTCTGGGCAATTGGCACGGGCCGCACGGCGACACCGCAAACTGCCGCGGCCGTACATAAGTTTGTTCGCCAGTATGCAGCGGAGCAGTTCAACGCCGGCCTTGCTTTCTCCTTAAGGATTCTCTACGGTGGAAGCGTCAAGCCTGACAATATTCAGGGGTTGATGGCACAGGAAGAACTCGATGGCGTGCTGGTTGGCGGAGCGAGCATGGACCCGAAATCGTTCGCCAGCATCGTGAAGGATTGGCCTCGCTAAAGGCGAGGAAGAGCGCCGGTCTCCGGCCGGCCGTCGTAATTTAGAGTTGAGGTGCAGGTATGCCAACTTGGATGAAATGGACGATCGCGTTGCTTATCGGCTTCGGGATCATCTTCGTCGGTTTTCACTTTTCCTGGGGCGGCTATGTTCTGACCCCGTTCTTTGTGCTGAATTGTCTTGTGCTGATTATTGTTGTGCTGCTGCAGAGCGGCAAGGCGGCGGATTTGGCGGGGGCATTCGGAGGGGCGGGGAGCCAGACCGCCTTTGGTCCGCGAGGAGCGGCGACGATTCTTTCGCAGGCCACGACCTGGTGCGCCATTATGTTCATGGTCTGCGCGTTGGCGCTGGTCGTGCGCGTGGATCGTACCGTTGAGCAGGGTGGCTCGGTCCTGCAGCAATTCTCGAAGCCTGCGACGACCCCGGCGCCCCTGACCCCAGCGCCGGCAGGGCAACAGCCCGCGGCGCCGCAGAGTTCCACGCCGCAGCAACCGGCACCGGCAGCACCGGCGAAGCCGTAATTTGTTTGGAGTGCGGCAACGAAGCTGTCACTTTTGCGGTTGAGCTTGGCCGCGGCAGATTAGTGTGCGCCGCGTGTGCAATCTGAAAAGTGGGAGCGCAGCTCCCGTGCTCCAGAACCGTCTTGCCCGTTTTCAGAGGTGCAGCTACAATTAAACCTCTTCCTCTGTGCGGTCGTGGCGGAACTGGCAGACGCACCAGCTTGAGGGGCTGGCGGTAGCAATACCGTGGTGGTTCGAATCCACTCGACCGCACCAAATCCTTCTAAATGAAATCGGGTCTCAAGAGATGGGCGAAGAGATTTCTCTGCGTTGCTAAACAAGACCCATAATCTTTCCTTTCACGAATCAAGAATTCGGGTAATTACTTCGGCTGGGCTCCGACAGCCGATTCCCCGACGACAATAAACTCGTATTTCTTTCCGTTGGCTTTGAGCTTCATCTTGTCCTTGTTCAGGCTGAACTCAATCGGAGTGTTCGCGGGAATCAAAGCTTGGTCGGACGGCTTCTGCTGCCGAACATGGTATTCGGTCGTCGTCGAGCGCACGACATATTCCTGGCAGAGCAGCGCAGTAGAATTCTTCTTTCCTTGTTTGTGGGTACCGCAATCGACGGAGGATTCGGAGACAATCGTGCCTGCCATGGGCTTCTCCCCCGCGGTGGCGAGAGTCGCCGCAACGGTCAACGTAACCAGCGCCAGGAGTCTGAATTTCATTGTTCCTCCTCAACAGGAAAACATGGAAATTCTATCATGCGGCCGGGCGCGTCCCTGTTTCATGTGTTCTTTCTGTCCTGATATTATCTCCCCATGTCTCTGCAGCTCTCGGAAATAGAAGTGCGCGTGCTCGGTGCGCTGGTCGAAAAGGAAATCAATACGCCGGAATATTATCCGCTTTCCTTGAACGCGCTCCTGAACGCCTGCAACCAGAAATCGAACCGCGATCCGGTGCTGACCCTCAATGAAGATGACGTGCGCCAGGCGCTGCGCTCCCTGTCCGGGCAGGCGCTTGCGCGCTCGGCGGGCGGCGATTCCCGCGTGCCGAAATACGAGCATCGCCTGAACGAACTCTACAATTTCCATCGGCACGAAATCGCGGTACTTTGCATTTTGCTCCTCCGGGGACCGCAAACTCCGGGGGAACTACGCACACGCACGGAGCGCATGTATGCCTTCGAGGATCTGGAAGCAGTGCACTCGGCGCTGAATCTATTGTCGCGACGCGAGCCGCCGCTCGTGAAAGTTCTCCCGCGCCAGCCGGGCACGAAGGAATCACGTTACATGCACTTGCTGGCCGGAGATGCTGCGCCGGCTCCGCCAGCGGACGAATCACCGGCTCCGCGCAGCGCGACGGGTCGATCCGGCGAAAGCCAACGAATTGGCGAACTTGAGAATGAAATCGCGGAGCTGAGAAGGGAACTTGATACGCTGCGTGAGCAATTCGCCGCTTTCCAAAAACAATTTCAATAATTCCCTTGAACGTTGGTCTTCTCCCGTTTTTGAAAAACTCCGCGAACCACGGCGGCAGGGCCACTGTGCCGCCAGCCTTCATCCAGCTCGATTTCCTTCTCTTCTAATTCCAGCGCTTCGGCTCCAGCGAAATCCCTGCGCAGCATTTCCGCCGTGTAGAGAAGTGCTTCTTCCTTCGGACCGCCGGAGGTGAACCGCAGTTGCCCCGGTGTGAACGCCTCAAAGATCAACAGACCTCCCGGTTTCAAGGCCCGAATCATATTGGAATGGGCACCGGCCCGTATATCTGGTGGAAGGTGCACAAAAATAGCCGCCGCCGCGTCAAATGCCCCCATTGGCCAATCCCAGGTAGCCAGGTTGCCCTCTTCGATGGAAATGGAAACTCCGGCATCGCGCGCGGCCGACCGTGCGCGCTCCACCCCGACAGGTGAAATATCCACAGTTCGCACCTGAAAGCCCTGCCGCGCAAGCCAGATTCCGTTGCGGCCATAACCGTCGCCGGGTATGAGCACGCTGCATCCCGGCTTCCATTGCGCTGCCTTCTCCGCCAGGTAGGCATTTGGTTTTTCGCCATAGATGGGGTCTGCCTTGGAAAAGCGTTCGTCCCACATCGCGGCCCCTGGATTCAGTTTCTTCTCCGTCACACACCCCCTCCATTTGAAACATTCCGATAATTGAAGCACCACTCTCAAATGATAAGCCCGTCCACGGCTTTGCGTTTACGCGGAATTCATCTACGGAAAATGCTCGCAATGTGCGGAGCGCAGTCTCCATAGGCGCGGCTGGTCGATTGCTTTGCTTACGCGCAACTAGGTCTCTGAAGAATACGACCGCGAAAGTGCCGCGCGGCGCGAGATTCGGTCTTGTATCGGTGGCACTGATGCAGTTCAGCTTGTCGGGGCCACCGGCGGGTGAAGTGAAAGCGGACGAGGCGACGGCACGCGCATCCCCTTGATCGTTGTTTCACCACTCGTGAAACCGGGCCCTATCTCGCACGACTATGCCGACCACGTTTCGATTCTTAAGTTCATCGAACAGAATTGGAATTTGCCGACCATCAGCGAACGCAGCCGCGACAACCTCCCCAATCCGAAGTCCGATTGGGACAATCCTTACGTTCCTAAGAATACCCCTGCTATGATCTCTTTGACTTCGAAGGAGATCGCGATCGCTAAACACATCTAGATAGGAAAATCTTAACTCTGAACGAGCCTCTGGCGTCAAAACAAACACGTCAGGGGCTCGCGTGTTTCAACTGAGGAACTCAGGTGTTTGGCCAACAGTGGCACATTTTGCTCACACCCCGCACTTCGTGGCGGGTGCTCCGATTTCTTTCCATTTCTTATCCTGCGCGCTAAGATAACCCTTCAGGTTGAGTCCACCGCCCGCAGCGGAACTCATTCGCAAATGGTCACTTACGACGACGGCGACAACGCGCACCCCTCCGCTCGGGCTGGGTTTCTCACCCGGACGCTCTTTTCCACCCATCACAAAACCATCGGGTTGCAATATTTCTGGTTGGCACTGGCCAGCGTCCTGGTGGGGATGGTGCTCTCCACCCTCCTACGCATCCACACCTCGTGGCCGGATACGGCGATTCCTTTTCTTGCCGCAATCGAGAACACGCCGGAGCGATATGCCGCGATGCGCCTGCTGCATGGCTCGCTGATGGTCTTCTTTGTCTTGACGGCTGCGCCTCAACTGGGCTTTGGGAATTTTTTCTTGCCCCTGCAGATCGGCGCGGAAGAGATGGCGTTTCCAACGCTAAACCTTTTGTCGTTCTGGATGACCGTAACCTCTCTCGGTGGCATGACGGCCTCGTTCTTCCTTCCATTGGCTACTGGAATCAACGTCTGGCTCGCGAGCGCCGCCCTCTTTTCGCTGGCCGCGCTCCTCAGCGCGCTAAACTTCACGACGACAACCATTGAAATGCGCGCCAAAGGGATGACCCTGGCCCGCATGCCGATCACAGTGTGGGCCTGGTTCATCAACGCGATTCTGAGCATGCTGATCTTCAGCGTGCTCTTGGCGGGTTCCTGCGCGATACTCTCCAACCGGCTGCTTGGATCGAATTTTTTCAGCGCGGCCTCGTTCCTGGCACAGCAGCCGCAAAACCTCGTGCGGCAGGGAAGTTTGCCGATTTTGTGGGACAGGCTGTTCTGGTATTTCGCTCAGGCGGAAGTGTACGTCGCCATGCTCCCATGCTTCGGGATTGTCACCCATTTGCTCGCCACCTTTTCGCGAAAGCCAGTCTGGAAGGAGCGCCTCGTGATCCTCGCGCTGTGTGGCGTGGGGCTCGTGGGTTTTTGCGTTTGGGGCTATCACATGTTTGCGACGGGCATGAATCCCTACGCCCCATTGGTCTTTGCCGTGCTGGCCTCCTCGCTTGGAGTTCCCGCGGCCTTCTTGTTGGCGAGTTGGTTTGGCACGCTCTGGAACGGCCGCGTTCAACTCTCCACTTCAATGTTATTCACGCTGGGATTCATTTCGCTGTTCATCGCCGGCGGCCTCTCCGGAATATTTCTCGCGCGGCAGGATTTGGCAACGGCCGCGGTCAGCGAGGGTTTCGTTACTGGCCACTTCCACCTTGTGATGGGCGTTGCGGCAACGTTTGCGATTTTGGCGGCTTTGTTCTTCTGGTTCCCCAAACTGTTTGGCCGCCGCCTGAGGGAGCCTCTGGGGAAGATCCATTTCTGGATGACGTTTGCCGGCGTCTATGCCATTTTCATGCCCATGCACTGGCTGGGATTGCTCAGCCAATCGCGCATGCTACCAGAGGCCCAGCGCATCGCATTTGCGTCGTCTGGAGCCACGATCCGCATATTTGTGACCGTGGCGACGATCTGGACCGTTGCTGCGCAAGCGGTATTCGTCTTCAATTTTGCCAGTAGCCTGCTTCGCCATCGCACTGTGGAAGAAAATGATCCCTGGCGCGCAACGACGCTTGAATGGACCATTGCCTCTCCTGCGCCGGAGGAAAACTTCGGTGGGGTGCAACCCGTCATTTACCGTGGCGCCTACGAAAAATCCGGGGAATCAGCCGACGATTTAGTGCCTCAGCATCTTGCGCCTGAGTTGCTGGCCCAGAGAGCGCTTTAGGGAAGGGTAGGAAAAGCATGCGGGGCACGACGACCGGAAGAGAGATCGACCTCATCATCGAAAATATCGGTGGCAACAGCGGCAACTCCCCACCCGCCGGAGGCAAGGGAGGCGACGACAATGGCAAGTGTCGCCGTAAAGGTCAGCCATCGCCGGGCCGCTACTACACCGGCATCGCCGTAGGGATTGTTTCGATCCTAATGTTTTTCATGGCTCTGGCCAGCGCGTTCATCGTTCGAAAAGGGTCCGGCGATTGGGTGCCCGTACATATCCCCCTAGTGATGTGGTTCAACACGGCCATTTTATTGGCTAGTAGCGCCACCCTCGAAATGGCCCGCAAGCGGCTGGCCAACTCGAACTTCTCCGGCTTCGATAATCTGTGGCTATTGACGACGATCCTCGGTGTGGTTTTCCTGATTGGCCAGGTTGTTGCCTGGCGTCAATTAGTTGGGCAAGGCATCTACCTAGCGACAAATCCTGCAAGCAGTTTTTTCTATGTATTTACGGGAGCGCACACCTTGCACCTGGTCGGGGGCGTCGCGGCTTTGATCTATGTCGCAAAACGAAACTTCGATCGAGCAAAGGTCAGCCGCGCCGTGGCCGCAGAAGTCACTTCGTACTACTGGCACTTCCTCGACGCCCTTTGGATCTTCCTTCTCGCCCTTCTCTATCTTGGCAAGTAATTCGCATCCCGAATCAACGCAGACGTGCCGGCGGATCGGCCCCGGCCGGCAATTGCGTTACCGTAGGGCCTTCTTTAGCGGAAACTTTTGCCGGCGCAGGCTGAGGGATTCCAATGCCCGCGTTCCAATCCAAATGGTTCTTGCCGCAAGCAGGGCAGTAACCTCTGCCGGTGTCTTCATCGCGCAAGCTCGCGAGTTCATAGCAATTGCAGATACATTCGCAATACCCAGTTTGCGAAGCCGTCTTGATGGGAACGAGTGTCACGGTTTTTCTCTAGTCGAACATAACATGGGAGCGCGGAGCAAAAAAGGGAAACCATCCTCAACCCCTAGGTGTCTCAACTTGTGCAGTTATTCGATCATTGCGCTTGCAGATTCTTCAAATGTGCCAGTCGGAAAGGCGAGCCGAGGTTTTCGCGCAATTCCATCCAATGCTGTTCCGGGATGGTCATGAACACTTCCACGATCTTGGGGTCAAACTGCGTGCCGGCGCAGCGCCGGATTTCTTCGCGCGCGTGCGACAAGGGCAAGGCTTTGCGGTACGGCCGGTCGCTGATCATGGCGTCCATCGCATCGGCGATCGAGAAAATGCGCGCTCCCAGGGGAATCTGTTCCCCCCGCAAGCCTCGCGGATAGCCTGTGCCGTCGAAAAATTCCTGGTGGGCAAGCACGATCTCCGCGGCGTCGCGCAAAAACGGAATGCGTGTCAGGACGTTGTAGCCGATTTCGCAGTGCGTACGCATGATGTGCTTTTCGTCATTGTCGAGCGGCCCGGGCTTGCGCAAGATCGAGTCCGGTATGGCCATCTTGCCGATGTCATGCAGAAACGCGGCGCGGGCCAGCACTGCGAGATAAGGAACCGGCACAGGAACAGACTTGGCGATGGAAATGGTAAATGCAGTGACCCGCTGGCAATGGCCTTCGGTTTCAGCGTCTTTCAAGTCCAGCGCGCTTCCCAGCGCTTCCAGTGTGTCGTCGTACGATTGCTCCAGTTGCTCGATCGCCGACTGCAGTTGCGCCGTCTGTTCATCCACCTTCTGCTGTAGATTCAGCTGGTAATTCCGATTCTCCAACACCAGACGGCGATGCTGCAGCGCTCGTCCCACACCCAGAAACAGTTGGTCCTTTTCGAAGGGCTTTAAAATGTAGTCATAAGCCCCGCGCCGAATGGCTTCCAGTGCCGTGGAGATGTCATGAATCGCCGTGACCATGATGACAGGAACTTCCGGGTCATACTGCCTCAGCCAGCTCAGCAGTTTTATGCCGTCCATTTCCGGCATGATCATGTCGCTAAGAACGAGGTCCGGCGTTTCCTTGCGGACACAATCCTGAGCAGCCCGACCGTTGCTCACCGCCGTGCAGCGGTAACCGCGTGATTCCAACATGGTAGATACAACTTCGCGGATGGCTTCTTCGTCGTCCACAACCAGGATGTTCTCGGCGTCCACGATGGCCATTCT
>Ga0306920_100004418_pt1 | contig 18004 bp, 17 predicted proteins | sample flu12Cox44000170_FD_204666 | JGI IMG/M metagenome (GOLD analysis project Ga0306920, IMG submission 204666) | Lab enrichment of tropical soil microbial communities from Luquillo Experimental Forest, Puerto Rico - flux4day.12C.oxic.44.000.170 (v2)... | ecosystem: Environmental > Terrestrial >... | reverse complement strand
CGAGGAAACCAAAAAGAATTTATACCCGGCGCTCCTCCGAAGCGCGTCAGGGGAGCTTTTGCCCCTTGACAAAGACCTATCATGGAAGTCGGCTAACCAGACATTTCAAGCAGCGGTTGATTTGTACGATTACTCCGTACGTGACGCCGAGGGAGAGGCCGATTACACTCACGGGGTGAATCATACGATTCTCCCAACGAAACGGGTTGTGCTGCTTGCTATTGCGATAGCGGTCTCTCCATGGATCCCGCTGCGACACAAGTCCCACCTTCAAGTGTGAGAGTCTTTGACCCTAATCCGAACCACATTTGGAATAGAACATATGCTTGTCTGTTTGTACGGCGGACATCTGACGGAACAGAATACGGTGCGCCAACGACTGTAGCACTGCGGTGAAAAAAGAGTCAAAGGTCAGCTCGCTTCCCTTAAGTTAGGCGGCGCCAGCCAGCGCAATACGATTCACCAGGAGTCTATACGTTATGTAGATACGATCTCTAGACAGCCTCCGGCTCACTTCGCGTAGTTTCCCTGCGGCGAAAGAGTTAAAATGCGTGCGTTCGACTGCGAGCGAATCCTGAAATACTGGGGGAGGTTCTTGTGGCGATTCATTTTACGTTGAATGGCAAGTCGGCGACGCTGGACGTCAGTCCGGACATGCCGCTGCTCTGGGCTTTGCGTGACAATCTGAATATGACAGGCACGAAATTCGGTTGTGGCATGGCGCTCTGCGGCGCCTGTACGGTGCATATTGATGGAGAGGCAACCCGATCCTGTATCACGCCGGTTTCAAGCATCGCTGGCAAAAAGGTAATGACAATCGAAGGGCTCTCCGCGGACGGCCACAGCCATCCCGTACAAAAGGCCTGGATGGAGATTGATGTCCCGCAATGCGGTTATTGCCAGTCGGGTCAGATCATGAGCGCTGCGGCTCTGCTCGCCAAAACGCAGCGTCCGACAGACCAGCAAATCGATGACGCGATGAGTGGCAATGTCTGCCGCTGCGGTACCTACAACCATATTCGAAGGGCGATACACCGTGCGGCGCAGCTGCAGGCTGGCGGAAACAAGTCGGCGATCTCAGGCGACGATAGCGCTCCAGTCGAATCGGCCGCCAAGGCAGTGCATGCGACGGTGGGAGGTGCGGAATGACCCTCGTGACAACTTCGATCGATCGCCGCAGCTTCTTGAAGACCAGTCTCGCGGGTGCGACCGGCCTCCTGGTTGGCTTTTATTTGCCGGGACGCCGGGAGGTCTTCGCCGATGGCGCCGAGCCATCCGTATTGAACGCGTTCATCCATGTCAGCCCGGATGATAAAGTCACGATTTTGATCAGCAAGTCAGAAATGGGGCAGGGCGTTGTCACGTCTCTTTCCATGCTTGCCGCCGAAGAGTTGGAATGCGACTGGAAGCAGATCCGTACGGAGTTTGCTCCCGCCGATAAAGCGTACTTCGACCCCGTGTTCGGCATGCAGGGAACTGGCGGCAGCCAAAGCGTCCATTCGGGCTGGGTACCCATGCGAACCGCGGGCGCGACTGCGCGTGAGATGCTGGTCGCGGCCGCTGCGCAAAAGTGGGGCGTCGACCCATCTGACTGCCATGCTGAAAGTGGCAAGGTCGTACATACAGCGACAAAGCGCAGTGTGACCTACGGCAGCCTAGCTGAAGCCGCCGCCAAGCTCTCGCCGCCAACCAACGTGAAGCTCAAAGACCCGAGCGAATTCAAAGTAATCGGGCAGACGTCGAAGCGCCTGGATACTCCGGATAAAGTCTGCGGCAAGGCAATGTTCGGTATCGACGCGCGGCGGCCGGGGATGCTGCACGCTTCCGTCGAGCATTGCCCTGTCTTCGGGGGCAAAGTGGCCAGTTACGATGCTACCAAGGCGAAAGCCATCCCCGGCGTGAAGGATGTTGTGCCGATCATGAGCGGCGGACCAGGCCAGCCTCCGGTCATGACCGGCCTTGCCGTCGTCGCCGACAACACCTGGATCGCCTTCCAGGGCCGCAAGGCGCTTGAAGTCCGGTGGGACGAAGGGCCGAACGCGAACGCAACGACTGAGAGCATCTTTAAGATGTTCGAGCAGAAGGCGCAGACGCCCGGAGTTGTCTCGCGTAAGGAAGGCGATGCGGCGTCGGCCATGTCGGGCGGAGTGCAGAAAGTCGAGGCTGTTTACCGAGCTCCCTACCAGGCGCACGCCACAATGGAGCCGATGAACTGCCTGGCGGACGTGCAGGCCGACCGAGTGGATCTCTGGGTCCCAACCCAATTCCAAACGCCGTCCCAACAGATCTCGGCCGCCATTGCCGGGGTTAAACCCGAACAGGCCTTCGTTCACACGACCTACCTGGGCGGGGGATTTGGGCGCCGCGGCTGGTCCGACTTCGTCACCGAAGCCTGCCAGCTTTCAAAAGCGATGAAGGCTCCCGTGCAGGTGACCTGGAAGCGCGAGGACGACACGCAGCACGACTATTACCGTCCGGCGTCCTACATCAAGATGGCTGCGGCACTTGACGGCAATAGCATGCCTACCGCGTTTACAGCGCGCGTGGCCTGCGACTCGATCATGAGTTGGTTCTTCCCCGGCTCGGTGAAGAATGGTATGGATTCGAGCAGCGTCGAGGGCGTATCCGACATCGCCTACGATATTCCCAACATCTTGGTCGACTACCAGCTTACGCCAGGGCCGGTTCCGCAGGGATTCTGGCGGTCGGTCGGCGCATCGCAGAACGGGTTCTTTAGCGAGAGCTTCATCGATGAGCTTGCTGTCGCCGCCAAGAAGGATCCGTACGAATATCGCAAGGCGCTGCTCGGCAAGAAGCCGCGCCATTTGGGAGTGCTGAATCTGGCCGCCGAAAAGGCAGGCTGGGGCAAGCCGCTCCCAAAGGGCGTTTATCGAGGGATCGCCGTACTCGAGTCCTTCGGCACATATGTGGCCGAGGTCGCCGAGGTCTCGGTCGATAAGGACAACAGCATCAAAGTCCACCGGATGGTCTGCGCGCTGGATTGCGGCCAGGTCGTGAATCCAAGCATCATCGAACAGCAGGCAATGGGCGCGATGGTCTTTGGGCTCACGCAGACGCTTAAGGGAGAAATCACAATCGACAAGGGCCGGGTCGTGCAGGCGAACTTCGATACATACGAGCCCCTTCGTATGATGGAGTGCCCGAAGATGGAGGTTTACATCGTGCCGAGCAAGGAAGTGCCGAGAGGCATGGGTGAGCCGGCCGTGCCGCCCGTTGCGCCGGCAGTGTGCAACGCGATCTTCGCGGCAACCGGCAAACGCGTCCGCAAATTGCCACTGAAACCGGAGGACCTGGCGTAGCTCGCGCAATCTATAGCTCGGCTTCCTGTTATGCGGGCCCAAGCCTTTGCAAGACCCTGCCAAACGGCGAAACGCAAAGTTCGAGCGAGGGCCAAGCGTGATTTGACCGCGGCGGGGTGGAATGGAACTCCGCCGGTGTGCCTGGGGAGTTAGCGCGAGAGGGGATACATCACCCAGGCGATACCCACACCAATCGCCAGAAACAGCAGGAAGCACAGTAGGGCATATTTGATTCGCATCGCCAGGGTGCGATGTCCGCTGCATGCAAAGGCCACCGAGACAAGCAACGCAAACAGTACCATCGCGCCGAAGTGCCCCACAAGAACGTCGGAGGCGAAGAGCACCTAAACCCTCCGCCCGCGCGCGATCCCGTATGCGTCAATGACGGCGAGCACGTTGACGATTCCGGAAGCAGCGATAAAGCGCGTCCCGTAGTCACCCGATGCGCGCGAAATATCCGCGCCGGCAGTTTCAAGAAAGCGCGCGATGAGATAAAAGATGCCAGAGCCCATATCGGCGATGAATCCGAGCAGTCCAAAGGGATCCCTGGAATGGGACGTGAAAACCTCGCCTCCTAGAGCAAACCCGGTAAGTGCGAGCCCCGCCGATGCGACGAAGAATCCCAGCGCACGTGCCCAGCGGCGCAACAGAAAATGGCCAAGCCCTGGCACGATCCATCCAGTGATGGCGATCAGCGCGGGCAGCGCCGGACTCCTTTTTGTGTTCGCTTCGGACAAAGAACCTTCTGCGGTCGTCATCAGGCGAGCAAAGCCGGAATTTCCCGTTGAATGGCGCCGGTGACACGCGCGTCCCGTTCGCCAACGTACACATTCACCTCGCTGCGAATACCAAACTCGGGCAGATAGATTCCTGGCTCAATCGAAAAGCAGGTGTGCGCAATGATCTTGCGCTTGTCGCGCGTCTCGAGTCCATCCATATTCGCCCCGTTGCCGTGAACCTCTCTGCCTATGCTGTGGCCGGTGCGGTGCACGAAATTCTTCTCGTATCCGGCTTTACGGATGACTTGTCGCGCGGCTTGGTCAACTTCCCAGCCGTGAATGGCGCGTCCGCGAGCGATTGATTCAGCAACGAATTGAATCGCACGATCGCGCGCATCGCGCACGATGCGAAAAATCTTTGTGTACGCCGCGGGCACTCGTTCGCCCAGATACCCGGTCCAGGTAATGTCGTAATAAACGCTGCCGGGTCGGGTGAACTTCGCCCAGATATCAAGCAGAAGCAAATCTCCCGCTCGAATCGGCTGCGATGTCCTGGCCGTCGGCTCGTAGTGAGGATTTCCATTGTTCGGCTGCACTGCGGCAATGGGCGGCTCGGCGGTCACGAGACCATTCGCGCGAAATTTTTCTAGGATCCATTGCTGCAGTTCGTATTCTGTGATCGGCTGGCTCTCGCGCAGACGCGTCGCAGCATACTCAAAAGCCTCTTGCCTGACCTGGTCGATCACTTTGCCGGCCTCGAGGTGCGATACAAGCTGTTCAGATGTCCAGGCTGCCTCGAATTTCTGCACGAGATCTGCGGACGTGACGACCTTCTTATGGAGCTTCCGCACGAGCTCGACCGTACCCGCATCGACCAGCCCGATGTAAGGAATATCGTTATCCGGCGAATACTGCATGGCGACTCTGCGGCTGCCCGACAACAATTTGCCTAGCCCCTTGTGCAATTCTTGCCAGCCGGAATACATCTGCTTGCGCCCGGCAAGCGAATCCAGCACTCCCGGCTCGATGCGGTGCACCAGCTTTCGCGGCTCTCCTCGAGACGGAATGAAGTAGAACCAGCGCCGCGTCGTCATGCCATCTTCGGCCAGTCCAAGGATGCGATTCGCAATCGGATCGCGATGGTGATGATCATAAAACAGCCATCCGTCGATCTTGCTGGCGCGTAGCTCGGCCTGTATGGCGTGGATGTTGGGCATGTTCCTGTTCTTAGCGGCTGGCCTTCGGTCACCAGCGTGAAGAATGAGCTCGTGTGGCGCCTCGCGCGTCGAAGCGCTTCTTTCCGCTCTTTTCATGCATCACGGGCCAAGCCCGTGGTTTCAGTTCCTGCTGTATTATACCGGGAAGCTGCCGGGCCTGTACGGCCACTTGACTTACCGCGCGAGAGCGAGGACTTCTGCCCGTGTGACGCCTGCGATCTCGATGCGTTTCCTTGGGCTCTTCTGGCCCCCTATAATTCTAAGAGCTGAAATAGGTACCTTCAAACGCTTGCCCAGAAGTCGGCGCAGCGCGTCGTTCGCACGATCGTCGACAGGCGGCGCGGTCACTCGCACCCTGAGCGCGCCTTGATACTCGCCTTCGATCGCATCTCGCTTCGCCCAAGGCCTAACCTGCACCGGGAAAGAGACCGTTCCCTCGCGCTCCTGAACTTCAATCATTAGGTCTTCGCTCTGCTGAACCATACCACGCGCATGTTCGCAGGGGCACTTCTTTGCTTTTGCTCCCGATTTCGCTGCCTCGCTGCCCCTGTGTGGACCGCTTGCTTCTATGCCCATTGCTTGCATGAGACTCTTCCTTGCGCCATTCGTATTCGGCTCGTACAATGCCTCGCCCTGCGAAATTTTTCTGATGGCAACGTCAGACACCGTGCCGACAGCGAAGGTCCGCCTCACACCCAATCAAGTGCGCGGTTTCTGGGCCTCCTGGGGCGGTTGGGCGCTCGATGGCATGGATTCGTTTATCTACGCGCTTGTGCTAGTTCCAGCCCTCCGCGAATTGCTCCCTAAATCGGGCATCCCAGCCACGCCAGGCAATGTCGGCTTTTATGGCGGGCTCCTTTTCGCGCTCTTTCTAGTGGGATGGGGCTTGGCGTTGGTCTGGGGACCGCTCGCGGATAAGTTTGGCCGTGTCCGCACGCTGATGCTAACCATTCTCTGCTACTCGCTTTTCACCTTCCTGGCTGGCTTCGGAGAGAGTGTCTGGGAAGTCGCCACATGCCGCCTGCTCGCCGGTGTCGGAATTGGCGGCGAGTGGGCTATGGGTGGCACTTTCGTTGCCGAGGAATGGCCCGAGGAGCGCCGCAAAATGGGCGCGGCCCTGATGCACACGGGCTACTATTTCGGGTTCTTCCTGGCGGCCCTGGCGAACCGTTTCGTCGGTGAAGCTCACGGCTGGCGCCCGATGTTCATGCTCGGCGGAGCGCCCGCGCTGCTCGTCGGTTTCATTCTTTACGGCGTGCACGAATCAAAGCGTTGGAAGGCCCACATGCAGCGCGTCAAGAGGCCCTTCACCACAATTTTTCGTACGCCGTTTCTCCACCGTACACTTCTCAATTCCGCCTACGTACTGATCTCGATCATCGGCCTCTGGGCCGGCACGGTTTACGTTCCGACGGCTGTCATTGAAATCGCTGGCCGCGAGCATTTAGGGGCCGCGTTGGGCTCCCGCCTGAGCACCTATGCCACGGTGATTATCTCGCTCGGAACGATTCTCGGCTGCCTTCCGCTGCCGTGGCTCGCGGAACGCGTTGGGCGCCGCAAATCGCTCGCAATCTATTTCTTGCTCATGGCTCTGTCCATCGCCTTTAGTTTTGGGATCGCGTTTTACTTGACACAAAATGCCGTGAAGTGGTTTTTCATGGGGCTATTTTTCCTCGGCATCGGTGGAGCGAATTTCGCTGTCTACACGCTCTGGCTCCCCGAGCAGTATCCCACTGAATGCCGCGGCAGTGCCTTCGCCTTCGCAACTTCAGTCGGGCGCTTTGTCGGCGCAGGCTTCACGTTTCTCGTGGGTGCAGGTGTCGCGCATTTCCACACCGTCGGCGTCCCCGTCTCGCTCACCGCTATTCCGTTTGTTCTCGGTTTTCTGATGACGCCCTTCGGTTTCGAAACCACCGGCCGCCCACTGCCGGATTGAAGGGCGGGAATTCGGCCGTTCGTTGTGGCCGGCCGGGGGCTCGCGTCGAATTCAACGGTTCCTTGCGCCCAACCGCTCGCCGAATAGCGCGGTGCCGATCCGAATCTCCGTCGCCCCCTCTTCAATGGCGACATCGAAGTCGTGGCTCATGCCCATCGACAGAAACGGCAGCTCGAGTCCAAGTTCGCGCCGCAAGCCGTCGCGCAGCTCACGCAACTTGCGAAAATGAGCGCGCGCCCCCTGCGGGTCTTCCGAGTACGGCGGGATGGTCATCAAGCCATGCAATTCGGTGTGAGGCAGCCTGCAAATCGTCTCCGCAAGCGTCCGCAATTCGCTTTCGCAAACGCCGCTTTTGGTCTCTTCCCCGCTGAGCTTTACTTCAATCAAGACCGGCTGCCGCTTCCTCTCCTGCGCTGCCGCCGCATCGACTTTGTGTGCCAACCCAATGCTGTCAATCGAATCGATGCGGTCGAACAGATGCACCGCACGGTGTGCCTTGTTGCTCTGCAAATGCCCGATGAAATGCCAGACCGCGTCAGCAAAGCCCAATTGGGTCGCCTGTTTGGCCTCGAATTCCTGAATCCTGTTCTCGCCAAAGTGCCGCAAGCCGGCGTCGTGGGCAGCGCGAATGGTTTCGGCTGGAAACGTTTTCGAAACCGCAACGATGGTCACCTGGTCGGTGCTGCGTCCCGCGCGTTCGGCCGCGCGCGCCACCTTCTCGCTGACGCGCTCGAGATTCGCGGCAATCGCACTGGTCTGAACCGCCATCCACGCGATTCTAGTGCCGTTCTAATCAAACGCGCAAATCCCGTCGGAATCTGCGGCGAAGCTTAGAGGAAGGTCCAAGTGCACCGCCTGGAGGTGGTGGCGCTGGTCGCGTTGGATCCGCTTTGTTTGTGACGAGACTCATTTCGACCCCCTTGAGGTGGCAAGCGGATCATTCCACATCCGTGCGGTCCAAACCATCATCGAAACTATGATAAAAATCTTTGACACCCTACTTCCGGAGGCCTGCGTGCTCTTTGACTTCGCCGTTCTGCCTGCTCGTGAATGCTATAAGCTGCTCGTTTCCACCATCACTCCGCGACCCATTGCGTGGATCGTGAGCCAAAATGCCAATGGTCACCTAAATGCTGCTCCATTCTCATTCTTCAACGCCCTCTCTGGTGATCCGCCGGTCGTGGGTATCGGCATCGGCAGTCACCAGCCGGGACGCGCCAAGGATACGCGTCGAAACATTTCTGAGACGCGCGAGTTCGTCGTCAACCTGGTTTCCGAAGACACGGCGAGGGCCATGAACATCAGCGCCATTGAGTTTGAGCCCGAGGTGAACGAGCTTGATGAGGCGCAGCTCAAGACGATAGCTTCGGTCCGCGTACAGCCACCACGCATCGCCGCAAGCCCTGTTGCCATGGAATGCACGCTGCTTCAGACCGTCGAGCTCGGCCCGGAAAATGGTCTCGTGCTCGGTCGCGTTCTGGCCATGCACGTTGGCGACCGCTTCGTGCTGGATCCTGCGAAAAGTTACATCGACACAGCTAATCTGCATCTGATCGGCCGCATGCATGGCACCGGCTGGTACACGCGCACGCGAGACTTGTTTCAAATGGATCGGATCCCCCGCGGGAACTGGACTCGAGGCGCAGGCCGGGACGGATCTACAGTGTAGTTCGTCGTTTCATTTTTCGGCTCGAGAGTCTATGCCACGCCTTGTGGGCTATTCGAACCGTCGCTGTGCTGTCATCTAAGTCTGCTGGGGGGGACGCTCGGTGCTCTTGGGCGAAGCCGTGGGAACCGGCCCTGGCAGGCAAACAAAAGCCGAACAATAGGCTACTTTGACGGTTCCGGTACCGCTGAAGTTCTTCCCACCTGGAAATTGTTGCAGAACTGCGGTTCAGTACGAAAACATTTTCCTCCGCATTTTCAGTAACTTACGGCGAGGGCTTTTGGCGCCTCGGCTGCCCCATGCAAGCGTGAGGAGCCTTATGCGTATGACCAATCGTAAGCGCCGTCTTCTCACTGGATTCACTGCTGCTTTGCCGGTGGCGTTTTTGCTGGGTGCGTGTCGAAACCGCCCAGATCCCGTCACGTTGCCCGAAGAAACAGCAATACACGTGATGCTGAATAACACCCTGGCAAGTGATCGGAATCGGCCCGGCGATCGGTTCGAAGCGACCGTCGCGCAGGCGGTTGTTATTGGAAACAAAACCGCCATCCCACAGGGCGCCTCAGTGGAGGGCCTGGTCGTCGATGCGCGCCGCTCGGGACGACTCAAAGGCAGGGCGCGTTTAAGTCTGGCTCTTGAAACTGTGGCCGTAGATGGCCGGACCTACGAGATCCACACGGACACGAACAGCCGACTTGGCGGTCGGCACAAGAATCGCAATATCGCCTTTATTGGCGGCGGTGCCGGCGGTGGAGCCTTAATTGGTGCGGTCGCGGCGGGAGGCAAAGGTGCCCTCATCGGCGGCCCTATCGGAGCAGGAGCGGGAACCGCGGCAGCACTTCTAACCGGAAAGAAAGATATCACGCTTCCGGCCGAGACCGAACTGACGTTCAGGCTTGCTGAACCGATAACGATCCCCATGACGAACAATGGTCGCAGCTAGCGTGAGGTGGCTATGAACACGAAAAGCCTGCTCTCAGCCACGGTTGTCGTCCTCTGTCTCGCGGCTAGCGCCAGTGGTGCAGCTGGGCGCCAGTCGAACCGTCCAAACTCTTCGCCGCCGGACCAGCAGTCAGCCGATCCGCGACTGCGGACATTCAGCGGAACCGTTTGGCAAAACGACGGCAAGTTTGTTTTGCGCGACGAAGCGCACAGACTCTGGTACCAGCTCGACGACCAGCGATGGGCCGCTCGCTTCGAGGGTAAGCAGGTCAGGGTAACCGGCACGCTCGACCGACCGGGCCACGCCATTCACGTCCAGAACATCGAGGAAGATCCCATCGAATCCAAATAAGCTGGTTATGCGAGAGGATCCTAGCCGTCGAGGGTGAACGATCGCCAGGGCGGACACTCCCAAGCGCATGTGAGCGATATCCGCAGCGTCTTTGACCATCCCTGGTGGTTTCCCCCTGCACCTTGTGGCCCTCCGTGGCCTGAGCCGTGGGAAGGAATTGTAGGCAAGCCCCCCGACACCGTCGGCCACCCTGGCTGCGCGCGCCGCTGTGAGCTCCAAGCGCAACCCCATCCGGGTGGCGGCAGTTTCCCCGTGCTACACTGGGCTTCAGCCGAATGCCCGCGCGCGGAAAATTCATCGTGCTTGAGGGAATCGACGGCTCCGGCAAACGCACGCAGCTCGAGGCCCTCGGGCTCGCTCTTTCTCGCCGCGGCATTGCCTTCGCGCAGATGAGCTTCCCTAATTACAGCGGCTTCTTCGGCAAACTCGTGGCCCGCTATCTGAATGGCGAATTCGGCTCTCTTGCCAGCGTCGATCCGCATTTCTCGGCCCTTCTCTACGCGGGCGATCGTCTGGAATCGAAATCGCTCATGGAAGCAACGCTCCACTCTGGGAAAATGCTGCTGGCGGACCGTTACGTTGGCTCGAATCTGGCGCACCAGGGTGCTCGTATTGGGCTAGAGAGGCGCACCGAGTTTCTCGCCTGGCTCCAGCAACTCGAATACCGGGTCTACGCGCTGCCGGCCGAAGATCTGGTCGTTTACCTGCGCGTGCCGGTCGCGCAAGCTCATCACTTGATCGGGAAGAAAACCGCACGCGATTACACGAAGTTGCGGCACGATCTGCATGAAGCGGACTTCGCGCATCTGGAATCGGCGGCTGAAGTCTACGACGCACTCGCACACCAGTTGCACTGGCTCAAGATCGACTGCTTCGATGAGGCCTCGGGCGCACTGCGTCCCCCGGCTGAGATTCACGAAGAAGTTCTCGCGGCTGTGGGAGCGCGCCTCCCTGCGGCGGTAGGAGCAAAAGGCTAGCGATGGGTTTCGACGAGTTTCTGGGCAACGAGCGAATCGTCAGCGTCCTGCGCGGCGTGTTGCGCCGCGAGCGAGTGCCGAGCGCGCTACTTTTCACCGGCCCCCGCGGCATTGGGAAGTACACACTTGCCCGAATGTTTGCCCAGGCCGCGAATTGCGAGCGCCTGAAAGACGATTTCTGCGACGAATGCAGTTCCTGCGTGCGCATCGCGCCGCTTCGAGATCCGCAGAGACTGATCGAAGCAGGGCTTGCTGAACGCGGAGAGAGCGCCGACGGCGCGACGGTCGAACGCACTCCTCTCATCTTGGAAACCCATCCCGACGTCTGGGTTCTGGTCCCCGATCCGGTGCGCCTGCGCACGCCTGTGGCGCGGCCCATGATTCGCGTTGGGCAATTGCGCGCCGTCCAGCGAGCCGCTTTTTTCAAACCGCAGGGCCGCCGCCGCGTCTTCATCCTCGATGGCGCAGACACGATGCGATGGAATGACGCCGACCTATTTCTGAAAATTCTGGAGGAGCCACCCGAGACCACCACTTTGCTTCTTATTGCTGCTACTCCCGATTCGCTGCTGCAAACGATTCGCTCGCGCTGCTTGCAATTCCATTTCGCGCCGGTGCCAGCTGAGCAAGTCGAGTCGTTTCTCGCCAAGCAAGCCGGCGGATTGAAAGCCAGGGATCGCAAACTGGCCGTACAGCTCTCCTGCGGCAGCCCTGGGGCCGCACGATCGCTCGACGTCGAAGAGTCCGCGCGGCTGCGCAAGAGCGTTTTGCACCTGCTGGAACGCGCTGTCGAGGGAGAAAACTATGCGGAAATTTTTGCGGCAACGGCTCGATTTGCGAGGCAAGAGCAAGAATCGTTTGAAAATGTCTTGGAGCTGGTCTATAGTCTCCTCACGGACCTACTGGAATCCTCCCAGGGTCCCAAGAGCAGCCTCCCTCGCAACCCCGACCTGCGACGGGAGATCGAGACCTTGGGTCAGAAAATCGACTGGGATTGGATTCTGCGTGCCACGCGCGGCCTGGATCAGCTCGAAGGCCGGCTGCGCCGCAATATCGGCCGCCAGTTGAGCCTGGACGCGCTCACGGCCTCCATGGCCGCTCGCTGAGGCGCCAGGCTTATCTTGAGTCGTAACCCAGCTGTAACCGAAAAACTTTTTTGCAACCGATGCGCCGCCCAGGTAGTCATAAGAACTAGCATCTGAGGAGCAATCATGGTAAATCGCAAATTGTTCCGTCCTAGTCTAGCTGAACCCAAAGAGGCATTCGTCCCGCGGCCTTCACCAGCCGCTCTACAACCGGCGTCTGCGCCACGCAAGAAGCCTGCGCCGCCTGATCAGACGTTCGCGGAAAACTTTTACTACGTGAAGCAAATGCAGTCGCGCACGCCTGTGGCTGTTGTGCTGGACGGTGGGGAAGTCCTACACGGCACCGTGGAGTGGTATGACCGGGATTGCATCAAGCTCACCCGCTATGGTAGTCCGAACTTGCTCATCTATAAGCATGCCATTCGTTATATGTATAAGGACGGCGAAGATGCTGCCCACGGCGGAACGAACGGCCAGTAACGGAACCCGAGAAATTCAGGCTCAAATTTTCGGCTGAGACGCTCTCTTCAGCAAACCGACGAGCCGCCACCAACCACCATGCGAATCGGAATCACCTGCTATCCAACCTATGGCGGCTCAGGAGTGGTGGCGACCGAGCTCGGGCTCGAACTCGCGGCTCGTGGCCACGAAGTCCATTTCATCAGCTACGCCATGCCGATCCGTCTCGGCGGATTAAACGAGCGGGTGTGGTTCCATGAAGTAGAAGTCACCAATTATCCGCTCTTCGATCACCCCCCGTACACGTTGGCGCTGGCCACCAAGATGGCCGAGGTTGCCGAAAGCGCGCAACTTGACCTGCTGCATGTTCATTATGCGATTCCCCATTCGGTAAGTGCACTTCTCGCGCGCATGATGACCGTGCCGCGACAGTTACCCTTTATCACCACCTTGCACGGCACCGACATCACGCTCGTCGGCAACGACCGCAGCTACCTACCGATCACACGTTTCTCGATTGAGCAAAGCGACGGCGTAACCGCGATTTCCAATTACCTGCGCGACCGGACTCTCAGAGAATTCGAAATCAAACGGCTGATCGAAGTAATTCCGAACTTCGTCAACTGCGATCTTTACAAGCGATCGACCGACGCCAAGGCCCGCGCGAAGTGGGCTCCCAACGGCGAGCCGATCGTGATGCACCTTTCGAATTTCCGGCCGGTCAAGCGGGTCACGGACGTGGTCGAAATCTTCGCGCTGGTGCGCGAGAAAATCCCTGCCAAGCTGGTCATGATCGGGGATGGCCCCGATCGGGGCGCCGCGGAATACGTTGCGCGCAAGAAGAAACTTATGAGGGATGTTTTCTTCCTGGGCAAGCGGAACAGCGTTCAGGAAAAGCTTGGTCTGGCCGATCTTTTTCTGTTGCCGAGCGATGAGGAATCGTTCGGCTTAGCTGCGCTCGAAGCGATGGCCTGCGAGGTTCCGGTGATCGCGAGCGACGTTGGCGGCATCCGCGAAGTGGTTACCCATGGTGCCGATGGGTACTTGTTCGAGCCTCGCGATGTGGCTACCGCCGCAAAACATGCGCTCGAGATTCTGACGCGTGCCGATCGCGGCAGGGCGATGGGCGAAATGGCTCGCGTCAACGCGCGCCGCCAGTATTGCTCGAACGACATCATCCCGCGCTATGAAACCTTCTACGAGAAAGTGCTGAACGCCTCCCACCCTGTCGTGGCCGGCGCAAAGTAAAACAAAACGGCGCGCACCCTGGGGCGAGCACCCCTGTCTTGTGCGCGATAGCACTTCGCTTCGTTCGAACCAGGCGTCAGCGAAGAGCGCTTGTGGTCGCCGGCAAAGGATCGCTCGAGGTGCCCGTCTGTGGCTCGCACTGTTGGCGGTTATTTTCAGCTTCGACTCAGCCTCTGTTTGCAATCAGTGGCTTAAGCGAATGATCCGACAACCTGCCGATGGCGAGATTGCCGATTGAGCTAAAACTGGAGTTTGTTTGCTGGGGCACCGCCAGCAGCGCCTAGCAAGGCTTGCCGTGCAAGCGAGTCGAGCGCGGTCACGCGTTTTGTGGTCCTAAGCCGAGTACATTCTGATTGCCAGCGAGATTGGCTCTTGCGTCCCCAAAAGAAGCCGCGTCCAAGCCTTGGTCGCTCGGCATGTTGTGTGGCCGGAAGGCTCCAGAGACCAAAAACAGAAGGCCCGCCGCAAGGCGGGCCTTCGAGGGGAGAAAGCCCTACGGCCAATGCGCGGATGGCCACAGAACCCTTTCCTCGACCGCAGTCTAGTGGGCAGTACTAGGGAAGTCAAGCAGGAAAGGCAAAATCTGTGCTGGTGATAAAGGACTTGTTTTCAGCGAAATATGCGAAGCGCGATGCGATCCGGGAGATTCTTGTCCACGACCGTGGAACCCACAACTCGACCCACAGAAGCGTAGAAGTCCTCTGCATTGATAGGCTTACTGGCTAAGCCGAGCTGCAAAATCTCCAAGTGTGTACCCCGGTCGAAAACCCGGCCCGGGAGCATTTGCTTAATGAAGATGCGAAATCCGCCAAACGCAAGGCCGGCAACGAGAGCGAAGCCACAAATGATGCCGGTTCCAACAATGGCTCCCACAACCATCAGCTCGATACTCGGCTCCTTAAACTGGAACGTGGGTTCGTCCCAGGTGAGCTGTGTACCTGACTGAATCTGATCGAGCAGAGTGTTTGCCTCCGCCCGATTCGGCGCGCCGGCAACCAGGGCCAGCAAGGTCAGATCGCGCTTTGCAAAAAGCGGAGGCGAACTAGAGCCAGGATTCGACCCGTTTACATTGAATTGTTTCTCAAGCTGAGACAATTGCTGGCTCGCGAAGGCCGGCGTGGGGAAGTCTGCAATCAGCAAGGTGGCGTCGTGGCCTCTGAGTTTGTAGTGAGCGATCTCTGCTTCCGCACCCTTTGAAAATCCGAGCAGATTGCCGAGATTGACGGGGAAAAGCTGGTCTAAGGTTTGCGGGCCGAGGATGTAACGGTCGGAGCGCTCGAGGAGTCCCTTTGGCGGCAGATGCTGCCAAAGCGTCGGCAATGGCCCGTCTTGTGAGTGAGCGACCACGGCTGCGGCCAGAGACTTCATTGGGGCGTCGAGCTTCGTCAGGTCTGTGCCCGCTATTTCCAACACCAGATTGCCGATCAGGATCAGGCTCTTAGCCCTCGAGATTGAGGAGTGCTCGGCGAAATCCGCGCGGACCATATCCGGCGCACGCAGGAACGAGTAAAGACCGTAGGCACCGCTCGGATCTCTCATCTGGAAGACAGTCACCCGCATCTGGTCTTCTGCCTTGGCCGCGTCAGGCAAATACGCAGCCGATTCACTCGCACGCAACCCATATTCGGCCAGAACGGCCGGGGGCGGCGTGGTTGCCGGCGTTGTTGCCGTTCCGGAACTCGCGGCTTCAGTCCACTGGCCAAGCGAGCGCGGAAGAATCTGCTGCGCCTCAACGGGGCAGAGAGCGAGCAACAAAACAGCGAGCAAAAGTGGGGTCAGACGTTTCATCTGTATCTGGGTTGGATGCCTTAATTCTACTTCGGGTTCCCGGCCGACGCTACCGTGCCGATATCGAGGCGAGTGTCAGAAGCATGATTGTCTGAAACGAGCTTCTGCTTATTGGTCGACAGGCTATTCAGATTGGCCAGATAAGCCACGACTCCCCGGTAGAGGCCATCGGCAATTCGTTGACGCTGCTCGGGTTTGCGGAGAAGACGCTCATCATAAGGATTGCTGACAAAAGAAATTTCGCTTAGCACCGACGGCATGTTCGCGCCAATCAGCACAATGAAAGGCGCTTTTTTCACGCCGCGATTCCTTTCATTCATGCTGACCAGCTTCAGGCGCTGGGTCAGCGCTCCCTGAATATCCGCAGCGAGCTCCTTTGATTCTTCGACCTTTTCGTTACGCGCGATCTTTTGAATCAGATCCTCGAGGTCGTGCAGCGATTCCTGCGAATTGGCGTTTTCGCGTGCGGCTACTTCCATCGATCCGGGAGAGCTCGCGAAATTTAGGTAGTAGGTTTCGACGCCGCGTGCGGCAGGATCGGGGCTCGAGTTTGCGTGTATCGAAACGAAGAGGTCGGCCTTGGCTTCATTGGCCATCTTCGTGCGGTCTTCGAGGGAAATGAAAGTGTCGTCCTGGCGCGTGTAGATGACTTGGGCGCCCGGCAATTTTTGTTCGATGAGGCCGCCGAGGCGCAGCGCCACGTCCAGGCAAAGATCCTTTTCCAGCAGGCCATGCGCTCCGATGGTTCCTGTATCATGGCCGCCATGGCCGGCATCGATTACGATCCGGCTGATTTTCAACCCCAGAGCGCGCGTGAGCGAGTGGTCGCCGTCACGCATGGGCCTTGGTTCGGCCGGAGGTGTCAGAGCGGTGGTTTTGTTGGAGGCTGCAGTGCCCTTCTTCGGCGAAGACAATCGTGACGCTAGATCCGCGAGGGGCTTCGGACCGGCAGGAGCTGGCTCAGCCGGCACAGCTAGAGTCCCCGCGGATGTGCCCACGACTACCGTCTCGTGTGCTCCGCCTGAATGCGGGCCATCAGCTGGACTCGGGCTTGCGGGCGCAGCCGCCACGGCCGGCGATGGCGCGGGACTATTTTTCGCCGTCTTCAGGCCCTGCGCGTGCACGTCAATCACGAGTCGGTAAGGGCTCTTGAGCAAAAACGCCGAATAGTCTTTCGCACCGTCGACGTCTAGGACCAAACGCACGACACCCGGCTTATTCGGTGCGATGCGAACGGATTTGAGTAATCCGGCCTCTAATTCGAGAGGCTTCTTTGAGACGTTGGGCGCCAGTCGAGCTTTCGAAATATCGAAATAGATGCGATCGGGGGAGGCGATGCGCGCCGCATCGAAGGAAATCGTGTCATCCAGCGTGAGCACAACGCGGGTAGAATCCCTGGAGTTCCAGGCGCGAATGTCCTTTACCACGGCGGCTCTCTGAGCGTTCGCTCGCGGCTCGATGCGCGCACCGCTCTCCGCGGGGGGCTGATCGTCCGCACGGTCTGCGGCCGGGGTCTGAATTACGCTTGGCGCTTGAGTCTGAGCGCGCTGCGCGGCGATTTCCTTCAAACCGGCACGCGCGTCGGCGGCATTCTCAGCTCGCGGGAAAAGCTTCAAATAGTCTTTATAGGTAGCTGCGGCCGCATCCAGGTCTGCCAGATCTCGTTTTTGAACGCGAGCAATAGCGAGCATCGCCGAACCGCGATACCGGCTGCCCGGATACTGCTTGATCAGAAAGCGGTAAGTCTCAATTGAAGATGTATAGTACTTGGAGTCAAACAGGCGGCCCATTTCTTCATAGAGCTCGGCCTCGGCAATGAGGGAAGGGGTGACCTCATCGGCGGTTACGGAAATGAGGTAGACCTTGTGATAAGCCGCGATGGTCTGCTTGTAATCGGCCAGCGCGCGATCTTTTTCGAGATAGCCCTCCAGCGTCGTCCGCATCCTCACGGCGCGCTCGAATTGCTGGCCTGCATCGGCCCTTCTATCGGCACGCGAAGGTGCGACGAGACACACCAGCAGAACGATCGCGGTGGCGATCGGAAAAGCGAACTTCACAGCGAACTGCGCCCCCAGAAGCCCGACCTTCTTCATTCGTTCGTGAAAATGACCCGCCCATTCGAATCGACTTCCCGCCGCACTGGACGCCTTGGAGGGCTCCAGAGGTTCGGGTTGCGACCCGAGCCGGGTCGGAAGTAAGCGTCCGTTACCTTACGCACGTATCGTTGCGTTTCTGGGATGGACGGAATCCCACTATTTAGATCGACCGTACGTTCACCCGCGTTGTATGCCGCCA
>Ga0306920_100004417_pt1 | contig 18006 bp, 16 predicted proteins | sample flu12Cox44000170_FD_204666 | JGI IMG/M metagenome (GOLD analysis project Ga0306920, IMG submission 204666) | Lab enrichment of tropical soil microbial communities from Luquillo Experimental Forest, Puerto Rico - flux4day.12C.oxic.44.000.170 (v2)... | ecosystem: Environmental > Terrestrial >... | reverse complement strand
AGTCACCGCGCTGGGCTACGCCGGCCAGCTCATCGAAATCGACCTCACCGCCTCCCTGCCCTAAGACCGTCACCCGCCCGATCAGGGCCCCGGTGCCGCGCGCCCCGGGCACCTTCCGCCCGCGGACTCCTCCTAAGCTGTGACGCATGGGCTTCTCTGGATGGTCCCTGGAGGCGGTGGAGTTCTTCGAGGGCCTTCGCGCCGACAACACCAAGGCGTACTGGAGCGCGCACCGGGCGTTCTACGAAACCTCGGTGCGCGAGCCGGTGGCAGAGCTGCTTGGCGAGCTGAGCGAGGAGTTCGGCCCGGGGCGGATCGCCCGGCCGTACCGGGATATCCGGTTCCGGGCCGACAAGTCGCCGTACAAGACCGAGATCTACGCGACTTTGGACCGCGGCGGGTACGTGAGGTTCGGCGCGGACGGGCTGACGGCTGCCCTTGGCTATTACATGATGACCGGACCCCAGCTGGCGCGGTACCGGCGCGCGGTGGACGAGGATAAGCACGGCGCCCAGCTAGCCGAACTGGTGAAGCGGCTGCGGGGCGGGGGAGTGGAGGTTGGCGGCGGGCAGAAGCTCAAGACCGCTCCGCGCGGGTATCCCAGCGATCATCCCCGGATCGAGCTGCTCCGCTATAAGGGCCTCATCTGCTGGCGGCACTGGCCGGTAGCGCCGTGGCTGAGCACCGCGAAGGCCAAAGACCGCGTGGTGGGCTTCTTGCGCACCGCGACGCCGCTGCACCATTGGCTAGACGAGCAGGTCGGCCCAGGTGACCACGCGTGACTGTCATGGCATGGTGCCGCGCGGCGAACGGGCGTAGCGGCACGGACCCAGTGCTTGTACGGTGACGTCGTGTCGGAACTCTCGGCATCCTCCCTCGTGGCGGCCCTCCTGGCGGCGCCTGCCGGCGTGGCGCTCCTCGCGCAGTTGGAGGCGGCGCAGCGCGGAACGGTCGTTGGCTTCGAGCCGCCGGCCGACAGTGACCCGGCAGCTGTGGCGCTGGCGGCGGAGCGGGCCCCGGCGATGTCGTTCGGCGAACTGCTCTCGTGCGCCGTGTCGGCTGCCGGGTTCCTTGCTGGCCCCTGGATGCCGGGTGCGCCCGAGTCGCTGTCCCGCGCCTATCTCCTTGGTCCCAGCCGCCGGCCCATCGCCGAGGCGGTCGTCGCCCGGTTCGGGCCGGAGCTCTTCGGCCGGGTCCGTCTCGACGGCCAGCAGTGGTGGTACAGCTCGGGTCACGAGGAGTTCCTTCGCTCGCGGCCGGCGTTCGCGGATTTTGGCGACGTCTACGGCAATGGGGAGTTTCCCTGGAACGGGCTGTGGACCGTCACCGACCCTCCCTCCGCGGTCCATGACGACCTCTTCGCGGCGTGGGAGTTCGGCCCCGGACCGGCGTCGCGCTGGCGCCTGCCGGTCCGGCCGGGCGCGCGGGTCTGGGAGATCGCCACACCGTTGGACTGGGTGCGGCTCGTCGAGAGCTACCCGAAGCCGGCGCCTGGCCCGCACTACGGCTGGGAGCTCCCGGGCCCGAACCAGCACGTGCCGCAGATCGACGAGCTCCTCGGGGTGCCCGATCAGCACGCCGCAAGGGTCTCGCGGACGGCCCACCTGCTGCCCGACTGGGCCGCCGTGGCACGCGACTACGACGGCGTCCACCTGAGCTGGGGGGGGTTCCTCACGACCGAGGGATTCGTGAGCGACCTTCCGGACGGGGGCGTCACGATGCTCCGGTACTGGTCGAGCGAGCGGACGCTGTGGCTCGCCGACGCGTTCGGGGACCCCGTACCGCTTCCGCAGCCGGTGCTCTCCGGCATCGGCGAGAATCATGGCGCGGACGCGTCCCGTGACCTGCGCCGCCGGGACCGTGACCTTGCGGTGCTGAGGGCACGACTGGGCCGGCAGAAGTAAGCGAGCCAGGAACGAAAGCCTGACGCTGTGGATGTTCTTGGCGTCGTTTCCCGGCCGGGTGATAAGAGCTGGGCACTGCGGCGGCATTTAGCCCTGGCCGTCTGGCCATATCTGGATGCTGTGCCTGGCGGCGTCCAGGATCAGCTGGCCGTCGATAGCGGCGCGCGTTTCGGGGATGCCGTAGGCGGGCCACTCACAGACGAAGGTCAACGGTCCTGCCGGTGGCAGCGGCCACACCCAGTAGCTCAGATTCCAGTCCTGCGGCCCGCCGCCGAAGCCGTACGGTTTCAAGATCAGCCCGTCGGGCACCGACCCGGCCGGGCCGGGCAGCCTGCCTGCATTCGCGGCCTTCCTGCCATCGGCGAACTGCACGCCGATGTGCAGCGCTTGTTCATCCGGCCGCTCGTCAAGCCCGGCCCCGGCCTGCCTGAACGGAGCCCTGACCCAGAAGGTGAAGCCATCCCTAAAGGCCCAGACGGCGGCCACGATGACCGCCACCGCGTCCGTCCGGGCCAGCAGCAGCGCCGAGGCAGCCACGCGCGGGAACTCCTGCCTGGGAGGGTCCCACGGGCCGCCCTGCGGCAGTGCCGAAGAGCCGCGCGGCGCGTCATCGAAGAACCCCATTTGCCCAGGCTGGCACCGGGCTGATGCGCAGTCAACGAACCCGGTAGACCACGGTGAGCCACCACGGCTCCGCTAGGGTATGGGCCGGCGGGACGCTCCTGAGCAACCCACCGGTTCGGCCCGTGCGCGCAGGACGTCAGCCCCGCCGTATCGTTATGCCGCCGTTGAGCGCACCGCAGCCGCGGGGGCCAGACACGCGGCCGGTGTTAGCTGGCGCGGCCGTGGACGGCCACCACGGCCGCGTAGATTTCGGAGTCGTTGCTTGGGCGGACGGCGCTTCCCCAGGTCAACGAGAGGTGTTGCACGCCAGCACCGTGGGCCCCGGGCATGCCCGGCCGGGCTCGCGGCAGCATCGTGATCCCGAAGGTGTCGCCGGGCCACACCGGCCGCCGCCCAAACTGCCGGGATACCTGGATCGGCCCGGTGGCCCAGCCGTGCCGGATCGAGAACACCCGCAGGTACTGCGCGTAGCCGCGCGCGGAGTTATCGGCGAGCCAGCCGACGTAGGCAACACCTCGCCCGCCGCCGGCCACCTGCACGATGTGAGTGGCGTTGTCGGTGTCCGGGGTGACCCTGATCAGCGGCGACCAGGTCCGGCCGTGGTCGGTGGAGTAGGACAGCCAGCCGGTATCGCGCTTGCCGGCGTTCTCGCCGGCCTGGGAATCCCAGGTGATGTAGAGGTTGCCTGCGGAGTCGGAGCCGATCGCGCCGTCGATCCACCACTCGGCCAGGGACATCGTCAGCCCGCTCGGCCCCACCCGCACCGGGGCCGACCATGTCTTCCCGCCATCGGTCGAGGAGGTGAAATAGGCGTGCGCGGGCTTCATCGCGTAGGTCTTGCGGTTGTAGATGTGGTAGCCCTGGTACTCCAGGTCGATCCGGCCGCTGGGCTCGACCAGCAGCGGCGCGCTATCCCCGCCGCTGGCCGGGAAGCCGGGGCTGACGTGGATGATCGGTCCCCAGGTCTTGCCGCCGTCGGTGGAGCGCTGGAGGACCACGTTCAGGTCGCCGTTAGCGAACGCGCAACTGCCCCCTTGGCCGCAGATGAACTTCACCTTCTTGGCGCTTGGGCCGTAGTCCCAGGTCACGTACAGCGTGCCGGTCGGCGCGACAGCAATGAAGTCGCGGTCCCCCCAGTTGCCGCGCTTGCGCGGCACCAGGGCCGACACCTGCGGGAACGTCTCCCCGTGGTCGAAGGAGGCGGCGACGACCGGGAACGAATGCTGCTTGGTGGAGTTCATAAACGCTGCGTAGACCGTGCCGTTCGGAGCCACCGCGACCGCCGGGTCCCAGCCGCCGCGCGACCGCGGCAGGAGTTGCGGGCGGCCGAACCGGTAACCACCATCGGCCGACCGGGCGAAACCGATGCCGTTGGCGGCTATCCACTCCGCGTACACAAAGCCCGTTCCGGGGTCCGCGGCCTCCTCGACCTCGGCATTCTGCTTCGGAAGGACGCTGCTGATGTCTTGGATGCGGCTGATCTGCGGTGCCGGCCGCGGCTGAGACCGGCCCGCCGCCGGGGAGATGCCTGCCGTCATCCCGCCGATCCCCGCCGCGATGGCGATGCCCGCGGCCGCCCAGAACCGCACTGTCATCCGGCCCTCCATCGTGACGCCCGCCCGCCCGGGCCGACCGTCGTGAGGCGACGATCACGTTCGCGGGCCTTCTGTGGGCGAGCCCGGGTCCCTGAGCGTGACGACAGTGACGTTACGGTAAATTCACCCTTTTGGGCAGCGCGTGGCGGAAACTGGCACCAAGCATGGCCGTTCTTTCACGATGGGGTGATCGGAATGCGGCACGCACGAGCGGGCAGGCTCTTGACCGCTTCCGGCGGCGTGGTCGCTGCCGTCGCGCTGGCAGGGCTGCTGGCCGCGCCTGCTGGTGGCGCGGTGCGGGGCGGGGGCGACACCGCCGCCGGGAACCGCTACGGGGTGGGGCCGGTGACCGAGGTGAGCAGGTGCCCGGGGCGCAACGCCGAGGTGGAGGAGGCCACCGCTCCTCCCGCCTATGTGTATGTGGCCTGGATCGGCTGCGGCGGGGAGGGTTTCGCCCGGTCCGTCGACGGGGGGAAGACCTTCCAGAAGCCGCTTACCCTGCCCGACTCGAGCGGCTCCGACGACCCGGCCATGGCGGTGGCCCCCAACGGCACCGTGTACGTGTCCTACCTGCGTTACGCCGTCAACCATGCCTACCCGGTGGTGGCCACGTCGTTTGACCACGGGCGGACCTTCTCCCAGGTGTCCTCCCTCATCCCGGCCCGCAAGGGCAACTGGGGAGACAGGGACTTCATCGCCGCCGGCGGCAACGGCACGGTCTACGTCACCTGGGACTACGGGCCGAGTGCGGCGGCCGTGAAGATCATCTGCAGCCCGGTCGGCAGCTGTGCCTACCAGGCAGTGGACGCGACCGCGGTGATCCAGAAATCGACCGACTACGGCAAGACCTGGGGCCCGATCACTCCGATGCAGCCGGGCTTCCCGGCGGGCGGGGGCTATGACGCGTCGATCCAGGTCCAGCGCAACGGCCGGCTCGATGCCTTCATCTGGGGGCACCACCTCAACCCCGTCACCTACGCGGTGCACCCCGGGCACGAGCTCTTCACCTCATCCCCCAACGGCACCACCTGGCCCAGCCTCCCGACCGCGGTGGACCCCCAGGCAGGCAGCATTGCCATACCCACGTGGTGGATCGACGGGGATCTTGGCATGGACGCGGCGGGCGGCCTGTACGCCACCTGGGATACCCAGGGCCCCCAGGGGGACATCGGCTGGCTGGCCTACAGCACCGACCACGGCAAGAGCTGGTCTGCTCCGGTCCGGGTGACACCCGGCCACGACAACGCCATGCACAACGTGGAGGTCGTGGGAGCCGGCTCCGGGGTTGCCGACGTGGCCTGGCAGTCCGACAGTTCCCCGCTGGGGTACGCCACGTTCCTGCGGCCGTACTCCATCACCAAGGGATGGCTGGCGCCGGCCATCCAGGTGTCTCGCCAGTACGGCAACAAGGTGATCTGGCCCGGGGACACCTTCGGCATGTCGATCCTGCCGACCGCGCGCGAGAACGCCCCCGAGCGGATCTCCCTCACCTGGGGCAGCGCCATCAAGGACCACGCGAACTCGGAGATCTACGCGGCCGTCGTCACCCTGCCGCACCGGTTCTACACAGGAGGCTGACCTAGGCGTCGCGGGTCATCATCCGCCACGGGAGCCGCCGCCGACGTGTCAGCGCGTCTGCATGCCGATGTGATCCATGAGGGCGGCCTCGGCGCCCTCCTTCGTGCCGTAGATGCCCCGGACTCTGCGCAGTTCCTCGGAGATCTCCGACCAGTCCCGGTTCGGGTCGTCGCCGCACCCTGGGCAGATGATCTCGTAGGGGCCCTCGGGCGCGTGGTCCCGCACGCGCTGACCTGACCGGCCATCGCCCGGTTCCCCGCGGCGCGGGCGCACGAACGCGGTGCCGTCATCGTGACCGGGCACGCCAGAACGGACAGTTGCCATGGAACCATCCTGCCGTGACGGTCAGCCCGGGCGGGCCTGACCCCGATGGCCAGCCCGGCGGTGAGGCCGGCAGCCACGCGCCGGGGCTGCTACATCGCCTCGCCCAAGGCGAGCACCGCGGTCACCAGGTCCAGCAGCGGCCCGCAGAGGTCATGGTCAGCGACCATAAAATCCCGGTCGTCCAGGCGCAGATGGTAGATCGGGGTACCGGGAACCGGCCGGTACGGCACCGACGCAGCCAGGGCGCGGGTCATGAGCTGCTGCCAGCACCCGGCGTCGCTACGGTCAGCGGTGTTAATGCTCCGGCGCCACATGGCGCCGTCCCACTCGACCTGAGTCACTTCGGCTCTCATGAGCGCTACGCCCCCTCGTGTCCCCGGTGTCGCGCAGTAGCCAGCCGACGAGGGTGCCAGGGCCAGCCCAACGTCCCTGGTGCCAGCCCGGGGCTTCGGCGACCCGATGGAGAGCCCGTACTCGTGCCCTGGCCCGAGGGTCCCGCTGCTGCGTCGCCGGTCCGTCCCGATGCGGGCAGACCACGGTCGGCGGAGAAGTCATCGTCGCCCTCGTCCCGGGTCTGCGTGAGAGTGCCCCTGATGGCGGGGATCCTGCCGAGCCCTCTGGTCATACGCACCCTCGCTCACAGCAGTCCCAGGCATGCATGAGAGCTTGCTGCCATCACACCAGCCCGAGGTTGGCCAGACTAACACCTGTGTGGAGATCTGTGGATGCATCGGATGAACGTGCAGGCCAACAACTGTATGGCTGTGGACGCGCGTGGGTGTGGAAAAGTGGATAACCGTACTGCCCGGGATCCTTGCCCTCAGAAAGGCCCGGGCACGCGCCGCCGCGCGTTTGACAACTCATAGCTCGTAAGCATAGCTTTTTAGCTATGTACCGTAGCTATCTGGGAATCGGCGGCCGTGCCTAGGGCAGGGCTCAGCACCGACGGGGTGGTCGATGTCGCCCTGGGCGTCATCGACGAGCAAGGGCCCGAGGCGCTGTCGCTGTCGGTGGTCGCCGCCCGAGCCGGGGTTGCCGCGCCGTCGCTGTACAAGCACGTGGCGAGCCTGGCCGAGCTGCGGTCGCGGGTGGCCGCCCGGGTCCTGGCCGAGATGACCGAGGTGGCCACCGCGGCCGTGCTGGGGCTGGCCGGGGACGCAGCGATCGCCGCGCTCATGAGAAGCCTGCGCGCCTACGGATCAGAACATCCCGCCCGCTACCTGGCGGTGCCGCCCGACCCGATGCACCACCCGGCACTGGCGCAGCCAGCGACCCGCTTTATCGAGGTGTTCCTGGCCGTGCTGCGCGGCTACGGCCTGCACGGCGCCGCCGCGATTCACGCCACCCGGTGCCTTCGCGTGATCATCCACGGCTTCATCTCGATCGAATCCAGCGGCGGCTTCGGCCTGGCCGAGGACCCAGCCGAAACCTACGAGCAACTCATCCGGATGTACCTCGCATCGTTGCCCCGGCGCTGACCCGCCGCGGTCCACAACCACAGGAGACGCCCATGTCCACCTCCGCAACCCGCATCCGCGCGGGCGCCGCCGCCCTGGCGGCCGCCGGCGTGCTGTTCCTCGCCTACCCGGCGCTGCGGCCCTGGCATGACGAAGGCACGGTCGCCGGGGCGACAGCCTCGATGAGCTCCACCGCCTGGGTCATTGCTCATTTCTTCGCGATGCTGGGGTTCATCCTGGTGCCCCTGGGGCTGCTGGCCCTGCGCGCGGCGCTCGCCGCCACCAGGGCTGAGCCGCTGGCCCTGACCGCAGCGTTGCTGGCCTGGATCGGCTCCGGGCTGGTGCTGCCTTACTACGGCGCTGAGGACTTCGGGCTGCACGCGATCGCCGGGTCCGCCGGGCCCGGGGCCGGCCTTCTCGGTCTCGTCAACGCGGTGCGCTTCCAGCCGCTCGCGGCGACGATCTTCGCCGTCGGGCTGCTGCTCCTGGCCGCCGCGGCCATCGTGGCGGCGGTCGCGGTGTGGCGCTCACACGTGCTGCCCCGCGCCAGCGGCATCCTCTTCGCCACCGGGCTTGCGCTGTTCCTGCCGCAGTTCTTCAGCCCGTCCGGATCGCCCACGGCATCTTGCTTGCCGCAGGCTCGATCATCCTCGCCAGTGCGCTCTGGGCATCGGCCGGCCGGCCCCGCACCGCCGCCACCCCGCCCTCAGGCCGTTCTGCCACGGCCGTCGCATCGGCCGCCCGTTACCCCGCCGGATGGGGGATCTCGTCATGAAGATTGCGCCTGGCATCCACCGGATCGGCAACAACAGCATGATCAACGCGTACCTCGTCGAGCAGGCGGGCGAGGTAACGATCATCGACGCCGGGGTGTCCGGCTTCTACAAGGACATCACCCGGGAGCTCGCCGCGATGGGCCGCACGCCCGCCGACGTCCGGGCCTTGGTCCTCACCCACGGGCACACCGACCACATCGGCTTCGCGGAGCGGCTGCGCCGCGAACGGGGGGTCCCGGTGTCGGTTCACGAGGCCGACGCCGCCCTGGCCCGCGGCGAGGTGCCGAACCCGGCGAAGGGCTACGGCCCCGTGAGGCTCGGGCCCCTCCTCGGGTTCTTGTGGTTCACTCTCGCGCACGGCGGGCTTCGCACCCCCAAGCTGCACGAGGTCGCGACGTTCGGCGACGGGGCAACCTTGGACGTCCCGGGCACCCCGCGGGTCACCTTGACCCCCGGCCACACCCCCGGCAGCGCCGCCCTGCACGTGGCATCGCTCGGCGCCCTGTTCGTCGGCGACGCATTCGCCACCTACGCGGTGACCACCGGGGCGCGCGGCCCCCAGGTCGCGCCGTTCACCGCGGACGCAGCCCAGGCGGTTGAATCGCTAGCACGCCTGGATGCGATCTCCGCTGATCACGTGCTTCCCGGGCATGGTGACCCCTGGACCGGCGGCGTCCAGGAAGCGATCCGCCAGGTACGCCAGCGGCACGGCAGCAGCAGCTAACGCGACGACCCGGAACAACGAGGTCTCGTGCCGTAGCAGTTCGGCGATCCCGCGCGCCGGGTTGCCCTCGTGGAGGTCGTGGCGATACAAATTCGGGCATATTCCTCTAGTTGCGTAGGAGCAGCAGGGCCGGGCTCTGCGTGGCGCGGTGGTGTTCCGCAGCTAGGGCCTTGGGGGGTGGTGGTGGGCAGCGATCCCGGTAGCCGCCGCCGCCATGCGTTCCGTTCGCTGGCGGGCAATGGGGCGCTCGTGCGGGTGCTGGCGGGGTATCTGCTGTTCGTCCTCACCGAGTATTCGGTGTGGATTGCGATGCTCGTCTTTGCCTACAGCCGGGGCGGCGCCACGGTTGCCGGGCTGGTGGCGGTGGCGCAGCTCGTGCCCGCGGCGGTCGTGGCGCCCCTGGTGGCGCCCATCGCCGACCGGCGGTCGCCGGTCATTTTGCTGGCCGGGGGTTACCGGGTGCAGGCGGCGGCGCTGGCTGCCACCGCCGCGGCGGCCATGTCGGGCGTGCCGCTGGCGGCGTATGCGGGCGCCGCGGTCGCTGCGACGGCGATGACCACGACCCGCCCGGCACAGGCGGCGCTTATCCCTTCTGTCGCTGCCACCCCCGATCAGCTGACAGCGGCCAATGTGGTCGTGGGCTGGCTGGACGCCACCGGGATGGCGGCGGCGGGGCTGCTGGCGGGCGTGCTGATTTCCGTCGCCGGGGTGGGCAGCGTGTTCGCCGTGTGTGCCGGCCTGGTCGTGACCGCCGCGTTGCTGGTCGCCAGGCTTCAGGTGGCGCCACCGACGTCGGAGCAGGAAGGCGGGCCGCCGGTGCTGGCGGGGGTCGGCGAGGGCCTGCGGCTGGCCATGCGCGGGCCGCGGCTGCGGCTGATGCTGGCATTGCTGACCGCTGAGGCAGTCGTGCTCGGTGCATTGGACCTGCTGATGGTCATCTTGGCCATCAGCGTGCTTGACCGTCCGCAGGCGTGGGCCGGTTATCTGAACTTCGCCTGCGGGGTGGGTGCGGTGGTGGCCGCCACGGTGAGCGCGGTCTTGGTGGGCCGCCGCCTGGGTGCGCCGATTCTGGGTGCGGCGCTGGTGCTCAGCGGCGCGCTGGCGGCGCTCGCGCTCGGCCTTGGCGTGGTGGGCACGCTGGCCCTGCTGGCGGTGGCCGGGGCCAGCGGCTCCTGGCTGGAGATCGCCGCGCGCACCCTGCTGCAGCGCTCGGTCCCGCCGCGGCTGATAGGCCGGATCTTCGGCCTGCTGGAAGGGCTCATGATGGCCGGGTACGCGGTAGGCGCGCTGCTGGTGCCGGTGCTGGTATCGATCGGGGGCAGCCAGCTCGCGCTGCTGGGGGTCGCAGCCTTGCTGCCGCTGGCGGCCGCGGTCGGCGGACGCGCCCTGTTCGGCCTGGATGCCGAGACCCCCGTGCCGGTGGTCGAGATCGCGCTGCTGCGCTCACTCCCGCTGTTCGCCGAATTGCCTGCACCCGCGATCGAAGGTCTCGCGGCGGCCCTCACGCCAGTCCATCTGGCCCCTGGCGCCGTCCTGATCCGGCAAGGTGACCACGGCGATGCTTACTACGCGATCGCCGCAGGTGAACTCGACGTCCTGCACGACGGGCGTTTCACGGCCCGGTGCGCACGCGGCGAGGGAGTGGGCGAGATCGCCCTGCTGCGCGACATCCCGCGCACGGCAACCGTGATCGCGCGTACCGCCGCCACCGTGTACGAGCTCCACCGGGACCTCTTCTTGACCGCCGTGCTCGGCCATGCTCCCACCCAACGCCAGGCGGACCGGATCGCCGACGCACGGCTGGCACGAGACGGCGCCCCAGGGGAGGGCCGCAACCAGGGACCGGATGCACCGGAGCCGGGCTAACCCTGCCCCCGGCCGTCGCATCCTGATGGGTAAGCGCGGCCGCAGGCCAGCCAGGATGGGAGGATGATCCACGACGGCGGGACTGGCGCCGTAAAGACTAGGCCGGCGCCTGGCCCGTTCCCGGACCGTGGAGCTGCCCGCCCGGTACCACCGCGGCGCTGTCTGACAACCGGCGTCCCGGGCTTGTTACACCTTGCTGGCCAGGGCGACCTGGCAAAGCTCCGGCATCTTGCCCGCGCCGGTGGTGGCCGCGATCCGTACGCCGGCCCAGGCCAGCGCGAGGCCGTAGGCGGCGGCGCAGACCGTGAGCGCCGGGGCCCGGACGGCCAACGGGGCGCCCGCGGTGAGCACCGCGGCGACGATCACCGGGGCGACCAGCACGGGGATGCCGAACAGGGTGCCGATGGTGGCCGCCACCCGGCTGGACCCGTAGCCCGGTGCGGAGACGTAGATGGGGGTGCCAACCCGCTTGGCCATCGGGTAGGCGCCGTTGACCGTGAGGATGTTGCTCAGGGCCAGCGCGGCGCCGAGGGCGGCCAGGGCGACCGGCATGGTCTCGAACGCGAGGGATGGGGCCCCGGCCGCGGCTGCCAGGCCGAATGTCAGCGCGATGAGCAGCGGTATCCCGATCACGGCGAGCACGATGTTCTGGCCGGACAGGTAGGCGCGCAGCGCGGTGCGGCCGGTCAGCGCGGTGGCCTCCATGACAAAGGACGGCCCGGTCGACCCGACCGCGTTCGCGTGGAAGAGCCCGATGAACGCCGCGCCGAGGACCGCGCTCAGGAACGTCACGCCCGGATGGCGCTGGGGGCCGATGATGGCACCGGCGGATGCCGCGGCCGTGATGACCGCGGTCATGCCCCAGTAGAGGAGCGAGAGCGGCTCACGGCGCTGATAGATCCAGAATCGGGCGGCCACCGCGCCGCGCAGCCCGTAGCGGGCAAACGGCAGCACCGCGGCGCGCACCTGCGATGACCGGGTTGAGGAGTCGGGGGAGACCAGGGCGCGGCTCAGCGACCGGATCCACAGCCAGCCGAGGACGACGATGACGGCGGCCAGCAGCGCCAGGCGCAGCAGGGCGGTGCCGGGATGCCCGTCCGAGGCGTCCTGGATCGCGTGCGCGGCCAGGCCCGGCGGCAGCCAGCGCAGCCACGCATCGGGGCCGGTGAAGCTCGTGGCGGTCAGCGTCCCGGAGGCGGCCAGCCTCGGCACCACCTGGGTGAAGAACTCATAGCCGGCGATGATCGGGATGAACAGGAAGACGGCCAGGTCCTTGCCGCGGCGGGAGCGCAGCAGCCCGGCCATGCTGGTGGTCACGAACCGGGCCAGCGTGATGCAAAACAGCACCTGCAGCGGCACCGCGACCAGGGCGGCGAGCACGCCGAGCACGCCGTGGGCCAGCCCGATCAGCACCCCGAGGAGGCCGATCACGTTAGCGGCCGGCCAGGCGCCGGTGGCCGACGCGGCCAGCAGCCCGGTGGCGAGCGGGCGGGTCCGCAGCGGGTACAGGGCCATGGTCGCCGGATCGAGGGTGCTGTCCAGGCCGAAGGCGAGCAACGGCAGGATCAGCCAGCCGAAGGCGAAGACGGTGAACATGACCGAGGTCAGTTCCACCGCGGTGCTCTGGCCGTGCAGCGAGGCCAGCAGCGCGAACATGCCGAGCGCGGTCAGCACGGCGAAGGCTGTGCTGGTGATGAAGGATGCCTTGGCGCGGTTGGATGACCGCAGCGCGTTGGCCAGCAGGCGGAGCTTCAGCTGGACGAGGAGCCGAGCCATGACAGTCCCTCCTCGCTGGCCTTGGCGCCGACCAGGTCGATGAACGCCCGTTGCAGGGTTTTGCCGTCTCGCACCTGCTCGGTGGTGCCGCTGGCCACGATGTGGCCGTGGCTGATGATGGACACGTGGTCGCAGACCTGCTCGACCAGTTCCATGACGTGACTGGAGAACAGCACGGTCGAGCCGGAGCCGACATACCGGGTCAGCATCCGGCGGATCGCGTCGGCTGAAACCGGGTCCACGCCCTCCAGTGGCTCGTCGAGGAACAGCACCGACGGGTTGTGGATCAGCGCGCAGCCGAGGGCGGCTTTTTTGCGCATGCCGGTGGAGTAGTCGGCGACCAGCCGCTTCGCGTCGGCGGTCAGGTCCAGCACATCCAGGAGTTGCGCGGCGCGGGCTCGCGCCTCGCCGACCGGCAGGCCCCGCAGCCGTCCGGCATATTCCAGCAGTTCCTCGCCGCTGAGCCGGTCGAACAGCCGGGCTTCGGCCGGCACCACGCCGATGATCGCCTTGGCGGCGGGCGGGTCGGCCCAGACGTCCAGCCCGTTGATCAGGATCCGCCCGGCGTCGGGCCGCAGCAAGCCGGTCATCATCGACAGCGAGGTGGTCTTCCCGGCCCCGTTCGGCCCGACCAGCCCGGCGAACGAGCCGGCCGCGATCTCCAGGTCGATCCCGGCCACCGCCGCCTTCTCGCCGAAGCTCTTGCGCAACCCGAGAACCTTGATCGCCGGTCCGCCCGCGATCGCCTCCCGGGCCGGAGCCGGGTCCCTGGTGGCAGTGCTGTCGTTCGTTGCCTTCCCATTGGGCACGGTCGCGGCCCGGGCGATCAGGACGGGGGCCGCCATGACTGGTTGCGGGATCTGCGCGCGGCTCGGAGCGGGGGCCGCCATGACCGGCTGCGGGGCCGGCTCGCGGCCGGGAGCCCGCGCTGGCCCGTCCGTCCGCCAGTCCCGGAGCCGGTCGGGCAGGAACAGGGTCAAGGCGGTGCCGAAGGCCAGGATCTTCGAGATCACGTTCATCGTGATGGGCAGCGCGGACTGCGGGTAGCCGAAGCCGGACAGGGCCCAGACCGCGAACACGCCGATCATCAGCGCAAAGCAGATGAGCGTGGACCTGCGCACCCGTACCATCGGCGACAGCGTGAGCAGCCACAGCGTGGTGAACTCGACCATGATCAGGGGAGTGAAGAACGCCGCCCGGTAGAAGGCCGGGTCCGGGGGCAGCGCAGGGTAGGTCCTGGCCATCACGATGAGGTCGAAGGGCAACTCGAAGATCATCGGCGCGGCCATGGCGCCCACGACCGCGCTGCCCAGCCTGGTCTGGTAGCGCCACCCGGTGCGGGTCATGATGATGCCGAAAATGGCCGCCGCGGCCAGCAACGTCACCGGGGTGATGGGGTTACGCACACCCGATGTGATGTGGGGGTAGTCGTGCACGAATTGCTTGATGTAGACCGAGAGCCCGACCAGGAACGCAAGGAGCGCGACGACCCAGAGCGAGAACATCAGGACGACGACCGAGGTGGGTGGCCGGACGGCCCGGATGGGGCGCCGCAGCCGGATTCCCGCGTAGGCCGTGCCGCCCGCCACGGCCAGCAGGCCGACCGCGAGTTCGATCCTGGCGTCTCCGCTATAGCTGACCCAGCCGCCGTTGAGACTCATGGCGCTACCCGCTCTCTACTGCCAAAGCTGATGTGGACCTGGCGCGGTAGCGGCGTGTGAGCCCGGCTACCGAGATCGCTGGTTTCATGGCCTGTACCTCCCTGCGCCACCGGTCCGGTCGCGCCGTCTGCTTCCCGCCACGCCGGCGGGTTGTTGCTCTCTTAAACTGATATCAGTATGCTAGATTGGTAGTATCAGATGCGTCAAGTGGAGGTGCCGCTCATGACCCTGCAGACTCCAGTCAGGACAGATCCCCCGATGGCCCCGTCCCCGGTGGCCGAGCACCAGGCCCGGTCAGCGCGTGGCGTCACCGTCCTGGTTGTCGGCGTCGCGGCGGTGCTCGCCGGCGTGGCCGTGCTGGTGTATTCCGGTAAGCAGACCGGCGGCGCTAAGACGGCCCTGGTCTGGGTGGGCGTCCTCGTGCTGATCATCGCCGGGCTCGGCCTGGCCGGGCTGACGCCGGTTGTGCCCGGCCAGGCGCGGGTCATCCAGCTGTTCGGCAAGTACCGCGGCACGATCCGCGAGCCCGGGCTGCAGTGGGTGAACCCGTTCACCCACCGCATCAAGGTGTCCACCCGGATCCGCAACCACGAGACCGCGCAGGCCAAGGTCAACGACGCCGACGGCAACCCGATCGAGATCGCCGCCGTGGTCGTCTGGCAGGTCGCCGACACGGCCAAGGCCATCTATGCCGTCGACGACTACACCAAGTTCGTCGCCATCCAGACCGAGACCGCGGTCCGGCACATCGCATCCAGATACCCCTACACCAGCCAGGACGGCAGCGTGCTGTCGCTGCGCGACAACGCCGAGGAGATCACCGAGCGGCTGTCCGCCGAGATCGCCGACCGGGTCGCATCGGCCGGGGTGGCGGTCATCGAGTCGCGGCTGACCCGGCTGTCGTACGCCGCGGAGATCGCCCAGGCGATGCTCCGCCAGCAGCAGGCATCCGCGGTGGTCGGGGCGCGGCAGCGGATCGTCGAGGGAGCGGTCGGCATGGTCCAGCTCGCGCTGCAGCGCCTCGAGCAGGAGGGCGTCGTGGAGCTGGATGAGGAGCGCAAGGCCGCGATGGTGTCCAACCTGCTCGTGGTCTTGTGCAGCGAGCAGGCGACTCAGCAGGTCGTGAACACCGGGTCCCTCTACCAGTGATGGCGGGCACGGTCATCCGGTGAGCGAGCGCAAGAGCATCCTGCTGCGGCTGGACCCGGCCGTTCATGACGCTCTGGCCAGATGGGCCGCCGACGAGCTGCGCAGCACCAACGCGCAGATCGAGTTCGTGCTGCGCCGCGCGCTGGCCGACGCGGGCCGGATGCCCAGCGGTGCCGGACGGATGCGCCGGCCGGGGCGGCCGCCACGCGGCAGCCCACTGGGCCAGCCATCCCAGCAGTAGCCAGTTCATGCGGCTCTGTCGCTACCTGAGTGAGAAGATCGGCGCACTCGGCGGCAGCGAGGCTGGCTGAGCGCCTACAGCGGTCAGCAGGCGGCCAGCTCCGAGACGGCCTGGACGGTAAGGTCGTCCAGGCCGGGCAGCACCAGCCTGGCCGCTGCGAGCGCCGCGGGCCCAGGCGGGTATTGCGGGTGCGGGATGGCGATCACCTGCAATCCGGCGGCTGCCGCCGAGCGGAGCCCGTTCGCGGAATCCTCCACGGCCGCGCACCGCTGCGGGGCGCGGCCCAGCCGGCCCGCCACGGCCAGGTAGATGTCCGGCGCTGGCTTGCCGCGCGGGACCTGCTCGGTGGACATCGCGGCAGCGAAGCATTCCCGCAGGCCCGCGCCGTCAAGGACCGTGTCGATCAGCACGGGCGGGGAGGAACTCGCCAGCCCCAGCGGCCACCGCGCCGCCAGCCGCCGGACCGCGGCCACGGCGCCGGGCAGGAACGGGACCTGGTCGGAGTACCGGGCGGCCATCTGCCCGATCACCTGCCCCGCGACTTCCTCCGGCGGCAGGCCGGTGCCCAGGTCATGGCTGAGGTAGCCGGCCCATTCCCCGGTGCTCATGCCCATCAGCCGCTGCTGTGCGCCCGGGGCCCAGTGTCCGCCATGCGCGGCGACCACCTGCCGGCGCACCTGCTCCCATACCGGCTCGGAATCGACCAGCACCCCATCCAGGTCAAACACGACCGCCTCGATCACCCGTCCACCCTGCCGTGCCCGGCGAGGCCGGGCAAGGTCGCAGGACGCGCGCGCAAAGTCACGCTTGACCCGTTGTCTGCGCATGATCTGTCAGCGCCCAGGCCGGTCTGGCGCCAGCCCGCCCGGGCCTCGCGACGAGCCATGCGCCGCCGTTATTAACCTGTCGCCGGAGGACGGGCGGCTAGGTAGCGGGCTCGGGGTCGGAGATGTCGGCCACTGACGCGTGCAATGCTCGCAGGATCGCGCCGGCATCCGCCGCCAGGGCGAGACCGTGCTCGCCCGCCCCGAGGGTGATCGTGCGGCCGCGCACGCGCTCATCGGCGATCACCGGCCATGGCCTGGCCGATCCGAACGGCGTGATCGTGCCGCGCTCGTATCCGGTGGCCTGCCTGGCCACGGCGGCATCGGGCATGGACAGGCGGCTAACGCCGAGCAGCCGTCGCAGCTTCGGCCAGGAGATGGCGCGGTCGCCGGGCACGAGCACGAACAGGAAGTCATCCTCGCCGCGGCGCACCACCAGCGTTTTGACCACATCGGCGGTTGCCACGCCGCGTGCGCGGGCCGCCTCGGCCAAGGTGCGCACCGGGCCATGCCGGATCACGCGGTGGGGTAGCCCCACGGCCTCGGCGGCCTCCAGCGCGGGCGTGGACACGGTTCAGTATCCCGCGCGGGCACAGCCGCCGGTCACTGGCGGGCCGTGGATGACTTCTGCATCGGCTGACGCACGAGGACCACCTGATGCGATGCAATGGGCCTGGACACGGAACCCACCTCCCGCGCGATCACTATGGTGGACACAACGGATCAATCCTCGGCGCCGCCCGGGCCGAGTTACGGGCGGCGGGCCCTTCATGAGCTGGCCCGGAAAAGGGTGACGGTGGCCAGGTCACCCGCGATCCGGTTCGCCAGCGGCAGCGCATACCGGTACCGGCGCCGCATTTCACCAGGCCCCGCCCCAAAGGGCCAGGCACGCCGTCAGCGCCGGCGACACGCGGCACCTCGAAGGCGGACGCATGAGGTGACCGATGCGTCCGCAGAGCGCAGGGCGGCCACCCGGTAGGCTGGCGGAGCCATGATCAGCGAGGACCGCCTCATCGTGCAATTGCCACGCGGCGGCGCGGTTGATCGCCACTTCCGCGCTGACCCGCCGCCGAGCGTAACGAGCGGCCGGGCAGGCGCGCCCTCGATGACCGGCCAGGCGATCGGACGTCACCATGTCCGCGCGCTCAGTGGGTGATCGCCGGGCTGGCGGCCCTGCCCGGTACCGGGGAAGTACCCTTGGCCGATGTTCTCGCCTCAGGGCCCGTCTGTACGTGAACTGGCGGTGCAGGCGCTGTCATCGGTCGAGGGCGGTTATGACCTGCTGGCCCCGAAGTTCGATCACACGCCCTTCCGCACTCCCGATGACGTGCTTGACGCAACCGCTGAGGCGTTGCGCCCGTTCGGCCCGTTCGGCCGGGGACTGGACGTGTGCTGCGGCACCGGCGCGGGCATGCGGGTCCTCAGATCCTTGTGCCAGGGGTCGGTCACGGGCGCCGACTTCAGCGCGGGCATGCTCGCGCAGGCGCGCCGTGCGCACCCCGGCGAT
>Ga0306920_100004415_pt1 | contig 18010 bp, 14 predicted proteins | sample flu12Cox44000170_FD_204666 | JGI IMG/M metagenome (GOLD analysis project Ga0306920, IMG submission 204666) | Lab enrichment of tropical soil microbial communities from Luquillo Experimental Forest, Puerto Rico - flux4day.12C.oxic.44.000.170 (v2)... | ecosystem: Environmental > Terrestrial >... | reverse complement strand
GCTTTGAACGGCATTGGAGTGATGCCTGCGAGATAGCTGAAATCGACTATGCCGAGCGACCCATCGGGCTTTTGTACCGTGAGACCTCCTTTTCTATCAGAAATGCCATAGCTGAAGACGTTCTTCATCATCAGCCGATTGATGGCCTCACGGACCGCGCCAGCTTTCGTTTGATATAGAAAGGCAATGGAAAAAAATACCGATGATGTTGCCTGGTCGATTGCTGCACCCAGCGGATTCAAAGAAAGGTTGGTGTCGGAGTGCGGCGAGAAGCAGAAATGTGCTAATGGTTTATTGGGCACGTGCACGAGATGCCACTTGTGGGAGATGGGGTCATTAGGAAAATTTGTCGGATTTCGAAACGCGATTTCAAACGCATTTTCGAACAATGCCGCCGCTTCGGGTGCATAAAAAACAAGGGCGTTGTTTGCTTGAACATAAATACCCCGGAAACTGAAGTTGGTCGATCCGAAAAGTACCTTGAAGGCGGTCCCGTTCTTCTTGGCTATCAGGACCTTGTTATGTTGAAGGTTCTTGAAGTGCATCCGTTTCACGTTCTGCGCTCCGGCCGAGGCGGAGAGTCGCTTTGCGGCCTGCGATTCCGCGCTTGTCGCAGCCGCGTGCGAACCTGAATTGTCGATTATCGCGCGCAACCGACCGCCGGTCTGTTCAAGCAAGGCAATGATGTCGGGCTCATTGAGGTCGTAAGCAAAAAAGTCGAGGCTCACGGACGAGTCAGATGCTGCTTCCTTGAGGAAGCTCATAATGAGGTCGTAGGCTTCAAACCCTAGCCACTCATAGACATCGCCTGGCACCTTGTGAAATTTAAGCCCGTCATCGGCGTTCGCGGGTATCACATTAGGGTTGCCCTTATATCTGTCCTCGTATGCTTGGGATGAAGCGTAATTTCGGGCAAAGCCTACATCAAGATACCCATCGTAAATGATCATATCGAGCGGAATGTCCAACGTGATCGAAGTTCCTGCTTTAAGCTTATTGTCGGTCGGCATGTGCTGCTTGGTTACTCTGTAGCGGTATGTGCCGCCTTTGGGTTCATACGGGAAGTGCACCCAGCGGAATTTCTGGAACGGAGCGTCGAGCGAAGAGTAGTTGCGATAGCCATCAACGGCCTGGTTGGCAGGCTTGTCATAGGAGAAGGCGATACGATTGCGTAACGGGATAAAGTCTGGACTGCCGGGACTCCTTACTTCAATCGAAAAACCAACTAAATCGGGTTCTGGGGCCGTCACGTCCATGCCAACAAGGCACATTCTTTCCCCTCGCCACAACTTAACGGCAAATCCGCTCACCTCGTTCGCATTGGTGAAGTCTTCCATGGTCCTCCTCCCAACGGGAGCATGTCTTCACAGCACCGTACTTACAGTTTAGCTTGCGAAGCGCGCATGCTGAGTGGAGCAAGTCCCGATCTAGCGCCTTTACTGCGAAGGCATCTGACACTAACAGCATAGGCTAGAATAGCATTTGTTCTGAATGGCCGTGTGAGCTACTTCACAGAACCAATGGCTTCCATTGTCCGCACTGCACGGTCTGAACGACCTTCTGGCGGAGGTGAGTGTAGGCCAAGAATCGCGAGCATTTATCAACCGGCTATTAATCCGTCCTCGCTAATTGGCTGATGTCGGAACCATTGCGGGCCCAGACCAATGCAGCGCGAATTCGGCAAGCGCACCGCCGTGCAACCGCCGCGGCAAGCGGCTGCACAGCCGATCTCGGTGCGGCCCCTGAAACGGTCCGCCGCTGATCCCGGGCAGATGAGCAAGGCCATCCTGGCCATCGCGCTGACCATTGCGATCGTGGGCGGAATGTTCCTCCTTCCGAAGCTGGGGCAGTGCGATGGCCGACGGGGACTTTTCGGACTGGATTGGTGCCGGGTGATGAAAGCGAGCGTGGAGGGCGGAGTGCGCGGCATGGCAGCTGGCCGCGGCGTGATCATCTCCAGCGGCCGCTAGGATTATGGCTCCGCAGCCGCTGGTTTGCGTGGAGAATGTTGGATTGCAGTTCCTCTCCGTCCGCGCGAACCGCGCTTTATGAGCAAATGTTGCGCTTTGCGGATCTGCGATGGCAAGCCGCGGAGAGGCCCGCTCGATCGAGCACTGGTTGAACGGTAATACTGCACAGGCGTTTCGCTGCTCAGCCGTTCTAAGATACCTTCAGCCCTTTGGGACCCCTGTGTTGCAGCCCCCTAGCTGAACGGGTCTTTGAGGGTCAGGCGTCGGCTTTGGGACACCTCCCATTTCTCAAGGTCGGCGCCGCTCTTTGCAAAGCAGGTGTTACATCAACAGCACAGCTGATCAGAAAACGGCTTGCTTCACGCACCGGGCAGTGCATTACCGCTTGTCTGTAGCGCAATCGAATAGAATTCAAATGAGCGCGGGGACCGGAAAGGGGCGGCACCGAGCTGAACTGAGGCCTGACAAGTTCAGCATCCCCGCGCAACCGTTTCCCAGGGGGGCCTGGCGACACGGGGGATCGCGGAGGACCAAGCGCTGGTGGGAGGTTTTCCTCCGTTCTTGCCGCAGTGGCGCAGGGTCCTCCGCGAGCTTCGATCAGTCTGACCAGAACTTTACGGCCAACCCGTAGGGGCAAGGCCTGCCACTACATCTCTTCCGGCGGCGCTTCGTGATAATGCGTCCCGATATGTGCAGCCCACCCACACGAGCAAATGACGTAGTCTTCGCGCGGTATGTCAACCCAAGCGCGGAAGCCGTATGTCCCCGGCAGCGTATTCGCGTTGTGGCAAACTAGATTGTGAACGAGAACCCTTCCCGCTGGCACGGCGTCCGGGACGCGGAAAACATATTTCATCCTGCTTTTGGACATCATGGATTTACGCCCTACAGAGGATGTCCTGCTATAGGATCAAATTACATTTTCTCAATGCCTTTAGGCAAGAGCAGAGAGCAGCGCGCTGCGGCAGATGAAGGCCAGCGCGCGAGAGAGCCGGACACAGGAACATGCTTCGCCTTGGTCAGCTTTTGTCTGGTCAGCTGATCAAGGTGAACTGGGCCGGTGCAGCTCGGGGAAAGAGGCCGCCCCGCGCGGCGACTTCCTGACTGAACGCTAATCGCTGTTTACTGGCCTTGACGTCACCGCCTTTTCTGCTCGGGATTGTGTGCGCCGCCAATATCAGGGAGCGATCGGCAGGCTGGCGCGCTTGAGGAAATCATCCCAAGCCGCAAGGAAAGCATCCGGCTGCTCTTCGAAGGGTGCATGTCCGGCCTTGGGGATGACCACAAGCGACGCGTGTGCGATGTGTTGCTGATAGGCCTTGCCGAACTGCGGCGGCACGAGCCCATCATGCTCACCCCAGATCAGCAGCGTCGGAATGTTCACGCGGTGCAGCCATTTCGCCAGGTCGGGGTTCACGAAATGTGGATAGGCGAGACGAACGACCGTGCTGCGGTTGCGGACGAGAACGCGCGGATCGGCCGCAGCGAGTTGCTCAAGCCAGCGGCGGGCGCGATCCTGGTCGCAATAGAAGCGTCGCGCATTCTCCTCGGCGCTCATCCGAAACACGTCCTCGATGGGCGCGCCATTCGCGGTGATCCCGACCGCGCCGACGAGCGTGAGGCTCGCGAGCTGCGATGTGTTGCGGATCGCCAACTCCGCAGCGATCCAGCCGCCGAGCGACGTGCCGATCAGGTGAACGCCGGCGATCTTCAGCGCGTCGATCATATCCAGATAGAACCAGGCCAGATCGCTGGGACGGTCAAGCCACGGCGGATCGTCCGATGTCCCGAATCCGGGATGCTCCGGGGCAAGCACGTCGAAACGCTGCGACAGTCGCTCGAGAAACGGCAGCCAGCCGATGTGCCCGCTCGCGCCATGCAGGACGATCAGCGGTGGTCCGCTGCCGCCGCGCAGCATGCGAATTCGCGTGCCGCGCAACTCCAGCGTGGTTTCCGAGGACGGCATAGCCGTATCAATTGGCGATGAGGGTCCACTTCCCGTTCGTGAATTTCACGAAGCGCAGCGGCAGCAGTACCACATTGCCATGGTCGAAACTCATCTTGCCCACCACCCCCTGGAAGTCCTTGATCTCTTTCAGGCCCTTCTGGATGCCCTCCCTGCTGTAGCCGCCGCGCTTGATCGCCTCGGCATAGAGCTTCACGGCGTCGTAGAAGTACGGGCCGTAAAGATCGGACTCTCGATGGTACTTCTTCCGGTACTGGTCGAGATAAGCCTTCACCTGCGGGGCATTTTCGTCCCAGCTCGGCGAGCCCGAGATGAAGCCTTCGGCTGCGGGTCCCGCGATCTCGGCGAAGGAATTGTTCTGGATCGAGCCGTGGCTGATGAATTGCGTTTTCACGCCGAGCTCAGCGGCCTGCCGCACGATCAGGCCGCCTTCCGCGTAGTACGCATAAGCGACCGTCACTGGGGGATTGCTAGCCCCGATGCGGGTGATCTGCGAACGGAAGTCGCGACCGCCCTTCTCGATCACTTCCTCGGCGAGGATTGTACCGCCGAGCTTCTTGAATTCCTCGATGAAGATCGAGCTTAAAGTTTTTCCGTATGAGGAATTCTCATAGATGATCGCGGCATTCTTCTGGCCCAGCCTGTTGACGATGTATTCGGCAATCCCCTTTTCCTCGTCGTCCGCCAGCGGATAGTTGGAGAAAACGGTCGGGCCGCCCTTGCGAATCTCGGGCGTGATCGCGCCGACGCAGATCATTGGCGTATTGGTTTCGCGCGAGAGCGGAAACTGCGGAACGATGACGCCGGTCATCGTCGAGATGATGGCCGGAATCTTCTCGACATCGACCAGCCGGCGGAACTCGGCGACGCCGTCGCGCGGCGAGTTCTTGCTGTCGCCCTGCACGAGCTTGATCGGATGCCCACCGACAGCGCCTGCCGCGTTGATCTCCTCCTCGGCGAGCAGAGCGCCGCGGTTGAAGTCGGTGCCGTAGTCGGCCGTTGATCCGGTCATCGGCAGAATGATGCCAATGCGATAGGGCTCTCCCTGCGGCTGCTGCGCCAACGCTGGGCTCGATAGGTCGAGCAGGCCGGCGATTGACAGCGCGCCAAAGAGGATCTCGAGCCTTCTCATGATACGCTCCCTTCGCATTGCTTCGATTTGTCGTCACTCAGGTAAACATGTCGCAGCGCGTCCTCGCCGCGATAGTCCTGCACGGGACCCTGGCTGATCAGGCGCCCGGCACGAATGACAAAAACATGGTCGGCAATGCGCAGGATCTGCTGCGCCTGCTGCTCGACGATCAGAACCGCGGTGCCGAGCTCGTCGCGGATGCGTACGATTGTGTCGAAGATCTGCACCACCAGCATGGGCGCAAGCCCGATCGACGGCTCGTCGATCAAGAGAAGTTTCGGCCGCAACATCATCGCCATGCCGAAGGCAAGCATCTGCCGCTCACCGCCAGAGAGAACGCTGGCGGTCTGCGTCCGGCGCTCGCGCAGGACCGGGAACGCATCGAGCACTTCCTCGATGCGTTCGCGGAGGATCAGCGGCGCCAGCGTATAGCCGCCCATGCGGAGATTTTCGAAAACGGTAAGATCGCGGAACACGCGCGCGCCTTGCGGCACGAAGGCAATCCCGGCCGCAATGTTCTCCCGTGGCGTCGTGGCGCTCAGCTCCTTGTCGTTGAAGCGGATCATGCCTTGGCGCTGCGGCCCAAGCCCGAAGATCGCGCGCAACACCGTCGACTTGCCCGCGCCATTTGGGCCGATGACCGCCGCGATCCGTCGCTTGGGCAGCGCGATGTCGATGCCGAACAGTATCTGCTTCTTGCCGTAGAACGCGTCCATTTCGACCACGCTCAGCACGGGCGCCTCATGACGCGATGCCGAGATAGGTGTGCATGACCGTCACGTTGTTGCGCACGTCCTCCGGCCTACCCTCCGCGATTTTGCTCCCCTGATGCATCACAACGACCCAGTCGGAGAGCCGCATGACGATCTCGACGCTGTGCTCGATCATCAGGATCGTCTTGCCGGCTTGCGTGAGGTGGCGCACCCGTGCGCAGAACTCATCCACCATACCAGGACTAAGGCCCGAAGTCGGCTCGTCGAGCAGGAACAATCCGCCTTCAACAGCGAGCAGGCGTCCGAGACTAAGCAGCTTTTGCTGCCCATAGGAGAGACGCTCTGCGAGCGAGCCGGCCTCTGTCTCGAGCGTCAGCTCGCGTAAGAGCGCGCCCGCGCGCGCCTGCGTCGTTTTGCGTTCGTCCTTGAGCCTGCGCCCGCCGATCAACGCCCGGATGATGCCCTCGCCACGCTGGTCCGGGATCGCGGTCTCGACGTTGTCGCTCGTGCTCAGGCGATTGAACAGGCGCAGCTCCTGAAAGCCGCGCGCAATGCCGGCACGCGCCACCTTGTGCGGCGGCAAGCCGTCTATGCGGGCGCCGCAGAAATGGATGTGGCCAGCGTCGAGGACGAGGTTTCCGGTAATCAGGTTGAATGCGGTAGTCTTGCCGGCACCGTTGCCACCGATCAGGCTGGTGATCGTTCCAGCCCTCACATCGAACGACAGATCGCGCACCGCCTGCAGCCCGCCGAACGACTTCGACACAGATTCCAGTTGCAGAAGGGTATCGTATGGCATCGCTCTCTCTACTTGAGCGCGTCGCGGTATTCGCCTATCAGGCCCTGCCGGCGATAGCGCGTGAAGAACACAAGCAGCAGGCCATAGAGAACCTGACGAAGTTGCGGTGCGATCGCTTCGGGAATCGCCAAAAACTTGAATGTCTCCGGCAAGACGATCAGGAGAGCCACGGCGAATACCGAGCCATTAAGGCTGCCGGTACCACCAACGATCACCAGAGTGATGATGAAAATGGACTCATCGAGAGCGAATGCGACCGGATCCAGCGCGGTCAGTGAATACACGTAGACTGTTCCCGCAGCGGCTGCGAACACGGCTGAAAAGACGAAGACGGAGAGCTTGATCCGGAAAACGCTCTTTCCGAATGAAGCCACAGCGGTCTGGTCCTCGCGGACAGCGCGCAGCAGCCGGCCGAACGGAGCGTTCGCTATGCGCAACGCAAGCAAATAGCAGGTTGCCGCGAGAACAGCCGCCAGCAGGAACTTCTCCCAGCCCGTTCGGATCGTGTAGCCGAACAGCGTCGGATGCGGCACGCCATAGAGTCCCGACGCACCTCCCGTGATTTCGAGGTTCATGAACAGGCTGAAAATAATCGCCTGGAACCCCATTGTGGCAATCAAGAAATATTCGTTCTTCAGCCGCAGCGAGGGAAGCGCGACGACCAGCGAGACAAGAACCCCCGCGATCGAGGCCAGTACGAACGAGATCAGCAGATCGTGCGTGACGTGCAGCGCAAGCAAGGCAGTAACGTAAGCGCCAATGCCGTAAATCCCTGCCTGCGCGATCGAGATCAGGCCGGTGAAACCTACCAGCAGATTGAGCGAGATCGTCAGCGTCGTATAGAGTGCGATCAGCGTGCCGATGTAGATGAAGTATTCCATCTCCTAAACGCTGACTGCGGGACGCTGCTCGCCAAACAATCCGCTTGGTCTGAACAACAAGACGACGATCAAAATCGCGAAGGAAAGTGCCATCTGCCATTTCGATTCAATCTTCCAGATCGCGATGTTCTGGATCATGCCGAGCACGAATCCGCCGCCTGCCGCCGCACCGACATTGCCGAGGCCGCCAATGATCATCGCGATTGTCGCCATCAGGATGATGTCGTTGCCCATGTTGAAATCGATGATCCCGACGTTGAGACCGATCAGCATGGCGCTGATGCCGGCGAGCGCGGAAGCGACGATGAAACTGATGTTGCGCAAACGCCTCGCCGGCATTCCGACAACCTCGGCGAGCTCGGGATCATTGCCCATCGCGCGCAGCGCGATGCCCAGGCGCATGTGGCGGAAGAAGGACCAGAGCGCGATTGCCAGTGCGGCTGCGAGGCCGATGATCGTGAGTTGCGCGTCGGTCGTATAGACCGAGCCTAGTCGGTAGATTGTCGCCTGTCCGCCGCGTGACAGAACCACCGGGTTCGATCCCCAGATCATGGCGGTCACATGCGTGATGATGATCAGGACTCCGAATGAGGCGATCATCGCTACCAGAGGCGATACGCCGCCGGTCTTCATCGGCTCATAGAGCAGGATGTTGATGAGCACCCCGATCGCCGCAGCACTGACAAGTGCTGCAAGGAAACCCCCGACGATACCAAGCTTGAAAGTGACCATCGCCGTGTAACCTGCAAATGCCGCGAGCGTGTAAACGCCCCCGTGCGCGAAGTGAAACACCCGGCTTGCGGTGAAGATCATCGCGAACCCAAGCGCGATCAACGCATAGACACTGCCGGCGACGGTTCCGTTGACGGCGAACTGGGCGAATACGCTCACAGCTTACGCCTTGGCGCCCGCGACGACCGTGTGCCGCAGCGTCCCGATGCCTTCGATGATGATCTCGATATTGTCGCCGACCTTCATCCCGCCGATACCCGGAGGCGAGCCGGTCAGGATCAGATCGCCCGGCAACAGCGTCATGACCCGCGAGAAGTAGCTGACCATTTCCTCGACCGGGAAGATCATGTCGCCGGTATTGGTCTTCGGTTGGCGCACCTCGCCGTTGATCCGCAGCTCGATATCGAGCGAATGTGCGTCAAGATCGGTCTCGACCCAGGGGCCGGCCGGGCAGAAGGTGTCGAACGATTTCGAATGACACAAATGCAGCAGGTTTCCGCCGATCGCCTGGATGTCGCGCGCGGTTACGTCGTTCGCGCAGGTGTAGCCGAGCAGGTTCTTCAAGACATCGCTCGGCGGCGTGTTGCGCATCGGGCCTTTCACCACGACTGCGAGTTCGCCTTCATATTCGAGCTTCTGGGTCTGCGGCGGATAGACGACGGCTTGCTGGGGGCCGACGAGCGACGTCGGCGGCTTGAGAAAGAATACCGGGACTGTCGGAAGGGCCAGGCCCACTTCTCTGAGATGTGCGCGATAGTTCGCGCCGCCGGCGATGATCTTCGTCGGCTCGCATGGTGCGAGCAGCTGGGTCGCTGCCAACAGCCGTATGTTGTCGGTCTTGATGATCTCGCGGTAGGGATGGCCGACAACCTCGCGGATGAGATCGCCTTCCACGATCCCGTACCTGGCGGCGTTTGCAGCCGGGTCCCAGTAGCGCGCGATCCGCATCGGTTCCCCCCAATCGCTTTCCGGAATTATACGCGCAGCGCCATTGGATTCACAACGTTCACCGGCGTACCGGCCAGGAATTTCGCAACGTTCTCGATGCTTTGGTTGATCATCCGCGCGGATGCATCCACTGTGCTCCATGCCGCAACAGGCGTCATCACGACGTTGTCCATTGCGCGAAAAGGATGACCGGATACAAGCGGCTCGTGCGAGAATACATCAAGGCCCGCACCGCCGACCTGCCCGCTGTTGAGCGCATGCACGAGTGCGTCCTCGTCGATCAGGCCGCCGCGGGCAGTATTGATCACGATCACGCCTCGCTTCATGCGGTCAAACTGAGCGGGACCTATCATGTTGCGTGTCGACTCATTTAGCCGCACGTGCAGCGAGATCACGTCGGCATTGCCGAGCAGCTCGTCGAGCAAAACGGCCCGCGACCCAACAGCAGCGGCACGGGTCGCATCGTTGTTGCGCGACCACGAGATGACGCTCATGCCGAGCCCACGCGCAAGCGGCGCAAGCTCGGACGAGATGGCACCGACGCCGATAATACCCAGCGTTTTTCCGCCAAGCTCGATGCCCTGCAGCGCCTTCCATTCGCCTTGGCGTATCGCGCGATCCTGCGCCGGAACCGCCCGTGCAACCGAAAACAGCAGTGCAAGACAATGCTCGGCGACGGCGCGGTTCGAGGGGCCTGGAACGTTCGCAACCGCAATCTTCCTCGCAGTTGCCTCGCTGACGGCGACATCCTCTACGCCGGTACCTGATATGCAGATCATCCGCAGGTTCGGCGCGCCATCGAGAATGGCTGTTGAAAATTTGGTGAACGCCGGCCGAAACGACAGAATGACAGTCGCCTCATAAACGCGCTTGATGAGCTCGACATCGTTTGATAACCGCTGCTCATGAATTGCAACGGTCGCTATTTTCTTCAGACGCTCGATGCCCGGTGACGATTTGAACGCTCCACCAATATCGTCCGGGATGACGATAACCGGTGTGTTTGCGGTGACCATCGCCTGCTCTCCTTTTCACGCCTGGAGCGGCAGTCTACTGTGGTTTCCGTCGCCTCTCGTAATCGTTTTAAAGGGAGATCCGCAATGCTGAGGACCGCAATGATGATCGCGCTGGGCGCATTTGCGTTCGGTTTGGGATCAAACGCGCTTTCCATTGCTCAGAGCACATCGAGCTTCGAGAAAAAGAACTTCAATTACAACGAATGGACCAAGGGAAAATTCTCTGAAGTGGTGACTGTTACAAATCCGGGAAAGTTCATCTTTCTTGCTGGAATTGGACCAGAACGTGAGGGTGACGGAAAAATCGTTCACGAGGGCAATTTCATGGAGCAGTGCAGGTATGCGTACATGAAAATCAAGAAGCTGCTCGACTTGCAGGGGGCGACGATGAACGATGTTGTACGAATAATGACCTACACGACGGATGTTCGCTTTTTTCAGGACGCACTGAAATGCCGTGCTGAGGCCTTCGGCGGCGCTCCGATTCCGGCATCGACTTTTCTCGTCGTTAGTCAGTTGGCGTGGCCCAATATGGCAATTGAAGTGGATGTGACGGCAATGCTTGCCAGGTAGGCGCTGACTGCATCGCGGACGCACAACCGGACCGCGCGATGGGGGATGTGTGCTGATGTTGCCAGCGCGGCTCTCATCTCGTGATCTCGACGCTCGGCGCCGAAGCGGCAGTTGATGCCCGCATTGGCCAGCATGATGTTCCGATCGAGCGCCGAACGGCGGCGTCACGCGCGGCCGGACTGGGGTGATGCGCTCGCTGCCGCGGCGGCCACATCGCCGGCGTTGACAGCGCCGGCCGGGGCCTGTCGCTTGCTTATGCTTGGGCGGATTTGTGGAAAGCTCAGAACGCCGTCCCATTCGAATGATGGAATCGGCTAATATAAAGCTGCTTTTCCAGGCGAGGTGCGCTATGGCCAAGAGTCGTTCGCCGGGTCGAGCTCGAGCCGGTCCGAAATCCGCTCCTTCGGGCGTCATAGACCTTGGTGCGACCGGGATTCTAATGCACCAACTCGGAGCTGCTCAGGCTGATCCTCTCTCAGCGGCTCAGGAAATCATCTACGACGCCTGGGGGGCTGCCCACTCCCGAAAACGGATCGCGCTAGCAAAAAGGGCGCTCAAGATTTCGCCCCTCTGCGCTGATGCGTACCTCCTTTTGGCCCAAGAGACTGCGCGCAACTTGAACGAGACAATTGACTATTACCGACAGGGCGTTGCGGCCGGTGAGAAGGCGTTGGGCAAAAGCTGCTTTCGCGACGATGTAGGTCACTTCTGGGGAATTCTCAAAACTCGTCCCTACATGCGCGTCCGCCAGGGTCTTGCACAGGCTCTCTGGGAAAAAGGTCTGCATGAGGACGCTGTTGCGCACTACCGAGACATGCTTCGCCTCAACCCTGACGACAATCAGGGAATTCGCTACTTGCTGCTTGATGGCCTGCTTTTCTTAGGCCGCGATGACGAGGCCGCCGACCTGATCAAGACGTACCAGCAGGACGGTTCAGCCGCATGGAGCTGGTCACGGGCTCTTTTGGCGTTTCGTCGCATCGGTGATTGCGCTGAGTCACGAAATGCGCTCGCGCGCGCACGTACCGGCAACAGACATGTTGCGCCGTTGCTGCTCGGCGATTCAAAAATGCCGCGTCGACTCCCCGACTACATTAGCTGGGGAGGCAAGGATGAAGCCGTGGCCTATGTTCAGGGCGCGGCGCCAGCATGGGTTGCTGCAACCGGCGCCCTCAATTGGATTAGGGCGCAACAATAGCGGCGATACAGAAATAGCGACTGCCCGGAATGTTGGGGCTCAGTTCCTCTCCCTCTGCTCCCGCCGGCAAGGGGACTGGAAACTAAACGGTCTCCGCGGTCTGCGGCACAATCAGCATCCAAGATCAAGCAGTCGGGCGCAAAGATCGCGGTCGCTGGACACGTTGACGACGCTCCGGAGAATGCAAGGCCCTCACGCAGATCATTGCGGCGCTGGACGTTCAGCCGGCAGTCGGCGCTGTTTCCGAACACCCGCGCCAGCATCAGGGCCGTTGGCGGTTATCGCACGCCGATCGTTGCGCAGCTCCTTACGTGCTTGCGCGGCACGCCCATTGCCTTTGCCAGGGTCCCCTTGTGTCAGCCGCAATTGTTGCATGAGATCTCTCCAACACTCGCCGGCTTGCGGTGATGAGCATTGCTCATCTCGCCGGTAGCTGTGGTTGGCAAGATCAGCTCCGCAAGCCCGGAGCCTCGCGACCCGTGCGCGCCACGTAATCCGTGTAGCCGCCGCCATACTGATGAATGCCCTCGGGCGTCAGCTCCAGCACCCGATTGGACAGTGCGGCCAGGAAGTGCCGGTCGTGTGAGACGAACAGCATGGTGCCGTCGTATTGCGCCAGCGCTATAATAAGCATCTCCTTCGTCATCATGTCCAGGTGGTTTGTGGGCTCATCGAGCACCAGGAAGTTCGGCGGGTCGTAGAGCATCTTCGCCATGACCAGCCGTGCCTTCTCACCGCCCGACAGCACCCGGCATTTCTTCTCCACCTCGTCGCCGGAGAAGCCGAAGCAGCCGGCAAGCGTGCGCAGCGAGCCCTGCCCAGCCTGGGGGAACGCGTCCTCCAGCGACTCGAACACGGTGCGTTCGCCATCCAGCAGATCCATGGCGTGCTGCGCGAAGTAGCCCATCTTCACGCTGCCACCCAGGGCCACCAAACCATCGTCTGGCTGCGTGGAGCCGGCCACCAGCTTCAGCAGCGTGGACTTGCCCGCGCCGTTGATGCCCATGACACACCAGCGCTCCTTGCGGCGCACCCGGAAATCCAGCCCCTCGTAGATCCTCCGGTTGCCATAGCCCTTGTGCACGTTCTTCAGGCTCACCACGTCCTCACCGGAACGCGGTGCCGGCAGGAACTCGAACATCACCGTCTGGCGGCGCTTGGGCCGCTCCACGCGGTCGATCTTCTCCAACTTCTTCACCCGGCTCTGCACCTGCGCGGCGTGCGAGGCGCGCGCCTTGAAGCGCTCTATAAACCTGATTTCCTTGGCGAGCATCGCTTGCTGACGCTCGAACTGTGCCTGCTGCTGCTTCTCGTTCTGCGCGCGTTGCTGCGCGTAGAACTCGTAGTTGCCCGAGTATGCCGTCAGCACGCCGCCATCGATCTCCACTATCTTGGTGACGATGCGGTTCATGAACTCGCGGTCGTGCGAGGTCATCAGCAGTGCGCCCTCATAGTCCTTGAGGAATTCCTCCATCCAGATGAGGCTCTCCAGGTCCAGGTGGTTGCTCGGCTCGTCCAGGAGCAAGGCGTCGGGGCGCATGACGAGGATGCGGGCCAGCGCCACGCGCATCTTCCATCCGCCCGACAGCGTGCCTACGTCAGCGTCCATCATCTCCTGGCTGAAGCCCAGGCCGGCGAGAACTTCGCGCGCCCGAGCTTCCAGGGCGTAGCCGTCCAGCTCCTCGAAGCGCCCCTGCACCTCACCGTAGCGCGCGACGATGTTTTCCATGTCGTCCGCGCGGTCCGGATCCCCCATGGCGGCCTCCAGCTCCTTCAATTCGCCAGCCAGGGTGCTCACCGGGCCGGCGCCGTCTGTCACCTCGGATACAGCGCTGCGGCCCGACATCTCGCCCACGTCCTGGCTGAAATAGCCTATGGTAACGCCCCGATCGACGGCCACCTGACCCTCGTCGGGATGCTCCTGGCCGCTGATCATCCGGAAGAGTGTTGTCTTGCCGGCGCCGTTGGGACCGACGAGGCCGACTTTCTCCCCCTTCTGGACCGCCGCAGAGGCCTCAATGAAGAGGATCTGGTGGGCATTTTGCTTGCTGATGTTGTCGAGACGAATCATGCGCACGGGCCTGGCAAAAGTGTTGGCGCCCCTATGCCCGCGATAGTGACCAAACCGGTTGCGTCGGGGCAAACCGCCACGGTGGTCGGAATCTGATGTCGTGTCGGCCTTTCCGCACGCTGTGAAATAGGCCAGACAGTTATGCGCGAGCAAGGCTGGCTCGCCATTCAATGGCCCGGCGTGGCTGGATTAGACAGTATATGGCTTCACCCCTCCTTCAACTCAGGGACATCGCCCTGACCTTCGGCGGCACACCGCTTCTGTCGGGAGCGGAGCTATCCGTCTGTTCCGGTGAGCGCGTGTCGCTGGTTGGGCGCAACGGAGCCGGCAAATCGACCCTGCTGAAAATTGCGGCAGGGTTGGTTGAGCCGGACGGTGGCTCGATTTTCATGCAGCCCGGAACCCTGGTGCGCTACTTGTCCCAGGAGCCGGATTTTTCGGGTTACGCGTCGACGCTTGCCTATGTCGCGGCCGGTCTGCGATCAAGCGACGATCTCCATGCTGCCCGCCGTGTCCTGGAGCAGCTCGGCCTCACCGGGCACGAAGATCCATCAAAACTGTCGGGCGGCGAAGCGCGCCGCGCTTCGCTCGCGCGTGTATTGGCGCCCAGCCCCGATATCCTGCTTCTCGACGAGCCGACCAATCATCTTGACCTAACGACGATCGAATGGCTGGAGCAGGATCTCGATTCTCGACGGATCGCGCTGGTGATCGTCAGCCACGACCGGCGCTTTCTTTCGATGCTATCGCGCAGCATGGTCTGGCTGGACCGCGGACAGACGCGCCGCATCGAGCGTGGATTCGCCCATCTCGAAGAATGGCGCGATGCTGTGCTGGCTGAGGAGGAACGCGATCAGCACAAGCTCGCTCGCAAAATCGTCGCCGAGGAGCACTGGATGCGCTACGGCGTGACCGGTAGACGCAAGCGCAACATGCGCCGGCTCAGCCGATTGCAGGCGGTGCGGGAGCAGCGCCGCACATACCGCGCCACTGCAGGCAAGGCCGTCATCACCGCCAGCTCGGCGGCGCTTTCAGGCGCGCAGGTTATAGAGGCCGCTGGTATCAGCAAGAGCTACGGCGGACGTCCCGTCGTCAGCGATTTCTCGATTCGTATCCAGCGCAATGACCGCATCGGCATCGTCGGTCCGAATGGCAGCGGAAAGACCACGCTGATCAACATGCTGACCGGGATATTGCCTCCGGATACAGGCTCGGTACGGCTTGGATCGACACTTGCAGTCGCCACACTCGATCAGCATCGAGACAGTCTTGATCCGCATGTCACAGTCGCCGGAGCATTAACTGGAGGCCGCGGCGACAGCGTGATGGTCAACGGCAATGCCAAGCATGTCGTCAGCTACATGAAGGACTTTCTGTTTGCCAGAGAACAGGCCGGTACGCCGCTCGGCAAGCTGTCGGGCGGCGAACGCGGCCGGCTTATGTTGGCACAGGCACTCGCCAGGCCGTCAAATCTTTTGGTCCTCGATGAGCCGACCAACGATCTCGATATGGAGACATTGGACGTCCTCGAGGGCATGCTGGCCGAATATCCTGGAACTGTTCTGCTCATCAGCCACGATCGGGACTTTCTCGACCGTGTCGTGAACGGCGTGATAGCGCCCGAGGGAAACGGCCGATGGATCGAATACGCCGGCGGCTATAGCGACATGCTGGCGCAGCGTGGTGCAGATTTGACGCGGGAGAACCCGAGGCAACCGGAGCGGCAGAAAGCGATAAAAGAGACCGCCTCAATGGGTGCTGTATCGCAGCCGATGAAGCGGCGGTGGTTGTTCAAGGACAAGCATGCGCTTGAAACGTTGCCCAAAACCGTCGGGAAGCTCAAAGCTGAAATTGATCATTTGCAGTCAAAGTTATCCGATCCGACATTCTATGCGCGCGATCGGGCCGCATTCGAGAAAATCACTGCTACACTCGGCGAGCTCCAGCAGAAGCTGACTGCCGCGGAGGAGCAATGGCTGGAGCTGGAAATCCTGCGGGAGGAGCTCGCGAACAACTGACTGGAGCCCGCCGCGCCTGCGGTGCGCAAGGCAGGAACGAAATCAAGGGCAGTTGAATGAGCAACTGGATCGGCCAATCGGTTCCGCGCGTCGAAGACGAGCGGCTCCTCAAGGGCCACGGACGCTACCTTGCCGACGTCAAGATCCCCGGCACGCTGGAAGCGGTTTTCGTGCGCAGCGCCCGCTCGCACGCAGCCATCCGCGGCATCGATAAGCGGCGCGCAGTGGCTGCGCCCGGCGTCGTCGCGGTGCTCACCCATAAGGACATCGCCGGGCGCACAGCACCGATCTGCGTGGCAGGTGAAGTGCACACGCCGGAGCGTCTGCTCAAGGCGCTTAAACCGCTCGATCGAGTCCATCCTACGCCGCTTTTTCCGGAGAAGCGCGCCACCTACGCCGGGCAGCCGCTGGCCATGGTCATCGCTGAAACGCTGCCGCAGGCGCTCGATGCACTGGAGCTGGTCGAAGTCGACTATGAGGAGCTGCCGGCGGTGACCGATCCAATTGCGGCGCTCGCGGACGAAGCCCCATTGGTTGAGCCCGAGTTCGGCAGCAATCTCGTACTGTCGGTGGGAATTACCAAAGGCAATGCCGAGGAAGCTTTCAGGCGCGGCGACCTCCTCACGGTAGAGGAAGAGTTCGTCACGCAACGATATGTCGCCTCGCCGATCGAGACGCGTGGCCTGCAGGTGCTGGCCGATCCGGTTACGGGGCATCTCACGGTGTGGTCAAGCACGCAGACGGCCCACGTGCTGCAGACGCTGATTGCCGTCTCGCTTCGCATTCCCGCGGAGAGCATCCGCGTCATCGCCTGCGACGTCGGCGGCGGCTTCGGACAGAAAGGCGTGCAGTCGGCGGAGGACATGCTGGTCGCCTTCGCTGCGCGCGAGCTCGCTCGGCCGGTGCGCTGGGTGGAGAGCCGCAGCGAGAACCTCAGCGCGGCTCCGCATGCGCGCGACCAGATTCACCGCATCGCACTGGCAGCCACGCGCGACGGTCGCCTTGTGGCGCTGCGCGACGAGGCGGTGATGAATTGCGGCGCGTACAACTTTCTCGGCATGGTGGTGCCGTACAACTCGCTCTCGCACCTTCTCGGCCCCTACGACGTGCCCAACGTATCGATCCTGGTGAAGGGCGTGCTCACGCATACCACCTTCACCACCCCCTATCGCGGCGCCGGCAGACCGGAGGCGGTATTCGCCATGGAACGCATCATCGACCGGCTCGCGGCGAAGCTCGGCCTCGAGCCGGCCGAAGTGCGCGCGCGCAACGTCGTGCCGAAGGAAGCAATGCCGTACGACACTGGCCTGCTCTATCGCGACGGCTTTCCCCAGGTCTACGACTCCGGCGACTTTCCAGAGTTGCTGCGCCGCGCGCGCCGGCTCATCGGCCTCGATGAATTCCGCTCGCGGCAGGCTGTGGCGGCGCAGCAGGGTCGCTATCTGGGCATCGGCTTTGCCATGTATGTGGAAGGCACGGGGATGGGACCGTTCGAAGGCGCCACCCTCACCCTGCTGCCTTCCGGGCGCGTACGCATCGCCACGGGCGCGTGCAGCTCCGGTCAGGGCCATCGCACGACCTACGCGCAGATTGCCGCGGACGTGCTGAAGGTTCCGCTCGAGAGCATCGATGTCGTCGGCGGAGATACTGCTTCAATCGCTTATGGCGTAGGCAGCATCGCGAGCCGGAGCACGGTCACGGCGGGCAATGCCGTGCTCGCCGCCGCCGAGCTTCTCGGAAAGCGCATTCTTGAAATCGCGTCCGAGATGATGGAGGCAGCGGCAAGCGATCTGGAGCTGCAAGACGGGCAGGTCAGGCTGAAAGGCGTGCCAGGCCACTCGGTTGATCTCGCGGCGGTGTCGCGCGAAGCGGCTGCCGCGGTGCTGCGCAAAGGCGCGCCCGGCGAGGCGGTGCTTGCCGAAACTTCGTACTTCCGCCCGCCGACGGTCACCTACGCGAGCGCCGCCAATGCAGCGATTGTCGAGGTCGATCG
>Ga0306920_100004414_pt1 | contig 18011 bp, 22 predicted proteins | sample flu12Cox44000170_FD_204666 | JGI IMG/M metagenome (GOLD analysis project Ga0306920, IMG submission 204666) | Lab enrichment of tropical soil microbial communities from Luquillo Experimental Forest, Puerto Rico - flux4day.12C.oxic.44.000.170 (v2)... | ecosystem: Environmental > Terrestrial >... | reverse complement strand
TCTCGAGAGAGACGGTGTGGATGCGATGATCGAGATGCCGCCAGTCGCCGATGAGGTGGAGCAGGCGCGGAGCGAGCACATCGGTGCGGGTGGCGAGGATTTCGGGGAGCGCCAGTCGCAGCCGATGCAAGCCTTGAGCGAAGGCGATGCCGCGATCGAGGAGGAAGGCGCGGATCTCGTTGGCAATCGCCGTGCGCTCGCCGATGAGACGTGAGCGCACCCGGTGCAAGGCTTGCAGGTCGAGTTGTTCAGCGGTCTTGGTGGCGACGAAGCGCATGGTAGGCCGCTGCACGGCCTCGGCGATGGCCTCCGCATCGCGGTAGTCGTTTTTATTGCCCTTGAGGAATGCCCTCACATATTTGGCGGGCATGAGTCTGGCGTCGTGGCCTAAGGCTTTCAGGCGGCGGCTCAGGTGATGGGCGCCGACACAAGCTTCCATGCCGATCAGGCAGGGAGGCAGGTTGGCAAGCCTGGCATCGAGTTGAGAGTTTTTGGCGCAGAACGATGGCGCCACGCTTGTTGAGGCCGACGAGGTGAAAGGTGTTCTTGCCGATGTCGATGCCGAGGATGGCGACGGTGTCTTTAGAGTGGCGAGGCATGGCCGGGCTCCTTGCTTGGGTGAGCCCCCCGCTCGACGCTGGGGTACTGCGGGGAGCACCGCCGGTCCATCCCATTAGGAGACGTCGCGTACGCGGCCGTTGCGATGCAGCAATAGCTTTAGTGCTGGCGTGCGACATCTGATACTCTGGCATCCGCGTAGATCCGGGGGGTCTCATGCGGCGTCGGGAGTTCATGGCGCTTGGTGGTGGCGCGGCCTTCACTTGGCCGCTCACGGCGCGTGCACAGCGGATGGCAATCCCGGCGATCGACTTTTTAAGCCCAGGGTCGCCGGAATACGATGCCATCCGTGTCACTGCGCTCCGACGGGGCCTGAACGAAGCCGGTTACATCGAGGGACGGGACGTAGCAATCGAATACCGTTGGGCCCAGAACCAACTCGATCGGATGCCCGTGCTGGCGGCTGATCTGGTCCAACATCCGGTGGCTGTGATCGTCGCACCGGGCCTTGTCTCGACGCTCGCGGCCACGGCCGTGACTTCAACTGTTCCGATTGTATTCCTATTCGGGGTGGACCCCGTCGACCTCGGTCTTGTCGCGAGCCTCCGTCGGCCGGGAGGAAACATCACGGGGCTCAACGTGTTTAGCACCGAACTCGCAGCCAAGGGGCTCGAGTTGTTGCGTGAGCTGCTGCCCGCAACGGCGTCGGTCGGATTTCTCGCGAACCCGAAAAATAATGCGACTGAGGTGGAGGCGAGAAGCGTGCTGGCTGCGAATCAGACCATCGGGGTGGAAATTCATATATTGCACGCCGGCACTGAAGCTGAAATTGACGCGGCTTTCGCAAAGCTGGCCCGGACGCGAGCCGGCGCACTGATCGTCAACGCTGATTATTTCTTTAGCAGCCGGATCTCTCAACTTGTTGCGCTTGCAGCACTGTACGCAGTTCCGACGTTATACCCGATACGAGAGTTCCACGTGGCCGGAGGACTCATGAGCTACGGGTACGACCTTACTGAGGGTTATCGCCTCATTGGCACCCAGGTGGCGCACATTCTCAAAGGCGAGAAGCCGGCAGATTTGCCCGTGATGGAGCTTTCAAAGATCGAATTAGTCATCAACGTCAAAACAGCCAAAGCCCTCGGTCTAACGATGCCGGCCACGCTGCTCGCCCGCGCCAACGAGGTGATCGAGTAGATCCAACGATACCTGGTGTTAGCCTTCCACGCTCAATCTAGAGAAGTGAGTTTGGAAATGATCTCGCGGCGTTCCTTTGTTTTTAGCAGCATCGCGACCTTCGCTGCTCCGGATGGCACCTATGGTCAAGCAGAGCGTTTCCGGGCTTTCCGTTTCCACACATCGGAGTTCCAGATATCACTTCATTGGAAGGATGACAAAGACCAACCTTTTTCTTCTTTGGCGGCGGTGAAGCGACATCTGGAAGGCGCGGGCAGGCGAATACATTTGCTTACCAATGCAGGGATCTTTGGTCAGGAGGGACCACTTGGTTTGCATATCGAGGCAGGGCGCCGACTTATACCTCTCAATTCTAATCATGGAGAAGGCAATTTTTACTGGGATCCAAACGGCGTGTTTTACATTGCCGGCGGTAGACCGAACATCATAAGAACGCAGGATTTAATGTTGCCCGGGGTGCCTGACTTGCCAAGCAATACAGATCTCGCGATCCAGAGTGGTCCGCTCTTGTTCGATCGCCAAGGTGTTCATGAAGGGTTTGATAAGTCTCGATCCACTTTCATTCGGAATGCTGTGGGTGTGAGTCCCGATGGCATAATCGTGTTCGCTATTTCAACAGTTCCAGTGACGTTCAAGGAGTTAGCCCAACACTTCCTGGACAAAAAATGTTACGCGGCTCTCTACTTGGACGGTGCTATATCGCAATTATGGGCGCACGGGGATAATGGTCCGAGTCCTGACGGGCGGTTCGCCGCGATCGTAGCGGTTACTAGCAAAAGTCCGAAGGGCAAAAAATGACGCTCAGGACCTAGCTCTCGCGGCAAGGACGGCGGGTCAATTGAGCGCGGCCATCAGCGCGGAAGTGAAGCGCGGCGAACTCATGCGGTTCTACCTGAAGCAGGTTGAGAGCGCACATCTAGATGAGTGACTGGCAAGGGTCCGCCGATCATCTACTTGCATGAGTCGGCACGAACTTGCCGATCAGTGTGCGCGGAACTACCGCGCTGATTTGCCCGACCCGATTGGAAGTTTTTCGCGCGACCGGAGCCATCCCCGTGGAATTCCATCATGTCCCTGCGAAGGGCAAGAATCCCTCCGACGATAGCGCAGGTGGTGTCTCGGCCACCAAGTGCGCTGACCATACTCACGACAGCTACACGTTCCAACGCCGCGCGATCTGGCAGCACCGCGGCAAACTCGGCGCCAAGCCACAAGCGATCTGCGACGTCGCGCAGATAGCGCGTGCCCCAGCCTCGCGCAGCTTTTTGATGCACGTGGATGTCGGCGGCACGCTCATAGAGCGTACCTTTGGGCTCGTCTTCGCCATCCCAGCTTGTAACAAATGCCTGGCAGACCAGCGACATCCAAGTCGCGCCGGAAGTGGCGCCGGGAGGTGCAGTATTGCGCTTTCAAGATTCTTGCGGTGCGCGATTGGGTGCAGCCCCTGAGGACGGTCATGGGAGATCGCAGTTCGACCCGTTCAGCATCCTGTCGACCTGGTTGAATGCAGTGAGGTCGATGCCGAATAGCGGTTTAAGGGCCGGAAAGTACTCCTCGACGAAGGTCACGCGCGTGGCGAATGCTCTGCGGACGTCCACGACGGATTTTCCGGGTAAGAGCAGGCGCTCCCACCTCCAATGCGCCACTCTTGAGACCACGTCGCCCGATCTCAAGCTGAGATTGCAGTTCGCCGCCGTCGATCAGCAAGAGGATCAGGTCGTCGCTGTCGGCAACCATGATGTCGAGCGCTGTCCTACCCTGCGAGCAGCTAGAGAGCCTCACCCGGCCTCTCGACATGGTCGAAGGCCATGAGCCAGCCGTCCCCGGCCGACGCAATCATCAACAGTCGCTCTGCTGCCGCGGGGTCCGGCGTTTCGACTACATTCCGCGTTTGCAGCAAGTCTCGGACCGTCCGAGCAAGGTCCTTCGCGGTGCCGTCGTGGCGCAGACACGTGAACCGCGCGAAAAGACCCACCCTAGACACTCCTCCAGTCCAATTTCACACGGTCGTGGCATCAACTTTCGGCAAAGTAGTGTCCTTGGTCTGTGCATGACACAGACCAACCGTGGGTCGCTGCCGTGGTCTACTCGATACTCCGTCCGCTGGTGTGGAGGGGCCGCCTGAGCCGTCCTCAATCTTCGCGAGAGCCTCATGGGCTGCGGCGACCAAAGTCCTTCGCGTGCGCTTGAACCAACCTGCAGTCGCCTCCGGGGAGAATGAACTGATACGTTTCAATTCGGCCAATGCCCGACGTTCGCGAAATTCGTCCAACTGCCAGACGACCATTTCGTCTACATACGCGCCCCCTGGATATTCTTCCTTGGGCATCTCTTCCATCGCCTGCAGCAACTCCAATACGTGCTGCCGCACCTCTTCGGTATCGGGGGACGTCTGTAGCGGCGTTCGGTGGTAGGGAAAACCGTCGTCGGCGATGAACACCGGGCCGATTGGCACCGGGTCGCGATCGGGCCGGTGGTGCGGATGGTTAGAGCAGTACGTCCAAAATGGGTTCGCGATAGGCAATCTTCGAATGGTGCAGAAGTTCGGCCCCGGATCTCTGGCGTGCTTGTAGCCGGCCTCGCCTTTGTTCCGCGCGTTGAACCAGCAGGTCCCACACCAATCTGATCCGCCGTTTGGCATACGCCACTCCTTTGAGCGCGGTTTCAATCCTCGGCCACAAATGCCCCGGTCTGCGGTGGTCAGCGATCAACGATCGCACCTGGCTGCCAGCCGTTCGGTGGCGTCTGAGCTTGAAACTGCGCCGGCAACAATGGCTAGCGGGGCTGAGTTCCCTGCCCTCGCCGTTCGGAGCAGTCATACGGGTCGCCTCGTCGAACGAGAATAGTCCGTCTTCCCGTCGAAAAATGCGAACGCATCGCTGCTGGTCGGAGCGCAGATATGTCTTCACCACTTGGCGCACGCAATCCTCTAACTCACACCCACGACCGGAGCGAGATCACTGAGTGTTGCGGGAAGGGCTCACTTAGTCGTCGCTGACGACGCCGCGAGCTTCGCAGTGGCCTGCGATGACAGTATCCGCGTCGAGTGATCTTGTATGGCTTTCCGGTCGTGAGTGACTTCTCACCCCTCACCATTGGTGGCGACCACGCACATGCCCTATTCGCTTTGCATGCGGCCTCGTCGAGGAGTGCGCACCCTGCCGGCTTGGTGGCCGCGAATGCCGCGACAGGTGCGAGGATCGCAAGTGCAATGATCGTCTTTCTCATGTTCTCCTCCTGCTCAAACCGGATTGTCATTGGGAAGTTGCTTGCCATGGCCAGTATCGTCGCAAAGTGGCTTCGCTCCGCTTCGGTGCCGGTCGCGCGTCCAGGGTCTTTGTAGAGTCGCGTGCAGGCGTCCGCCACGAAGCGACCGATAGATTAGCGCCCATCGCGGCATGCAGGTGATGCCGCCATGCGTGCGCAAGTTGTCCATGATCTTTGTCATGATGTTGAGCACCTACATCCCGGCCGATGTGTCGAATCCGCTCGTCCGGGGCAAACCTTCAGGTCTGGGCGAAAGAGCCGCGCCTGTCGGGTAGTTCGCGGATGTCGGCTTCGTGGCACTGACCGCCCGGTTGCGGCGCTGCAGCGATTCCGTCAGCGATGTGATGCACTTCTGCCGTGGCGGCGAGGCGACCACCATGCCTCTTCATGACCCACAAGAGAAGTTTCTCCCATTTACATTTCGACCCGAAACCGGACCCACAATCCGGACATTAGCGCTGTGCCTGGACCTCCACTATGAGAATGCGCGTCATGCGTTGCCCATGCGGATCTCGGCGCGGATAGGGAGCTCCATCTGAAAGGTCGCGCCCTTACCAAGCGTGGACTCGACCCAGATGCGGCCGCCGTGCATCTCGACAATCTGCTTCGCAATGGCAAGCCCGAGGCCGGTGCCGCCCTTGGCCTTCGTGTTCGAGCTGTCGACTTGGTGGAACTGCTCGAAAATGCGCGCTTGGTGCTCTTCGGGAATGCCCGGGCCTGTATCCGCTACGCTTACAGCGAAGTTGCTATTTGCGACCATGGCCCTCACGCGTACTTCTCCAGCGTCCGTGAACTTGATGGCGTTGCCCACGAGGTTGAGCAGCACCTGCGTGAGACGCTGCTCGTCGCCAAGGCCAATAGGCAACGGCTTGGCCACCTCGGTCTTGAGCGCAAGCCTCTTGTTCTGGGCGAGCGACTCGGTGGCAGAGCGCACGGTCTCGACCACGCTCTCAATGGCGTACTCGGCCATGTTCAGGGTGAACTGCCCCGATTCGATCTTGGCGATGTCGAGGACGGTATTGATGAGGCCAAGCAGGTGCTTGCCGTTGGAGCGGATTCGGGTGAGGGATTCCACTGCCCTGTCGGAGAGCGGGCCGTAGAAACCCTCTTGGATCAGCTCGGCATACCCGAGGATAGCGGCGAGAGGCGTTCGTAGCTCGTGGCTCATGTTGGCCACGAACTGCGACTTGTGTTGGCTGGCGATCTCGAGGTCCTCGACCGTCTTGGCGAGTTCGCGTGTTCGCGCCTGCACCTCCTCGAACAGGCGCGTGTTTTCGATGGCGATCACGGCTTGGTCGGCGAACGTCTCAACCAGCTCAATCTGTCTTTCCGTGAATGGCTTGACGACGGCGCGTCCCAACGCGATTACGCCTATTGGCACTCCGTCCCGCAACAGCGGTACGCCCAGCATCGCGAGGTGACTCCTACTGGTGCGATCCGGTATATAATTGAAGTCGGAATCGGCCAAAGTGTCTGGGATATGAACAGTGCGCTTATTGAGCGCGACGCGACCGACTACGGATCCGCGTCCAGGTGCAATTGGGCGCTCCGATACCCACTTCAGATGATCCTCCTGCGCCTCGTTGCTGGCCGCTACATGGTAGAGACCATCTTTGAGTTCGAACATGAGGGCAAAGTCAGCTTCACACAAACTCGCAGCAGTTTCGACGATGGCAGCGAGGACTGGGTGCACCTGCGAAGGCGACCGACTGATGACTGCGAGCACCTTGCTTGTCGCGGTCTGATATTCGAGCGACTGTTGCAGCTCGCGTTTGCTCGCCTGCTCGGCCTCGAACAGACGTGTATTCTCAATGGCGATGACGGCTTGGTCGGCGAATGTTTCAACCAGTGCGACCTGCTTTCTGTCGAAGGGAGCAACAATCGTGCGGGCAAGCGAGATGGCACCCATCGGCTCACCCTTTCGGAGGAGTGGCACAGCCAGGACTGTTCGGGGGCCTCCAGCCAACTGATAGTTGGCGATGGTGCTAAAATCCTTTTCGGCCTGCACATCGTGCACGTGAACCGCTCGTTGCGCCTCGATGGCTCTGCCGACCAGCGAACCACGTCCCGTTGGCAACCGTTGCTCGCGAACGCGCTCTACGTCCGAGGAATCGACGCCGCTGAAGGCGATTGGTCGGAACTCGTCACCATCCAACCTCCACATAATGGACCTTTCTGCCTGACACAGCGTACGGGCAGTTCCCACGATGGCGTCAAGCACGGGCTGCAGCTCGCTCGGCGACCGACTGATGACGGCGAGCACTTCACTGGTGGCGGTCTGGTACTCGAGAGACTCCTGCAGCTCTGCGGGACGCGCCTGCTCGGCCTCGAACAGCCGCGTGTTCTCGATGGCGATGACGGCTTGGTCGGCGAAGGTCGTGACCAGCGCGATCTGGCGTTCGGTGAACGGGCGCACTTCGGCGCGCCGGATGTAGATCACCCCAATTCCCTCGCCTGCGTGGACCAGAGGAACGCCGAGCGCGGTGCGCCACCCATGTTGCAGGGCACGGCTCCGACTCTCGGGATATTGATCCGCTTCCGATAGCACGTCTGCGATGTGAATCGTTCGCCGGTCGATGACGGCACGCCCTGGGATGCGCCCACGCACAAGAGGTATCGCGTACTGTCCCATCGGACCCCCGAGGGGAATCTGACCATGGTGCGCGACAAGGCGCAGGCTATCGCCAAACACTTGATAGATCACCGCGTCATTCGCATCGCACAGGCGCGCCGCGGACTCGACCAGCGCATCAAGCACTCTTTGCAGATCGAGGGCCGACCGGCTGATGACCTTCAAGACGTCGGCGGTGGCCGTCTGTTGTTCCAGGGCTGCTGTCAGTTCGCGCGTCCTTGACTACGCTTCCTCGAACAGCCGCGTATTCTCGATGGCGATCACGGCTTGGTCGGCGAAGGTCTTGAGCAGATCGATCTGTCGGTCGGTGAACGGGCGGACCTGGGTGCGTCGGATGACAATCACGCCGATGGCCTTGCCTGCACTAATCAGAGGGACGGCCAGTACCGTGCGGTGTCCAAGGCGTCGGGCATTGTCGCTACCCTCCGGGTACTGGTCGGTTTCGGTCTGCACATCGGCGACGTGAATCGCTTGGCGGTCGAGGACGGCACGTCCGGTGACAACTCCACGTGCCAGGGGCAACGTGTCACGCCCCATTGGAATGGCGGGTATCGGCCCATGGTGCGCTACGAGGCGCTGACAGTCACCGTCCACCTGAAGGACCGATGCGTCATAGGCGTCGCAAAGGCGGGCTGCGTTCGCTGCGATTTCTTCGAACACACCCTGCAGGTCCGTCGGCGATCTTGAGATCATCCTGAGGATCTCTGCGGTGGCGGCCTGCTGTTCTCCCGCCTCGGCGAGTTCTCGCTCAAGCTCCTCTTGCGTTCGGCGACGACCTTGATCTGCGCCAGACATCGAGACTCCGGACGACATGGTCCCCACCAATCCCGTGAATGCCCAGGCTAGATCGTATCAATGACGCTGAGCCGAAATGCCATCCTACGCTAGACGGTCATCATCCGAAACGGGTCGTCCGGCGTCGGGGTTGATGCGCAATGGCGTTGGCGCCCCACGAAGACCATGCGCGAGGCTGGCTTCACGCCAGCGACCCTTCTTGAACAGGAGGTAGCGGACTTTATCTTTGCCCACCGTGACGTGTCCCACGATCACCGAAGACGTCCAAAGCGTTGCGGCTTGGGCTCGGCCGTCAAGCCGGCGGCCGAGGCTGCAGCGTTGTGGCGAGCCGTCATCCACTCGTCGATTGCGAATAGATCAAACATGCCGGTGGTGGCGTCTGGCTGCGGGAAACCGCGGGCTAGCAGGGCTGGGAGCTTTGCTTGGAAGTCGCCTGGCGTCAGGTGCAGACGCCGCGCTGCCTTATCGGCCGGTACGTCGCGCGGGTCGACACGGAAGCGGATGCTGGCGGAGCGCGGCTGCATCAGGCAGTGCTCCGCTTCTTCTCTGTAACCTTCGCGGCGTAGATCGCACGCCGCAGGTCGGCCTGCTCGAAACTGACCATGCCCATCTGTCACGACTATCACGGCCGGGCGGCTTCTGTGCCGCCAGGTTTGTGGTTCAGGATGGATGGGGGCGTTTCGCACATCATGCGCTGCTGTGAATGCGGAGTTTGCTCTGGGCAATGACGAACGTCCCTGGCGTGGGAGCTCAAACGCGCTCCCACGATTTAGAGGATAGCACACGGGGTTGGGCCGATTTGCAGCGGCAGGTGCCGCCACGCATTTTGTCATGCGCGCCGCTCGACAAGTGGTGGCAAACTATCTTGGAATTTCGGTACGATTTCGTACCGTCGGGAGCTATGTAGGTACAAGCTTAAATGTATGGTTGATGTACCCTCGTATGCACCACCTGTTGTACTGGGGGTTTGTATTGGACACGAAGGTGAAAGTGGCAGGTGGTGACAGTTGCTGCGGTGCGCATCACAGATTCACGCGTTGACTCAGGCCACCAGCAAAGGCTTAGTTGTGGGGTGCGGGACGCGCGAGCGTGAGGATGGTGGACAAGGGCACCCCCAAAAGCGGTGAGCCTGAACGGTCCAGCCTGCTCGGTGATCTTGCGAACAAGCTGCAGGAGGGTCTTTGGGCAACCGTCGAAGCGCTGAAGCAGAGTCATGCCCAGCGGCTGGCGGCGATTGTCGAGTCGTTAGACGATGCCATCATAAGCGTTGACCTCGAGGGTGGATCGCCACCAGCAATGACGGCGTGCAAAAACTGCTTGGCTACAGTGCGGAGGAGATAGTTGGTAAGCCGGTCGCAAGGGTGAGGACAGTGAAATTATGGAACGGATCCGGCGGGGCGAACTGATCGGGCATTACAAGACGCAGCGTCGGCGAAAAGACGGCACCATCGTTGATGTCTCGCTGAGCGTGTCTCCCATTAAGGATTCGACAGATACGATCATCGGCGCGTCGAGGATTGCGCGAGACATAACTGCCCATGAGCGAGTGCTCAAGTCTCTCGCGGAGCGGATGGAGGAGCAGGCCGCGGTCTATCAATTTACGGACAGATTGTTTCGGGCCGCTTCAACTGAAGACATCTACAATGCCGCGCTCGATGCAATTTTCCGAGCGTTGGGTTGCGAACGTGCGTCGATTCTGATGTTTGATGACGCGGGCGTGATGAAATTCGTCGCATGGCGGGGTCTGTCCGATGCCTATAGGAGAGCTGTCGAAGGACACTCACCGTGGAAGCCGGATACCAAAGATTCCGGACCGGTTGTGATGGAAGACGTCGACGCGGCTGACCTTGAGCCAACCCTAAGAGCGACGGTCAAGGGTGAGGGAATCGGTGCTCTCGCGTTCATCCCACCGATGGCTAAAAGTGAGCTGGTCGGGAAATTCATGACGTACTATGAGGGCGCGCACAAGTTCACCGACGCGGAGGTGGAGCTTGCGGTCACGATCGCTCGTCAGCTTGGGTTCGGCATTGAGCGTCTGCGAGCCGAGGAAGGGAAGCAGCTGCTGCTGAAAGAAAGCGCGCATCGCGTTAAGAACACGCTAGCTACGGTGCAAGCTATCGCGGCGCAAACTATGCGCGACGCGAAACCAGCGAATCTGGAAGCCTTCAGGGCTAGACTACAGGCGCTTGGGGAAGCTCATGACCTTCTCGCCAGTGAGAATTGGCACCAGGCACCTCTTGGGGAAGTGGTCAGGCGTGCACTGAAGCCGTTCGGTGATCGGTTCATCATCCAGGGGTCAGAAGTTTATTTGCCGGCACAGGCATCGCTGGTACTTACAATGTGCCTGCATGAACTCGCAACCAATGCTGCAAAATATGGCGCGTTGTCGAACGGGATAGGAAACGTGCATGTGGCTTGGGCAGTAGCAGGTGAGAGCACTCTCCTCACATGGATGGAAGTCGGCGGGCCTCCTGTGACAGCCCCTAAACGCAAGGGATTTGGTTCGCTACTTATCGAGGAAAGTTTCCGGGGCGACCAAGAGAGCTGCTTTGATTATCGGCGAACCGGTTTAATTTGTGTCTTGGCGCTGGGTGATTTGCCAAAGCGGGTTTATAACTAAATTTTGCCATGCCAATTCACCTGCGGCGGAAAATTCGGGGAATAAGAAGGATAGGCTCCCGGGGAGAGGGCCACCACCCTCGGGAGCCCATTGTTGCTGACCTTTGGCGCGGGGGTGCCTCCGGCCAAGCACCGTACGATATCGCACAGCAGAGGTAAGGGTTAAGGCAGTTTCGTCCACATTTTGCGGCCGCCCGGTGCGCTTGCGCCACACATCTCAACCCCGCGACGCTCAATCCCCGGCATAAGAGCGACAGATGCACGGACCGCATGATGCTTCTCAAACAGAAATGCGACGCCTTGCGGTCTTATTCTCGGCGTGAACCAGGTTGGCGTAGGTGAGGTGCACAATGGCCACAGGCCCTGCCGCAGCCGCACGACTAAGCATTGCAAGGAAAGTTAAGGGAATCAAACGCGTAAGATTTCTACGGAGATAAGGGCTTGTACGGGCGCTAAGCCTAAAGAGACAACGTCAAATTCTATCCCACGTTCATCCACACAAAGAACCGTGAGCTGAATCGCTCGAAGGTCTTCGGTGGCTCAGTGCGGGCCGGAATGTTGCATTTCAACGTATATAGCAAATCGCCAAAGGAGATGACGGCCCCTTCTCGTAAATAAATTTCTCGAACTGCTCGACGGTCGCGCCACCGCTGGTCTGCTGGAGAAGGGCAGCGGAGAAAAGCTATTGCTGGGAAGGAACCGCTGACTCTGCATTGCCTGGACGGGTCACGCACAGACCGAGGGACATCGAGGTCAGTCCTTCTTTCCACCGTCGACCACATTGCTGCGTTGCCAACGAGTTGTGTCATGCGCCTCTTGTGCAAATGCGCGAGCGAGCAGCAACAGATGTCGTCGCCCCAGCTCACTCGAGCTCAGAAAGTTTCTGGCTAGGGCGGCCAATTGATCTTCAGTTGTGGCGACGCGGTAGACCAGCGTTGATTCATCTGAAGAATGTTCGACATTATCGTCGCCAAAGGGCAGATTTTGAAAAAAATAAGATAAAGGAACTTTGAAAAGTTCGCTAGCCTGCAGCAATAGTGCTGCGGGGATCCGATCACATCCTGCTTCGTACTGTTGGTAGTTTCTCACTGTAATTCCCAGATGCGCTGCAACAATGCCATCTCCTAAACCAAGCTCGGCACGGCGCCTACGCAAGCGCGCACCTATATGATACCAGAGTCCGCGGCCGAGGGTATTATTTGTCGATTCGCTCACCATGGATATCTTCCCTCAGATATCTCGGGCTCCAAACCTTTAATGTACGACGTCGCTTAAGCTCCCAGTTTTAGGTGGAATTAGTCACGTAGTATTCGTCGACAAAGTTGCAGTAAGCGACTCGCCATTCGATAGCGCGACCTCCTAAGTCGTACGCGACGCGATCCAGAACCAAGATCGGGGAATCAACTGCAACCTTAAGGGTCTCGGCAATTGCTGCCTTGGCAATGCCAATTGAGATGTACTCCTCTGTCCTGCCGAGCAATATGCGATATCGTTTTGCCAAAAGAGTGAGGTGCTGTGCAGATTCAGATTCTTGTCCTTTCAAGAGGTTCGGGAACAGGTGGGCTGGCAGGGACGCTTCCTCGACCATGAGAGGGCGATCATTGTGAAAATGAGCCCGCTGGATGCGGTAAATCCTATGCTCCGGCCGTAAGCCGAGCCTTGTTGACTCCAGTTCATTGGCTGCAGCTTCAACGGTCCGTCCCAACTCGACCCTGGTAGCAATCGGTTCACGCCCTGCGCTAACAATGTTGCAGAAGCGGCTGGCCACGTCCTCAGTGCCTTGGTCGTCGACAAAGGTCCCGCGTCCCTGCTCGCGTGTCAGCAGGTGCTCACTTTCCAAGAGAACAAGTACCTTGCGCATTGTGCCGGGACTAACGCTGTACTCATGCGCCAAGTCGCCCTCATTGGGTATGGGTCCGCCGGATTGCCATTCGCCAGAAGAGATTCGTGCTGCAAGCGCGTCGCGTAGTTGGAGGTACAACGGACGGACTGATTTGCCCTTGGCAGTCATGGTTGTTCCCACGTCTAGGTATTTCGAGACAGGAATGTACTTCCTTCACGATGGCCTGTGACGGTCAATGGGAGAATTGACAGTCACCGTGGGATGCGAGCCACACTTGATTTGGATTGACCCTTCTCGCATTGCGCCGTTATTCAGCCGACCAAGCTATTAGGGACGCACCGGAAATCCGCGAGCCCACCAAACTCGACAACCGCCAACAGCGTGCAATTGCTTTGCCTGAGTGATGGCAGAGCCTCCAATGTTTCTGCTGCGCCCCAGGGTCGGTCCTAGTAGACTTCGAGACCAGTTAGCGACCCCACAGGGTCCGGGGGGAACGAGAGAGTTCCGCGCAGCAGAAGCATGAGAGCCGGATGCAAGCGGTTCACTACCTGATCGATAGCGAAGGAAGAAGTCTTCAATCACCATTTCAGGTGTTGCGACAAGCAATGGAGCATGGCGTCGCCGACCACGTGCTTATTACTCATGCAGTGGAGCGGTTGGGTTACCTTCATGTTCAGGAGTGGCCGCGAGGGCTGATCATTTCCTATCGTAGACCCGTCACAAACCCAGTCACTCTGGCAGGTGCAATCTTTCTGTTATCGGATCTGGCCGATAGGCGCGTGATTTTCTCTGTTTTTGATGGCCATGTAAGGTACTCACTCTGTCGCGGGCGCTCGCAGGCGATCGGTAGGCTAGTACACGAAATGCGCGACCTAGAGGCTGAGGCGCTGCAGACGGCTCACACTGCATCCGAAGTAGATTTGCCTGCCCGACCAATGCGGTCGGCAGCGAAGCGCAACACCAAGTAGAAGCTAGAGATTGAATGGGAGCCCGTGCCGTGAGGTTCAAGGAGGAAGCCACGCCGCCGCATGCCAACTCGGCAGCAGATAATGTTGCTGCGCACGTCGGCTCCCGAATTCGTCGATGTCGATTGGATCGTGGCCGCTCTCTGCAAAGTCTCGCAGCGCACCTCAACATCCGACCCGAGCAGTTGGACAACTTCGAGTCTGGCAAGGATCGCATGCCTGCATCCCAGCTAAAGGAATTAGCGGATGCGCTAAATGTGCCTTTGTCGCATTTTTTTGAAGGCCTAGCCGAGCGACTCGAAAATACCCCGACTAGCTGGGGATATGTTGTTACTCGTTTGAAAGGGCCGCTGTGCCTGAGTATTGCTTACTACCTGGGAGCTCAAGCAGCGTTTTATGTGGGCACATTGTCTGACCACATATTCGCGCCGTTTTGGCCACCAAACATCATACTTTTCTGCATCCTTCTCTTTGTCCCCTATAAGCGCTGGTGGCTCTACGTTGTCGCCGCGGTTCCTGCTCACCTGTTCGCTGAGCTGCAAGTGGGAATGCTCTTGCCTCAGATTGCGGTGGCCTTCGCAACTAATTGTGCGGTGGCCTTCTTGAGCGCGGTTATGGTGCGCCGAGTCCTGGGTGATCCCCCTTGGTTCGACAATTTTCAAAAAGCAGTCGCCTACGTGGTGATCACCGCTGTCATCAGCCCCGCCGTGGCTGCTCTGGGAGGAGCCTTCGTGCGCATCTCAGAAGGCGCCGCGCTTGAGTCCTTTGGACTGTTTTGGGCACAATGGTACCTGGCAAATGCCCTCGCCAGCCTGACGTTAGGTCCTGCTATTCTAACCTGGATTGGGCGGAGTGCTGACTTATCGGCTTCGAGTTCTCGGTGGCGGCAGAGCGAATCCGTTTTGGTAGCCGTTAGTCTTGCGCTTGCTTGCATCGTGGCCGGGCAGGCGATCACTGGAACCGCCGGGGACGGTAGGCTGCCTGCGCTTCTCTATTTGCCCTTGCCATTGATCGTGTGGGCTGCCGTCCGCTTTGGGACAATAGGGGCGAGCGGTGCGGTCCTGATCGTCACAGTGGTTACTATCTGGACGGCATTGAATGGTCACGGCATGTTTGTTCATGCTGCCCCGGAGCAAAATGTCCTCGATTTGCAGCTCTTTTTGACCGCCGTTTCTGTGCCGGTCCTCCTGTTAGGCGCGTCCGTGGATGGTGCACGCCGCGCGGAGCAAGTGACCCGAGGACTGGCACGCTGTCTCATGGCTGCAAGGGATGAAGATAGGCGGCGGATTGGAAATGATCTACACGAAAGTATTTCTCAAACGCTTGTCGCGGCCACACAGATAGCCGAAGACGCCCGCCGCGCGACGCCAGAACTGAGCGGCAAGTTAGGGCGTCTAGGGGAAATGTTGCGAAAGTCTATTCGCGACATCCACGAAATGTCGAATCTTCTTCATCCCCCTATGCTGGAGGAGGCGGGATTGGAAACAGCGCTCAAGCGTTACGTTGAAGACTATTCGCTGCGAAATCGCACAAAGGTTACCCTCGAAATATCGCCTGATGTTGGTCGTCTGCCCGCTAACGTGGAGCTCGGATTATTTCGTCTCGCCGAACAGGCGCTGGAGACTGTGCGTAGGGAATCGCCCGGCGTGGAATCGCAGATCGAGATCGCTTCGGTGTCGACCTCTGACGAACGAAAGATACTGCTCACGGTCGTTGGCGGCGCCGTGGGGAAACCTTTGCGTAGCCATTTCCCGCCGTTGATCAACAGAGTCATTCCTCTCGGGGGAATGCAGAGTATAGAGATCGCGAGCATGCGCGAGCGCGTCGGTCGGATTGGTGGTCGACTGCTGATCGATTTCGTTGCTGGCAATGCCCTTGTTCATGCAATCGTTCCAATCGGTATCGGTCGGGAGCAGCTGAGACGGGCTTAGCGGCGATGCACCGTGCACGCAGTTTGCTGCAATGCATGAGTCGGCGCGTGGCACTAGACTGACCTCCAGCGCGACTGGCCATCGTCAGTCAGCTCCCGAGGGTTAAGCCGACCAGTCCGAGCCGCCCGTCGGAATGCAAATGTCATGTGGCGCGGCCACGCTCAGCCATCGAGCATGGCGCGCACTCTCTTATGGTGAAACGGCTTGCCACGCTCGTTGATGTGGCCGGGCCGCGCCGCAACCAAAGCGTTCGCTCTTGAGGGAGCAACAGGCCAGAACACGAAGCTTGTTCAAGGCTTCCTGAGGGTCTCAAATTGACCCGAATGTATGGTCCGGCCGCGCGTTGCAAGAGGAATTTCGGTCCGCGCACGGCGTGACGCGCTAACCGCTCGGCCTGGTCGGGGATCCGCTCGCTCGAGAAGCGCTCGATGGCCTCGGTGATGCGGGCGTGCAGTGCACGCTGCCGGTGCTGAAGCAGTCCGTGGTAGGCGACCTCGTGTGTGAGCGCGTGCTTGAATGTGTACTCGAGGTCCGGAAAAAGCCCGACCTCATAGAGGAACTCCGCGGCCTGCAGGCGGGTGAGCTCGGCACGCACCTCGTGTTCCGGCGCGTCGGCAATCGCGAGCAGCAGCGGCAGAGAAACATCCTTGCCGGTGACCGCCGCGGCTTGTAGCAGCCGCTTGGCCTCAGGGATGAGGCGGTCGATGCGCGCGGACAGGATGGCCTGGACGGTGACAGGTATCTTTAGCTCTTCGACCGACTGGGTGAGGTGGTAGCGCCGTGCTCGCCGGTGAGCACCCCCGTCTCTGCAAGCGCCCGCACGGACTCCTCGAGAAAGAGGGGATTGGCTTCCGTCCGCGCGACCAGGAGCCGCTTGAGGGGGGCGAGTGCCGCATCGGTGCCGAGAAGCGCATTGAGCAACTCGTTGGCACTTTCTGGCGGCAAGGGGTCGATCCTGAGCTGGCGGTAGTAGGTCTTGCTGCCCCAGGAGTGGTTGTATCCGGGGCGGTAGTTGAGGAGGAGCAAGACTCGCGCTGCAGGCAGGCTCTCCACGAGGTCGTCGAGCAACGCCTGGGTCTCGCCGTCAATCCAGTGCAGGTCCTCGAAGATCAGCAGGAGAGGTTGTTCACGCGCTTCGGCAACAGCAACTGTCTGACCGCGTCAAGCGTACGGCGGCGGCGCTGCCCCGGATCGAGGATCTTCCAGACGGCGTCCTCCACGGGCACATCGAGCAAGCCCAATACCGGCAAAAAGGCAGAGTCCAGTTCGTCCAACCCCAGCATCCCTTCCGTCACCTTATTCCGGATCTCGTGCAGCTCATCCTGGTCGTCAATCTTGAAGTAACCCTTCAAGAGACCGATGACCGGCAAGTAGGAGGTCGCCTTGCCGTATGAGATCGACCCGGTCTTGAGCCCGCACCAGCTGTGAACGCGATGTGAGTAGGTGATCTCCCAGACCAGGCGTGACTTGCCCACACCCGGTTCCCCCACCACGGCAACCACCTGGCCACGGCCTACATTCGCCCTGTCGAGAGCATCTCTGAGTAGCGAGAGCTCCGCGCTCCGGCCGACAAAGCGCGTGAGCCCGCGTGGCGCCGCGGCCTCCAGGCGCGTGCGGGCTGCGCCGGCCCCCATCAACTCGAACACCTCAACCGGCTCGGCGAGCCCCTTGATCGGCACCGGACCGAGCGGGTTGACCCCAACGAAACCTCAGCCAGGTGCAACGTCTCGGCGGTGACCCGAATACCCCCCGGTGCTGCGAGCTGCTCCATGCGCACGCCAAGTGCATGGTCCGGCCTACCGCCGAGTAGTCCATTCGCAGATCGCCGCCGATCGATCGTACTACCACCTCGCCGGAGCCGATGCCGACTCGAATTTGCACGAGCGGCCCCTCGCTCCGCCGCACTTCATCGGCATAGCGCCTCACCGCCTCCTGCATGCGGAGCGCGGCGGAACAATCCTCGTGAGCAATGGGCGCACCGAATAGGGCCATAATGCCGTCGCCGCGCGCCTCGTTCACGGTGCCCTCGTAGTGATGGACGGCATCCATTATCCGCTCAAGCACGGGGTCGAGGAGGCCCCGCGCGTCCTCGGGATCGCGGTCTGCGAGCAGCTCCATGGAGCCCTCAAGTTCCGCGAAGAGCACCGTGAGCTGCTTGCGCTCGCCTTCGAGCGCCGCCTTCGACGTGAGGATTTTCTCTGCCA
>Ga0306920_100004412_pt1 | contig 18011 bp, 12 predicted proteins | sample flu12Cox44000170_FD_204666 | JGI IMG/M metagenome (GOLD analysis project Ga0306920, IMG submission 204666) | Lab enrichment of tropical soil microbial communities from Luquillo Experimental Forest, Puerto Rico - flux4day.12C.oxic.44.000.170 (v2)... | ecosystem: Environmental > Terrestrial >... | reverse complement strand
CGGGATCAAACATGGCCCCCTGATCATGGTTGCCCAGCAAGACTACTTTGCAATCCATCACCAGATCAACGCATTCACGCGGATTGGGACCGTAGCCGACGATATCCCCAAGGCAATAAATTTCATCGACATTGCTTTTTTTAATGTCTTCAAGGACAGCCTGCAGCGCTTCCAAGTTGCTGTGGATGTCGCTTATGAGCGCCTTCACGCCTGAATTCTCCCGACGGCTGCAGCATGATCGTCGCTCCAAAACCGCTTTTTCCGTGGTTTGGAGGATGCAAAACGAAAAAAAACCTACTTTAAAAGTGTACAACCTACGCGGAAAAGGTGTCAAGTGCCCTCCATGGCGAGTTTTCCGACGAAACGCAAAACGGCACGAATAAACTGACCCTCGCGTCAGACGGTTTTTTTGGGAAATCTTCCCGAATCCGTGCCGGCTCTGTGGAACGATGAGGGGTGGCGCAAGCAAGGATAGCCAGAAGAACTCGAATCAAGCCAAAGAGTTGCCTTCTTAGCCGCCGATAGCGTGCATCGTCCGGAGTGGTTTGATAAAGCGGGCGGTATTGATTTCGTGGCCTTCCCATTTGTCGCGGATGTTTTGGCGAATCACTTCCTCGATCACCTCGGGTTCAGCGTTGTCACGAATGAGCCGTTTGACATCCACCTCCTGCAGCGCGAACAGACAGTTGCGTAATTTTCCGTCGGCCGTCAGGCGAATGCGGTTGCAACTCAAGCAAAACGGGCGCGAAACAGAGGCGATGATGCCGATCCGGCCGCCGCCGTCCGTGTAGCGGAATTCCATCGCCGGCGCACGGCGATCGTAATTCTCCGCCGGAACCAGGGGAGCGACTTCGCGCTCCAGTTGCTCCAGAATTTCGTGCGCGAAGTAGACTTTGTCGCGCTCCCAGCGGTCGGCTCCGATTGGCATATATTCGATAAACCGCAGTTCCAGGGCGTGTTCGCGCGCAAAGCAGGCGAGGGGAACGACTTCGCTTTCGGTGATACCGCGGATACTGACAGCATTGATTTTAATCCGGTGAAAACCGGCATGTTTGGCAGCCTCAATACCGGCCAGCACGTTTTCCAATCCGTCCCGGCGCGACAGTTCGCGGAAGCGCTTCGGGTCGAGGGTATCCAGGCTGATGTTGATCCGCCGTAGACCCGCATCGTAAAGCTCCTGCGCATGCGCTGCTAAAAGCAACCCGTTGGTAGTGATGCCGAGATCGTGAATGCCATCGACTTCGCGAAGCATGCGGACCAGGCGGGCCAGGCCTCGGCGCATGAGCGGTTCGCCGCCGGTGAGGCGGATCTTGTCGATCCCAAGTGGAGCGGCAATACGGACGAAACGGACAATTTCCTCAAAGGTAAGCAGTTCGCTTTTGTCTAGGAATACGACCTCTTCCGGCATGCAATAAGTACAGCGGAGGTTGCAACGGTCCGTGACACTGATTCGGAGATTGTTGTGGATGCGGCCAAAGGTGTCGATCAACGGGTTAGTCATGCGTTCGCTTCTACAATCCTGGCAGTCACGGGTCGATGTCTCTCGTTCTCCCGGGATGGTTATTTTTTTTCGAGCTCCGGATGGACCCATTCGGTGGTACCGTCCGCCCAGTTTTCTTTTTTCCAAATGGGTACCAGTTCTTTGAGGCGATCGATTGCATACTGGCACGCTTCAAAAGCCTGACCGCGGTGGGGACAACTGATCGCCACGGCAACGCTGGTTTTCCCGACTTCCAAATGGCCGAGACGATGCACCATTATCATATCGCCGATGGGCCAGAGCCGGCGCGTTTCCTGCTCGATCTCGGCCATTTTCTTCTCCGCCATGGCCGGATACGCATCGTAATCGAGGGCGACGGTAATTTTTCCATCCGTGAAATCGCGCACGGTTCCGAGGAAGATGACAACAGCACCGCAATCGGATCGGCGAACACAATCGGTGAGACGGGCAATATCAATCACTTCTCGGGTCAATTGGATCATGGTGTTATCTTACTCCACCACTTACCGGAGGTAATACGGCGATTTCAGCATCCGGGGGAATCGATGCCGCGTCCTTGACAAAACCATTGTTCACCGCCAAAGCGCAGCGCGGAAGAATACCGGCCAGCGCCGGATGAAGGATTTCTAGCTGCCGCCGCAGTTCTTGGACGGTAGTATTGCTTGCAACTTCATACGAAACGGTCTCCCGGCCTGCCAGATCCCGGGCGCGCGCGAAAAAATGCACTGTCACCTTCATTGAATCACCAAATCCCCGATCGGCCTTTGCAACCGGCGGCGTAGTTCCGGCAGCAATCCATAGGCTATGGCCAGGTACTGGATGGGATGGAGCGCTCGTTTGCGGCCGGCGTCCTCCATTTGCAAACGGCAGGTGCTGCATTCCGAAGAACCATATTGAATTTCCGGATTGGCGAATTCCTGAAGCATCGGGCGGCCGGCCTCAAGAGACACCTCGTAATTCTCCGCTTTGAGGCCATATGTCCCCGCCATTCCGGAGCAACTGACATCGATGGAATGTACCCGCAGTTCGGGAATTAAGGCAAGAAGGTCGGGGCCTTTCGGCGCTCCACCCCCGAGGGCTTTGAGATGGCACGGCACATGATGGCCGACCACGAACGGCAAGGGCCGAAAATCGGTTTGCAACCGGCCGTACTGCTTGAGGTCCCAAAGAAAACCGGTAAGCTCCACTGTTCGGGCCGCAACCAGGCCGGTATCCGGATCGTCGATAATGTCGCGATAATCATGCCGCAACATCAGGGCGGCGCTTGGCTCCGAACAGACAATAGTGTATCCTTCTCGTGCGATGTCGGCCAATACGCGAAGGTTGATTTCGGCAGCTTCGCGGGCGGTTTCCACATCTCCCTGAGCCAGGGGAGCGATCCCACAGCCGATTTGACCGGGCGGAATATACACTTCAATGCCTTGATGGTGCAGCACGGCGACCACCGCCTCCGCCAATAACGGATCGTTATAATTGGCGAATACATCGACAAAATAGGCGACGCGCGGTTTTTTGGACTGGGGTGGTCGGGTCCAACCGCGCCGCGCGGCCCGGGTTAAGAAATTACGGGCGGCAAATGCAGGCAAGAGGCGCTTGCGCGACACCCCAAAAACTTTCTCCATGAACCAGCGTACCGTGCGGCTCCCAAGAGCCGCATTGACAATGAAAGCGAGCGAACTGCCGAGCGCCGCGAAACTTTCCGTCCGGGCCAACACCCAGTCCGACCGGGTCAGCCCGTGTTCGAGGACGTTTGCCGCCTTGGCTTCGAGCATCAGTTTGGGAATATTTACATGCGCCGGACATTCGTGCGCACACATTTTGCAGTTGACGCACAAGTCCGCCACCCCGCGCACCTCGTCGGAACTCAGAAACCGGGAATCGGTCTCTTCATCCAATACCTGCCGCATCAAATTGGCCTTGGCGCGCGGAGTCGCATCCTCGCCATGCGTCCCGCGAAAGATCGGACACATGCGCATGTTGGAGGCCTCGGTCCGGCATACGCCGCAACCGTTACAATTCGCGACTTCGTTGCGGAATTCCCCCGGCTGCCAGCGCAAGGCGGGCATACGCGTGGCTATGCCGGAGGGCAAAAGATCCGGTGCGCCGGAAGCATTTTTCCTGCCCGGACGGCTCGAAGGCCGTGAGTCCTTTTTCGGTAAATGGCTCTCTCCGTTGCGAGATTGCTTACTTTCGTGGTCGTCGGCCGCCAAGCTACCGCGCTCAAACTCTCCGACTTTCCGGCGCAGAGGCCAAAGGGCGTGTTGCTGGTTGAGCCCGATAATCTTCCCCGGGTTGAAAATGCCGTTGGGATCGAAGATATTCTTCAGAGCCCGCATCGCCGGGAAAAGCCGGCCGTGTTGGCGGGAAACCCATCGATTGCGCGCCAGGCCCACGGCATGTTGGGAACTGATGGTCCCACCCAGGTCGAGAACCATGGAATGCACTTCCTCGGCAATCGCGGACAATTTGGCGATATCATCAGGTCTTTCCAAATCCAAGAACGGTCGTGTATGCACCTGACCGGTTCCGGCGTGAACAAGAAAGGAGGCCGTGGTCTCATGGCGTTGCAAGATTTCCTGGAGGCGGTGGACAAACGCTGGCAGTTCTTCCAGGGGAACACCTACGTCCTCAATGAAGGATACCGGTTGAACCGTGCCCCGCAACCGGTATAGGCTGGAAATGGCCGACTGGCGCATGCTCCAAATCCGCTCCATATCGGGCTGGGTAAACGCAGAAACGGTATGTAACGCCAGCCGGGTAGTGCGATAGACTCGGTCGGTAAACCGCAAGGCGGATTCCCTTGCTTCCAAAATGGAACTGCTTTCATATTCCACCAGCAAGACCGCTTCCGCATCCGGAGGAACCAGTCGCGCCAACGACTCGGCGCAACCCCGAGCCAAGGTCAGCAGCCGGTGATCCATCAGCTCGCAGGCGGAAGGACTGGTGAGAACGGCGAGTTGGGCCGCTTTCAATGCCGCTTCCAAACTGGCGAATCCCAACAGCACCAGACTTCGGCCGACCGGAAGAGGAATAGTTCGAAGTGTTGCTTCCGTAATGACCGCCAGCGTACCTTCGGAACCCGTCAGCAATCGCGCGACGTCAAGGGTGTCGTTCGCCAGTACATCGTGCAACAAGTAGCCGCAACGGTCAAACCGCGTCCGGGGCCGGCATACGCGGATTAATTCGCGGTTTTGATCGATCAAATCACTTACGGCAATGACAATATCTTCCAAATGCCCTTGGGACGAGGCAGGATCCGGGTGACGCGGATGCCGCGACGTCGAGACTGCGTCCCCGGTGTCCAGGACGACCCGCAAAGAGGCGACATGATCGCGCGTATAGCCGTGGAGCAACAGATGAGGCCCGGATGCATTATTGGCTACCATGCCGCCGATAGTACACTGATCACCGCTGGCCGGGTCTGGAGCAAAGCGCCGACCGATCCCCGCCAAATGGCGATTCAATTCGCGGTAAACCACACCGGGTTGCACCCGAACGGTACTGCTGCCGGTCTCCACGATAGAACGAAAATGGCGGCTGAAATCGACAATGATGCCCGATCCGAGAGCTTCTCCCGCCAAGCCGCTGCCCGCTCCACGCGGAATCAAAGGAATCTTGTGTTCGGCGGCATAGCGCACCAGAGCGGTGACATCTTCTTCATCTTTAGGAAGTGCAACGCCAAACGGCTTGACCTGGAAAACACTGGCATCCGTGCTATACAAAACCCGGCTAAGCTCATCAAAGAGAAGTTCTCCTTTGAAGAGACCTTTCAAATCGTCCCGAATATGTTGGCGTTGTTGTTCGACCACCGGGTCATTTTAGGGGTTTTTTCCGGAAGGGTTCTGCGAACCTCCGACAAACTTGATTTGTTCCCGGCGTATGCGCTCCTGGCGGTATCGCTCAGCAATGCCAAGATCGAAGGGCAAATGCGACAAGCCGGACGGAACACCCCGGTAATGAGACGCGCACCGATAACAAACAACGGCATCCTTCACGGTGAGATATAAAACGCCATCGACGGCTGCTGAACCGATCAAGATGGTCCAACCCACCCACTGCCAATATATGGCATTGGTTATCAAGAAGCCGATACATGCCGCCGCGAGAATGGTCAGGCCAAGCCGATGTGGGAAATCCTTTTTCTTGTACAGTTGCTGATTGCCGCAAAGCGCGCATTGATCCAACGTAGCCGAAGTGGTCAAGATCGGTACAAGCTGGTCGCAGCGAGGACATTGCCAGGGTGCGTGCGCAGGCATATCCACGCAACCGCGTTGTTCACAAACGGGACAGTTAAAGAAAACTCGCACAACATGCGCCTTTTTATAGAAAATAACCCGTGTTGGTGAAAAGTAACAGGCTGGTCAGTTCCCCCAAGAAACTGAAGATCACCACCACATACAAAATGCCGGTGGCTGATTGCGTGGACCGAATCTTGGCGGATTCCCAGGCCATCCAACAGAGGACCAAGGGAGCGGCGAATCCAACGCCCCAGCGGAGCAACAGCCACAACAAAGTCGGTGTGGCGGCGTTCCAGAGTGATTCGCCGGCGGTCCAGAACGCCAGGCCGGCGCCCGCCAGAACGAACCGAAGGAAGAAAGCGGCAATTAGTCCTCCCAATAACCGCAATATAGGCGCCAGAGACATGGACGGGGCAATCAAGTACGAATGGCCCATGAGCATGGCAGTCATCGAGGTCCCCAGAAGTGCGGTTGAGGTGAATTCGTCCGCGGCAAGATAGGCCCAGGATAACGGGAGGCCGGACGCAGTTTCCGCCTGCAATTCTTGTATTCTCGCAAATCCAGCCGACCCAAGGTTCAAAGCCAGGCCGGCAATGGTCAAGCCAATCAACACCTTGCCGCCCGGACATCTCTGCAAAGACCAGGAAATGCTGCCGAGAAATGCCAGCGCCACGACCGGCAACGTGAGCCGCCACCAGGGCTCGTGCCGGCCCAGCCAGCCCGCCGCCGCGGTTAGACACAGAACGGTGAGAAAATGGGTCCGGTAAAAACGAGGATTGACCAGCTGCGGGGAAAACAGCAGAAGAGCTCCCATCATCCCGGTGGCCAGGCGGAGACAAAAAATGGCGAGCATGATTTCACCGCGAGCCGTAAATCAGGGCCATGAATTCGGCCCGCGTGGAAGAATTGGTTTGAAACGCCCCCCGCATGGCGCTGGTAGTGCAAACGCTTCCGGGCTTACGCACGCCTCGAATCGTCATACACGTATGGGTTGCCTCCAGTATCACGCCGACGCCGCGCGCATCCAGTTCCTCCATCAGCAAGTCCGCCAATTCTTCGGTCATGCGCTCCTGGAGCTGAGGACGGCGCGCCAGAACTTCCACCACCCGGGCCGGCTTGCTCAGACCGATGATCTTGCCCTTGGGCAAATACCCCAAATGCGCGCTGCCGTAAAACGGCAGCAAGTGATGCTCGCACATACTTTCGAAGCCGATGCCTTTCACAAGCACCATTTCGTCGTATTTTTGCGTGAAAGTTTTTTGCAACAACTTGCGCGGATCCTTGCGCAGGCCGGAAAACATCTCCGCGTACATGCGGGCCACGCGTTCCGGCGTGTCGCGCAATCCTTCGCGATCCGGATCTTCCCCGGAGGCCAAGAGAATTTCCCGAACCGCCGCACGAATGCGCCCTTCATCAATCTGTGTTTCGCGGTTCCCCCCGGCGCCGTCGGCTGAAAGGGACCGAAGCTTGCCGGCCGAATTGCTCCGCAGCTGCTTGTCCAAGAGTATTTTCCTAAAGTGATATTGGAGCCTGCCGCTTTTACAAACGGTTCAATATGCAAGTTCTGCTTATTGTAGCAAACGGTTTGCAATTGGGTTACCTCGGCTGCTACGGCAATGAATGGGTCCTGACCCCAACGCTCGATCGGCTGGCTGCGGAGGGAATTGTTTTCGATCGTCACTACGCGGATTGCCCCGATCACGTCCGGGCGCTGGCTTCCTGCAGAACCGGACTCTATCAGATCCCACTTGCCGGAAACGAACCGCCTTCTCCCGATCGGATGCATCCAGGTCACGACCTCATTGAGATCTTAACGCAGGCTGGAGTCGCCACCTCGTTGGTGCTGGAGAAAAAAAATCGAGCCTACCAAGAGTTCGCCCGATTCCGCCAAACCGTAGGTCCCGTTGTCCCCGAGGGAAATACCGAGGCCCGCTCCCTTGACCGGGCCTTTGCGTCTGCGGCAAATTGTCTAAAGAAACTGGCCGCGAAAAAGAATAGTTTGGCTTGGCTTGATTTGACTACCCTGTTGCCGGAATGGGAATTCCCAGACGAATATCGAACGTTTTATTGCCGGGAAGAAGCAGGGGCCGACCAGGAAGACAAAGAAAAAGAGGCAGGAGCGGCCGCGCAGGAAGACGCAACCGGCGAAGCTCCTTCTAATATGCCATGGACCGGTCCTCTTCCCGAGCGCGTTGCAATGGAGGATGACATTACTTTTCTTCGCCTGCAGCGTACTTTTGCCGGTGCCGTTACTTATTTGGACCAGGGCGTCGAATCTTTGCTGGAAGAACTTGACGCGGAACGACTCCTGGAAGATCTGGCCATCATCCTCACCGCCGACCGCGGATTGCCGTTGGGCGAGCACGGCGCCGCGGCCGCGGAACTTCCCTCTCTCCACGAGGAACGGGTTCACTTGCCCCTGATTATTCGATTGCCCAAGAAATCTGCCGGCGGCCGGCGCGTCCCGGCCTTTACGCAACCCGTTGACCTCTTCCCTACCATCCTGGAAATCTTCGGCCTGCCTGTTCCTCTGGTCCATGGGCAAAGTTTGCTGCCCGTGTGCCGGGCCGAGAAACGAACCGTCCGGGATTACGCCTGCTCTGGATCACATGCCGGCAACGCATGTGCATGGGCGATCCGAACTACCGATTGGGCGTTACTTCTTTCGCTCGATCAATCGGCATCCCAGAGTTCGCGATTATTCGTCAAACCCGAGGACCGCTGGGAGATGAACAACATCCAGCAACATTTTCCGGAATGGGCGCTTCACCTGGAAAAAACCCTCCGTGGTTTTGTGGATTGCACGCGCCGCCCGGGTCCTCTATTGCCTCCGCCCTTGATTCATTTTCCTGCTATAAACACTAATGACAACAGGGAGAATGCCACGCATCCGGACACGGGAGAACTCCAACCATGAGTACTGTCAAATTCGTCGAAGAACACTGCGACCATCCGATAGTTCGTCGGGTTTTCGACGACATCAAAGCCACCAAAAAAATCGACCGCGTGCCCAACATTTGGCGGGCGCTGGCGACAAATCCTCAACATCTGGAGCTTTGCTGGACCCGTCTCAAGGCCATCATGCAGCCCGGCAAACTGGACCTGCTTACGAAAGAGATTATCGCCCTGGCGGTTTCGGTGACCAACTCGTGTCGTTACTGCATCAATTCCCACACTGCAGCAGTACAGAAATTGGCATTGGACAATGAAGCACTGGGCGAAGTGCTGGCGGTGGTTGGTCTGTTTAACCAGATGAATAAATTGGCTGATGCGTACCAGGTGGAGCCGGATATACTTCCGCACCAGCTTTAGCAAATCCTATCCCGGTGGCCAGCGCATTTCTCGGCCGCCCAACAGGTGAAAATGTAAATGCGGCACCGTCTGGCCCGCGCGCTCGCGGCAATTGATAACCATCCGGTACCCATCCTGGATTCCCAGTTGTTCTGCCAATTTATTGGCGATCAAATGCAAATGGCCCAGAATATCCCGGTCCGCATCGGTCAGGTCCGAATGCGTCGGAATCACCTTGCGGGGAATGATCAGGACATGAACCGGTGCCTGGGGATTAATGTCTTTGAAGGCCAGGCATACATCATCCTCATAAACAATGTTGGCGGGAATTTGTTTGTCGATGATTCTCTGGAAAAGATTGTCCTTCATCATGGTCCCTGTCTCCTGAGCTATGCTGTGTCCACGATTAACGTGGTCATATAGGATACCAAGCAATCAATCGCGCGAGCAATCGATTCCTTGGAAGCGCACTCACCATGACATGGATTGTCGGTATTGATGAAGCAGGCTACGGCCCCAATTTAGGTCCGCTTGTGATGACCTCCGTCGCCTGCCGGGTGCCGCCATCGCTGGCCCGGGCCGATTTTTGGAAACTGCTCGCGCCGGCAGTCCGGCGGCCCCGGGAAAAAGCCGATGCGCGTTTCATCGTCGGCGATTCCAAACAGGTTTATTCTCCGGATCGGGGTTTGCGGGATCTGGAGACTTCCCTCCTGGGAATTCTGCCTTTTTTCCAGATAAACCGCCGCCCTTCCCTGTTGCATTTCAGCGAATGGCTATGCCCTTCCTCATTATCGGATTTGCAAGGTGAGAATTGGTTTACGGGATCCTCTTGCCTTCCGGTTGAGGAGGCATCGTTTGATTGTCTCGAGGCCGCAGACGGCTTTACGCGTTGCAGCAAGGAGCGGCGCATTGCCTGGGGCATCGTGCGCAGCGTAGTCGTTTGCGCGAAACGGTTTAATCATCTGTTGGATCAATGGGAGACGAAGGGAGCCGTATTGGGCCAGGCTTTCAGCGAATTGCTCCAGTTCAACTTGAAGTCGGTCGAGCCCGTGGATCGGATGCATTTCTTCGTGGACAAACACGGCGGCCGGAATAGCTATGCGGCGATGCTCCAACACGCCGTTCCCGGCGGCTTTGTGATCGCGTGTCACGAAAGTACGGAGCGGAGTTATTACACCATTGCCGGCCTGGACCGGAAAGTCCAGCTAACGTTTCAACCGCGGGCTGATGTCGATCATTTTTGCGCGGCATTGGCTTCCATGGTTAGCAAGTATCTGCGCGAACTCTTGATGCGCGAATTCAATCAATTCTGGCAAGCCCACGTTCCAGATCTGAAACCGACAGCGGGGTATCCCGTCGACGCGGGCCGATTCTTCGCGGATATAAAAGCCGCGGCAGCGAAACTGCAAATTCAAGAAGATGCCCTGTGGCGAAGGCAATGATACTTCCGCGTTTTCTTCTCATCGTCAAATCCGAAAAACCTTGACAAGTTGCTTCATCTCCTTCATCTTATAAAGCAAGCAAGGATGGAATAATCGGAACATCCATTGACCACAAAACCGGAATTCAGTTACCGATTGACGGGTATTTTCCGTAAAAACAGGTCAGCTTGTGTCGCCCCCCCTGCCGATTATAGATTGCGCCAAGGACGAAATCCCCCATGATTCCCTGACCGGCAGCCCTTATGCGCCGCCGCGTTCAACAACCGAGGAATTGTCATGTTAGTAAACTGGACCGGCTATCTGTCGAAATGGAAATCCGTTTGGGGCCGCAAGAATAAACGCCGGGCTTCGCGGCGAACGTCCTTCCGCTACTCCCCTCGGTTCGAAAATCTGGAAACGCGGCTGGCCCCCGCCGGTTTCTTCGGCGGAGTAAGTATCGCCAGCGGCGATATCGAAGGCAACCATATTCCCGATATTGTCATTGGAGCGGGGCCGGGCGGCGGGCCTCACGTCAAGGTTTTCAGCGGCAGGGACGGATCGCTGATCCGGTCCTTTATGGCATACGATCCCGGGTTCACCGGAGGCGTCAACGTTGCCGTGGCCGATGTCGACGGCGATGGCACTCCCGATATCATCACCGGACCTGGGCCGGGCGGCGGGCCCAACGTCCGGGTTTTCAGCGGCAGAGACGGCTCGCTCATTCGTTCCTTCATGGCGTACGATCCCGGTTTCACCGGCGGCGTCAATGTCGCCGCCGCGGATCTCGATAACGATGGCTTTGCCGACATCATCACCGGTCCCGGGCAGGGCGCCCCCAACGTTCGTGTTTTCAGCGGCAGAGACGGCCACATGATGAACAACTTTTTTGCCTATTCCAGCTTTGCAACGGGCGGCGTTCATGTTGCTGCCGGCGATGTCGATGGGACCGGCTCTCCCCAGATCATTACCGCCGCCGGCCCGGGCGGGGGTCCTCATGTTAAAGTCTACAACCCCAATACACTCGCAACACTCAATTCCTTTTTCGCTTATGACGCCGGTTTTCACGGCGGCGTGAATGTGGCGGTCGGCCCGGTGGACCAAAACGGAACTCTCGGCATCATCACCGGCGCCGGATCGGGAGGCGGACCCCACGTCAAGGCCTTTAACATCCGCAACAACATCACCACGGAGTCGTTCTTCGCCTATGATCCGGCCTTCACGGGCGGTGTGAACGTCGGTACCGCCGGGTCAAACAATCTGGTGACAGGGACCGAAACCCAAGGCGATGTTGTGCAGCTATTTACCGGCGGCAATGTCCAGCCTTCGGTCAGTTTCTCCGGCTACAACCCCGCCGTCCCGCCTCCGCATTTCCAGGTAGTTACCGATGTGACTCCTCCGACCCTGCAAATCACCAGCGGCCCCAGCCAGGGCCTGCTTACCCGAACCAATGTAACCATTCAGGGCAGGGCCCAGGATGACGATCTCTCGGCCGTCGAGCAGCAGGTCGACGGCAGCGCTTTTAACGGCGTCAGCTTCGATGCGTCCGGCAACTTCACCTTCGCGACTACCTTCCCCGTGGACGGCACCGCCGATGGCAGCCACACCGTCGTCGTTCGCGCCCGCGATCGGGCCGGAAATATTTCCACTCCTTCAAGCTTCACGTTCACGCTGAAAACCACCGCGCTCACGCCGACCTTCGATCTCGATCCCTCGACCGATTCGGGCTTACTCGGCGATCAGCTCACGTCTTTCAGCAGCATCAAACTGACCGGGCGGGCCGATGCGAACGCCGCGATTGCCGTCACGACCCCGACCACGACGCTCAACGCCACGGCCGACGGCAGCGGCAATTGGTCCATCAGCAACATCACTATTGCGCCCGGCCCCAATGCGTTCACGGCCCGGGCCACCGATTCCCTCGGTAATCAAAGCAACTTCATGCAAACGATAACCCTCGTGCACACGCCCACCGTGAGCACGCCGATCGCCAACGTCAACGTTGCCGCCGGCGCGCCTGCGCAGACGATTGACCTGTTCAATAATTTCGCATCCCCGGAAGTGGGCGGCTATGGCTTCGTCGATCAAACTCACCCCGTTGGCACGCAGGTCCGGATCGTCACCAACCGGGGCAATATCGATATGGACCTCTTCGATCAACGTTCGCCGATCACGGTTGCCAATTTCGTCCACTACCTGGTCACCGGCCGCTTTAACGACTCAATCTTCCACCGAAACGCCAAGAGCCAGGACGGAACCCCGTTCGTGCTGCAGGGCGGCGGCTTTAATTTCCGGTCCAATCCTTCCCGGCTGGACGCCACCATGACCGACCCGGCGATCCAGAACGAATTCGCCATTTCGAACACGCGCGGCACGGTCGCCATGGCGAAGCTCGGATCGGATCCCAACAGTGCGACCAGCCAGTTCTTCTTTAACCTGGGGGATAACCACGCCAACCTGGACAACCAAAACGGCGGCTTCACCGTCTTTGCCAAGGTTCAGGATGCAAGCCTGCCCGTGATGGACAGTTTGGCCGCCATCCGGACGCAAGACCAGAGCAGAGCGAACAGCGCATTCAACGAAATCCCCTTGCTCAACTACACCGGCAACAACTTCCCGACCGACACCACGCGGAGCAATTTCGCCATCATCAATGGCATGACCTTCCTCCACCGCAGCGATGTGTTGTCGTTCCGGGTCCAGGCCAACGATAACCAGAATCTGGTCACCACGAATGTCATCGGCAACAAACTGACGCTCAATTTCGTCGCCGGGCAACACGGCACGGCCAACATAACCATCCGGGCCTCGAACCTCGAAGGTCTGTTTGTCGACACCACGTTCCGGGTCACGGTGACCTAGGCAGTCATTGGTCGGTAGTCGTTGGGCGCGTTTTGCAACGACCCACGAATGACCAGAGACAAATGGCGCCTGACCTTGCCCAGTGACGACGTCATTGCACGTTGCACGCACCCCGGCCCCGCTGCATTGCGTGCATTGTACGCAATGCGGGCATTGCACGCATTGCACGCATTGCACGCAACGGCTGCAATGACTGCAACGACGAAAACACCCGTCGGCTTCGACCAACGCCTGTCACGAACGACCAGGGACCAATGACGATCAACTGTCACTCTTTCCGGCGCCGGCTTCCCGATGCACCGTTCATCGGAAATCCGATTACAGATGCGCGGTCCACTCAAGTCCCTATTCTTCGGACCTTTCATTGACACTTCGCTGTCCGCCAAATTTCTGTCTTGCTCGCCCAAGGCACGCACGGCCGGCCAATCTTTTATCGGTAGTACGTTTGTCTAAAATGCCCGGAAACGAATGTCACTCCACAACACCTTTACCTGCTCACACTTGCGACAGTGCGTTTCTGACCCCCCTGGGACACCCCCCCAAAAAAGACCCGGTTCCCGACGACCGGGGTCAAATTTCCTCCCAAAAATATGTCACCTTCCCGACAATTTCTTGCTGTGGTAAATTCACAGTGCGCTCTATATCGCCAGATCCTGCAATTCGATCGCCTCCCGCTTCAATCGATAGGCAATGTGTTCGCGGGCCCGTTCAACCAGTTTGCGGCACGCTTCTGCGGTACGGTTTAATTTTTCACCCATTGCCGAGTAACTTAGCCCTTGGACAAAGCGCATCTCGATGGCTTCTTTTTCCACCGGTGGTATTTCCTTCAAAACTTTTTCAAGCACCTTTTGGTTTTCTTCATGGGCCAAAATTTCCAGAGGCAACTTGATTCTCGCAAACAGAAGGTCCACCAGTTTCAGGCCCCCCTTGGATGTATCCAGCGAAACCGGCCGTCCCAATTCCGCCTTGCTTTTCCGGGTGACCAAAGACCGCCTGATATCCTCGCAGTGGTTGAAAAAGATCGCCAGAAACCAACCCATGAATGCTCTCTCGGTGGTTCCCTGAAATTGCCGGAATGCCATTTGCGCTTTTAAATAAACATCTTGCATGACATCGGAATCGCGGATCGATGGATTGCCAATGCGAGATCCGATTGCTCCCACATAGGGGCGCATGGCTACCTCCGTAAGGCTAAAAATCTTCCCGAGCGCAATCCGGTCTCCTGCCTTCGCCTTCACAACTAATTCATGAAAAGGTTCCATCGCGGCTAAATCTCCTGAACCAGCGAATTGGAACCCTAATTATCGGGCTGGCAAAAACACCAAGCAATAAGAAATCGAATTTTTTTTGAAAAAAAGCGCGTCCGCTTTTCGAAATTTTTCCGTCTTACAAATAGACGGCGAAATTCGCCGATTGTCCAAATTTTTATCCCGAGTCAATTCCGGAACTGAAGAAGATTGCGCCCTGGCCAAGGCTATTGGCCTGTTCGAATTAATTCCCGATTTTTTGACCGGAAGAATATGGAAGAATCATTTACGGACGCTCTATTTCTCGCGACGCGATAGGGTTCTAAGGGGTTCATTCCATTCCGAATTATGCCCGCTGTCGTTCTGCGCACATTGGTTATCCGTTGACCATTGGAGAGCTCATCATGATCCGCACTTGGAAGTTCGGTGGCAAACGATCGCAAGGTCGTCGGACTCGAAAATCACAAAATTTCTTATTCGTTCCCGAAATCATGAGTTTCGAGGACCGACTGCCACCGGGGGACTTGCTTTCCCTAGGCGGAGGGATTGCTCCCTTTTTCGCCATTGCCGGCAATGACCTCACTACCGTACCGCAACCTTCGCCTATGTCCCTGACCAGGGGCTACGCCGCAGCTCCTGCGCAAACAACTCCCAATGCCAAATGGCAACTACCGGAATCTCACAATGGCGAAGTACGGTTGCAGACCGATGTTTCTCCAACGAACGAACAGCTTCCGACAGCGCCGGCAGCCGGCAAGAATGGCGTTACTTCCTCCCAATCAGAGCTCGGCGCTATCGAAACGGCATTCTACGATCCCCTAAACCCCCCAGATCCATTCACGGAAATGACTCCTCCAAAGGTTCCGTCTGTCGTTGCCAGCGATTCGCCTCTTTCCAAAAAAGCACTCGGCGATAGCGCCGTTGCCGGTTCTTCCGAAATCGGCGTCCCCCAACTCACAGAACACGCGTCAACGCAACAAGCTGTCCACCATCCGGGAGCGCCGGTCAACCAGGTCCTTGGCGCTTTGGTCGCTTTGACCAAATTTTCCGACAAGGGTGGCGAAGGCCACACCACGGACCTTGAACCGGCTTGCGCAGAAGCCACTATTGATGGACTGCCCTGGAGCCCCGTCTATAAGTTCGGCCTCCCAATCGGCCCTACGGGAGTTTCGAAGTCGCTGACTGCCGGCGCGGCCTACACCTTCATCGCCTGGGGGACTTACACCTCCCAACCCCCTAACGTTGGCGGTGACGCTCTGTATGCAAATTTTGCCAACCCAACGGCCACCACTCCAGGACTTACATTTGACAATTTTTCTCCGGACTACACCTGGAGCAACTACCGCCCGGACCACCGTTATTACATCACGGGAGTTGCCCACGGGCCCAATCTTTTCACCTTGAACGTTACCGGAACCGGTAGCATCGCGATGGAAATCTATTGCGGCCGACTGACACCTCCCGAAGTGCCTCCCATTTGCGATCAGTGCGCAGGTTCCAATGAGTTGCCTGATAGCTCCCCCGTCGACACCGGCGGATTGGCCCCGTCCCAATACTCCGCCCATCCGGTTCGTCAATGGGATGGAGTGGTGCAAAGCCAATTCGATGATCTCGACAGCTCCGGATGGGGTGGTTGGGCCCAAAAACGCTCTTGGAGCAACAGCTTCGCTTACCGGCCAACCGGCTTTGTTGGCGCCGGTATGCTCGCCACCGAACAACCCTACATCCTCCGAGGCAGTCTCAATGGCTACTATTGGTACTCCGTCGTGACCAACGGAACCAACAGCCATCGATTCAATGATGCCGGAGGAGGCAACTACACACCCACTTTTTTCCTCAACGAGAAATTGACTTCTGCCGGCGGCTATTTAACATTCATCGACAGCAAAAACAACGTTTTCAAGTTTTTCGACTGGACCGGCAGCCTGGAATATCAACGCGGGCAATTGACATCCATCTCCGATCCGTATGGGAATATCACGAATTACTCTTACTACACCCTGGCCGACACCAGTGACCCTAACCAACTCTATAAGCTCAAGGAAATCGATCGCCAAAGCGGTGCCACGGTGTTGGAAAAATTCCTCTATTCGTATATCACCGGTGCTTCCGGGGCAGGCGCCCTTTCCACAGTTACCTGGGAGCGGCCGACGGGACAGTCCGGAAGTTTCGTAACCGTTCGCTCCGTGAGCTACTCCTACTATGACGGCTTCGAGCCCTTTGGTTCCGCAGGGGCCCTGAAAACCGTCACAATCAAGGACAGTGCAAATAATGTAATCGATACTACCTACAACCGGTATTACAAAGACGTAATCATCCACGGCGAGCTCGGCGCACTGGAAATGACCTTCAGCGCCCAATCGCTGGCGCGCTTGCAAGCCCAATTTCCGACCACCTGGAACACCGCCGACGATGCCACTGTCCAACCCTACGCCGATTTAGTTTTCCAGTATGACACCGACCGCCGGGTCACCCAAGAAACGGTCCAGGGGGCCGGCTGCTCTTCTGGGGGTTCCTGCAACGGAACCGGAACATTCACCTACGTTTATTCTGCTACCAGTGTAGGCGGTACCGATACTTTTAATACCTGGAATTCTAAAACCGTAGAAACCAACCCCGATCAAACTCAAAATATTACTTACACCAATGAGTTTGGCCAGGTGATGCTTCGCGCCTTTGCCGACGGTTCCGGCAAACAATGGGTCGATTATTACCAATACGGTTCTAGCACCACGGACGTTGGCGGCCGGCTGCTTCTGCACGCGCATCCCTCAGCCATCTCCTCCCCTTATTACAACGAAGGCACTCCATCTCTTTCACCGAATATTTCGACCAGCACTGGACTGATCGAAACCACCTCCTATTACACGACCACGACTGCTTTAGACCAAAATCCTCCGGTTGCCGGTGGAGTGGCAGGTTATGTCTATCAAAATTTTATTCAACAAGGGCAATCGGCGAGCACCATCCCCATCTTGCAAAACACCACCGACTATTTCATTCACAACCCGGCCCCGGGCAACGGTGGCCAGCCGGCCATCGTTGTCGCTGATTCCACCATTTACCGAAACACCGATGCTTCCGGTCCAGAAAAAACGAGCTTTGCCTATTCGTGGTTTAGCAACCCTAACGGTACCACGACGCAGATCCAGACCAAAACAGTCAGAAAACCCGCAATTGTAGTTGCGCAAAATGGCCCGGCTGCTTCCAGCGGCGATGATCCCAACCGAGATACCGAAGCTACCACGTTCGACACCTTTGCCCGCGTCACGCAAACGGTCGATCCAGACAATTTCACGGTTCAGAATTCCTACGACTCGGCCACCGGTGGCTTGCGCCAGGTTGTTCAGGATGCGGGAATCGGCCACTTGAATTTGACCACCAGCATGCTGCTCGACCCAATGGGTCGCCCTTGGAAAACAACTTATCCCAATAACCAGCGAATTGATATCAC
>Ga0306920_100004411_pt1 | contig 18016 bp, 12 predicted proteins | sample flu12Cox44000170_FD_204666 | JGI IMG/M metagenome (GOLD analysis project Ga0306920, IMG submission 204666) | Lab enrichment of tropical soil microbial communities from Luquillo Experimental Forest, Puerto Rico - flux4day.12C.oxic.44.000.170 (v2)... | ecosystem: Environmental > Terrestrial >... | reverse complement strand
GCGCATCCCGATAGGCGGTCCGACAGGTTGAGGGCCTTCGAGATCATGATGCGCGACTCTCCGTCGGTCCAATAGGTCGGCGCAGAGCCCTGAAACGCCACTCCAATGCCGATTTCGAGCGCCGGCAATTGTGTCGACGCGGCCTGATCGTTGTACGAGTTACAAACGGCAAGAATCTGCTTCGAGAGCGCACAGGCCTTCGCTACCGGCCGGGCGTAGTCCCGGCTCGCCTCGGTTTCAAAAATCGCCAAAACGATGGCGTCGCCTTCGATAAACACCTTTTTCGCGGAATAGCGGTCCAACAGCCGCTTCACGGGCTCGTGCAAATTCAAGCTGAAGTGAGACGCGGGACTCAGGCCCTTCCCGAGGAGATCCTGGGTCATTTTGGTGGAGCCGCGCACATCGGCCTTGATGATCACGTGCGAAACCACCTGGTCCTGCTCCGGCCGTGCCTCTTCGCGCAACAAGCACTCGTACAACCGGTTGTTCATGCGCGAAAGCTCGCGCACCTTTTCCGCGGCCACCAGATTAATACGCTCCATGCATGCGGTCAGATGTTCGGCGTCATGCAAATCACGCCGCAGCCGCATGAAATCGGTCGCGAATTTCAGCACCATCATGTGCGTCTCATCTCGCGAATAGCGCCGCACGCGCTTCGTGAGTTCCTCTATCGGCTTCATGGAAAGCCGCTTGGCCTGCACTTGTTTTAATAGTTGCTCGACGCGCCCTGCTTCTTCCTTGGAAACCAGCGCCTTACGCAATTGCTGCAAATGCACGGGCGGGCAAAAATCGTTGGCGATCGCGCGTATTTCGTAGCTCGCCAGGATATGCGAGACCAACTCCCGCGCCTCCAGCGTACCGGTCAGTTGGGCGAGAAACCGCGCCCGCGTGGCGCGTTCGGACTCATCGCCGGTGCTGGCGTCCAGCAGCCTCCGCGCATTTTCCGGATCGTTCAGATACTCGGCCACCTTCCCCTGGTTGTCCTTGCTGGTGCAGTCCGCTTCCTCGCGGGCCGCTTCTAATTGCGGGACCATCCCCTCGAGCCTGGTCTCGAGCGATGTCATCTGCTTTTCCACGCTCCGGAACGAAGTTCGCAAGTCCGCAGGGTCCGGGGAACTCAAAAACTTGTTCAGCAAGCCTTCCCCACGCAGCAGTTTTTTGCGCAGACTTTCCCGCTGTTCTGCGAGCGCGGCGATCTCGCCGCGAAGTTTGTCCGCCTCGAAGGCCAGCGCCCGATATTTGCCCGCCGCCTCGGAGTCCGGAGCCTCTGGCTGCAGCGCGACTCCCGTCTCCTTCAAAAACTCCTGGAACAGTTCGTCCATGGCCTCGAAACGGTCTGGGTCGCGCGAGTAATTCCCCAGCAATACATAGTGCTCGAGGAAAAAAAAGTCGTCCTTTCCGCCATCCAGAAAGATCAGCCGGTTCTTGAGCAGATCGTAGAAAGGCGTAAACTCTTCACCAAACAGGGCGCGCCGCGCCTTGGCAATCACATTTTCCTCAATATCGACAACGATCTGGGCCACCTGTTGGCCAATAACCCGAATCACATCGCGCCGCGCCGACTGCATCTCCGAAAGCCGCGCCTTCATCACGTGCGCTTGCTGGCTGCGCTCGAAATACTCACCGCGTTTGCGGATATACTCCTTCGCGTCGAGCATGACATTGGCAAATTGGCTCTGTAGTTCGTTGGTGATGCACTTCAGGATGGCCAGCCGGAACAGAATGTCGACCTCGATATTTTTCTGGTGCTTGGCGCGTGTCAGCGAGTTCTGCAGCAACTGGGTCAGTACCTTGCGAAACGCCGTCGAGTCAGCCGGCTTGCTGCTCCGGAATTCCATCCCGGAAAGGTAGCTGCTACTGGCGTTCTGGCGAATCAGGTCGAACAGGTAATCGCGGGTGACCTGGAGAAATTTGGGGCTGAGAAAAACGTCGTGGTGAATGTTGTCCACGCCGATAGTGAGCGAACTCATCGGCAAGATGACGTTATAGCTTTTCAGCGTGGTCCGGCTCGTTTCCGTTACGCCGTTGTAAGTCAGTCCGATAGCCATGCGGCCACCTGCGTTCAGCCTCATTCCAAGCTAGCAGCCGGGTGGGTTCGGAACAAGGAAGGCAAGGTACAGGGGTGGCGAGAGAGTAAGCGCAAAGCTCTGTACATCGGCCTCGAAACTGCCCTCCAGACCAGCCTTTCGGAGCCCCTCAGGATTCCAACGTGATTCGCCGCCCATCGCCGCCGAGGTGCTCCAGGCGGATCCGTACTTGTGGCCAGGGGGCCTTGAGCGGAAACCGCTCGCTCCATTCCAGGATCACGATGGCCGGTTTCGCGAACACGTCTTCGAGTCCCAGAGTCTCGAAATCATGAAAACTTTCTATTCGGTACAAGTCCCCGTGAAACACTTTTTTTGCGGTTCCGTACTCGTGCAACAGGGTAAACGTTGGGCTGGTCACGTCATCTTCGCCGGCAGCTTCGAGACCCGCGACAATTCCCTTCGTTAGGGTCGTTTTTCCGCTTCCCAGATCGCCACGGAGCAATATCAGCACAGGTGCCTCGAGTTGTCCGGCGAGTCTTCGGCCCCACGCAATGGTTTCCTCGGCAGAATGCGTGATCACCTCCTCAGACACGCCGTTGCAACTCCTCGAGCAGCTTCTGCCGTGCAAAGGGAATGGCCTGCGCCACTTCCCCTGCCAGGATCCCGGACGCATCGGCTTGCTCGCTCAGCAAATCCGCAGCCCGTCCGTGGAGGTAGACTCCGAGCGCGACCACGCGGACCAAATCGTCGGCGCCGAATTGGGCGATCAGCCCAGCCAATAGCCCCGTAAGCACATCGCCCGATCCGCCCTTGGCGAGCGCGGGATTTCCCGAGGTGTTCACAAACACCTGCCCCTTCGGACTTGCGACGATCGTATGAAACCCTTTCAGTACCACCTGCGCATTCCACTTGCGGGCTGCATCGAGCGCGGTCTTCACGCGATCTTTCTGCACCTCGGCAATGGAACTTCCCAGCAGTCGCGCCATTTCCCCCGGATGCGGCGTCAACACCAACTTTTCCGCTCTTCTCCGGCTCAGCGACTCGCCGCGTCCGTCAAACGCATTTAATCCATCGGCATCGAGCACCATCGGCACTTCGGTGTCCGCCACGATGGTGCGAATGAACTCCTGGGTGTCGGGATGCTGCCCGGCGCCGGGACCCATGGCGACCACACTTTTGCCCCGCACCGCCTGCGCGTACCGGCCGGAGGTCAGCGCTGCCGTCGACAGCGATCCAGCGTCGGTCCCCGGCAGCGCTTCCGTCATGTACTCGGGATGCGCCGCAGCAATAATCGGCAAAGCGGATTCGGGCGTGGCGATGGTAACCAGCCCCGCACCCGCTCGCAGCGCCGCGTTGCCCGCCATGATCGCCGCTCCTGTCTTTCCCACGGATCCGGCCACGATCAACGCGTGGCCAAAGGAGCCCTTGTGCGATTCCGCCGCGCGCACCAGGGGCAATCCCGCAAACTCGTCGGGTCCGGCCCATCGTACCTTTCCCTTCCCCACTTCTTCGATCAGCGCCGGGGGCGATCCGATCTCGCGGACCACCAAGCGGCCGCAGCAGCCTGCGCTCGGCGAAATCAGTTGGCCGATTTTCGGCGCCGTAAACGTAACCGTCCAGTGCGCTTTGATCACCGGGCCTTCCGCCGCCTCACCGTCCGAAGGCAATCCTGAAGGTGTATCCACCGCCACGATCCAACCCGGCCGCGCGGCGGTCGCGTCGCGCGAAAGCCGGTTAACGTCCTCAATCGCCCATCCCAGCAAGCCTGTCGCAACGCCGCGCATACCTGTCCCCAACAGCGCATCCACAATCACGTCGGCTCCGGAAATCTCGCCCCACGCCCTTTTCCAATCCGCTTCCGTTTGCACCACGGTCACGCCACCGCCCAACGCGCGCCAGCGCTCAAAATTCCTCGCTGCGTCACCCTGCAATTCCTCCGGCCTCGCAAACAGGTACAGCTGCACGCGATCGGCTTCTTCGTGAAGATCCCTCGCTACCACAAACCCGTCACCACCGTTATTTCCCTTGCCGCACAGCACCGCAACGAAGCCGGGGGCTTCGGAATTCTTGTGTCCGTACTCTTCGAGAAATACTTCCGCGACGCTCTTCCCCGCCGCTTCCATCAACTGCTGGCCGGGCACGCCGAAGCGCTCCGTCGTCAGGCGGTCCACTTCCCGCATTTCCGCAGCCGTCAGAGCTTTCATCTCATTTTCCGAGGAGGCTCAGAGCATCCAGCCGCCACTCACGTTGACGACCTGGCCGGTGACGTATTCCGTTTCTTCCGATGCAAAAAATGCGATGGCTGCCGCTACATCTTCCACCGTCGGCGGCCGGCCGATGGGATAACGCGCGTCCCTCAGCTTCCGGGCCTCTTCGAGCGTCAAATCTTTTTCATCGATGCTCGACGGATTGACCACATTCACGGTGATTCCATGCTTGGCCTCTTCGAGCGCCAGCGAACGTGACATGGCCACGACCGCCGCTTTGGCCGCCGCATACGCCGATATTTTGGCCTGTCCGAACGCGCGCTCGGCTCCCACCGCGCCCATATTGATGATCCGCCCCCACCGCCCTTTGTGCATCAACGGCAACGCCGCACGGCACATATAAAAGACCGTCAGCACATTCGAATTGAATATACTCTCCCACTCTTCCGGCGAGGACTCGCCCAAAGTCCCCCAGCGGAAGTCGCCCACATTGTTCACCAGAATGTCTACGCGCCCGTAACGGTCCGCTACCGTTTTGATCAACTGGTCCGCACGCGCCGGCTGCGCAATGTCCGTCTCCACCGCGACACAGTCCGCCCCGGCCGCCTGCATCTGCCGTAAGGCCATTTGCGCGGCCGCCTTGTTGGCGCGATACGCGATGGCGACTCGCGCCCCTTCTTGCGCCAGCTTTAATGCGATTCCCCGGCCGATCCCGCGACTTCCACCTGTAACCACAGCCACCCGGTTTCGCAGCGACATTCGTCATCCTCGCAAAACGTGCCCGTCTAGCGCCACACCGTTTCTCCCCACTACCTTACCTCAATTTCGCAGAAAACGCGGAATGGAGACCCTGAGGAAAAGTGTTATCTCCCAGTCATCAGCACGAATAATGCGGGTGGTTCACGCGTCACTGATCTTGCTACCATCTGGTGTTACTCAAGGAACGTGGAGAATCTGATACCGTGGCCGACGAGAGCATCAGACGGGCAGCACAAGAATATCTCGCCGAACGACTCAATGAAGTCAATGAAGATGGCCTGACTTATGAACACAGCCTCAACCGCGACGGTGCGATCGCACTTGCTCCAGCAGTCTGGAGAAAGGTCGCAGAGACGGTCTGTGCCCTATGCGACGAGTGGATGCAATTACCAAGGAGAAAACTCTGACCTGCAAGGAAACTCCGCTCGGTGATTTGCGGATCCGTTGCTCCGGCCGCCCACACCAAATGGTGATTCGGTTCGAGGCTGGCCGGCGTCTGATTCGGATCGACAATACTGCCCGGGCGGAGTACGAGCCGAAGGTGATTCTCAGCATTGAGGGATATGCGACCGACACCGGCACCCGCGATGCTCGTTTGATGCGCAACCAGGAGCCGGTGAATCTCGATACCCTGATTCTGGGGCAGCTTCGTGTCTTGGCGGGACTCAGCCGCAGGACAAGCGGCAAAACCTAATGCAATTTCGCAACAATCACGGTCATGTCGTCGGCTTGTTCCGGACTGCCGGACCATTCCTCCGCCGCGGTCATCAGTAACTCTGCGATTTTTCGAGGCGAGGCCTGGCGCACCCGTTGCGCCGCCGCCTCCAACCGCGAAACGCCAAACTCTTCGCCGTAGGCGTTCTCGGGCTCCACAAGTCCGTCACTATAACCGATCAACACCGCATCGCGCGGAACTTCCACGCATCCTTCGCGGTAGGAATAATCGTCCACGATACCCAGCACGATGCCGCCTTCATCGAGATGCTTGCCTTTTCCGTCCCACAAGCACAGTCCCGGCAAGTGCCCGGCATTGGTGTAACGCAGCAGGCGGGAGTGGATGTCGTAAATCGCGATGAAAAAGGTGGCGAACCGGTCGTCTCCCGTATTTCGCACCAGGTGTTTGTTCAGCCGCGCCACCAGTTCCGCTGTGCTCATGCTTTCGCTTCCGGCCGTCAGCAACTGGCTGCGCAACGCCGCCTGCAAGCTGGCCATCAACAGCGCCGCCGAAATTCCCTTCCCCGAAATATCCGCGATGGCAATGGCCACCTGACTAGGCGTCAACTGAATGAAGTCGTAGTAGTCGCCGCTGACGCTTCGTGCGGCGCGGCAGATGGCTTCGATTTCGACACCCTCGACCTTCGGGAGATTTTGTGGAAACAACTGGTCCTGCACCTCGCGCGCGATCGAGATTTCATTCTCGAGCCGCTGCAATTGTTTTTGTTCCGTAATCAGGCGGCTGATCGAACCGGTCATGGAGTTGAACGACTCGCCCAGCATGCCCAGTTGATCCCGCCGCTCTACCGGCACGCGTACCGAGAAATTCCCTTCTTGCACTGCCGAGGTGGCCCGCGACAAATCGGAAATCGTACGCGTAATGGCTCGCGTTAGTCGAATTCCGATGATCAACGCGGCCAGTTCGATCAACAAAAACACCGCGCCAATCAGCTTCAGTTGAGACACTTTTGCATCACTCAATTCGCCGAGGGATGCGAAGATCCGGCGGTTCAGCTGCGAGCGACGCGCCTTGAAAAACGCAAACACGGGGTGATCGCGCTCCTGAACCCGGTTTCCGTCCAGATACGTTGCCGGGAGCTGTGAAAAACCTTCTATCACCGGGTCCATCCATGATTCCGCAGGTAACAATGGCCTGCGCTTTGTCGCCATCCGCGCAATTGCCCGATACTTCTTTTCGCCGATGCTGACGGCGGTCTTTCCGGAATCGCCTTCCACCGTTTGCGCCAGCGTGATGTCAATGGGCCCCAGATCCGGAGCTACCCCTTCCAGAAATTCAGAAGTGACCGGCACCGTCAGTTCAATCACCCGGCGGCCGCGCGGCGAGTCCGCTTCTCTCATTCCGACCAGAAGTAGCTGCGCCCCGCGCTGAATCAAGCCGCTAAACGAGCGCGCCCCGGTTCCCGCAATTTCGCGGAATTCTCGCGGGTCCACACCGAAATTCACCACCAGCCCCGGCAGTTCCTTCCCTTCCGCAATCAACACCTGCGCCGCTAAGGCTCGCTCGATGGCATCTTCGTTCATCGTCGCGGGCATGGTCGTTTCCGCCGCGGCGATGGTTGCCGACGAATCCGTCAACATCTCCAAGCGGTCTTCAATATCGTGGTAAAGCAGGTATGCGCCAAGCTGCGAGTAGATGATCTGGCCTAACAGCCCGGCAAAGATCAAGAGCAAAAGGATTGGAACGATCGCGATGAAAACATACGCAACGATGAGCCGGTTCCGCAGGCTCCATAGAACTTCGGTGCGCCAGCGCGTCCAGAACCGGTACAACAAATAGAACACCGCCAGCAGCGACAAGAATCGCAGCAATCCCAGCCCGGGCAACGCCCCATGGGTACCCGACCAGCCCCCGAGCAGTCCCAGCACGCAAACGGCGATTGCCACCCAATCCGCCGCCGTGAGGCCCCTCCAGAAGGATGTCTTTGGCTGTTCGCTTCCGTTCATGTCCTTTGAGCTTGCAAAGACACTTTACCCGATTCGCAGAGATTTTGTGCGATGGCAAGGAGGCGCGGCCCGGCGTCGCGCGGCTTTCCAGGTGGCTTCAATCGAGTGATTTACCGTACCCGTAGCTCGGGGTTGCGCACGCGGCTGTGATTTTTGCTATAGGTAAAGTAGACGACCAGACCAATAATCAGCCATATAATCAGACGGGCCCAGTTGACCCACCCCAGTTTGTACATCATGTAGCCGTTGAAGGCGATGCCTAGAATCGGCACCAGCGGCACCAACGGGGTGCGGAACGGTCGCGGCTGGCTCGGATTGGTGTTGCGCAGCACCATGACCGCGATGCACACAATGACGAAAGCGAGCAGGGTTCCGATATTCACCATTTTTCCGATGTCGTCGATTGGCGTAACACTGCCGACGATGGCAGCCAGCGTGCCCACGAGGATGGTGTTCTTGTACGGCGTGCGGAACTTGGGGTGGATATCAGCGAAAAACTTGCGTGGCAACAATCCGTCGTTGGCCATGGAATAGAGCACGCGAGTCTGGCCGAGCAGCATCACCAACATGACACTGGTCAGTCCCGCCAGCGCACCCAGGGTAATGATGTGCGAGGCCGTCGACAACCCACGGTCCAGGAACGCGCGCGCTACCGGAGCCTCGATGTTCACGTCTTGCCAGTGCACCATGCCCGTCAGCACACCGGCTACCGCGATATACAACACGGTACAGATCAATAGCGAAACGATGATGCCAATGGGCAGGTCGCGCTGCGGGTTTTTCGCCTCTTGCGCCGTGGTGGAGACCGCGTCGAATCCGATGTAGGCAAAAAATATGTACGCCGCTCCGGCTCCGACTCCCCCGAAACCCATCGGCGCGAAGGATTGCCAGTCGTGCCCCCAGTTCGCGGTGTTGATGAAGCGCACCCCCAGCCCAATCACGAACAATACCACCGCGACCTTGATCACCACGATGGTGGCATTGAAGCGCGCGCTTTCCCGGATTCCGATTGCCAGAATGGTAGTGATCGCCAGCGCGACAATGAACGCCGGCAAGTTGAAACCAATCTCGAACCCGAAAATTCGGGGCGCGTTCACCAGGTCATGGGCCCGTTGAAGGAGTTCCGGCGAGTGCAGCGCCAGGATGGCATCGGCCTTGTCTAAAAACGCCTGTGTCCCGGGGAGCAAAGAGGGGTCGGCCGCCTGCGCCATTTGTCGAGCCACGGTTTTCTGCGCTTCCGCGAGTCCCGTCCAATGATCGTAGGCCAGCCATAGCGGCATCTTCAGGTGGAAAATGTTCAGGAGCTCGATAAAGTGATTTGACCAACCCGAAGACACCGTGCTTGCCCCCATGGCGTATTCGAGCGTAAGGTCCCACCCGATAATCCAGGCGAAGAGTTCTCCGAGCGTGGCATAGGCGTAGGTATAAGCGCTGCCGGCCAACGGGATCATCGCCGCGAACTCGGCATAACACAGCGCCGCGAATGCACAGCCCAAACCGGAAATCACGAAAGAAAGCATCAAGCCCGGCCCGGCGTAGTGCGCGCCTAGTCCGGAAAACACGAAGATCCCGGCGCCAATGACCGCACCCACGCCGAGCGCGGTGAGCTGGAATGGCCCCAGCGTTTTCTTCAGGCTGTGCTCGCCCGACTCTTTGGCTTCCGCAACCAACCGGTCCAGCGATTTCTTCGCAAATAAGGAGTCGCTCGTGCGTAGCTCCTCACTTGTCGACGTACCCTTGTCCATGGATCCACCTCAAAATTATCCCCTTGCGCTGCTTCGTCGATGCCACAACCAATACACCGGCAAACCGAGGAGCACAATCACCATACCCCCGCCCGCCGTCGACGTCCTGTACAGCAAGATCACGCCCATGATCCCCGACGCCGCCAGAATATAAAGCAGGGGCACAATCGGGTATCCGAATGCCTTGTACGGCCGGTCCGCAGTCGGCCGCTTCCAGCGCAGCACGAAAATCCCCGCAATGGTCAGCACATAAAACAGCAGGGCCGCAAAAACCACGTAATCTAGCAAGTTGCTGTAGACATTACCGTAGCTGCCGTCCGCCTTGCGGGTTCGCATCAGAATCAGAACCACGATCCACGTCCCCTGATAAACCAAGGCTGTGCCCGGCACCCCTTTATCGTTCAATTTGCCGGTAGCTTTGAAGAACAGGCCGTCCTTGGCCATCGCGTACGCCACGCGCGAACCTGCGAGAATCAAGCCATTGTTGCAGCCAAAGGTCGAAATGATGATCGCAATGGCCATTATCGCCGCGCCCTGGGCGCCAAAGATCGCCGACAGCGCCGCTGTGGCCACCCGGTCGTCCCGCGCTGTCTGAATCTGCTCCAAGGGTAAGGCACAGAGATATGCAAGGTTCGCCAGGCAATAAAGCGTAATGACAATGACGGTCCCGAACACCATCGAAAGCGCCACGTCGCGCTTGGGATTTTTCACTTCCGCCGCCGTGAAACCGATATTGTTCCAGGCATCTGCGGAAAACAACGATCCGACCTGCGCCACCGCCAACGCCAGCAGCAATCCGTACCATCCGCTTGCCGCGGTTACCGTTGGCAAACTGCCCTTCAAAAAATTCGCGCCGGGCTCAATGACGTTGGCCCCGCGAATGGCCCACACGTGCGAGAAATTCGCAGCCATCGCCCCCGCGTTTCTACCTACAAAGATGCATAGCAAAATAACGCCGGCCAGCGAGAGCATCTTCATCGAAGTAAAAATATTCTGAATCCATTTTCCGAGCTGCACGCCGCGCGTATTCAGAAACGTCAGGAAAACGATCATCAGCACTCCGACGAACTGCTGCACCGACAGGCTGATCGCGAAGTTCGACGACACATTGATGGGCCGGATGATCCAGGTGGTCGGCGAAATCGCTGGAAACAGCACACCGAGATACCGCGAAAATCCGATGGCCACCGCAGCGATCGTCCCCGTCTGAATCACGAGAAACAGCGTCCACCCGTACAAAAATCCCCACAGTGGCGAAAACGCCTCCCGCAAATATACATATTGCCCGCCGGCATGCGGAAACAACGCGGCGAGTTCCCCGTACGACAATGCCGCGGCAATGGTCAGAATTCCGCTTAGGATCCACGTGAGCAGCAAACCCCCGGCCGATCCCGTTTGCCGCGCGATATCCGCGGCCACGATAAAAATTCCCGAACCGATCATGGACCCGACAACAATCATCGTGCCGTCGAACAGGCCGATGGCCCGCACAAAATGATGTTCCGATTTGCTTACTGGTGTCGCGACCGCGCTGGTAGTTTCCGCCATTCTCTCCGAGCCTCAGTGCTTGCCCGCCCGTTTCACCGCGCCCAGCCGTTCGAGGAACTGCTCCGCCTTTTTCGCCGGGTCCCCCGCCCCTACAATATCGCTAATCACCGCCACGGAGTCCGCTCCCGCTTCGATCACTTCCGCGGCGCGGTCCAGCCGGATGCCCCCGATCGCCACAATCGGCTTCTTCGTGGACCGCCGTACGCGACGAATCATTTCCGTACCCACCACCGGGTCGGGATTCGCCTTGCTGTTGGTCTCGAATATCGGTCCGATGGCTATATAGTCCGCCGAAGTGCCTGCCGCTTTCTCAAATTGCTCGAGGTTGTGTGTCGAAACGCCTACCCAGCGCTCTTTCCCCACTAGTGCCCGCGCCTGTTCCACATCGAGATCGTCCTGTCCCACATGTACCCCGTCTGCCCCTGCGAGCCAAGCAACATCCGGCCGGTCGTTCACAAGGAACGTGGCCCGGTGTTCGTGCGCCGCGGCCGAGAGCCAGGAGGCCGTTTCGAGCATTTCCCGCGCACCAATATTCTTCCCGCGGTATTGGAGCAAGGGCACTCCCGCATCCAGCAATTGTCGAGCGACGACCTGAACCCGCCCCCGAATGAGCCCTGCGTCTAATATCACATACAGCCGAGGTAAGAGAAGTCCCAAGCGCAAGCCCCTTTTGAAATCGTCGCTATTCCATGGTGTCCCAAAATCCATCCGGGACACAAGCTTCCCTCGCCAATTCACGGAGTGCGACCCTGGATGAAACCCTTTTCACGCTTATGAGTGAGTTGCTCTCGAACGATTGTTTGCTAGATACCGCCGGCCGAAGGTCTTCAAATCCTGTTCGGTTCCGACAAGACCCCACCGGCGTGGCTGGTCCGTAACCGGCCTTGCTTACTATTCTTCCGGCGCTCAAGAAATGGCAGGCGTCACGATTTGGCGCAATTCTCGAGCACTTGAAATACGCCACCTAGTTCTCTTGTTTAACCGGGACTATAAACCCGGGTGACGCCGTAGCCGAGGAATCGCTTTTCGCCGCGTACGCCGACCGAAGCGCTCGAGGCGCTGGACCGGCCCCTCGCGTCGTTCATAAGGTGAGCGAGAAATATGGCTATTCGGCCCGCAAGGCCTCGACTGGGTCGACACCCGCCGCGCGTCGTGACGGCAGATAGCAGGCCAGGAACGCGGTGGCCGCAAGCCCGCAGGACACTGCGATATAGGTGACCGGGTCCACGGCTTGGACCCCGAAAAGCAGCGAGGACATCAGCCGCATCACACCAAAGGACACGAGCACTCCGACCAAAACGCCGATGCCTGTCAGCCACATGCCCTGCCGCACAAACATCCCGGTGACGGATGGCAACTGCGCCCCGAGAGCGATGCGAATTCCGACCTCCCGCGTTCTCTGCGAAACCGAGTAGGCGATCACGCCATAAATTCCCACTACTCCCAACAGCAGCGCCATCCCTCCCGCCACGCCAAGCATGATTAGCGTGAACGAGGTCCGCGCCAGTGACTTACGGTAGAAATAATCCGCGGTATGCACTTCCGCCAGCGGCAGGTTGGGATCCACCGACCACACCGCCTCCCGCACGTCGGCCATCAAGGCCTCCGATCCCGCGCGGCGGGTACGGACCGCAAAAGCAACCTCACGCCGCACGGACAGTGGATCGCTCTCGAAGTTGGCCATCATCAGCGGCCAATACGCCGCCTTCGACGGCTTCTGGTTCACGCCATCGTCGTAAACGTCTCCGGCTACGCCGATGATCTCCCGCCAATCATCTTTCGTGCTGACGCGAATGCGTTTACCGAGCGCGTCGCCGGCAGTTGGCCAATATTCTCGCGCTACGTTTTCCGAGATTATGGCCACCGGAAGTTTCTGGTACGTGTCGTCCCAGGTGAAGTCGCGCCCCGCCACCATAGGAATTTGCACCGTCTTCAAGAATCCGGGGGACATGAACTTGAACTGCAGCAACGGTGGAAGTTCGCCCTCGGCGTACGTACGGCCTTCTGCAAAAATCGGGTCATGCCAGCCGCCCGGGTCCATCGGAATTTTGGTGCCGATCGCTACCGAGTCCACGCCCGGAATCGCCGCAATCTTGTCTTGAATCTCCTGCTCGAAGCGCACTACCCGCTCGTTCTCCTTCACTTCCGTCTCCGGGATGTAGATCCGGAAAGTTTGTACCCGCTCCGGCTCTGCAAATCCCGGATTCACGTTCGTCAGCGCCCGGAATGTCCGGATCATCAGGCCCGAGCAAATCAGCAACACCAGGGCCAGCGAGACCTGCACCACCACCAGTACATTGCGAGCCCGGTGCTGCCCGCGGCTCTGGCTCAACGCCCGCGCTCCCTCGCGAATTCCGGTACTCAAATGTGCCCCCGCATATTTCAGCACGGGAATCGACGCAAACAGCACGCTGGCCAACATGGCAATCCCGAGGGTAAACAGCAATACCGTTCCATCGATGCCGACCTCCTGCAACCGCGGAATCCCTGAAGGCGCCAGGGCCACCAGCAACCGAAGCGCAGCGTACGCTAAACCCAGCCCAAGTACGCTGCTCAGGAATCCCAGGATCAGGCTTTCGAACAGCAACTCGCCGGCGATGCGTCCCCACCCGGCGCCCAGTGCCGCTCGCAACGCCAGTTCCTGCCGCCGTCCCTCGACTCGCACCAGCATCAGGTTCGTGACGTTGGCGCACACAATCAGCAGCACCATCCCGATCGATCCCATCAGCACCCACAACACATTCCCGATATCGCCCACCACCTCCGCTCTGAGCGGCTTGGTGTTTGGTCCAATGTGTGCGTCTTCAAAAAGTTTGCTGCTGAATCCCGGTGGTGCGTCGAAGCTCCTCATCACGATGGGCAGCATCCGCGCCATGTCCGCATTGACCTGCTCGATTGTTGCTGCGGGCTTCAAGCGCGCCACGCCGTTATAGCTGAAGTTACCGAGGTTGGTCTTGTTTCGGTCGAACTGGAACGGGGTGATGATGGCCGGATCGGAATGGTCGAGGAAGTGGAAGCGCTTCGGCATCACGCCGATGATCTGGCGCTGCTTTCCATCGACAATGATGGTCTTGCCAACCACATTGGGATCGCCGCCCCACTTGCGACGCCAGTAACCATACGTCAGCACTGCGGTATCTGGCGCGCCCTTGGTATCGTCCGCTCTGCTGAACACGCGCCCCAGCATCGGCGGGATGCCCAGGAGTGGCAGCATCCCGTCCGTCACGATGAGCGCGTCGACCCGCTCCGGTTCGGCCATGCCTGTCACGCTGACGGAATCGTCCTGATACATGGCAATGTCCTGAAACGTGGCACTTTGTTCCCGGAAGATGAAATAGTCGGAGGGCGATAACTCGAAATCCTTGATGTTGATCCCCGGCGCCGTCAGCCGGACAGCCGCTAGTTGTTCTGCTTGTGGGTAAGGTAGCGGCTTCAACAGTACGCCTTCCAGCACGCTAAACACTGCGGTGTTCGCTCCAAGTCCCGCCGCCAACGTCAGCAACGTGATCGCGGTAAATGCCGGCGCTCGCCTGAGCCTCCGCGCTACCTGTTGGAACTGACCCGCTATGGTTGCCATGACAACCTCCCGGCGCGCTTAATGCACGGATACCCACCCGCTCTTACGCGGAGCGCCACACACACTAGGCCGCGTCATCCGCCCCTACAGGTCAGTACGTCAGGCCGTCCGAGAAGTTCCCTGTTTCTTTGTGGATCCTAGTGGCGTGAGAAAGGAAGGAGCGCTATAACGGTGGTGCCCTTATCCGAAGAACTTACCTCGAGGCTGCCTCCCAATTGCAGCATGCGCTCGCGGATGCCCATGATTCCGATGCCGTGGATAATCTTTCCTTCGCGCATTCTCTCCGCAGGGATGCCGTGGCCGGTATCGGCTACCTCGACGGTGACGAACTCTGCAGTTCGCACAAGACGGATTTTCGCGCTGGCTGCCCCGGAGTGCCGATGAACGTTGGTCAGGCACTCCTGGACAACGCGAAACACCGTCAACTCCAGAGCTTCCGGCAACCGGTCGAATTCGGAACTCACCTCCAATTCGACCTTTATATTGCTACGTTGCGTGAAGCCCTCCACGTACCAAGCCAATGCCGAAGCCAATCCCAATTCGTCCAAAAGGGGGGGATGTAGCAGGTACGACATCGTACGCAGTTGTCCGCTCAGCCCTTCATTGATGGCGATCGTTTCCAGGATCAGCGGCTCGGTATCTCGACGCTTTGCGTCGTGGCTCAACCGCGCGAGATTCATTTTCATTGCGGCAAGCATTTGCCCGCGAAGCGAGCACTACAGCAAATTCTGTAGGGGCACGGCACCTTCGCCTTCGAATGCGACGCGGATGGGACCCACATACTCGACCAGGCTATTTTCCGTTATTGACGATCTTTTCAATAAAATGGGTATTGAACTTGCCCGCCACGAAATCCGGGTCCGCCAGAATCTTCCGGTGCAGCGGGATTGAGGTTTTGATTCCCTCGATCGCGAACATCTCTAGCGCGCGGCGCATGCGACTTATGGCTTCGTTGCGGTCGCGCCCCTTCACGATCAGTTTCGCCACCAGCGAATCGTAATACGGCGGAATAATCGCATCGGTATACGCCGCGGAATCCACCCGCACACCCGTTCCTCCCGGCGGCTGAAACGTCGTTATTCGTCCCGCCGAGGGCACGAAGGTTTCCGGGTCCTCCGCATTGATGCGGCATTCGATGGAATGCCCACTAAAACTGATGGCCCCGGCCGCATCTTCGAGCTTTTCGCCAGCGGCGATGCGGATCTGGGCCTTCACCAGGTCCACCCCGGTTACGAATTCGGTTACCGGATGCTCCACCTGGATGCGCGTGTTCATCTCGATGAAATAGATCGAGCCGTCCTCGTCCATCAGGAACTCGATGGTCCCGGCATTGGTGTAGCCGATGTCCTCCATTGCCTTCACCACTTTGGCGCCCAGTTCCTTGCGCCGTTTCGCGTCCATCACGGGAGAGGGAGACTCCTCTAGCAATTTTTGATGGCGGCGCTGGATGGTGCACTCGCGCTCGCCAAGGTGGATCACTTTGCCGTGCTGGTCACCGAGCACCTGCATCTCGATATGCCGTGGATGCTCGAGAAATTTCTCCATATAGACATCGGGGGTGCCGAACGATTGTTGCGCCTCGCTGCGCGCCGTCTGGTAAGCGCTCAACAGTTCGCCGTTGTTGCGCACCACGCGCATTCCCCGTCCGCCGCCGCCCGCCGCCGCCTTCAAGATCAACGGATAGCCGATGCGCTCAGCCTCCTTGGCCAATTGCTCTTCGCCTTCCACGACCCCGACACTGCCGGGGATGGTGGGAAGCCCGGCCGAGGCCATCTCCCGGCGCGCGCGGTCTTTCTCTCCCATCATTTCGATGACTTCCGGTTTCGGTCCGATAAAGGTGATCTCCGAGGCTTCGCACACTTGGGCGAAGTTGGCGTTTTCCGAGAGGAAACCGTAGCCCGGATGAATCGCGTCGACATTGGTGATTTCCGCGGCACTGATGACGTGAGGAATGTTCAGGTAACTCTCGCTGCTGCGCGCCGGCCCTATGCACACCGCTTCGTCCGCATACCGCACGTGCAGCGCGTTGCGGTCCGCTTCCGAATACACCGCCACGGTCGCGATTCCCAACTCTTTACATGCGCAGATGACCCGCAGGGCGATTTCCCCGCGGTTGGCTACAAGAATCTTCTGGAACATAGTCGGGAGAGCCGCTTACCTTTTCCGGCTGGGACGAATTCCAAACAAGGGCTGGCCATACTCCACGGGCTGCCCGTTTTCCGCGAAGATCCGCAGCACTTCCCCGCTCACTTCCGATTCGATTTCGTTCATCAGTTTCATGGCTTCGACAATACACAGGGTCTGGCCCGAATCGACATGGCTGCCAATCTTCACGAAGGGCTCCGCGCCGGGGCTGGGAGAGCCGTAAAACGTTCCGACAATCGGCGATTTGACCAAAAACAGGTCTTCGCCGCCGCGCAGGTCCGCTTCCGCTGCGGCCTCAACGCCAGCCGGAGCGCTCGACGGCGCGGCCGCGGCGGGAACCGCGGACGGCACAATGATCTCCGCCGCGGGTCGCTGCGCCACCAGCGCTACCCCGCTTCCCGGCTTCTTCAGCCGGATGCGGACATCGCCTCGGGAATACTCAAACTCTTCCAGATTGTGTTCGTTCATGAACCGCAGCAATTGCTCAATCTGCGCGATTTCTGGGTTTGCGAACGACGCACCACTCGCTTTCGTCGCCTTTTTCGGTTTCATGCCTTTTTTCAGAGCTCGATGAGATCCCGCCTGACGCGGGTCAATACTTCGCTCCCTCGGGAGCGCACCGCCACGTCGTCTTCGATACGAATGCCGCCCACACCCTCGACGTATACGCCAGGCTCTATGGTAATCACATTTCCAGCTTCAAGTCGAATGCTCTGGCCTCGCGCTACCCGTGGTTCTTCGTGAACTTCCAATCCCAAACCATGGCCGGTGCTATGCACGAAGTAGGTGTCCAAACCGCTCTTTTTCAGCACCTCGCGCGCCGCCCGATCCACGTCGCCGCACGCGCTTCCTGCCTGCACCGCACCAATGGCCGCTTCTTGCGCGGACCATACCGCCTGGTACCACTTTCGGATTCGTTCAGAGGCACGGCCCACAACCACCGTGCGTGTAATATCGCTGCAGTAGTGGCCGAGTATAGCACCCAGGTCCAGCACCACCAATTCATTTTTCCTCAATCGCTTCGCCGTTGGGCGCGCATGCGGCAGCGCCGCTCGCTTTCCGGAAGCCACAATGCTCTCGAACGACGCGCCACTCGCTCCTCTCTTCTTCATGCGGTATTCGATTTCCGCTCCGATTTCGTCTTCCCGGACTCCCGGTCTCACCAGCGGCAGTACGCTTTCCAATACCTCACCCGCCAGGCTGGCGGCTTTGCGCATGGCGGCCAGTTCCTGCGCATCTTTCCTCATGCGCAGGCCCTCGACGACTCCTGGCGTTTCGATCGTTTTGCATTTCGATGCCGCGGCCTTTTTCAGGGCCTTGATTTGCGCT
>Ga0306920_100004410_pt1 | contig 18016 bp, 15 predicted proteins | sample flu12Cox44000170_FD_204666 | JGI IMG/M metagenome (GOLD analysis project Ga0306920, IMG submission 204666) | Lab enrichment of tropical soil microbial communities from Luquillo Experimental Forest, Puerto Rico - flux4day.12C.oxic.44.000.170 (v2)... | ecosystem: Environmental > Terrestrial >... | reverse complement strand
CGCGCGGTTGCCCATTGCCGTTCAACCTGACCATCGGATCATAAACCAGCTCGCTGATGCGGCTCGAAATTGCATCGGCAGCAATCCGCGGATCGAGCGAAGTCGGCGCCGTACCGATATCAACCTGCAGGTAGTCAGCCGGCGACGCCGGACCGCCGTTGGTACAACTGCTCAGCAAAGCCAGAGACGCCACCAACACTGCTACCGGCACCGGCATTCGCCAGGGCACCCGGCAAGGGTATGATTTCCTCGAGGCTATCATGATCCGGAGCCGGTCATTCGGACGATTAGCGAACATCATGCTCGTGTTCGTACTTGCCGCAAGCGGCTGCTCAACCTCGTCAGGCGGTGGCGGGATGGAGCGCACCACCAGCGCCAGCGGCGAGCCTCTGGTACGTCTGCAGCATGATCGTCCGGAAAGTGTCGACCTGAGCAACCTGGGCGCACGATTCGAGGCGCCGGCGGACAGGGTGATTCCGCTTGAAGTAGAATTTGCGATGCGCAACAAGCAGCAATTCGACGACCTGATGCGCGAGATCAATGACCCTCATTCGCCCAACTACCGCCGCTGGCTCACGCCCGAGCAGATGCACGCTCGTTTTGGGGAGACGGAGAGCCAGTTCAACGAGGTATTGACTTGGCTCCAGCAGCAAGGTTTCACGATTACGGACAAGAGTTATGGCACCAACGCCGATTATATACGGTTTAAAGGAACCATCGGGCAGATCGAAAAGGCTTTCGACGTGCAACTGGTGATGCCGGAATTTGAGCATTACGCCGCCAAAAACGACCCCGCGATTCCGGCGAAGTTCGATGGCGTGATTTCCCGGATTGTAGGCTTGGAAGAGGTCGGGCCGTTATATTGATCGGAAGCCTCACCCTAACCTCATTCGTGGCTCGCGCTCCTCAGGGCATGCTCTCTTCGTTCTGAGGAGGGGCGAGGGGCAGAAATGGAAAAGTAGTTATGAGTATCGAATGGCGTTCGAAAGTTACTATTCGGCATGGCGATATAACCGAGGCTCACGTCGATGCAATAGTCAATGCCGCAAATAATGATCTCAAGCTGGGGGGAGGTGTCGCGGGCGCGATCCGCACCAAAGGCGGCCCGTCGATTCAGCAGGAATGCGACAAGCTCGCCCCGGTGCAGCTCGGCGAAGCAGCGATTACCGGCGGCGGCAGTCTGCCTGCTCGCTACGTAATCCATGCGGCCAGCATGCGGCTTGGCGGACGCACCACCGCACCGAGCCTGCGCGAGGCCACGCGCAATTCGCTACTTCGGGCGAAAGAGAAGGGCCTCGAATCGATTGCCTTTCCCGCAGTCGGAACCGGGATAGCCGGCTTTCCGCTGGATCGATGCGCCGAAATTATGGGTGCCGAAGTACGCGATCATCTGAAGGGTGAGACCTCGCTTAAACTCGTCGAGTTCGTGCTGTTCGATAAGCCCTCGCTCTATATGTTCCAGCACGCATTCGCCAAAGTCGCGGATTGAGTCGCGATACGCTGAGCCAAGCAGGTAGCCGTGCGCAACGCCCCGTTCGGAAGACCTTCCACGAGCATTACGCCGGATTTCGCCGATTGAGCTATTGTCCTTGGCAGACGGAGGACGCCGATGAAGTTCGGGCTTCATTACCAATTGCCTTGCCGCGACTTCCAATCACCGGTGCAACGCTATCGCGACACCCTGGAACAGGCCTCTCATGCTGAGGCATTGGGTTTTGAGTCGGTCTGGCCAGTCGAGCAGCATTTCGATCCGGAGTTGTCGATCCTGCCTTCGCCTCTCCTGTTGTTGGCGGCGTTGGCCGAGCGCACCCGTAACCTGCGGCTTGGCATTGCTATCGTCTTGTTGCCACTGTCGCATCCGGTGCGTATAGCGGAAGAGATTGCGACCCTGGATGTCCTCAGCAACGGTAGGGTGGAATTCGGCGTAGGCCGCGGCTCACTGCCCGAACACTTCAAGGGATTTGGCGTCTCGCAGTCCGAAAGCCGTGAGCGTTTTCTCGAGGCACTCGACATAATCCGGCAGGCTTGGACTCGCGAGCGTATTTCCCATCGCGGCACGTTCTTCCAGGTTGCCGAAGTGGCGGTCGTTCCCAAACCGGTGCAGCAACCGTATCCGCCTATTCGCGTCGCCGCCAATAGCCCGGATACGTTCGAGATGATGGGGCAACTCGGCCTCCCGATCTTCGTCGCCTCCCAGGTCAACCCGTTTCCGCGAATCAGGGAATACCTGCCGATCTACCGGGCCGCACGTGCGTCCGCTGGACACCGCGACAATGGCCCTGATGATGTGACGATTCTGATGCCCACCTACGTGGCTGAGAGCCGCGCGCAGGTCAGGCAGGAGATGGAGCCGAGCGTGCTGCGTTGGTTGCAATCGGTGACGGCGCGTTACAAAGACCGTGACGCCGGCCCCCCTCTAATGCGGGAGCGGCTGGAGCGTGTGCGGCGGATGACTTACGAGCAGGCCTGCGAAATTATGGGCGTGTTCGATACCCCGGAAGCATGCATCGGGCGGCTGCATCGGTTTCGCGAAGAATTCAACATGGGCCGGCTGATTTGCTGGTTCAACCAGGGCGGCCTCGTCCCTCATGCACAAGTGATGCGCAGCATGGAGTTGTTCGCGGCCAAGGTGATGCCGCATTTCGCTTAGCCGGCCACATGATACGCATTGCCCGCTCCTGCGATTCCCGCAGGGCGGCTCGGAGCCGCCCTAACGAGAGCCGTTGCCGCGTGCGCTAACCGGCGGTGGGCAGTTGCGAGACGTGAACGGCGACCTCGCGCCATTGGCCGTCGGTCTTGGCGAAAATAAAGGTAAAGCGCGCAAACAGTGTAGTGAGCGGGCCGTCCTTGGGTTTCCGGGTTAGGGCCGTATGTCCCCACACAATCCCGGTGCTGCCGATCACGCGGCATTGCGGATTGATCGGCGAAAAGTTGACGCTTTCGTTTTGGGCGAAATTCGCTTCCGCCATCTGCCGCAACGTGCCCTTGCCCTCGACTGCGAACGGCGAAAATGGCGGGAAGGCCACGATCTGCTCGTGCCAGAAGTTCGAATAGGCGCCCGCGTCACGGCGGCATATCGCCGCCACCACCTGCTCGAATGTTGCTTTCAGGTCATCGATGTCGGCCATAGTTGTCTCCTTGGCGTTTAGTTCCATGCCTACAAGGCCGCTATACTCTCATGCGGTCCAACGGACAACGATTCCGGATGACGGCTCGCGCGCGATAGAGTAGCCTTGCTCCAAGCCCGCGAAAGCTGCACGCGCATCTGAAACGGGCCCGCACAGATGGAGGCTAGTCATGGCCGTTCCCAATAAAGCGCCAGGCAACGGTTTCAGGGTCATCGGTACTCGTCCGATCCGGCACGACGGGGTGGACAAGGTCACAGGCCGCGCCAAGTACGGCGCTGACTATGCCTTCCCCGGAATGCTGCACGGTAAGGTGCTGCGCAGTCCGCATGCCCACGCTCGCATTAATTCCATCAATTACGAGAAGGCGCTCAGGCTGCCCGGTGTCCTCGCTGTCATCAGCGGCGCCGATTTTCCGGAGCCGGCCAGCGAGTTCGTCACGGTCGTCGGTGAGTACAAGGTCAATGCGCGCCATCTGTCATTCAATGCGATGGCACGCGATAAGGTTTTGTACGACGGGCATCCGGTCGCTGCGGTTGCAGCAATCAGTCCGCACGTCGCGGAAGAAGCTCTCGGCCTCATCGAAGTCGATTACGAACCGCTGCCGGCAGTGATGACGCTCGACGATGCAATGCAGCCCGATGCGCCGATTCTCTTGCCGGAATTGCGCGAAAAGCGTCTGGCCAGCCGCACCGACGGCGGAGCGGTCGAGAACCCCGATCGTCCGACTAATATCGCGGCACATATTACGCTCGCCCGTGGGGATACGGCCGCGGGTTTCGGCGCGGCAGATTTTGTTGTCGAGCGTGTGTACAGAACCTCGGCAGTCCATCAGGGATATATCGAGCCGCTTAATGCGGTAGCGGCTTACAATGCGGACGGCCACGTCACGATCTATTGCTCGACGCAGTCCCATTTTCGCGTCCAGCGCTTGACCGCATGTCTATTGGCGATGGAAGAGGGCAGAATCCGGGTTGTTCCCGCGGAGATCGGCGGCGGATTCGGCGGCAAGACCACGGTCTACCTCGAACCACTCGCCGTGCTGCTCTCCAAGAAAACCGGACGCCCGGTCAAGATGGTGATGACGCGCTCGGAAGTTCTGCGCGCCAGCGGGCCGACTTCCGGCACTCACATCAAAGCCAGGATTGGCGCTACACGACAAGGCCAAATCACCGCCGCGGAAGTCTGGATGGCGTACGAGGCGGGCGCGTTTCCCGGCTCGCCTTTTGCTGCGGCGGCGATGACTACGCTTGCCCCATACAACATCGAGAATCTAAAGATCGATGCGTTCGACGTCGTTCTGAACCGGCCTAAGGTCGCCGCCTATCGCGCCCCTGGTGCCCCCAGTGCAGCGTTTGCCTGCGAGAGCTTAATCGATGAGCTGGCCGAGAAATGCAGTATCGATCCGCTTGCTTTCCGCATCATGAACGGCGCGCACGAAGGTACTCCACAACCCGCCGGCCCGAAGTATAAGCGGATCGGTTTTCTCGAAACCTGCGAGGCACTCCGCAGCAGCGACCATTACCGCTCGGAGCTCACCGGCCCCAATCGCGGTCGCGGGGTAGCGTCGGGTTTTTGGTTTAATGCCGGCAACCAGTCATCGGCCACCGTCAATATCCACACGGACGGTACTGTGAGTGTTGTTACCGGTTCAGTCGATATCGGCGGCTCGCGCGCCTCGATGGCGATGGTCGCCGCAGAAGTGCTCGGCTGCGATATAAACGACGTCCGTCCGCTGATCGGCGATACCGACTCTATCGGCTTTACCGATGGCACCGGCGGCAGCCGTGTGACGGCCGCGACCGGACTAGCCGTCTACGAGGCGGCACACGACGCGCTGCGCCAACTTAAGGATCGGGCCGCCAAGCTCCTCGAAGCCAAGCCCGAAGAGATCGAGTTTGATCGAGGCACCTTCACATCGAAGAACGGAGGAGGCCAACTCACCCTGAGGCAACTCGCCGGCAGACTCGCCCGCACCGGCGGTCCGGTGGTGGGGCGTGCATCGCTCGATGCTACCAGCACAGTCGGCAATACATTTGCCACAGTATGCGTCGATGTTGAGGTCGACCCGGACACCGGCAAGGTGCAAATCTTGCGTTGCACCATTGCCCAGGATGCCGGTCGCGCACTCCATCCAAGCTATGTCGAAGGACAGGCACAGGGCGGCGTCGCCCAGGGCATCGGATGGGCATTGAGCGAAGAATATGTCTACGACCAGAAGGGTGTGCTAAGGAATGCCGCGCTGCTCGATTACCGCATGCCCACCTGCCTCGACCTGCCGCGGATAGAAACGCTGGTGGTCGAAGTCCCGAATCCGAATCATCCGTTGGGAATCCGAGGGGTCGGTGAAGTCGCGATAGTGCCGCCGATGGCGGCGGTGGCCAATGCGATTTACCGCGCGATCGGCGTGCGCATGAAGGAGTTGCCAATGTCACCGCCGCGCGTGCTGAAAGCGTTGCTGGAGAAACCCGGCAATGTTGAGAATCAGGCCGCAGCTGCCGCTGACTGACAGTTTGTGTTTCGAGTTTCGAGTATTTGCTTCGTCATCCTGAGCCGGCCGCGCATCGTCTGGTTACGTCGAAGAATCTCGTGGCGTGTTTGTTTGCGCGGTGATTTCTCCGCGATGCGGTAATTGTTTGAATAACGCCGGCAAAAAATGGCGGCGTGATGATCCTTCGACTTCGCTCAGATGACAGAAGGGGGTCCGCCAACCTGACTCAACAGAGCTAATCAATGAAACTCAGTACGGGTAGCGTCACCGCGAACAGCATCGACTTTCATTACCTCGAACTGGGCTCGGGACCATTGGTCCTCTGTCTGCATGGATTTCCCGACAATGCGTATACTTATCGCTATCTGCTGCCTGTTCTGGCGGACGCTGGTTTTCGCGGAGTGGCTCCGTTCATGCGCGGCTACGCCCCCACCGGCCAACCACCCGACGGCCGTTTTGAATCGATCCTGCTCGGACAGGACGCAATCGCCCTGATTGGGGCTCTCGGCGCGAATGAAGCCTTTGTGGTCGGGCACGACTGGGGGGGATTCGCCACTTTAGCCAGCGCCGTCCTGGCGCCCGAGCGGGTACGCAGGATTGTCACGCTTGGGGTTTCTCATCCGGCGGCGGCAGGGCAGGACTATGACTGGCTCAAAGGCAGTTGGCATGCATACTTTTTCCAGATGCCGTTCGCCGAATCCGCGGTCGCCGCGAATGACTATGACTTCATCGTGCGGTGGTGGCGGGATGCTTCACCGGAATATGATCCTCCGGCAGAAATCATCGAAAGCGTCAAAGCTACTTTTCGCTCGCCCGGAGTATTAACTTCGGCGCTCAACTATTATCGCCATACGTTCCATCCGGCTAACCGCGATCCCTCGCTGAATGCATTGCGAGAGAAAGTCGCAAATACCCCAATCCCGGTTGCGGCGCTGGCATTTCACGGCACTCGGGACCGGCCGGGGCGGATGCCGGCATTCGAGCGAATGGATAAGTATTTCGCCGCGAACGTCCAAAAAGTCGTTATTCCAGGCACGGGCCATTTTATTCATCTGGAGCGGCCCGAAGAAGTAAACACGAAGATTATAGAGTTCTTGAAGAAATAGTGGAGGACGTGCCGTGAAGGGAACAACGAGACTCAGAGAGTTGCTGAGCAAGCCCGGCATGTTGGTCGCCCCGGGGGCACATGACGTAATGAGCGCGCGGATCGTCGAGGCCGAAGGGTTCCAGGCGGTCTATCTCGGCGGTTTTGCCACCTCGGCCAGCATGTTGGGCATTCCTGACCATTCGTTGATCACGATGACTGAATTACTGGCGCAGGCGCGCAACGTAGCCGCGGCAGTAAGCATCCCCATCATCTCAGATATCGACGACGCCGGTGGTACCGCATTGAGTGCACGCCGCACGATTCGCCTCGCCGAGCAGGCCGGTCTGGCGGGGGTACACGTCGAGGACCTCGTGCCCGGCAAACACTTCATCGGCCATCGCGACCGGCTGTTTTCAAAGACGCAAGCGGCAGACAAAATCAAAGCCGCGGTAGATGCTCGCACCGACTCCGACTTTGTCATCATCGCGCGCTCGGATGCTATAGGAGTGACATCACTCGACGATGCCCTGGAGCGGGCTAATGCCTATGCGGAAGCAGGCGCCGATTTGATTTTCCTGCCCTACCTCCGCCTGCGTGATACCAGGAAGGTGGTAGACGCATTGCCGAAGCCGCTGTTGAACGTCGTAATTGATACGCCCAGGCAGGATTTGGAACAAGCCGGACTCAAGGTTGCAATCTATCCAGTCCAGTCGCTGTTTGTCGCTTACAAGGCCGTGCGCGAAATGATTAAGGAACTGAAGTCGGCTGGCGCTATAGGCAATTTTGCGCAGCGAACACCCACAATGGAAGAATTCAATGAGTTCATAGGGGCCAAAGAGGCGACTCAACTCGCAGAGAAATACCGGATTGTGTAGCCCCATTACACAACAGCAAAAGCGATCGCTACACACAAGTGAGAAAGCTGCGAATATAGTAAGGTGGAGCAGTCACAGCCCCTCTTCGGCCGCAGCGAGCAAACCAGGCTGCGAGATGCGGACATAAATGGTTGGTGAATAAAGATGACATACGATCTTCTGATTAAAAATGGAGTTGTGGTCGACGGCAGCGGGAGCTCGCGCTACGAAGCGGATGTCGGTGTCGTTGGGGGCCGGATTGCCGAAATCGGCCGCAGCATCGGCGGCACCGCGCGTAGGGTCATCGATGCCTCCGACTTAATCGTCGCGCCGGGCTTCATCGATCCCCATACTCATTATGACGCCCAAATCTGCTGGGACCCGCTACTCAGTTGTTCGTCATGGCATGGAGTCACGAGCGTGGTCATGGGGAATTGCGGCGTCGGCATCGCACCCTGCCGTCCCGAGTTGCATGAGGTCGTGACCTGGGATCTGGTCAATGTGGAAGGGATTCCATTCGAGGTACTTTCACGCGGAATCAACTGGGGATGGGTGAGTTTTCCGGAATTCATGCAAGCCGCGCAACACCGCCGTAGCGGTGTTAACCTGGCGTTTCTGGCTCCGCTCACGCCGTTCAGGCACTTCGTGATGGGTGAGGAATCAATGGAGCGAGCGGCGACCGCCGGGGAACTTAAGCAGATCAAGTCGCTGTTGCGCGAGGCCCTGATGGCCGGGGCGGTCGGGTTTTCCACTACCAACACGCTGCAACATGTCGGCTACCGCGGGCGGCCGCTGGCCTGCCGCCTGGCAGACGCCGATGAAATGAAGGCTTACGCGGGGGTGCTGAAGGAACTCGGGCGCGGCTTGATCGAGATCGCACTGACGCGAAGTGCCGGACTGCTGTCGGACGACGAGTATCAACTACTTGACCTGCTGCTGACCGAGAGTGGGCGGCCGGTAACCTGGCTGTCAGCGCGCAGCGAGGAAACCTTGCGCAAGGCAGAGCCACTGATTAAACGCGGCGGCATTTGCCAGCTAAGATGCACCCCAACCGTTTTCGAGTTTAATCTGAGGAGTCCGGCCCTGCTGATGGCGGCGCTGTCTCCGACCTGGACAAAGGTCTTCAATCTGCCGGTCGAGGCTCAAAAGAACTTGTACGCCAGCGATGAATTCCGTCGTGGGTTCGCCGCCGACCTGAAGACGCCACGAGCAGGCCGCCTCGACTGGAAGCGGTTCGTGATCAGCGGGGTAACATCTCCGAGCTTGAAAGCATACGAAGGCAAATCTGTAGCGGAGATGGCACACGAACGCGGCGAAGAGCCGCTGGATGGGTTTTTGAACATTGCTATCGAGGATGACCTGCAGACCTGGTTCGTAATCACATTTGCAGAAGAAGAGCGAATCTCACGATTTGTCGCCGACTCCCGGCTGATCATCGGGCTGTCCGACGGCGGCGCGCATGTGGGCGAGCATTGTGATGCCAATTATCCAACGTATTTGCTCGGCACCTGGTCGCGCGACAAGCTGCTCCTGAGCCTGGAGCATGCGGTAAAGCGCCTGACCTCAGAGCCGGCGGATTTGTTTGGTCTCGCGGATAGAGGGCGGCTCGCCGCCGGCTTGGCGGCCGACTTCACGATTTTCGATTACAAGACGATCAACTCGGCGCCGCGTCAGCATGCGGTGCGAGATCTGCCTGGGGGCGGCCTGCGCTTCGTAACCGCCGCGCAAGGGATCGAATATACGATCGTCAACGGCGAAGTGCTTTTTGAACATCAGCAGCACACCGGCGCATTGCCGGGGCTAGTGCTGCGCTCAGGCAACGGGTCTTGTTAGGATGTCGATGAGTCGAAATGGAATAAACTCTGCTTGAGTGGCACCGGCTTCCAGCCTGAGAGTCTCGTAAAAGAACAAGGCACACAGGCTGGAAGCCCCGTGCAACAAATAGCCAGATCGTATAGCCAGCAGCATGGACTGACTGAAATCACGCGGGGCCGAACTGACGCGGCCGCGCAGTTTTGCCGGTGAAAAAACATGGCCGATGTCAACAAAATCGTTCAAGCCGCGGTTGACGGTGCAATTCGCGAGGGCGGTGAGATCGGGTTGCAGGTCGCGGCATATCTCAAAGGCGAGCTGGTCGTCGATGTCTGGGGCGGCTTGGCCGACGAGACCACCGGACGCATGGTAAATGGCGACACGCTCTTCCCTGTTTTCTCCGTCACCAAGGCCGTGACCGCGACTGCGCTCCATATCCAGGCCGAGCGCGGCCTCATCGACTATGACAAGCCGATTAGCCACTATTGGCCGGAATTTGCGGCTAATGGCAAAGGCAAGGCGACCGTCCGCGACGCATTGACGCATCGTAGCGGAATCCCGCTGATGCCGGCCGGCGTGACGCCTGAACAGATGTGCAAGTGGGAATGGATGATCGATCAGCTGGCGAAGATGGAGTCCGTCTTCGCGCCCGGAAGCACCAGCGCATATCATTCGTATACCTTTGGTTGGATCATCGCGGAATGCGTCCGGCGAACGGATCCCAAGCGGCGCCCCTTCGGCCGCTTTATTCAGGAAGAAATTTGCGCACCGCTTGGAATTGACAATTTGTTTATTGGGATTCCCGACGCAGCCGAGCCGCGCATCGCCAAATTGACCAACATCCCTCCGCCTGTGGCCGGAACTCCCGCCCCGGGCGCTTTACGCCTAGGCGCCATACCTGCGCAGGTGGGTGTGGTGCAGGAGGTATTCGGCCGTCCTGACGTGCGGCGCGCCTGCATTCCCGGAGCAGGCGGTATCATGAATGCCCGCAGCGAGGCCAGATTCTTCGCGATGCTCGCAAACGGTGGTGCGTTCGGCGGCACGCGCCTGCTGTCTGAAGAACGGGTCCGCGCGTTCAGTACGCCGCGCTCTAACCGGGGCGAAGTGGATCAGGTATTGGCTCGCGTTCTCAACCTGGGGATCAGCGGATTCCATCTAGGTGGGGAATCGCCTCCAGCGCCGCCGGTGATTGGCAGCAATCCACATACTATCTCGCATCCAGGTGCCGGCGGTTCAATCGGCTGGGCCGATCCGGATGCTCGCCTGGCAGTAGGGATTTGTCACAACAGGATGTTCGATGCGCAGACACCGCAAGATAACCCGCTGCAGCCGATCGGCGACGCGATTCGCCGCGCATTAAGCCTCGCTTAGCCGCTCCGTTTCTTTTTCCAAGCCGGTTTGGGCGGCTCATTGTGCATCAGGAGGGAAAGAGAATGGCTGGAATATTGGACGGCAAAGTGGCGCTGATTACCGGCGCCGGATCGGGAATCGGGCAAGCCACATCCCGCATCTTCGCGCGCGAGGGCGCCAAATTGGTGCTCGCTGACGTAGTGGAGGAAGGCGGCAATCGAACCTTGAAGATGGTCCAGGACCTCGGCGGCCGGGCGATCTTTGTCAAATGCGACGTCGTCAAGTGGAACGACGTCGAAGCGATGATCGCAAAGACCATCGAGGCCTATGGCCGGCTCGACTGCGCTTTCAACAATGCCGGCATCGAGGGGCAGGGCGGCGACACGCATCAATGCAGCGAGGAGAACTGGGCGCGCGTAATCTCGATCAATCTCACCGGCGTGTTCTTCTGTATGAAGGCCGAGATCAATCAGTTGCTGAAGCAGAACAGCGGCGGCGCAATCGTCAATACTTCTTCCGGCGCCGGACTGGCGGGGGTGCGGGGCATGCCCGCCTATGTTGCCGCCAAGCACGGCGTCGCCGGCTTGACCCGCGCCGCGGCGTTGGAGTACGGCCGCAACAACATCCGTATCAATGCGGTATGCCCAGGGCCGATTCGTACACCAATGATGGGCCGTATCGCGCAGGTTCGTCCTGACGTCGAGCAGCGCATGGCCCGTGCGGAGCCGCTGAAGCGCCTCGGCGAGCCTGAAGAGATTGGCGAAGCGGTGGCGTGGCTCTGCTCGGATCACGCCTCGTATGTGACGGGGTTGCCGATGCCGGTCGACGGCGGGTTTATGGCGGGCTAGGACGGCGGTGCAGCAAGGCCGGCGGCTCTTCCCGCCGGCCTGTGTTAATTCAGCAGCGTTGCGGTTCTAAGCTGCGACCTGCGTCGTGCCCTGGAAAGCATCCTTTGCGGGATCGCAGATGTAACGAATCTTGCCTAGCGTTACATCACAGATACAGCAGGTCGCTGAAATCGGATACTCCGCCTTGAGCATGTCCCCGGCGGCCCACGCTTGCGAGTCCAGCGAAATAATATGCGGGCGGCCGCGCTCGGCCTTATGGAATACCCATTCGGGATCTACCTGCACCAGCACCAACTTGCCGTCATCCTTATTGCGTGCCAGATGCATGCTGGAATTGTACTGGATGTCGGTTCCAGCGATGGGTTCGCGATCGATCATCTCCATATCGAGCACGTTCTTGCCGGCGCTATTGGCAACTCGGGCGACCACGCGGTCATGAAAGATGCGCAGGTAGACCTGACCGGGCACCGTCGGATAGCCCCACCGTTGGGCCAGCTCGCGCACCGCGGCATCGTTGTTGACATAGCTGCGCAGGACGAAGCCGCGCGGACGGACTCCGGCCCGGCTGCCAATTCTGACCTCTCCGATTGTGAAAGGACCGACGGGGCTGTCGGGGTAGTGCGTGACGTGAAACACGGCCCAAGCCGGGATTGACGGGCGCATCGTGACCGGCAGCAGGTCGTCGATGGTGTCGTTGTCGATTTCGTAATGCAGGTTCAGGACCTGCGCCCCTTTGATCGACCACGGCTCGGTCTTGTAACCAAGAATCTCGCGCGCGGCCTGGGCGGCGAACGCCTCGACCTTCATTCGTCCTGAACGAGGCATCAGCGGCCTCCTCCCGCGGCGGCGGCTTGCGTGCTGGTCTCCTGGAAATGCGGCATCACGTGCTTGGCAAATACACGGAGACTGTTCAGCACCTGCTCCTGCGGCACCGTTTCGATCGCGTTCAACAGGAAGTTCACCCGATCAACGCCGACCGATTCCCACATCTTGCAGGCGTGCAGCACGCGTTCGGGATTGCCGATCGCGATTCCCTCGGGTACGCCCGCCTCATCACCGGGACCGGAGGCCTGTTCGCGCAAAGCCGGCAGCAGGCCGACTGACGGATACGAACGCGTGGGATAAAGCTCGCGCGCGGCCGACAATTGTGCGGCGAGGAAGTTGAACGTGCCGAGCAGGCGCCGCCCGACCTTGTTGCCAATCTCGGTGTCTTCATGAGTGAACAGGAAATTGACGGTGCTGACCTTCTCGTTTACGAAGGAACCAACCGGCTCACAATTCTTGATGGTGTCGTGATAGACCTTGACCTTTTGCTCCTGCTCCTTGAACGAGCCAAAGGTAATGCCGAGGGCACCGATGCCGCGCTCGGCCGCATCAACCTCAGTGCCCGGGCTAGTCACCGCCACCCACATCGGGGGATGCGGCTTCTGATAGGGCTTCGGAATGATGGCCCGCACGGGCATTGACCACGAACGTCCCTGGTACCCGAAGCGCTCTTGCGTCCACATTTTGGGGAGGCAGCGAACAAATTCGTCCCAGGTCTTTTTGGTCTCGTCGGGGTTGGCGCGGAAGCCGCCGAGCTCGTTCCACGTCGCCGAACGGCCGGTGCCAACTTCGAGCCGTCCGCCTGAAATGATATCCATCGTCGCCGTGCGCTCGGCGATTTTGATCGGATGGTTGAATTCGGGGACGCAAATAACGATTCCGTGCCCCACCCGCATCTTCTTGGTCTTCATCGCACAGGCAGTGAGGAAAATTTCAGGGGCCGAGCAGTGGGAATACTCTTCAAGGAAATGATGTTCCACGCACCATACTGAGTCGAAGCCCAGTTCGTCGGCCAGCGCGACTTGTTCGAGGCAATTGTCGAACACGCGCTTTTCGGTCTCGCGGTCCCATGGACGCGGCACCGAAATCTCGTAGAAGATTCCAAATTTCATCGTGTTACCTCCCGCATTACGGCCTCAAAGTAATTGCTCTGCCCGGTCCGCGGCGCGCACGTCGCAATCCCATACACTCCGCCTAGCGTTAGCGCAATCTGATGCGAAGGGGAAGTCCGGCCGACCACTGATCAAATGGCTTCAACCAAGGCTGGGCAGGGTAGCCGCCTGTTGCCCGGGCTCAGCGCCCCATGCAGGTCGAGTCCCTTCCGCTCCTTATCAAACACAATCACAATAGCAGCAAACGGCCCCAACCGTCGAGGCAATGACGGGCTGACGCGGCAGAGTTAAAGACCGCCAGCATCCGCGAACCTGGCGAACGGGCGATACTAATATGGCACAAATCAAGGCCGTGTTTTTTGATGCAGCCGGGACATTGTTCGAAACGCGTGAACCGGTCGGGGAGACTTACGCGAGATTTGCGCGTCCGTACGGAATCGACGCCAGCCCCGACGCCATCGAGGCGGCCTTCCGCCACGCCTTTCGCGATGCGTTGCCGCTCGCCTTCGGTGCAGGCCGGGAGCCTGAGGAGTTGCGGCGCCTTGAGCGCGAGTGGTGGCGCGGGTTGGTAGCGAAGACCTTTGCCGCATTCGGGGAGTTCGCGGATTTTGAGAGTTATTTCAACTCGCTGTTTGAATGCTTCGCCGATCCGGCGCGGTGGATATCCGACCCCCAGGCGCTGCCGACCTTGAGAACGTTGCGCGAGCGAGGCTTGGCGCTCGGCGTCATTTCGAATTTCGATTACCGCCTCTATCGGATTCTTGACGGGCTTGGGCTCAGCCGCTGGTTCGACTCGATAACGATCTCCTCAGAAGCCGGCTATGCCAAACCGTCGGCAAGGCTTTTCGCGACCGCGCTTGAGCGGCATCGGGTGGCGCCGGCCGAAGCACTTCATATTGGAGATTCGGAGCATCTCGATCTCGCTGGTGCATCTGCGGCCGGAATGGCTGCAGTTCTGATCAACCGCAAATTGGAGGAGCGCATTTCAATCGAGGAGCGCATCGCGCGAGTTTCGTCGTTGGGTGCAGCAATCGACGTGGTGCGGGTTCTTTGACGACTCTTCGCATGATGAAGAAGTGGTTAGGTATCGCTGCGCTGATGGCATTCGGGGTTGGGCTGGCTCTTGGAATAGCAGACATTGGCGTCCGCCTGGCGAATCGCTGGTTTCCCTATTTCTATTGCTATGACGATTACCGCGGATGGGGTCTCAATCCCGGCGCACGCGGATGGTATCGGCGGGAGGGAACTGCCTACGTCAGGATTAGCCAGGATGGCTTCCGCGGGCCGGATTATCCGCGGCGAAAAGCTCCTGGAGTTATCCGCGTGGCCGTGCTTGGCGATTCTTATGTCGAAGCGATGCAAGTGCCTGAAGACAAAACGTTCACCGCGGTTCTTGGACGCGAACTTGGCGATTGTCCTCTGCTCAAGGGCAAACATATCGAAGCGATGAACCTCGGGGTTGATGGGTACGGCACTGCACAGGAATTGGTCACATTGCGCCGAAAAGCATGGCAATACTCACCCGATATCGTGGTCCTCGCGATTTTTCTGGGCAACGATATACGCAACAATTCGGTCGCGCTCGAAGGCGATCGATGCCGCCCATTTTTCAGCTACCAGGATGGCCGGCTGCACCTGACGGGCCCGCTGGCCGATTCGCCTGCATATCGAATGTGGTGTGCGGCGCGCTTTGACTATCGTGATCTGAGGTTCCTCGGCTTGTTCAAGAATACGTGGGAAGCCGTTAAGCAAGGGGCAGGAGCACCCACTGCTGAGCATCCGGTGGAACGCGCCATCAACTACAACATCTATAAGCCGCCCGCGGACCGCGCGTGGGAAGATGCCTGGCGGATAACAGAAGAGATCATCAGCGAGATGCACGATGAAGTGGCACAGCATCACGCGATGTTTCTGGCGGTGACCGAAGACACCAGTATTCAGGTGTGGCCCGAGCCGCAAACCCGTAAGCGCTTCGAAGAGAAACTTGGCGTCAGCGACCTGTTTTATCCTGATCGCAGGATCGCTGAACTGGGGCGCCGGAGCCAATTCGAAGTGCTGAATCTGGCGCCGGTGCTCCAATCATATGCCCAGACCCGTCACGTCTTCCTCCATGGCTTCAAAAACACGCCGATGGGCTTTGGCCATTGGAACGAGGCGGGCCATGAACAGGCCGGCCGCGCGATAGCAGCGAAGGTCTGTAACATGCTGATAAGACAGAATCAGAAAGGAGCCAGCCGACCAACCGAGCACCATCCCGGTCCTTTCAACTCTACCCATCCTGCTCTTTAGGCGGCGGTGCCAGCTCAGGCACGCCGTCAATCAACGGCGGTTGGAATCTTTCGGTTGAGCGCGAACAACAAACCGTTCAGCGCTGATAAGGCAACCGCGCGGTGCCATGTCGCAGCCGACCCGCCGATTCGACCGACCTCACCAATCACAAAACCCATTCGTCAGCTTTCGACTTCGGTGCAATCCGCTCCAGCGCCTGCCGGGGCACCATGATCGAGTGCTTTACAGCAAATCGCGGGCTCTCCATGATCCACTGCCCGAGCGCATCACGCGATATGCCGGCCGCCTTGCCTGATTGCGCGAGTTCCTTTACGACGGCGCGTGTTTCCTTGCGCAGCGCGCCATGATCTGCGCGGCCTCGTCCCGGGCCCGCTGCCGGATTGCCGCGCGATTGGCGAATGCGTCATCGCGTCACGAGCTTTGACAGTCGGTGGTCAGGCTGTATACTACCTGTCTAATGACCCTGTTCGAAGCGGTTGATACCTGTTTCACCAAATACGTAGTCTTCAGAGGTCGAGCTTCACGTTCGGAATACTGGTGGTTTAATCTGTTCGTTCTGGCGATAGGCGTGATAGTCCGAATCTTTCGGGGACCAATCAAGGTACTCAGCATCATCATTGGACTTGCGATTTTCCCTCCGTTGATAGCCGTGGCAGTGCGGCGCTTGCATGATCTGGATCGTTCGGGGGTTTTTGTACTGCTGCCCTCGGTCCCGTTATTCGCGATCGCAGCGATGGCCTCTATTCCGCTGCCCCCGGTAGACCGCTATCTACTACTGCCGCTCTTGCTTCTGATGGCAATGGTGCTTTACGTCGTGCTGATGTTCTGGTTCTGTCAGCGGGGGACGGTTGGCCCGAACCGGTTCGGCGACGATCCGATTGCTGATTCATTCGAGGCTCGCAGTTCGGCCTAGCCTCCCTCGTACTGCTTTTCCACCAACCGCCCCGGCGCACCCCATAGACGCTCTGCTGAATCGGCTTTGGTATGGTTTAGCCCCTGAGTGAGCGAGGTCGGTAAGCGCGTTGGCATCAGTAAGTAGGGGGGAAAGGTACCGCCGAGGATGCCGACCATGAATTGGTAACAGAGATTCCAGGCACCAATCACAGAGATAAAGACAGCGGGTTATGCGCCTTGCTGAAAGGCGCAAGCGATTAACTTCCGAACCGTTCGACGAAAAGGCCGTGACGGAGTCCGCGGTCGCTGACTACCAGCGAGCCCTGTCCGAGCCTTTCCATTACCGTTCTGACGATGCATGCACCGGCGAGGATGACCTCGGCGCGCTTGGGCTGCAATCCGACGATTGAACGGCGCTGCGCCACGTTGCGCGACCGATACATTTCGATCTGCCGGTCGATCTCATCGCGATCGAGGACCGTCCCCTGAATGACGTCCGGGTCGTACGTCGTCAGCCCGTGCTTGACCGCAGCGATGTTGGTGACCGCGCCCCCCATCGCCACCAGGGCGTCTGGCCGGGGACGTCCGTCGATCCGCGACAGATCCGCGGCGATCGCCGCAAGCGCGCCGCGAAGCACGTCCGGGGCGACCGCGCCGGCTAGCCCGAATCGTTCCGTGTAACGCGCGGCACCGACATCGACACTGAACCGCTCGTCGACGCGCGTTCCCCAACCGAATGTGAACTGTGTGCTGCCACCGCCGGTGTCGAAGACGGCCAACGAGCCCTCGGGCATGTGTGTCCCGCCCTTCGCGGCGAGGTAGGCCAGCCGACTCTCTTCATCGCCCGAAATCACCTCAATCGAAATTCCCGTTCGTGCCCGAATCGCTTCGAGGACCGCCGCGCGGTTGCGCGCGATGCGGAGGCCTGCTGTGCCGACGGCGACGATTGCTCGCACTGCATTTCGCTTCGCTTCATCGGCCATGTCGGCGATCGCGCTCGCCGTCCGCTCGGTTGCTTCCGGCGTGATCTCGCTTTTCTTGTCGAGCCCTTCGCCAAGACGCGTAAGCTCGGCGCGATCGACTATCGTGCGCCACGTTCCACCGGTGCCGCGCTCGCCGACATGAAACTTGACCGAATTCGTGCCCACATCGAGGACCGCATACCGCTCCGGCGCACCGTCTAAGAGCGCCTGCAGTCCGGACACATAGTTCGTGTTGAGATACCCCGCGAGGCCAACCGATGCGACGGCGGAAACGACGGCAACCGCGTCCTCTGCTTCGATCGCGATCGTGCGGGTGGTCTTCCCATCCGCTCGGATGTCGCTGAGC
>Ga0306920_100004409_pt1 | contig 18018 bp, 17 predicted proteins | sample flu12Cox44000170_FD_204666 | JGI IMG/M metagenome (GOLD analysis project Ga0306920, IMG submission 204666) | Lab enrichment of tropical soil microbial communities from Luquillo Experimental Forest, Puerto Rico - flux4day.12C.oxic.44.000.170 (v2)... | ecosystem: Environmental > Terrestrial >... | reverse complement strand
GTACGACCCGGCGCGCCGCCAAGATGGTCATTGTCGACATCGATCACCCCGACATCGAGACATTTATCGACTGGAAGGTGGTCGAGGAGCAAAAAGTTGTGGCCCTTGTCGCCGGCTCCAAGCTCGCCACAAGGCATCTGAACCTGATCATGGCAGCCTGCCGTGAGGGCACCGATCCGGCGGAAAATCCGGCGCTCAAGCGCGAGATCCGCGCGGCCCGCCGGGTGATGATCCCGGAAACCTGCGTCCGGCGGGTGCTCCAGCTCGCCCGTCAGGGTCATGACTCGATCGACTTCCGCACCTACGACACGGACTGGGATTCCGAGGCCTATCTGACGGTCGCCGGCCAGAATTCGAACAATTCGGTGCGGGTCTCGAACGAGTTCTTGGACCGGGTCGCCGGCGACGGCTCGTGGGATTTGATCCGGCGCACCGACGGCAAGATCGCCAAGACTTTGCCGGCGCGGGAATTGTGGGACCGCATCGGCCACGCCGCCTGGGCCTCGGCCGATCCCGGGCTGCAATTCGACACGACGATCAACGAGTGGCACACCTGCCCTGCCAGCGGCCGGATCAACGCCTCGAACCCGTGCTCGGAATATAATTTCCTCGACGACACGGCTTGCAACCTCGCCTCGCTGAACCTGATGGCGTTCAGCCGTGAGGGAACGGGTTTCGATGTCTCCGGCTTCGACCATGCCGTGCGCCTGTGGACCATCGTGCTCGAGATCTCGGTGCTGATGGCCCAGTTCCCGTCGCGCGAGATCGCGCGCCGCTCCTACGAGTTCCGCACCCTCGGCCTCGGCTACGCCAACCTCGGCGGATTGTTGATGGCGATGGGCATCCCCTATGACAGCGCCGCCGGCCGCGCGTTTGGCGGTGCTGTCACCGCGCTGATGACCGGGTCGAGTTATGCCACCTCAGCTGAGATGGCGGGCGAGCTCGGCGCCTTCCCCGGTTATGCCGAGAACCGCGAGGCGATGGTGCGGGTGATCCGCAACCATCGTCGCGCGGCCCATGGCGGCACCCCCACCCTTTCCTCCCCCGCAAGCGGGGGAGGGGCAGGGATGGGGCCGCAAGCCAAGGGAGAGGGCGATGCCTACGAAGGGTTGTCGATCCTTCCTGTGGCGCTGGATTCGGCGAATTGTCCGGATTACGAGCTGGTCGCGGCCGCCCGGCATAGCTGGGACCGAGCATTGGCACTCGGCGAGAAGCACGGCTTTCGCAATGCCCAGGCGACGGTGCTGGCGCCGACCGGCACGATCGGGCTGGTGATGGATTGCGACACGACCGGGATCGAGCCCGATTTCGCACTCGTCAAGTTCAAGAAGCTCGCCGGCGGCGGCTACTTCAAGATTATCAACCGCGCGGTGCCACAGGCGCTTACCGCCCTTGGCTACGACACGGCCGCTATCGCGGCAATCGAGCACTATGCCTTGGGCCACGGCACGCTCGTAGGCGCCCCGGCAATCAACCACCAGAGCCTCCGAGAGAAAGGCTTCGACGATCAGGCACTCGCCGCTGTCGAGGCTGCACTCGCCTCGGCATTCGACATCAAGTTTACGTTCAATAAATGGACCTTGGGCGAAGATTTCTGCGTCGAAAGGCTGGGGATCGCGGCGGGCGCGCTTGATGATCCGGCTTTCGAGCTGTTGGCGGCGCTCGGCTTCGCCCGGGCCGAGATCGACGCCGCCAACAGCTTCTGCTGCGGTGCGATGACCTTGGAGGGGGCGCCACACCTGAGGCCAGAGCATCTGGCGGTGTTCGACTGCGCCAACCCGTGCGGCCGCACTGGCAAGCGCGCGCTGTCGGTCGACAGCCACATCCGCATGATGGCGGCGGTACAGCCCTTCATTTGCGGAGCGATCTCCAAGACGATCAACATGCCGAACGCGGCGACGGTCGAGGACTGCAAGGACGCCTACATGCTGTCCTGGCGCTTGGGCCTGAAGGCAACAGCCCTCTATCGCGACGGCTCGAAACTCTCGCAACCGCTGGCCGCGAGCCTCTTCGGCGACGACGAGGAGGCCGACGAGCAAGCGGCCGAGCTCTTTGCGCAGTCCCCCGCGCAGCGTGCCCCATTGGTCGCCGAGCGGATTGTTGAACGCGTCGTCGAGCGGGTGGTCGAACGGGTCGTGCAGCGCGGCGAACGCCGACGGCTGCCCAACCGCCGCAAGGGCTATACGCAAAAGGCGGTCGTCGGCGGCCACAAGGTTTATCTCAGGACCGGCGAGCATGAGGACGGCAGGCTCGCCGAGCTCTTTATCGACATGCACAAGGAAGGCTCGGCCTTCCGCTCATTGATGCACAATTTTGCGATCGCGATTTCGATGGGTCTGCAATACGGCGTACCGCTCGAGGAGTTTGTCGAGTCGTTCACCTTCACCCGGTTCGAGCCGTCGGGGATCGTCGAGGGCAACGATGCGATCAAGATGGCGACCAGTATACTCGACTATATCTTCCGCGAATTGGCGATCTCCTACCTCGATCGCGGCGATTTGGCCCATGTCCAGCCAAGCGATCTGCTGCCCGACGCGGTCGGCAAGGGCGAAGCCGAATCGACCCTCGCGGGCCCCGATGACAACGACCCCCGGCCGGAGGTCGCGCGCAGCACCTCCAGCGGCTATGTCCGCAGCAAGCTGACGGTGTTGCACGGCGGCGCCGGCAGAGCGCCGGCGGCCGAGTTCGACGGCGCCCTCGCCGTCTCGACATCGTCGGAGGAGGAATACGCGAACGAGCTCCGGCTCGAGCGCATTCGCGCCGCCCGCATCAAAGGCTACGAAGGCGACAGCTGCGAGGAATGCGGCAACTTCACACTGATCCGCAACGGCACCTGCCTCAAATGCGACACCTGCGGTGCCACCAGCGGGTGCTCTTGACGTCACTGACCCGCCTCCATGGGCGACTAACGACTGGAACGACGCTTTTTGTATCTGGCGAGGGTTGCGCCCATGCTGGCCTGCGACGAGTTTTAGCGTTGATGCGCCCGCCAATGATGCCGGAGGTCTGAGCTGGACAGTACGCAGCGGTTCAGCGTTCAGCGAGAGAAATAGCGGCGGGAGAAGACCACTTGAAGTCGCGAGCACAGACGTACATCTCATGTTAAAGGCGGCCGATATGCACAATCGCTAGTGATCGGCTCGGTGAACCTGACATGGGATCAGATCGCGTCGCCCTCTCCTCCATATAATAAACTGGACAGGCTCTCTATACTTGGCTCCGCGAGCATCACCGGTAGAGACGCAGCGCTCTCATGCCCGGCCAGTACAGCCATTGCATTGAGCCACTTTGTACATAGCTTGACGAGCTCCTTGGCATCTGACTCCGTGAAGTCGCAATATCCGTGTGCGCTCGGATTCCTTAGGCGATCGACAAGCTTCTGCTGGAGAGGACGTATTTTCGTGGGCTCACATAGATCCGCCGGTCTCCGCTCTGGTGCCAAGAGGTAGCTCATGAGGGCTGGCACGACTACTAGCAGGCTCGTGAGTTCCATCTTTGAGCCTGCACGCGGCAGCCGGAAGTCGCTCTGGGCACCAAAGAAGCGATTGTAGTCGAGCGCGGGCAGGTTCTCGGGAGCATTCTTGAAATCTATGCCGCAATGGGCGGCAGCAAGTGCCTGGAGGATCGCTTCGGGAAGGCTCACAATGGCTTGCACAAGGTCTGCGTGCGCTGCGGATTGTCGTACCCGATTTAGATACACAAACATCGAAAACACGAGAAGCTCGTGAATGTCGCTTTCTGCCGCGCGGACGGTGAGAGTGTCGAGCTGCGGCCGCCCTGTCTCAGGCGCCACGGCTTCACGATAAATTACCCTTGCCCAGCGCGTAAGCGTCTCGACCCACGGCCGATGCTGCAGCAGCGGGATATCTTGATCTAGCAGTTGTTGCCCAGTAATTCGGATCCGTGTCCAATCGATTCCCAGAAGCCCGGTTTGATTTTTCATTTTGAGCGACACGAGAATGTCGACAATGCCGCAAAATGCGCGGAGATGTGGGGCAGTCCGATCAACGTTGGCGGCCAGAGCGTGTGCAGTACTATAATCGCTCGACGCGAGTGCCTTGAGGCAGTCCTCGAAGACGTGCCAGCCTTGCCGACCCCTCCGAAGAATCACCCGGCTGAGCACCGGCGTTGATGACATGATTCGTCCGTTGGCATCTTTCTTAGCAAGAAAGTTGAAAAGCAGATGTTTGGAAACAAAAGCCTCCTCGATAGGGCGGAGGCATCCAAGAGCCAAGCGGGCTAACAGTGTCTCTCTGTCATACCCCGGTTCAGCAAAGGTGTACTCCAGGAATCTGTCTAACCCATCACCGAGTCGCGACACGCATCGTTCTAGAATGTCAGCCTCTCCGTCCATGGCCACATCGATTAATGCCTGATAGACAGCATCAGGGCCGCCGCCAATGACAAACAAGCGGTGGGCTAATGCGTTCTCGACGTTGGAAGAAGCCGCGGCGGCTACAAACTCCTCACGAGACAGCGAAGTCATGACAGCTCGATCATGGTTGTCCCCGTACGCCGAATTCACGAACGGCAGATCCGAAGGCATTCGGCGCCTTATGGTGTCGTATCCTATAGGCGAAATGGCAAGCGTCGTTACGAGGCTCGCGTGCTCGCGTGATCGAAGCGCGGACAGTACAGACAATAAATGATGGTCCGCAATCCGCGCGAAGGTGTGAAAACGCTCAATTATTAGAATTGGGTCACACCTCTGTCGTGAGCCGCATCTATGAGTATTTCCAAAATCTCGCTTGGATAATCATTCGCCTCAATTCCGAAGTCCTCTGGGACAAGCTTGGTTACCTCTTGACAGAGCTTGCGTACAAAATGGAAGCTAGACGTAACTCCATCTGGAGTAATCCTGACAACAATCGGACGACTATTCTTACTGTGCCCGGGCGGTCGGAAATGGTCGGTGACCCACTCGGCTATCGCCGTTGCGGCAGCGGCTTCATTGCAGCCGTAAGGGACCACGAGTAGGAAGCTACGACCCGGTGTAGCTTGCCAGATTTGCGCCGCACGCTTTGTAAACCAACTATAGTCGCGTCTCACGAACCCACCCTCTGGAGTCGGACTTGATATTCCTGCTGATTCCGCCGGGCGCGGAACCCTTCGGCAAAGATCGGGACTTTGAATTGGTACGCAGAAGGCTTCGGTATTTCGAGGATATCAAGCTGCACAAGCGACGCGAGTCGCTCTTTCCACCGCTCTAGACTATCGAGCTCCTGCAATGTCTGATCTAGCACGAGATATTGAGTAGCCTCCTCTGCTACGAGCGAGCTCGCGGCGGCGATGCGCCAGAGCAAGAGCCATAGAAGGTCTCGTTCGCGGGCTCCTTGCAAAGCAAGCATGTGCTCAAGGGGCTCGAGGACGTCGAAAGGTTTGAACGGAAGTTCGTTTGACGCGTCGCCCACGAGCGCGGTCACTGCACGGCGAATGTCTGAGCGGGTTGCGGGACCACTTCGGACCAGAAATGCAGTCGCCGCGCCCAACTGCCACATGAATTGGGGCATCCCCGCGCACAGGCGTATCGCGTACTGGATTGCAGTCTCATCAAACTGGATGTACGAGGCAAGGCGGCTCGGGGAGACCATCTGGCGCGCGTACCGAACATCGTGGATGCCAGCCAGCTCGATTCGGACACAGCTACCGGAAAAGGCGTTCTTATACTCGCGGTCGAACTCGTTAATGTGGTTGCTTCCCGAGAGGAGTATGCCGACGGACTGTGAAGTCTGCGATGTCTCGCGAAGACTCTGGAGCAACTGTTCGAGTTCGAGCCGCTTTTTACCACCCGCGTGATAGGGCAGGACTAGCAGGCTGCGGAAAAAGTCGGTCGATGCTGCTTCCAGCCCAACTCGTCGGTTTTTGCACCTTCGTAACCCGTTGATTTAATTAGACCGGGGTTCCCGCTGCGAGCCCGTTTCATGACCATTTTTCCAAAATCGCGACTTTTTCCGCAGCCTGCTAGGGCTTCGGCCTCATCAATCAGGAAGACTACCCTCTCGCTAGCGCTGCTCAGCCACTGGATTAGGCGCTCCCCAAGCAGCATTAGAGAGTCCGCGAGGCTCTCCGGATTACGGCATCCCTTAATCTCCTTCTGGACTGCTGTACGGTCTGAGCCCAGCCGCAGCCGCAGTCGCTCTCCCACTTCTCGGTTATGGTCAGCGATGGGGAAGTTGCGTTTCGATAACGCGTATGCGATCGCATTGAATAAAACCGACCCGACATCTTGGTTCGGGTCCATGAACTCACCTCGCCGCTCTGCGACGGACAGGTAGACGGTGACGGCATCGGACTGCCCTGGCTGTTTACAACGATCGTGAAACGCAAATAGAAGCGACGTCTTGCCAATTCGCCTCATGCCCGTCAGAAGGACCGGGCTGGGCTTACGCGCCGAGACGAGCATCTCATGAAGCCGCTCTAACTCGTTAATCCGGCCGATAAAGGCGTCCCCCTGTGCAGGCGTGTTCCCCACCCCAGGGTAAGATTCAAGAAGTGTCTCGACGTCCAGAGCCCCCATCCCAGGCTGGGATCTGTCCGGACGAGCAATCGGACAAACGGTGTCTTGGTTGACGAAATCGCCAGTTAAGGTTTGAGCGCGAACACGCAGACGAAGGCTGTCGCTCTTTGCCTGAGCGCCTCCTTCAGCCCAAGAAGCGCCAAAACGAAGCGCGAGCGTGTAATCGCTTGGGATGTAGAGTGGTTGATCAGATAATACTTTCCGCCGGGTTCCATCCTGGAAGGTGATATCATCTTCAGGAAACAAAACGATGTCTAGCTTTACTGGCACGAGCCCGCGCGGCTCTATGCTAATTGGCACCTCAAGGTCCACGAGCTTAGACTTTTCAAAACGAAGAAGCAACCCTTGCTCTACTTGGATATTTAGGCTCGCTTCTATTGCCTGCGCGGCCAATGGCAGCGAGCGCACGAAAGTCCGAAAGGGACCTGCCCTCGTCGTCTTCGCTATCTGTTCAGCGACGGACTGCGCCACTGGAATAAGATCAGGTCTGCCAATAGCAACATTCCTCAACTCGAGCAGCTGCTCCAGTTTCGGACGAATCGCTGGCTCATAACGCGAGGCTAGCCGAATTACATGCTCTGGTAGGTTTTGCTCGTGAAGAAACTGGAGTAACGCGGTACGCATCGTTCCGGCAGCAGACATGTTCGTGGCGGCGTCCCAAATCCTTTCCACCACCTCGCTACCCAGCCCGCCGGCGCAAAGCTGTTCAATCACCCGCGTGGGTTCGCGGCGACAGGGAACCCGCAGCAAGGCTTCGAAAGAAATCGGGGCGCCGGCTAAGTAGCGGAGCCCATGAACCATCTGTGCTCGGGCGAGGGGTCTGCAAGGACTCGGTCCCCTGATCGAGCGCTAAGGATGCAGCAAGCAGACAGAACCCGAATTCCATCTGCCGCCTCACCGAATATGCTCTATATACAGGCTGGCCGACGGTTCCGAGCACGCGCGCTGCAGCCGCGAACGCGTCGGAAGCCTCGGCTAGAGCCCCGCGGCTGATCGCGTGCACCACTCGAGCGAAATCGGCAATTTCTTCTAAGCGGCCGATTTCTTCGTCCGTCGCGGTCTCCTTAAGTGCCTGGCAGATTTCTATGACGGTTTGCCAGTCGTCCTGCTCCAGGGCGCTTGACAGCTCCGAAGAGGGGGCAGGATCCGGCAGTCTCTTAAGCGCTGCTGGTCGATCGACTGGGTGTCTCGGTTGGACGCTGGCCGTGGACACCGGCGGAGCGCCCAGAACCTCGCCAAAATCTACTAGGAGACGGACACAGGTGGTAGGGTCGGTTGAACGAATGACACAGTCTGAAACGTCGATCACTCGATCAAATACGGAGTCAACTGAATCACCGGGGCCGAGCGAGCGCAACGTTTCTGTCTGCTCGCTGACGTACCTCATGAACCAAGTCGAAAGAGCAACTAGTGCCTCGCGCGCCTCCCGCTCAAACACATCCAACTGTTTAGCTTTGCCGCCGGCTCCTCCAAAATTGCCGAAAGATCTGCAGCCAAAGATGGCGGTAACCAATAGTCGGCCTCCAGATTCCGCTGTTTAAATCGCGACACATCTTCGGAGAGTGGCGGCAGGTTCGGCTCCACGGCCCGGAATGCGCCCTCGGCGGTAGTCAAATGCAAACGCTCGCTTTGCCTGCGGCGTAGTTCGTCACTCCACCTTGCTTCGAGCTCCTCGATCGGTGACCGCTCATCAACCCCACCGATGCCAGCGAGGAGGAGGAGACGCACGACAGATGCTCTACGCGCTTGAGTCGCGGCTTCGTCCGCTTCGGATTCGAGCTGACGAGAGATTTCCGAAAGTTCCAGCTCAAGAAGATCGCACTGGTCGGCGGCTTCGTCGGGGTCGAGGGCGACCAGAGTAGCCTTGACTTCAGGAAGTATACTGGAGCAGCCGAGCGCACGGTCGCCGAAGTGTTCCCTGAACACCAAGAGTCGCGCCCTTACTGCGTCGGTGGCTGGGCCCGCTTGTTCCTCTACCAACCCGGCAAGCTTATCCCTAATACAGTCCGGTAACTCGGCGTCCCCAATGGCAGATAATGCCGCCCGGAAACATCGTTTCGACACGAGATCGCTAACAATGTCCGGGGTGTCAGGCACACGCCCCTTCGCCCGCCAAAATAGCGCTGCTGCTGCTACTTCGAGCATTTGAAGACGATCCCCCACGTAGAAATCGGGCAAATCAAGCAGTTCCTGTGCCCATAACGTATCCTCAATCCTCCACGTTCTCACTGACACCGGCTCCACGTCTCCGACCAGTGTTGGGTGAATGGGGGGGTCACTTCTCGCCGAGAGCATTTGTGCCACTTCGCCCTCAAGCCAAGGCAATGATCCGATCTCGATCCCCTCGCGCAGATGTTCTATGAGCTGCAGCACCTCCTTTCGCAATTCGGATTCGCGGGCGCCGGGACCCGAAGAGACCCCCACTAACAGGTTCTCAACTAACTGTTGTCCATGCCAGAGATAGCGGACGAGGTGTATCCTGTGCCTGGGCTCGATCCGCTCGCCGCGCCCTATCTCGGCACTAACATCCTCGATTATCTGCGAGGAGATCTCCTCAGACTGCAGACGCCGAAGAAGCTATGCTGCCGTCGCACGATTGACTTCGCCAGCTCCGATTAGAGGGACGAACAGCGTCTCCCTTGCCCGTTCACGCAGTCGGCGGTAGTTCCCTGTCATCGTGCTAGGCGTTGACGCAAACTGTACGAGGCTGATTGCGGCCTCTTCTGGTCTGCCCTCCGGCGCAATAAGCCGTCGGAGGTCCGCACCACGAGAAAGCAGCTCAGGGCGGCTCGCGATTAGCTCGACGAGCGCCGCTACCGTACGTCCCACCAGATCGGTGTCGCTCAATCCCGAGCTTGGATCAGCGATCTGGGCGAGTGGTCCGAAATAAAGTATGTCTCGGAGCTGCTCAACGACCACCGCTCGTCTCGCACCCCGTTCGCGGTCTAATGTAGAAGAAGCCGGATCACAGAAGCGAAGGAGGGCCCGGCGACGTGCTCGGTTAGTCGTTCCTGTAAGCTCGGAACTTAAGTATGGCGCGAGAGTATCGGGTCCAATATCGAGGCCCAGACGAACCAGGATTGCTGATGGGACAGACCATGGTGGCTGATCAGCGCCACTTATAAGGCATATGAGCTCCTCCGGATCGAGACTCTGGAGCCAATCTACCACCTCAGCCGAAGATCGACTGCTATTGAAGAACGCGTCGCTCGCTTCCGCGAACCGGCGCCTGGACGCCTGCTTCGCGTCAACGATCAGCCGGAGTGCGGCGAGTTGCTCAAAATGAGGTCGCGTTGGGGCGCCCTGGATCGCGGCCCGCCATTGCACCAGCTCAGGTTGGGACGGATCAAAGTGCCTTGCGAACTGGACCAACTCATCACCCGCGCGAAGCCTGGTCACGATTGCAAGTGAGTCGGGATCCTCGGGGGGGTTGTCAGCTCCTCAGCTTGTTGGACGCATTCTCGGCGGGTATTCGCAACCGCGAGCTTGCCCTTGCGGGCATTTTCCAAAAGTGCCAACGCTTCCTGGTATTCGGTCTCGGAGGCAGAAAGTACTGCACCAATCCCCACGTTGAAGGCTCCGATCGCCAGACGCTCCGCTTCGCGTTGTTTTTCTTCGAGTTCAAGGAGGTTGCTAGCCATTCGCTCGATGTCCGCTGAGACTCTCACAATCCCGGTGTGCTCCAGGGCGGCGGCTCTTACTCGCTCGAGTCTCGGCCCTTTGGCAGCAGCAAGTGCGGGAATTTCGGAGGTCTTAACATCATCGTCTGCGGGTATCGCAAATGGATCCTGGTCTGGCCTCGATTGGGTTGCTGGCGCAATCTCGAGGAGATGATACAACGGGATGCAGCCTAGTCGTGATCCCGTCGTTAGGAGCTGGAGGTCTTCGCCGGGCGGCAACAATCCCGCGAACAGAATCAGAACTCGCGCGAAGTCCAGCGAGTCGACCGAGAAGACTGGTGGATTTCCTTCAGACAGAGCAGTCGCAACTACATCACTGGTCAGATAGTAACCCCCGCCAAGGTCCAGCCGGTCAACCGCGACTTGCTTCGTCCATTCAACGAACGGCTCACAAGCCGGGTCGTTGACATAACCGAGCCAGAGAAGATCGGGCAGATTTCGGCCAACCTTGAAGATGCGATCTCGCTTTCGGAATCGACCGAAGTTGCTGAAGCCCTCTTCCGTTACAATCACCAGATCGCGAATACTCTCCCGTATCCTTGGATCGTCGCAAACATTAGCGACCAGGACGCGATCGCGCTCCGCCATCTCTCCCTGAATGGGCAATGCTCGCCGATTCTTGGGGGCGACGCGCTTAACCAGCGCCTTAAGCGCTTTCCGCACATCTGTAGCGGCGCACCTCCACTCAATGGGACCAACGCGGAAGAAGACCTTCTCGAGGTATTCAGGGCCGAGGATTGTTTTCGGCAGTGGTCCTTCTCTGCAGAGAGGCCAGCAAGCCGTCAAGGGGACCCCTTCGGTTACACTCGTCATTTTGGAAGGTGAATGTTGAAGCGGCTCGTAATTTCGCTGTTCGCTCGAAAGGTAGCGTACATCGTAGGTGATAAGCCATCAACGGTTGCCACAGACTTTAACCGCACGCGGCTAAGACGCTGCTGAGATTGCCACGATCGAGCGCTATGCGCTGGGTCACGGCACGCTCGCCAGCGCGCCCGGCATGAACCACGAAAGCCTCTTCGAAAAGGGATCCGACGCCGCCGCCGTCGAGGCCGCACTCGCCTGGCATTCGACATCAAGTCTACGTTCAATAAATGGACGTTGGGCGAGGATTTCTGCGTCGAACGGTTAGGGATCGCGCGGGGCGCGCTCGATGATCCCTCCTTCGAGCTGCTGGCGGCGCTTGGTTTCGTCCGGGCCGAGATCGACGCCGCCAACAGCTTCTGCTGCGGCGCCATGACGTTGGAAGGCGCGCCGCATCTCAAGCCCGAGCCATCTGGCGGGTTCGACTGCGCCAACCCGTGCGGCCGCACCGGCAAGCGCGCGTTGTCGGTCGACAGCCACATCCGGATGATGGCGGCGGTGGTGCAGCCCTTCATCTCGGGAGCGATCTCGAAACGATCAACGTGCCGAACGCGGCGACGGTCGAGGACTGTAAGGACGCCTACATGCTGTCCTGGCAGCTCGGCCTCAAGGCGACCGCCCTCTATCGCGACGGCTCAAAACTCTCGCAACCATTGGCCTCGAGCTTGTTCGGCGGCGACGAGGAGGACGACGAACGGGCGGCCGATCTCTTCACTCAGTCGCCGGCGCAGCGCGCCCCGCTGGTCGCCGAGCGGATCGTCGAACGCGTCGTCGAGCGGGTGGTCGAACGGGTCGTGCAGCGCGGCGAGTCGGCGGTTACCCAATCGCCGGAAGGGCTATACGCAAAAGGCGGTCGTCCGCGGGCACAAGGTCTATTTGCGGACCGGCGAGCACGAAGACGGCAGGCTCGCCGAGCTCTTCATCGACATGCACAAGGAGGGCTCGGCCTTCCGCTCATTGATGCACAATTTTGCGGTCGCGATCTCGATGGGCCTGCAATACGGCGTGCCGCTCGAGGAGTTTGTCGAATCCGTCACCTTCACCCGGTTCGAGCCATCGGGGGTGGTAGAAGGCAACGACGCGATCAAGATGGCGACTTCGATCCTCGACTACATTTTCCGCGAATTGGCGATCTCCTATCTCGACCGCGGCGACCTCGCCCATGTCCAGCCCGGCGACCTGTTGCCCGACACGGTCGGCAAGGGCGAAGCCGAGTCGACCCTCGGCAATTCGGAGGGCGACGACACCCCCGAGGTCGCGGCCATCGTGCAGCGCGGCGCGTCGAGCGCCTATGTCCGCAGCAAATTGACAGTGTTGCACGGCGGCGCGGCCAGAGCACCGGCGACCGAATTCGAGGGCGCCCTCGCCGTCTCGGCGGCACCAGAGGAGGACTATGCAAACGAGCTCCGCCTCGAGCGCATCCGAGCGGCTCGCATCAAGGGCTACGAAGGCGACAGCTGCGAGGAGTGCGGCAACTTCATCCTGATCCGCAACGGCACCTGCCTCAAATGCGACACCTGCGGCGCGACGTCCGGGTGTTCGTGAGGGACCTATCCACTACTTCTCCGGAATCCGCTCCTCATTCGGGCGGATCGCCGCGTCGGGATCGAGTTCAAGGTATAGGAATTGAGATCTGGGTGTCCCAAGGGCGGACCACGGCCACTGCAGCGAAAGGGAAATCGCGAAGATTGCGGGTCGCTATCACCATCCCGTGGCACTCTGCTGTGGCAGCGATCAAGATGTCCAATGGTTGGCAGCCGCACCGAGGCTGCCGCCCCGCGCGCCATGATCATGCCCCAGATCTCGGTGACACGACGACCAATATCGGGGGAACGGCCCTTGAACCGATCCGTCAGATCGATCTCCAGCCAGCGCCGTAATCGGTCACGGTGCGCGCCTTGTGGCGGTCGCTCGATCCCCGACGAATTTCTCCAAAACTAAGTACGTTCAGATAAAGCGGGTCTCGTCCTCAGCTCGTGCCCATGCTGCGACGTTCGCATCCGGGTTGGGCCTCACCAGTTCGGAGATGACATTCGTGTCGAGAAGATAATCCATCAAAATTTGATGTCGCGCGGGTAGTCCCGCTGCCGTTCGATCTGGAACCTCTCTTCACGCAGCGGCGAATTGACGAAGAATTCGACGAGATTGCCGTTACGGCGCTCAACACGCATCCACTCCTCGAGAGAGACCACGACGACCCAACCGCCTTCTCCAGTGCGGGTCACGATTTGCGGACAGTCGCTCATCGCCTTGTCGACGAGCGTGACATGGCGTGACTCGTGAGAAATGTACATTTCGCCGTTCGCCTCGAGCCTCTTCGGCGACGACGAGGATGCCGAGAAGTAGGGGCCGAGGTCTTCTCGCAATCGCCGCGCACCGTGTCCCGCCGCTCGTGGCGCGAGGCCGAGTGAAACGCGGTTCGGGCATCTCCCGTCTTGAAGATTGCCGGGCCCTGATGCCCGAGCTCGGGCACCTGAAAAACTTTCTGAAAATGTGTGAGGCAGTTCACACTACTGTCGCCAAACACGGGGTATCGGTTCGTCGCGGTCGCATTGCGGCAGTCGCTGGATGTCGAGTCGGGACCTACAATTGGGGTACACCGTGTCCATCAGAATTTCGGCCCGTCATCGAAGGATTCGGCCTAGACCGTTCCGTCGAGCGTCATCTCCGATATCAGACCTAACTTGGCAGTCCTAGATCTGCCGAGACCGACCGGATGAGAGAAGTCGAACCTATGACGAGCATCTTCCACTCTGTTCTGGTGCTGGGGACAACGGTGCTCTCGTTGACCATTCTAATCCTTGGCGGCCACGTCATAAATCTTCTTTCACAAAAAACCGACGCAGTTGATGTTAGAAAGGTTCTTAATTATCGAGTTAACCGAACCTCTTTGTTCGAGCGAGCAACTATTGCTGGTACAATTACCGCTTTATACGTCGTTTTAATGATTTCATCTTTCGTAATCATGAGCTGGGGATCGCTGCGATAACCGAGTCGGATAGGGCTGTTAGTCAGGCTCCATACGACAGGATCCAGCTACAGGGCGAGCCGAGATCGCGGCGCTCGCGAGGCCGCACTCCCAAGTCAGGCGAACTGGGAACCGGACTGCAACTCGGCTTGTTTCCGTAGATGGCTACCTGGCCGCGGGAACACACCCCGGGCCCGCCGCTAACGGAGGAGAGTATGCTCTATTGGGCGCTGGTGTTTTTCGTAATCGCAATCATCGCCGGGCTTTTGGGCTTTGGTGGAATCGCGTTCGCTGCTGCAGGCATTGCAAAGATACTGTTTTTCATCTTCCTGGTCGTCTTTGTCGTAATGCTGCTGACGGGGCTGATGGGCAGAAGAAGCCCCCCAATTTAGGAGGGCCCAAAAACGCTCGCACCAGATCAGGAATTGCTCGAGGTCGGCTCAATCGTTACCTCGTGAAAAGCGGGGGCGGCGGAGTGCGGGTCGAAGCTGCGATCGCCAAACAGTCCTCTCGTCTTGCGGCGAAAGCCGGGACCCATTCCGCCGACCCTAGAGTTTTCAAGCAGTGGTCTAGAGGGTGCGTGTCTCAGAAAGATGGACCCCGGCTTTCCGCCGGGGTAACGAGGAAATGGGCGATAGCAGAATTCCTTTGCCCGCTCGAAAAGCAGGGTGACAACAAGTGATGCGCGGGTAATGATGGCCTCATGGCAAGCCGTAGATTGTCCGATATTGCCAAGACGATCCGCAGCAAGAATGCCGGCGTCGACAAGGTCACGTTCGACGTGATCTTCCCGGACCGCGCCAGCTATGACCGGGTGCGCGAGAGCGGGGTCTTGTCACGCGATGCCGTCTGCCGCATCTTTGGCATCGACGCGGCACAAATTACCGACCACGTCGCGTTCGACCCGGCATTGGCGATCAAGTTCACGATGTATCGCCGCTTGCCGAGCGGTAGCCCCGGCGACGCCGACATTTTCGGCAGTCAACAATATGGCCCGCTGCTCGACATCGAAGTGCCGGGAGCTTGATCCCTAACAAGCTTGAGCCGAAAGCAGTGATTTCGGCTTAGCGCTCGAGCCAGACGTCTTCCATGCGCCAGCCATTGTATTGGCTGTTGACCATGATCGTCAGTCCCTTGACCTGTGCCTGCATGCAGGTCGCCGAGCGGGTGTGATAGACGATCGGCCTGGCCCCGTCCTCCTGCAATTTCTTGTCGATCTCCCAGACCAGGCGCCGGCGCTTCTCCCGGTCTGCCAGCATGGACTGCTCAACGAACAGTTTCTCGAGTTCGGGGTTGCAATAGTCTGTATAATTGCGCTCCGATCCGCAACCATAGTTCTCGAAGAATTGCTGGTCGGGATCGTCGACGCCGCTGCTGGTATTGTTGAGGCCGATCTGATAGTCTTTGCGGGCGAGCTTAGGGAACCAGTTCGCGGTTTCGATCGGGTCGAGTTCGCCGTCGATCCAGATGTCCTTCAGCTGATCGATCAAAATTATTGCCGGGTCGCGATAGGTGGGATGTTGCGCGCGGCGACTTTGATGGTGAGTCGTTTGTCCGGCCCATAACCGAGCTTTGCCATGATCTCGCGTGCTGCGGCACGGTTCTTCGCCACGTCGGGCGAATAGCCGGGGACGGTTGCAAGAAAATCGGTCGGCATGCCCCAAACCCCGGTCGGCGGCGGCAGCATCGCCCCGCCGATATCGCCCTGCCCCTCGGCGAGGATATCGATGAAGCTCTTGCGGTCGAGTGCCAATGCCAAGGCGCGCCGCAGATCGGGGCTGTCGAAGGGCGGCGCCTCGCGGTTGACCAAGAGGTTGGTGCTGGCATTGGTCGATACGAGCTCGCACACCGCTTGCGGGGCCTGCGTTCTGACATCCTTCAGCAGCGGGACCGTGACCTCGTAGGGGAAGGTCAGGTCGAACTTGCCGGCAATAAAGGCGAGGATCGCGGTCGAGCGGTTTGGGATGATCGTATATTCGATGCCGTCGAGATAAGGCCGCCCCGGTTCCCAATAACCGGGATTTCGGACAAGCTTGATCGTCTCGTTCGGCTTGAACTCGACAAATTTGAACGGGCCGGTGCCGATCGGATGCTGCCGCATGTCGCGCGGTGGGATATGGCAGGGATAGATCGGCGTATAGCCGGAGGCGAGCAAAGCGAGGATCGCCGGCTGCGGCCGCTTCAGCACAAGGGTGGCCTGGGCCGGGCCGTCGGCGACGATTTCCGCGACGTTGTTCCACCATGATTTGCGCGGATTGAGGCGCAACCGCTCGGCACCGCGACCGGTCAGCAGGTCCCAGGTGCATTTGACGTCGACGGAAGTGAACGGTTTGCCGTCATGCCATTTCACCCCCTCGCGCAACTTGAAGGTCAACCGGGTCCCCTCTTCGTTCCACGACCAGTTCTCGGCCAGATCAGGGACGATGGTATCGAGGCTGTTCTGCGCCTTGTGCTGATCGTAAAGCACGAGGTTGTTGAACACCGCCATCATCGGGATCGCGACCGAGTTGGTGCCTTCCTCGTGGATCGACATGCTCGCCGGGCTGTCGCGGTGATAAACCCGCAGCACTCCGCCGGGCTTTTGCGCCTGTGCTCCTCCGCCCGACATCGCCACCAACAGCAGCCCGGCCGCCGCGGTACGCCTCAGGTATTGTCCGCTCATTCCATCCAAAGTCCTCGTGCCGATCCGAGCCGCCGAATATTCTGTATCATTTTAGGGCGGATCCACGCGGCCGAAATGACGATGCCGCCGGAAACGCCAGGCGTTTATACTCGACTACGAAGGATGCGGTGGCGGAGAGGAAGTGAAATAATGAGCCTCCCAATCGATATCGACCAATTCTGCCTGACACTTGTCCGCGAGGCCCCGGACGCGATCATCTTTGCCGATGCCGAGGGCGTAATTCGTTTCTGGAACCGCGGCGCGGAACGGATCTTCGGTTTTGCCGAAGCAGAGGTGCTCGGCCAAAGCCTCGATATGATCATCCCCGATAATCTGCGGGTGCGTCACTGGGCGGGTTTTTCGGCGACGATGCGGAGCGGAAGCACGCGTTACGGCTCCGGCGAGATCCTGGCGGTACCGGCACTGCGAAAAGACGGCCGGCGGGTCTCCATCGAGTTCACGATCCTGCCCTTCCGCGATAGCCACGCGCGGATCATCGGAATCGCGGCAATGTTGCGCGACGTAACGGCACGATTTGAGGAGATCAGGACACTTCGGCGCCAACTCGCCCAGCGGAGCCGAGACGAGAACAGCCCGAGCAATTGACCACGCCAGACCTTCCAGCGGGGCCAGCTCCAGGCCAGGCACCGGCATTGGGTGAATGTCGGGTAGGCCAGCGCGGCGTCGGATCTGCTAATCTTCAGTCGACACCAATTGCAATCGGGGGTCCCGATGGCGACACAGGCCGATGTTTAGTCCAGCTCCGGCCAGGCTGCAGCGTTGGCGCGGGCTGAGCCCGCCGGTGAGCTCCTGCTTCGTCTCTGGCATGAGGCAAAAGCCTTGTTGCCGGTGGGCTAGGCGACGCCGCGGCTCGCGCGCGACTGCACCGCCATGAGCGAACATCTTCCGCCGCAAGAAGTGCGTTGGCCGGACGGAGCTATTTTCACACTCGGCCATTCGACGTTGCCGATCGAGCGCTTTATGGCCGTTCTGCAGATCTATGGCATCGAACGGCTCGTGGACATTCGCACAATCCCCCGCTCGCGCCACAATCCGCAATTCAATGACACCGCCTTGGCCCAGAGCCTGACGGCGCAGCGTCTCGAATATATACATATCCGGGCGCTCGGAGGTCTGCGGCGCGCCCACAAAGATTCGCCCAACACCGGCTGGCGAAATGGAAGCTTTCGCGGCTACGCCGACTATATGCAAACCGAGGAGTTTCAGGACGCGCTTGAAGCACTCATTCGCATGAGCGACCAAAACCGCCTAGCGATCATGTGCGCCGAAGCGGTGCCGTGGCGATGCCACCGCTCGCTAGTGGCCGACG
>Ga0306920_100004407_pt1 | contig 18025 bp, 9 predicted proteins | sample flu12Cox44000170_FD_204666 | JGI IMG/M metagenome (GOLD analysis project Ga0306920, IMG submission 204666) | Lab enrichment of tropical soil microbial communities from Luquillo Experimental Forest, Puerto Rico - flux4day.12C.oxic.44.000.170 (v2)... | ecosystem: Environmental > Terrestrial >... | reverse complement strand
TATATTGGCCGGGCACTCAGTTTTATGGTGATGCTTGGATTAGTGATCTGGTGGGGCGGGCGAATTCTGTCTGGCCAACCTGCGGAGCCAAAGGGTCGGTTCCCGGCACCTGCTGTTGACGCAAGTTTGTCTGCGAAAGCTGGCACGGAAACAGCCGTATTTTCAGGCGGATGCTTCTGGGGAGTTCAGGGCGTGTTCGAGCACGTGAAAGGCGTCCGGAAAGCGACTTCGGGATACGCCGGTGGGACGGTAGAAAACCCTTACTACGAGCTGGTTTCCAGCGGAAGCACCGGACACGCGGAGTCGGTGCGGGTGATATTCGATCCATCGCAAGTGAGCTACGGAAACCTGCTGATGATTTTCTTTTCGGTGGCGCACGACCCAACGCAGAAAGACCGGCAAGGGCCAGATGTTGGAACACAATATCGTTCGGCGGTTTTCTACACCAGCGACGAACAGAAGAAAATTGCCGAATCCTATATCGCGCAAATCAACAAAGCGAAGGTTTACAATAGCGCGATCGCGACGCAGGTTGTTGCTTACTCCGCCTTTTATCCCGCTGAGGACTATCACCAGGACTATCTGGCGAAACATCCCGACGATCCTTACATCGCATATAACGACCTGCCAAAAATCAAACGGTTGAAGCAGACCTATCCTGACCTTTATCGGTGAGCGGCACCCTTCCTGGCGCCACAGCGTCCACCATTGCTCGAATGGTGACATGTCACAGAATCGTGACATTTAGGCTAGTCTCGCGTTTCGTACCCTAGAAAGTGAGTTCAGTTCAAAGACGAAGAGCAGGCCGACACAGGAGCTTTTATGAACAATACAGTGCTGCTGGCTGCAGCGATGCTGGTGTACGTGACGGCGCCAACGGGGAAATTCGCGCCGATCCCGGCCGGAAAGCCGCTGGTGGTTGAAATCAAGAACGCGGCCGGGCAAAGCGTGGGTACCGCGACGCTGACCGACGCCGCACCCGGAGTTCGAATCAAATTGGATGTTCGGTCGCTGCCACCCGGCGAACACTCCATTCATATTCACCAGGTAGCGAAGTGTGATCCACCGGATTTCAAGACCGCAGGACCACATTTTTCCGGAGCGGTGGGTGGGCATGACCACGCGAACGGGGCGCCCGCGGGCGACATTCCGAATTTTTCGCTGGTGGTAGGGGTCGACGGAACGGCGCACGTTTCCGTGGTTGCTCCCAACGTGACGTTGGGAACGGATGACCATTCCGTGTTCAGCAACGGCGGGACAGCCCTAGTGATCCATGCCGTTACCAGCGAAACGACAAGCGGAGCTCCGCCACGGATCGCCTGCGGCGTAATTTCCAAGCCGGAATAGAGGGCGCCAAGTCCATTTTGCACCGAACTGCCAGAAGCGGCGATTCTTTCGCAGCTTCCTTTTTCCTTCTAGCCCGTACCTCCGATTCCCCAGCCATTACCTGCCGGGACCCCGAGATTGCCGAGCCGGCCTGTCCGGTTTGTGATAGGCTTTGCCCGTTTGCACCTCGCAGGCCCCGATGTACTTCCATATGCATCGCAAGATACATCGCTCGGAGGTTAAGCCATGAAATCCAACCGTATTGGTGCATTTGCCGTGGTGTGCCTGGCAGTGGGGCTGACAGCCTGCCAGACTCCCTATCACGATCAGGATGAGCACTATATTTTTGTGGCCTCAAACGTAAACATTCCGTACTGGCAGGAAGCGCAGGCCGGCTTAACGGACGCGGCAAAGCAGATGGGCGTGAAAGCAGAAATGACCGGACCGGAAAAATTCGATCCGCAGGCGCAGCTGGAAGCGTTTCAGAAAGCATTGGCCAGCAAACCCGCTGGCATCATGATCTCGGTGACACGGCCGGAACTGCTGCAAGATGCGATTAACACCGCGATTGCACAGGGCATCCCGGTGGTTACGGTGGATTCGGACGCGCCAAATTCGAAGCGGGTGTTGTTTGTGGGCACCGACAACATCCGAGCGGGGAGCGAAAGCGCCAAGCGCATGGCGGATATTCTGAAAGGGCAAGGGCAGGTGGTGATTATCTCGGTTCCCGGCCAGCTGAATATGGACCAACGCGCCCAAGGCGTGAACGAGACGCTGAAGAAATATCCCGGCATCAAGATCGTTCAGACTATTGACGATAAAGGGGATCCACGCGTCGCCAATGACAGCGTGTCCGCGCTGCTGAAGGCCAAAGCCAAAATTGACGGCATCATTTGCCTGGAGGCATCGGGCGGTTCGGGCGCCGCTGAAGCCCTGCATCGGCTGGACGTCAAGATCCCGATCGTGGGATTCGACAAAGATCCAGAAACGCTAGACTGGATCGACCGCGACGGCATTACCGCGACGGTGACGCAAAAGCCGTACGTGATGGCATATTACGCGCTGAAATTTGCCGATGACCTGCACCACGACGCGGTGCACGAATTTAAGGATTGGCGGACGGCGCCGGCTTCGCCGATGCCAACGTTTGTCGATACAGGAACAGCGCTGCTGGACAAGCACAACGTGAAAGAGTTCCGAGATGCGCTGGCGGCTCACCCCAAACCTCTTTAAATTGACTGAAGTTCAGCCGGATATCTGTTTTTTCAGGTTGGGTGTGGCACTACGCCTTTTGTGAGCTGGCGGGCGGTTAAATTCAACAAGGGAAGAGAGGGAGGAGCTTCACGGTAGAACTCCTCCCTCCTTATACGGGGGTCTCGGAGGTGTTGCTTTTTTGCCGCGTTTGAAGGAAAGGTGGCTTCAAAGCGCTGGCGTGGCACGACTATGACCGACGCTGGCTTTCTGGCGCCATACCCTGAATTCCCTAGAGGGGAATAAAGTTTGATGTAAAACTGTCCGCTTCCTGCGCTGCAGAAGGTCCTATCACTCTTTCCGAAGGCCCGAGAGAGGGCTGCGAAAACTTTCTTCGGATGGTAATTGCGATTCTGTTGACTTTGGATATTCGTGGGGGTATCAAAGGCATCTGCGCGCAGGATGTTTCCAGCTCCAGGACGCGTAAAAAAGAAAGCATGGAGGTCCATCCATATGGCAGTGCAAGCAATTCCTCAAGGATTTCATTCGGTAACACCCGGCCTCACCTGTAAGAATGCGGCGCAAGCCATCGAACTGTACAAGAAGGCTTTCGGCGCGACCGAGCGAAGCCGCATGGCCAGCCCGGACGGCAGCATCATGCACGCCGAAATTCAAATCGGCGACTCGATGATCTTTTTGGCTGACGAATTTCCTGGGATGTCCGCGGCGCCGGCGCTGGGCGCATTGCCCTCGCAATCGCTGTATATCTACGTGAAAGATGTAGACGCGACCTATGCACAGGCGGTGGCCGCCGGTTGCCAAGCGGCAATGCCGGTGTCCGACATGTTCTGGGGCGACCGATTTGGCAAAGTGGTCGATCCGTTCGGCCATCACTGGAGCCTGGCTACGCATACCGAAGACGTAGCGCCGGCGGAGATGGAGCGCCGCGCCAAGGAATGGATGGCCAATATGGCCAAGGCGAAATCGGCGGGACAAGGCTAATACCGGGAAACTGGCGCTGCAGGCCGGGGCGAGGAGGTCTCACGAAGAATCGCTCCGGCTCTTGCGTCGGGCCAACCTTTAGAGGGCAAAGATTGGCGATTTGAGCGCATCATAGTCCAAAGCGGCCCACAGCGGCATATGAGATCGTCCACATGCATAGCAGCGCTTGCGATTACCAGTGCCCTCACGGCACCACCTAACGCCCACAGCCAACAGCAAACACGGGGGCCGGCCGCCACGCCGCGCGCCGTTACCGAGAAGTCTGCCAAGCCCGAAGTGGTAGAACGGGCAAAAAAGCTGGTATTGAAAGACGGCAATTTCCAACTGGTGCGCGAATACCAACGCAAGGGCGAGCGCGTGCGCTATTTCAGCGCAGAACGAGGCGATTGGGAAGAGCTTCCCTCCGCGATGGTGGACTGGGACGCGACGGCGAAATCCGAAGCGGCCGCTGAAAAAGAGCAGGCCGCGTTGCTGAAAGAGGTGCATCGGGTACAGGAAGAGCAACGCACCGAGGCGCCCGTGGGCGTGGACGCCAGCCTGCCGGTGGCGCCGGGAATTTTTCTTCCAGACGGCGAAGGAATGTTCGTGTTGGAAGGAAAATCGGTAACACCCCTGAATCAGGTGGGCGCGGATATCCGAACGGACAAGAAGCAGGCTTTGAAGCGCGTGCTATCGCCGGTTCCTATTGTTCCCAGCAAACGCAATATCGAGATTCCCGGAGCCAAGGCGGTGCGCCGCGTGAATTCGGAGCACCCTGAGTTTTATCTGCGGGAAGCGCCACCGGACCCAGATGAGACCTCGCCGATCCGGAAGAGCAGTCGGCCGGGCGAATCCGGTCCGGAGGTTGAGCTTGTGCGGCTTACAGTGAAAGGCGGCAAGCGGCAGATTGAATCCATTCGCAGCCTGTTTGGACAACAAATCTCCGAGGACCGCAACGCGCTCTCCATACAGCGTTGGGATGTGGCGAAGGATGTATATCGCTTCACGCTGGGGCAGGACCTCCCCGCCGGAGAATATGCTTTCGCCGAGATTCTACCCGACGGCGTGAATCTTTATGTATGGGATTTCGGCGTGGATCGAAAACAGGCCGCGACGGAGGCGAAAGAAAAGTGATTCGATCGCCTGAAGTTGTGCCGCTGAATTCCGGAGTGCGTGCAGGTGGCTAGGAGCCCTGCCGGGCCACCACGAACGCTTCGCGTAAAATCGCCAGGACGTCCGAAATACGAAACGGCTTTTGCAGAAATGCGGAGCCGTCGTAGCCAGCCATGACATGGGTGTTGACGTACTCCCCAGTCATGTAGATCACCAGAGGCTTCTGCGTTTTCGCGGCGCTGAGGACGTGAGCGGCAGCGGCGCGGCCGTCGCTGAACGGCCCTGAGGATTTGAGCCGCATGTCGCAAAGCAGGGCGTCGAATGGGCGCGTGGAAATCAAGCTGGCAGCCTCTTCTGCGGTGGCCACGGAAGACACGTGCAATCCGTTCACGCTCAAACCTTCTTCCAGCAGCGACCGAATGCTGTCTTCGTCGTCGAGAACCAGAACGTTGATTCCTTTCAAGATTGTGGACGTTGGACGGCGAGAATCACCGGCGCTACTGTCAGTGTCGCCTTTACGGGTCACTGGCTTCGCCGATGTTTGCTCGGCGGGCGATTCCGGTAGCTCAACCGCCACAGGCAGGTACACCCGGAATGCGGAGCCTCCGCCGGGCAACGATTCCGCTTGAATGGTGCCACCGTGCTCGCGGGCAATCGATAAGCAAATGCTCAGGCCCAAGCCGGTGCCGCCGCCTGGACGCTTGGTAGTGTAGAACGGATCGAAGAGCTTGGACATGGACTCGGGAGAAATGCCGACCCCGTCGTCCTGAACCGTGGCCACAACGCTGCCGCTGGAAGAAACGAGCCGGATCTGGATGCGCCCGGATTCGCGGACTTCGCCGATGGCCTGTTCGGCGTTGGAAATAAGATTCAGAAAAACCTGGATCAACTGGTTGGCGTCGCCGACGATCGGAGGCAAATCGGTGCGTGGGGTGAAATCCACTTCGACCTGGTTGCGGCGCAAAGAGTGTTCATGAAGCTGCAGGGTGCGCTCGATGATGGTGCTGAGATCGATGGGCTTCTTTTGCGAGGAGGCGGGACGCGAAAATTCCAGCAGATTTTGCACGATGCGCGCCGCGCGGCGAGCCTGCCGGTGGGTCAGGTCGAGCTGCCGCTTCATGGAGTCGTCCAGGCCCTCGCGCTCGCGCACCAGTTCGGTGACTCCCAAAATGGCGGTCAGCGGATTGTTCAATTCGTGCGCGACGCCGGCAAGCATCTGACCCATAGCGGCGAGTTTCTCGGCCTGAATCAGTTGTTCTTCCAAGCGCTTCAAATCGGTGACGTCCCGGCCTGAGAGAACCACACCCTCAATTTTTTCGTTTTCGTCAAATAACGGGCTGAAGTTAAAGAAAATTCTGCGCCACTCTCCGAGCTTGTGGCGGACTCGCATCTCGAGCGAAGCAAAGCTCTGTTTGCCGGCAAGAATATCGCCGTAAAGAGCCATCAACTTCGGCAGGTCTTCCGGGTGCGTACGCGTGCCCAGTTTCATCTCGCTGATTTCATCTTCGCCATAGCCGAGGATTTCGCGGCAACGCGGGCTTACGAAGGTGTACTTGGCCTCGGTATCGAGAACCAGAATCAGATCGGGAAAGCTATCGACAAGACGGTGGGCGAATTCCTGCTGTTTGTGCAAGCGCCGTTCAATTTCGCGACGCTCGGTGATGTCCATTAACGCGCCCTGATAGCGGATGACTTTCCCAGTCGCATCGCGGACGGCAGCCGCGGTATTCAGACAGGAGATCGGAACGCCGTCCTTGCGCAAAAGTGTAATTTCGCGGCCCGCCAGCACGGGCTGCTGGTTCACTTCTTGCAGGACCAGTTTACGAAGCGCGTTGTCCGGAAAAATATGCGAAACCCTTTGCGCCAGCAACTCCGCCTTGGAGTCGTATCCAAGAATCCTGACCAGAGCAGGGTTGGCATCGAGAATTTCATCTTCCGGCGTGACGATATAGATGCCTTCCTGCAGGGTCTCGAACAATTCCGTAAAACGCGCCTCGTTGCGGCGGGAGGAGGTGATGTCGCGCGCTAGAATGGTCATGCCGTTGACTTCGTCGTCGCGCATCATGGCGTGAATCACGCAATCGAAATAGTGGACGGTATGACGCATTTTCAGACGAATCTGGGCGACGCCAGTCCAGTGGCGCCTTTCCAGAAAGCGGGGCATGGCTCGTTGAATCAGGTTGGGACCATCGCCTCCGGCATCCTGCAGAAATTCAGAAAGTGGATGACCGATGATTTCCTGGAATGTAGCGCCAACCAAGTCGGCAAAGCTGCGGTTGGCGGCGCGGATCTCGCCATCGAGAGTTATGGCCACCAGCACGTCGTCGAAGGAATCGATCAGGTCGCGGTAGCCTTGCTGAGAGCGCTCGATCACGGAAAACAGCTTGTCCAGCTGAGAATCACTGGGAGCAGAAGTGTGACGCTGCTCAATGCCGCGAACTATGCCTCGAAGCTCGGCGATTTCCTGGTTGCGTTTCCAGGCATAGATAATAAACAACGCCACCAGTGCGATGAGCCCAACGAGCAGCGCTTCGTAGCGCTCAGCCAACGAACGAATGGTTTGCCAGGAGACCACTACATAAGCAAACGTCAGCAGGCCGAGCAACAAATACGTCAGGCGCCACAGCTGCCGCTGGCGGCGTTCAAACTGTTCGAGGCGGTCTCCCAGGCTGGCGCGGGGAGCGTCGGAAGAACCTCCTTTAGATGGCGGAATTTGTGAAAAAGGATTGGGCATCGAACGGTCTTGTCCTGCTGTCTATTCTCAACCTTCTGGCATTCGCCAGCAATGCGCGCAGTTTTCTCCGGTTCCCGATTGGTACCTGCCCGGCCGACCATCCAGTCGCTCGTTCTGAGCGGACCCAGATTCGAACCCGGACAAAGTAGCCTGGTCTCTGCAAAGGCGTTCGCTAGCGCGCCATACACGCCATGGCCGTTTGAAGGCTGCTAACCATTCAAAAAAAAGAGGGATACAGCTAAGCTGCACCCCTCTCGGTAAGGTTCCCGGCAAAATCCGAGTCGCCGGACATGATTTTTTTTCTTATCCTTCGGCCGCAGCGTCCGCTTCGGTATCGGGTTTGCCGTCCTCGCTCAGGAAGTCCAGACCAGTGCCGTCATCTGCAAGCAGGTCCGCTGAATCGGGCAACAGTTCTTCCACCGGAGCGGGCGGCGGCATCTCCGTCAGCAACTGCAGGCTACGGTAGTGCTCGAGACCAGTGCCAGCCGGAATCAGGCGGCCCATGATGACGTTTTCCTTCAAGCCGCGCAGGTAGTCCACCTTCCCGGCCACGGCGGCTTCGGTAAGCACGCGGGTAGTTTCCTGGAAGCTGGCGGCAGATATGAAGGAGTCGGTCGAAAGCGACGCCTTGGTAATACCGAGCAGTAGCGGACGTCCGGTTGCCGGACGGGCACCTTCGCCGATGACGCGATCGTTTTCCTCGCGGAAGCGGAACTTGTCCACTTGTTCCTCAAGGAGGAACGTGGTGTCGCCAACGTCTTCGACTTTGACCCAGCGCATCATCTGACGAACGATGGTTTCGATGTGCTTGTCGTTGATGTTCACGCCCTGCAGACGGTAGACCTCTTGAATCGCATTGACCAGGTAGGCCTGGGTGAACTTTTCGCCGAGCACGGCCAGCAAGTCGTGCAAGTTGAGCGGGCCATCGATCAGGGCCTCACCGGCCTTGACGTGCTCGCCTTCCTGCACGTTGATGTGCACGCCGCGCGGCAGCGAATATTCCTTGGTGGTCTTGCCGTCTTCGCTTTCGACGAAAACCTTGCGCAGTCCTTTGCTGACTTCGCCATAGCGGACAATGCCGTCCACTTCGCTGATGACCGCAGGATCCTTGGGCTTGCGGGTTTCAAACAGTTCGACCACCCGTGGCAGACCGCCGGTGATGTCCTTGGTCTTTGTGGTTTCCCGCGGGATTTTCGCGAGAATGTCGCCGGGCTGCACGTCGTCGCCGTCCTTAACCATCAAGTGAGCGCGCGACGGCATGAGGTACTTTTTCTTGACCTTGCCCGCGTTGTCGCGGATCAAGATGGCCGGCTGGTGCTTTTCATCGCCTGGAGGCAGAGTCACCACATCCTGCGAGAGGCCGGTGACTTCGTCCACCTGTTCCTCGATGGTCAGTCCGGGGCGCAGGTCGTCGAACTTCACCGAGCCGCCGGTTTCCGTAAGGATCGAGAAGGTGAAGGGATCCCATTCCGCCAGGGTCTGGCCATGGGTGACGCTTTCACCTTCGACGACGCGCAGGCGGGCGCCGTAGACCACGTGATAGCGCTCTTTTTCCCGGCCCTTTTCGTCCACGATGGCAATCAAGCCGGAACGGTTCATGGCGATGGAGGTTCCGCCGCGGCCTTCCACGTACTTGAGGTCCACGAACTTGACGATACCGTTGTTGCGGACCTCAATGGTTGAGCGTTCGCTGACGCGGGTCGCGGTTCCACCAATGTGAAAGGTACGCATGGTGAGCTGAGTGCCTGGTTCGCCGATGGACTGCGCAGCGATAACACCGACCGCTTCGCCCAGTTCGACCATGCGGCCCGATGCGAGGTTGCGGCCGTAGCACAGCGCGCAAACTCCGCGACGAGATTCGCAGGTGAGCACGGAGCGAATGCGCACGCGTTCGATACCGGCGGCCTGCACCGAGTTAGCGAGCTCCTCGGTGATTTCCTGGTTGACCTCGACGATGACATGGCCTTCGAAGTCCTTGATTTTGTCGAGCGAAACGCGGCCCACAATGCGGTCGCGCAACGGTTCGACTTCGATGCCGGCTTCGATGATCGGCTCGACAAAGATGCCTTCGTTGGTGCCGCAATCGAGTTCGTTGATGATCACGTCTTGCGCCACGTCCACCAGGCGGCGGGTCAAGTAGCCGGAATCCGCGGTCTTTAGAGCGGTATCGGCCAGACCCTTACGCGCGCCGTGTGTGGAAATGAAGTACTGCAACACGGTGAGGCCTTCGCGGAAGTTCGAAGTGATCGGCGTTTCCATGACTTCGCCGGAAGGTTTGGCCATCAGGCCGCGCATTCCGGAAAGCTGGCGAATCTGCTGCTTCGAACCGCGCGCGCCGGAGTCCGCCATTACGTACACCGGGTTGATGACACCCTCCTTGTCATGCCCTTCGAGGGCCTTGAACATTTCGTCGGCGACTTTTTCGGTGACGTCGCCCCACAGGGAGACGATCTTGTTGTAGCGTTCTCCGTGGGTGATCGCGCCGTCCAGATATTGCTGCTGTACCTTGACGACTTCGCGTTCGGCGGAGTCCACCAACTTTACCTTGTCGCCCGGAATGAGCATGTCATCGATGCCGATGGAGATGCCAGACTTGGTCGCATAGGTGAAACCCAGCTCTTTTAGCCGGTCGAGCAGGACGACCGTGCCTTCGAGTCCATAGTTGAGGTACGCGAAGTATACCAGTTGCTGTACGCCCTTCTTTTTGAGCAAGCCGTTGATGAACGGCATTTGCGGCGGCAGATGCGAATTGAAGATCACCCGACCAACGGTAGTCTGGATGAATTGGCGCTCCATCTTCACCGCTTCGGTGTGCGTGACGTCCTGGTTGTCGTAGGCGGTGCTGAGGTCGATGACTTCACCTGTGTAGCGAAGTCGAATCGGGGTGAGCAGTTCGACTTCACCGGCTTCGAGGGCCAGCACGACTTCGTCCGAGCCGCCGAATACGCGGCCTTCGCCCTTGGCGCCGGGCTTGGACTTGGTCATGTAGTAGATGCCGAGAACCATATCCTGCGAGGGCACGGCGAGAGGCAAACCGTGGGCTGGAGACAAGATGTTGCGCGAGCTGAGCATCAGGACGGAAGCCTCGACTTGCGATTCCGGCGAAAGGGGAATGTGCACGGCCATCTGGTCGCCGTCGAAGTCCGCGTTGAACGCGGTGCAAACCAACGGATGAATGCGGATGGCTTTGCCTTCAACCAACACCGGTTCGAACGCCTGAATACCCAGACGATGCAGCGTGGGAGCGCGGTTCAGCATCACCGGATGTTCCCGGATGACATCTTCAAGAATGTCCCAGACCACCGGTTCCTGCTGTTCGACCATTTCCTTGGCTTGCTTGATGGTGGTGCAATGGCCCTGCGCTTCGAGCTTGTGGTAGATGAACGGCTTGAAAAGTTCGAGCGCCATCTTCTTTGGCAGCCCGCACTGATTGAGCTTGAGTTCCGGGCCAACCACGATCACCGAACGGCCTGAATAGTCCACGCGCTTGCCGAGCAGGTTCTGGCGGAAACGGCCCTGCTTACCCTTCAGCGTGTCACTCAAAGATTTCAGTGGGCGGTTGTTGGTTCCGCGCAGCACGCGGCCGCGGCGGCCGTTATCAAACAAAGCGTCCACCGCTTCCTGCAACATGCGCTTTTCGTTGCGAACGATGACATCCGGCGCGCGCAATTCCATCAGCTTCTTCAACCGATTGTTGCGGTTGATCACCCGGCGGTACAGATCGTTCAAGTCAGAGGTCGCGAATCGTCCGCCGTCCAGAGGCACCAGCGGGCGCAACTCCGGCGGAAGAACCGGAATCACGTCCAGAATCATCCACTCCGGTTTGTTGCCGCTCTTGCGGAACGCCTCGAGCACCTTCAGGCGCTTGGCGAACTTGATGCGCTTCTGCAGCGACGGATCGGCCTTCATCTTGTCGCGCAGTTCGTCGGAAAGTTTCTCGACTTCCACGCGCTTCAAGAGCTCCTTGATGGCCTCCGCGCCCATGCGCGCGGTGAACTGTCCCGGATATTCCTGCACCAGCTTGCGATATTCCTCTTCCTGAAGAACCTGTCGCTCTTTCAGGATGGCGACTTCACCGACGTCCACGACAACGAACGCTTCGAAATAAAGAATGCGCTCGAGGTCGCGCATGGAAATGTCCAGCAAGTAGCCGATGCGGCTGGGCAAGCCCTTGAAGAACCAGACGTGCGAGCAGGGCGAAGCCAGTTCGATGTGGCCAAGGCGCTCGCGACGGACTTTCGACAAGGTAACTTCAACGCCGCACTTGTCGCAAATGACTCCGCGGTGCTTCATGCGCTTGTACTTGCCGCACAGGCATTCCCAGTCGGTGACCGGACCGAAAATTTTGGCGCAGAACAGGCCGTCGCGTTCGGGCTTGAACGTACGGTAGTTGATGGTCTCCGGCTTGGTGACTTCGCCGTGCGACCACGAACGGATTTTTTCCGGGCTGGCCAGGCTGATGCGAATGGAATCGAAATCAGCGATCAGACTTGCGCGATCATAAGGGCTGCTGCGATACAAGGTTGTTTCCTCCCTCCCCGACTTTCGCCAGGGACGCGATTCGGTGTTTTGCACCGGACCGGCTGAGAACCCAAACAGAAACTTCAACTCATTTCATTGGCCTAAGAAGGGCGCAGCATGCTGGCCCCCCTAGAAAGCAATTGTTTAATCGGCTGCCTTTTCGGCCGGCTTTTGCCGCTTCATCAATTCAACGTCTAGGCAAAGCGACTGCAGCTCGCGAACAAGAACGTTGAACGATTCTGGCACGCCCGGCTCGATTCCCGGCTCGCCCTTGACGATGGCCTCGTAAATTTTCGCGCGTCCATAAACGTCATCGGACTTCGCCGTAAGCAGCTCTTGCAGGATATGCGCTGCGCCATAGGCTTCGAGTGCCCACACTTCCATTTCACCGAAACGCTGTCCGCCGAACTGCGCTTTACCGCCCAGGGGCTGCTGGGTGATCAGCGAGTATGGGCCGATGGAGCGAGCGTGAATCTTGTCGTCCACCAGGTGCGACAGCTTCAGCATGTAGATATAGCCGACGGTAACCGGCTGATCGAACATGTCTCCAGTCATACCATCGAACAAGTTGATCTTCCCGGCATGCGGCAAACCCGCGACTTCGAGCAAGTGGCGGATTTCGGTTTCACGGGCGCCGTCGAATACCGGCGTGGCGAATGGAATGCCGTCCTTGAAGCCTTCCGCAATTTCCAGTAACTCGTCGTCGTCCAGTTTCGACAGCGACTTCCAGATGGCGGTGTCGGTGAACACTTCACGGAACCACCGGCGAATGGCTTCGGCACGGACTTCCTTGCTCAGCAGACGCTTCAGGCTGTTGCCCAGTTCCTTGCCGGCCCAGCCGAGGTGCGTTTCGAGAATCTGTCCGACGTTCATACGTGAAGGAACGCCCAACGGATTCAAAACGATTTCGACGGGAGTGCCATCCGGCATGTACGGCATGTCTTCGTCCGGAACGATGCGAGCGATGACGCCCTTGTTGCCGTGGCGGCCGGCCATTTTGTCGCCGATGGACAGTTTGCGCTTCATGGCGATATAGACCTTAACCAGCTTGATGACGCCGGGCGGCAGTTCGTCGCCCTTCTTCAGTTTTTCCTTGCGCTCTTCGGTGATCTTGCGCAGTACGTCGATCTGACGAGAGGTCATCTCCTCGACTTCTTCGATCTTCTCGATCAGCAGAGGATCCTTTTCGTTGAGCTTCAGGCGCTTCAGATTGCGCGTGGAGATCTTTTCGATCAGCTCGCGCGTCAGTTCAATGCCCTTGACGAGCAGGCGCTTGTTGGTCTTTTCGTCGTGCAGGTCGGCCTGAAGAATTTTTCCGCCTAGCAAATCCGAGAGTCGCTTTAGGCGCTCGTCGGTGAGGATGCGGATTTCGTCGGCCAGGTTCTTTTCCAGCTTGAAGACCTGCGAAGCTTCGATGGCCTTGTGGCGTTCGTCCTTTTCTCCGCCCTTGCGGGTGAAGATCTTAACGTCCACGATGGTCCCTTCAATACCCGGCGGGCAATAGAGCGAAGCGTCGCGCACGTCGCCGGCCTTTTCTCCGAAGATGGCGCGCAGCAACTTTTCTTCCGGAGTCAGCGTGGTTTCGCCCTTGGGCGTTACCTTGCCGACGAGGATGTCGCCCGGCTTGACGACGGCGCCGATGCGAATGACGCCGCTTTCGTCGAGGTTGCGCAGGAACGATTCGCTAATGTTCGGGATGTCGCGGGTCACTTCTTCCGGACCCAGCTTAGTGTCACGCGCTTCAATCTCGTACTCCTCGATGTGAATCGAAGTGTAGTAGTCGTCCTTGACCAACTTTTCGCTGACCAGGATGGCGTCTTCAAAGTTGTAACCGCGCCAGGGCACGAAGGCCACCAGCACGTTGCGGCCAAGAGCCAGTTCGCCGCGATCGGTGCAAGGACCGTCGGCAAGAACCTGCTGCTTTTTCACGCGGTCGCCCACGCGAACCAGCGGCTTCTGGTTGATGCAAGTGTTCTGGTTGGAACGCTTGAATTTGGTCAGCGTATAGATGTCAGCGCCAACTTCGCGGCTCAACACACCAGAGTGGTCGGACTCCACGCGAACGATGATGCGCTCGGAGTCCACCTGGTCCACGATGCCATCGCGTTTGCAGAGCACCACTGCGCCGGAATCGCGGGCCGTGACGCGCTCCATGCCGGTTCCGACCAGCGGAGCTTCTCCGCGAATCAGCGGCACGCCCTGGCGCTGCATGTTGGAACCCATCAGCGCGCGGTTGGCGTCGTCGTTCTCGAGGAACGGGATCAAACTGGCCGCGACGCTGACCAACTGCTTCGGCGACACGTCCACATAATCCACTTCCTCGCGATTCTTCAGAACGAAGTTGCCGGCCTGCCGGCAGTTTACGAGTTCGGTGGTAATTTTCAGCCGGTCGTCGAGCGAAACGTTGGCCTGCGCCACCACGTACTTGTCTTCTTCCCACGCGGAAAGATAGAAGCAGTATGGCTCGTAGACCACCTTGCGACGTTTCAGCTCATCGTTGAGTTCTTCAACGCGATCCTTTTCGATGATTTCGCCGGCTTTGAACTCGCTGTCACCAGCGTTTACTACCTGCACGTAATCGATGATGCGGCCGCCTTTGACCTTGCGGTAAGGAGATTCGATGAAGCCGTAATCATTGATGCGTGCAAAACAACTCAGCGAGCTGATCAGGCCGATGTTCGGGCCTTCCGGCGTTTCAATCGGGCAAATTCGGCCGTAGTGGGTGGGGTGAACGTCGCGGACTTCGAAACCCGCGCGTTCGCGGGAAAGTCCACCGGGCCCAAGAGCCGAAAGACGCCGCTTGTGGGTGATTTCGCTCAACGGGTTGGTCTGGTCCATAAACTGGCTCAATTGGGAACTGCCGAAGAACTCGCGAATCGCGGCCATTACCGGCTTGGCATTTACCAGATCGTGCGGCATCGCGGTGGACATTTCCTGGTACACACTCATCTTTTCCTTGATGGCGCGTTCCATGCGGACCAGGCCGATGCGGAACTGGTTTTCGAGCAGTTCGCCAACCGCGCGAACGCGGCGGTTGCCCAAGTGGTCGATGTCATCCACGACGCCGATGTTCTTGCGTAGCTTCAGCAGGTACTTGATGGCCGCCACAAAATCGGGCGAATCCAGCGTGCGATTGTCCAGTGGGGTATCCAGACCCAACTTAATGTTGAACTTCAAACGGCCGACACGGCTGAAATCATATTTGCGCGGATCGAAGAACATTCCGCGGAAAAGATTGGTCGCCGTTTCGAGAGTCGGAGGATCGCCCGGACGCAGCTTGCGGTAAATTTCGATCAGTGCTTCTTTGGAGGAACGGATCGCGTCCTTGTCCAGCGTGCGGGAAAGCACCACACCGATGTCGTCGCGTTCGGGGAAGGATACATCGACTTCCGCAATGCCGCCTTCGGCAAAGGCCTGCCAGATTTCGGCGGTCAGCGGCTTGTTGGCTTCCAGCAAAACCTCGCCGGTCTGGCGGTTGACCACGTCGGCCACCGAATAGGCGCCTTCGAGGTCCTGCAGCGCCGCGCGAACTTGCGTGACGCGAGCCTTGATCAGCTCCTTGAAAAGATTTTCGTTGATGCGCTTATGCGCGCCGATAATCACTTCATCGGATTTGGGATTGCGGATTTCGTGAGTCAGCTTGCGGTCCACCAGCCCAGGCGAAACGTTCCAGAACAGGTCCCTGTCGCGCAAGGAAATCCGCTCCACCTGATAAAAGGTTCGCAGAATGTCTTCGTTGCTCTTCATTCCCAGCGCGCGCAGAAAAATCGAGCCCAGGAATTTGCGTTTGCGGTCGATGCGCACGTAGAGAATGTTCTTGGTGTCATACTCGAATTCCACCCACGACCCGCGGTAGGGAATAATCTTGCCGAGGAAGTAGCTGCGATTGTTGGCGGATTCAAAAAACACGCCCGGCGAGCGGTGCAACTGGCTGACGATGACGCGTTCGGTACCGTTGATGATGAAGGTGCCGTTCTCGGTCATCAGCGGAATGTCGCCGTAGAAGACTTCCTGTTCCTTGATGTCGCGAATGGTCTTCGCGCCGCTGTCGGGATCCTTGTCGTAAATGGTCAGACGGATGGTAACCTTCAGCGGCGCGGAATACGTCATGCCGCGCTCCTGGCATTCGTTTACGTCGTACTTGAGCTGCATCGCGACCGGGTCGCCGCACTTGTTGCAGAAGGTCGGAGTGTTCTTGTTGAAGGTGCCGCACTTGTGACAAATCACGTCGCCGGTCTGATACGGATTGGTGACCACGCTGGCGCCGCAATTACGGCAGGTGGCGCGCAGGTGATGCAACCCCTTCAAGTTTCCGCACTTGCATTCCCAGTTGCCGATCGCGTAGTCCACGAATTCCAGCTGCGACATCTCGCGGAAGTCCTTGATCGGAAACACGGATGTAAATACTGATTGAAGTCCGCCGTCATCGCGCTCGCTCGGCAGCAAATCCATCTGCAGAAAGCGCTGATACGATTTCATCTGGACTTCAATCAGGTTGGGAATCTGAATCGCGCTCTGGATTTTTGCAAAATCCAGACGCTGACGTTCCCGGACGTGCTGATTACTGTTAGGCATGCGTGGTGTACCTCATAATCTTGGGCGGCTGCAAAGCAGCCGGCATTTTTCGGGCGAAAACAGCTAACGCACAAAGAGACGAACAGCCGTCGCGCTGATTGACTTGCCCGAAGTCATCCAGCACACGGCTAAGTGGCGCGCGGCCACAGGCTGTCCCAATGGGACATTCCATGTTGTAGTAATACCCAGCCTCGACGTGCGTAAGAGAAGTCCTTTGGCGCGGCGCCCTCGCAGCCGTTACGCATTCCCCTCTGCGTGAGAGCCGCACCGCAATCCAAATTTCAGCCCCAACATCCCCCGCCGAAAGCAGCCACCAATGGTTCGATGCATTTGCAGCCGCAAAACTACTTGCGCAGCGCTGCGGTCTCTTACTTCACCTCGACCTTGGCGCCAGCGTCTTCGAACTTCTTCTTGATGGTCGCCGCCTCATCCTTGCTCACGCCCTCTTTCACGGTCTTGGGCGCGCCGTCGACAAGGTCCTTGGCTTCCTTCAGTCCGAGACTGGTCACTTCGCGAACGGCCTTGATGACGTTGATTTTGTTGCCGCCCACTTCGGTGAGAACCACGGTGAATTCCGTCTTCTCTTCCGCAGGAGCCGCAGCGGCCGCCGCTCCGCCGCCAGCCGCCACCACCGTGGCTGCCGCGGCCGAGACGCCGAACGCTTCTTCCATCTTCTTCACCAGGTCCGACGCCTCTAGAAGCGTCAGTCCCTTGATTTCTTCCAGGATCGTATCCACTTTCGCCATGACTGCTTGTTCTCCTCTCAAGAACGTTTTGAATTTTTTTTCTGATCCGCCGCGGTTTAGCCGCGCCGCTCAAAACCCCTCACGAACTAAACTTGCTGGCCTTGATGGCTTCGTTGACGGTCACCGCCAGATTGCGCGGCAAAGCGTTGAGCGCGCTGGCGATCCGCTGAGCCGGGGCGTTCAACAGGAACATCAACTTGCTGATCAATTCTTCCTTGGACGGCAGATTCGCCAGCTGCTGAATTTCCGTAATGCCGATGACGCGGCCTTCGACCACGCCGGACTTGAATTGAAACGCCGGAACATCCTTGGCGACCTTGGTCAGCGCTTTTGCAAGGGCCACGGGATCGGCCATGGTGTAGGCGATCGAATTGGTTCCGCTCAGATTCTTCAGCAAGCCTTCGGCCGCCGTGCCAGTTCCCGCACGCTCGGCCAAAGTGTTCTTGACGACCTTGTACTTGCCGCCGGCAGCCTGAACAGCACGGCGCAGCTTGGTGTCGTCCTCGACGGTGATGCCCTGAAAGGTCGAAAGAATGACGGTGGAAACCTTCGCCAGGTCGGTCTTCAGTTTGTCCAGATCCTGCTGCTTTTCACTTTTCTTCTTCATAATATTTTGTCCCTTTTTTGCTCAGGGTTTGTAAGACAAACCCTCTCCACCCGGTGTCCCAGCTTACGCGGCGGTTGCCAGGGTTTCCGCCTCGGACAGGTCAATCGAAATTCCCGGACCCATTGTCGAGGTCAATGTAATTTTCTTTACGTACTTGCCCTTAGCTGCAGCCGGCTTGGCTTTCAGCACCGCACCAATCAGCGCATGCGCGTTTTCGGCCAGCTTCACGGC
>Ga0306920_100004406_pt1 | contig 18028 bp, 19 predicted proteins | sample flu12Cox44000170_FD_204666 | JGI IMG/M metagenome (GOLD analysis project Ga0306920, IMG submission 204666) | Lab enrichment of tropical soil microbial communities from Luquillo Experimental Forest, Puerto Rico - flux4day.12C.oxic.44.000.170 (v2)... | ecosystem: Environmental > Terrestrial >... | reverse complement strand
ATTGTCGAATGGCTGACGCCGAAGCTGCGGCCAATGTCAGCCAAGCACTCGCCCGACTGGCGTCGAGCTAGGGCCTCCTTGCGCTGGTAGTCGGTGAGCTTAGGCTTCCTGCCGACCCCTCGCTCCTGCGCCCGCCTCCTGCCATCAGCAGTGCGCGCCAGGATCATGCTACGCTCGAACTCGGCGAGAGCACCAAGCACCGCAATGATCAGCTTCCCATGAGGCGAGGTCGTGTCGATCATGGCGTCCGCCAAGGACTTGAAGCCAGCGCCCTTCTCCGAGACCGATGCCAGCACATTCAGCAGGTCGCGAGTTGATCGCGCAAGGCGATCCAGCCTTGTCACCAGCAACACATCACCAGCGCCAAGCGAAGCTATTGCTTTGGCAAGCTGACGCCTATCGGTGACCGCGCCAGAGACCTTCTCCGCGAACACACGCTCTGCACCAGCCGCAACAAGCGCAGCCTGCTGCGCGTCGAGCGTCTGGCCATCGGTGGAAACGCGAGCGTAGCCAACGATCATTCTGCACCTATATTCTGCACAGGAGTGGATGCTCGATGACGTAGTCCCTGGCTAGCTGCTTGATCTCGCTCAACGAGACCTGATGTACCTTGATGCCACTAGCGCGCAACCCAGCCTTTACTTCATTGCATGCTAGATACTGCGCCATGCAGATGACGGCGAAATCGGATTGGAATAGACTGCTGAAAGCCCTGGCCATTGGATCAACCTCCCGTTGGCTTGGGGTTAGAGCCGAGCGAGTGTTTGCTCCATTTCATTCGCTCGGCTCGTTCATTCTATCACATCATCTGATAATCACCTAACAGATAATACCGATCGCCGACGCCTTCTATTTGTTGTTGATTGTTTGACCGCATAGCTGCGGCATGAACATTCCTTGCGATGCATGACTATCGGGGGCCGGGGGCCAAAACTTGATCGATGGCGCGAGGGCGTAGCTGCTGCGCAAATTTTCTGCAATTTTCAAACGTCAATACGTTTCAACCCTCAGGGCTGCACGTACCTACCATCTACAGTGCGCGGAGCGCTCTAAGTGTGTGCGGCTTAGCCTGAAATGGGAACTGCAATTCCCATTGCGCGGAGCGCTCAGTTACCTACCATCTACCATCAGCCAACGCGCACGCGCCAGTCATCTGTTGTGGGGCAGAGCCAACAGAGCAGCTTGCTGCGGCTGTGCGCACCACTTGGTAGGTAGTAGGTAGCGCACAACTGCTGTGCGCGGAGCGCCGAGCCAAGCGCCACCGCAGCGTCCGCTGCTGCGCGCAAAGGCATCGGGGCTCATAGCCACTTGAGCAGCACCGGTCTGCGCTGCGCGTGGTAGGTGGTAGAAGCCAAGTGGTAGATGCACACAGTGCGCGGGACGCGCTCCGAGCCTGTTATCTCCCTTGCGCCAGCCATCTGGCATCTGCGACTGAGCGCAGCCTGCTGCGGCTGGAGGAGGACGATCATCGGTTGCCGGCTTGGGCCAGGGTCGGAGCAAGGGTTTCCTGATAACCCTTGCTTGTTCTGTCTCCACCATGCGTTGCTCTGTCTCCAGCTTGCTGGCCCTCACGCATCATCTGACCGAGCCGGCGCTCAGCTCGAAGCCGTTGTGAGCCATGCGCCATGCGCCATCTGGCACCTTGCGCGCAGCGCTTGGTTCGTGCCACGTGGTAGGTGGCACATGGCGCAAAACAGTGTGCGGAGCACCACGCCATCTGCCATCGCGCAGCGCTCTAGCGCGTGGCTGTGATTGAGGACTGAGCCCATCAGAGACCCCCATCCGGCCTGCCACCGCATGGGGGTCTCTCGGCGAAGCCAAGCTCCATGCGCCATCGCTAGGGCATCGAACGGGCTCGCCTTCACAACCATCGCCGCAATTGGCGAAGCCAAGCAGTGCCCGAAGGGCTGCGCCATGTGCTTCCTACCAACGCCAGCGCCAGAGCCACGCGCTTCGATGTTTGATGGCGCCCGGCGCCGGACCGGCAGGTCCATGCGCCTGCATCGTTGTTGACTGAGTTGGCGGCTCTTCTCATTACCTTGGCTTCATCGTATTCAAGCTAAGTTATTATAGAATCAGGTGATTCTATAACAAAGAGCGATCGCGTGCTGCAGCTGTTCGCCGAGACCGCGCGGGCACAATTGCAAGATTGTGATCTGCTCGGACGTCTTGGTGGGGAGGAGTTTGCGGCAGTGGTCTACAACATCGATGGCGAGGAGGCTTTCGATCTGGCCGAGCTAATCCGCTCCTCGTTCGTGGAGGCGGCGACCGAAGTGGACGGCTACCCGATCGGGGCGACGCTGAGCATCGGCATTGTCCTTGCGCACGCTGCGCCGCTCGATATCTCCGAGCTGCTCGCGCAAGCGGATCAGGCGCTTTATTACGCCAAGGAGCGCGGCAGGAATCGAGTTGAGGTGGCAACGCTCGATCTGGTGCGAGACGGCAGGGGCGCCGCGACAAGCCAGGCGAAAGCAATCCCGGCGCGGACCGCGGCGTGATCGCATGCGTGTCCCGGGCGCGGCGCAGCGCTACGCGCTGCACCGCAGACCCGGGACCTTAACAATCTCCGGAGGATGGTCCCGGCTCAGCGGTGCACCGCTCCGCAAAAGCTTCGCGCTGCACCGCAGCCGGGACACGCCGATGGGAGCATCATTCCGCCTTCCACGGGATAATGATGCGCTCGAGCTCATTGAATGCGAGCGTGATCAGGATTCCGATGATGGCGATGGCGAACAACGCGACATACATCTGCTCCACCTCGAACGTGCTCCAGGCGCTCCAGATCAGGTAGCCAAGTCCGCTTTTGGCGACCATCATCTCGGCGAGCGCGAGCAGCACGAGACCGATGCCGAGCCCGAGCCGCAAGCCGGTCATGATCACCGGCAAGGCCCCGGGCAGTGCAATGGTCCAAAAGGTGTTCCAGCGGTTCGCCTTGTAGTTCCGCCCGACATCCAGATAGATCTTGTTGATCTCGAGCACTCCCGTGGTGGTGTTGATCACCAGCGGGAAGAAGACCCCGATCGCGACCATGAAGATCTTGGAGCCCTCGCCGAGTCCGAAAATGAGAAGGGCGAGGGGGAGAATGGCGCTTTTGGGGACCGGATAGGTCGCTGCGATCAGCGGATCGAAGAGTGCGCGGATCGATCTGTTGAGTCCCATGGCGATGCCGAGCACAAGCGCCGGAACTGCGCCGAGAAGCGTTCCGTAGGCGAGCCTTTGCATGCTGATGCCGGTATGCGTGAGGAGCTCGCCCGAGTGCAGCATGTCTATGAGAGTCGAGAGCACGCTCGACGGGGCAGGGAAAAAACGCGTGTCGATCAATCCGAAGCGCGCGCACAGCTCCCATACCAATAGGAGCGCCAGCGGCGAGGCGACGTTCAGGAGCCGGTCGCGAGCGCGCGCCGACAACCTGCTGGCGGCTTCCGGCCGGCTGGCAATGGTCTGCACGCTCATGTCGTCATCTCCTCCTCCTGGCGCCGCGCGCGATCGACCTCCTCGCGCAGGCTCGACCAGATTTGTGTGATCAGCTCTCCGTATTGCCGGGTTTGCTGAAGCTCGATGATGTTGCGCGGTCGCGCAACCGGCACCTGCACGAAGCTCTTCAGCTTTCCGGGTTGCGCCGTCATGACCATGATGCGGTCGCCGAGAAACACCGCTTCGTCCACGGAATGAGTGATGAACACGACCGTCTTCTTGTGCTCCTCCCAGATGCGCAGCAGCTCCTCCTGCAGGAGCAGCTTGTTCTGTGCGTCGAGCGCCGAGAACGGCTCGTCCATCAATAGGATCTCGGGATCGTTGGCGAATGCGCGCGCGATCGATACCCGTTGACGCATGCCGCCGGAAAGCTGGTGCGGGTAGTAGTCGGCAAAACGCGTCAATCCGGTGCGCGCGAGATAATGCCCCACCACCTCCTTGATGACTGGGCCGGGGACGCTGCGCATCCTCAGCCCGTAAGCCGCATTGTTCCATACCGTCATCCAGGGGAAGATCGACTCCCCCTGAAAGATCATCGAATTTACCGGGCGATGCGAGGTTGGCGTCTCGATCTCGATTGAGCCCGCGGTAATCGATTCAAGCCCGGCGAGGATGCGCAGCAAGGTTGTTTTGCCGCATCCGCTCGGACCGACGATCATGAAGAACTCGCCACGGGCGATCTCGACCGATACGTCATCGATCGCCACCAGAGGACCGAAGGTCTTGCGCAGATCGCAGATGCGGATGGCCGACCGCGGCTTGGCCGATTGCGAGGCTTCGATCTTCGAGAGTGCGCGGGTCATAGTCAGAAATTCGATTTGCTGTAGGGCGGATGAGCGCGCTCGCGCGTCTGCCGACGCGCGACAGCGCGCGATATCCGGGTCTTCCCGCATATCGCCATAGCGCGTCAAGGCGCGCTATTGGCTCATGCGGGCTACCTGATACTCTTCCGTCATGAAGCGCAGCACCGATCGCATCCTGACCACCCACGTCGGCAGTCTTATCCGGCCGCAGGCCTTGCAGCAGCTCCTGCGCGCAAAGCAGGCGGGGGAGCCGTTCGAGCAACAGGCTTATGAGAGCTGTCTCAAGCAGTCTGTCGCAGAGGTCGTCCTGCAGCAGGCCAAAGCCGGCATCGATGTGATCAGCGACGGCGAATTTGGAAAATCCATCAGCTGGTCGCAGTACGCTCTTGAACGCCTGAGCGGCTTCGAGCGCAGACCGGTGAGCCCGCGCGCGAACCCGTTCACCCGCGGCGCCGATCGCATGCGGTTTCCGGAATTTTATGCCGAGCTCGATGCACGCGAGGGAGTGGCTACGAGCGAGGATTCGGTTTGCGTGGGGCCGATCCTCTATACCGGAGAGGCGGCGCTCAGACGCGACATCGCGAACCTGAAGGCCGCTCTCGCCGGTATTGAGGTCGAGGAGGCATTCCTTCCCGTTGCGGCGCCGGCAAGCGTCATTCCCGACCGCAAGAACGAATATTACAAGAGCGATGAGGAATGTCTGGTCGCGATCGGCGAGGCCATGCGGGTCGAGTATCGCATGATCGTGGAATCAGGCTTCCTGCTGCAGCTCGACGACGCTCGCGCGGCCGTCACTTATGACCGCATGGTGCCGCCGGCATCGTTTGACGACTATCGCCGCTGGGTTGCCAGGCACGTGGAGGTGCTCAACCACGCGATCGAAGGCCTGCCCCCCGAGCGCATGCGCTACCACGTTTGTTGGGGCAGCTGGCCAGGACCGCACACGACGGATGTTCCGCTCAGGGATATCGTGGATCTGATCTTGTCGGTGCGCGTGGGAGCCTATGTGATCGAAGGTGCCAATCCGCGCCACGAGCACGAGTGGAAGGTCTGGCAGGACGTCAAGCTGCCCGACGGCAAGATGCTCATTCCCGGCGTGATCAGCCATGCCACCAATGTCGTGGAGCATCCGGAGCTGGTCGCCGAGAGGATCACGCGCCTGGTGCGCCTTGTCGGGCGCGAGAATCTCATGGCCGGCACCGACTGCGGATTCGCGCAGGGGCCATTCCATCGCCGCGTGCACCCATCCATCATGTGGGCCAAGCTCGAGGCATTGGTGCGAGGCGCGCGCCTGGCGAGCAGGGAGCTGTGGCGGTGAAGGCGCGGCCGCACCGGGCTGAAAAACACCTTGATGTGGACCTTGGCCGCGTTCTATTTCCTGGTGCACGGCGGCGGCACAATCTCCGTCGATCATCTCCTGCTCGGAAAGGAGCTCTGAGTGCCATGAACATCCACGCAATCCCTTCGAGGGAGCCCGCAACCGCGATCTCGCGCGCCGAGTGGGAAGCGCGGGTTGACCTCGCGGCTGTCCATCGGCTGGTCGCCCACCACGGCTGGGACGATGTCATCTATAACCACTGCTCGATGCGGGTTCCGGGCGAGCAACGAAAATTGCTGATGAAGCGGCATGAGCTCCTATGGACCGAGGTCACGGCCTCGAATCTGGTGAAGGTCGATATGGATGCCGATATTGACGAGCGCGCAGGCGTCAACCGGCCGGGCTTTACGCTGCACAGCGGCGCGCTGCGCGGGCGCCCCGATGTCAATTGCGCGGTCCATGTGCATACCCGAACGGGGATGGCGATTGCCGGCTTGCGCGGCGGATTGCGCATGGTGTCGCAGGAAGCCGTGCGCTTCTTTGGCGCCATCGGCTATCATCCCTACGAAGGGATTACCGAGGACTTCGGCGAGCGCGAGCGGCTTATCGCTCATCTCGGTGATAACCGCGCCATGATCATGCACAATCACGGCGTGCTCACTGTCGGCAAGACTGCGCGCGAGGCTTTCGTCTTGATGAAGCACCTTCTGGAAGCCGCCGAGATCCAATTGGCGATGCAAGCAAGCGGCGACGATCTCATCGAGATCCCGCCGGAGGTCTGCCGCAAGACGGTGGAGCAGTATCAACGCCATGACAGCGGCCGTGGCTCCGCCGATTGGCCGGCGTATCTGCGCATGCTCGACCGCTTGGACCCAAGCTACCGCAATTGATCATCACCAACGCCAAGGAGCATCCCCATGCTCGATGTCACGAAGGCAAGCAAGGCTCAATCGTCCATCCCGTTCGACGCGGATCGCCTCGACCGGTTGCTCGACGAGGCCGGCATCGATGTCCTGTGCGCGAGCTCGAAGCACAACGTGCAATATCTGCTCGGCGGCCATCGCGCGTTCTTCTTCGAAAGCATGGATGCGATGGGGCTCAGCCGCTATCTGCCCGTGCTCGTCTACCCGAAGGGGCAACGGCAGAAGGCGGGCTATTTCGGCCACCGCATGGAGGGTTATCAGAAGGAGGTCGCGCCGTTCTGGGTCGGCGAGGCGCAGACCAACTCTTCCGGCACGCTCGACGTCATCGCCAAAGCGATCGACTACATGCGCCGTTCCGGCATGAAGACGGGCAGGATCGGAGTGGAGCTCTCATTTTTACCTGCCGATGCCGCCAATGCGCTGCGCAAAGCATTTCCGGCAAGCGAGCTCGTGGATGCGGTATTCGTGCTTGAGCGGCTGCGCGCCGTGAAGAGCCCCGCGGAGCTGAAGAAGCTGCGCATTGCTTCCGAAGGCGTCATCGATTCCATGCTCGCCGTCATCGCCAACCATGGTCCAGGAGCGAGCAAGCACGAGCTCACCGAGGCGCTGCGGCGCGAGGAGACCAGTCGCGGGCTTACGTTCGACTACTGCCTGATCACCGCCGGCTCCAGCCTCAATCGGGCGCCTTCGGAGCAGAAATGGGAGGCGGGCGAGATCCTCTCGCTGGATTCCGGCGGCAATTATCAGGGCTATATCGGCGACCTCTGCCGCATGGCGATCCAGGGCGAGCCGGACGCCGAGCTCGAAGACCTGTTGGGCGAGATCGAGAGCATTCAGCGCGCAGCCATGAAACCGATCAAGGCCGGCGCCCTGGGCAATGTGATCTATGCGGCGGCCGATCCGCTGGTGAAGAAGTCAAAGCACCACAATCACCTGCATTTTCTCGCCCATGGCATGGGTCTGGTCAGCCATGAGGCACCGCGCCTGACCGCGAGCGGGCCGGTGCCCTACGACGCCTATGATGCTTCGCGCCCGCTTGAGACGGGAATGGTCGTTTCGGTGGAGACCACGCTGCAACACCCGCAGCGTGGCTTCATCAAGCTCGAGGATACGGTCGTGGTAGCCGGCAACGGCTTCGAGATCTACGGCGAAGGCGGCCGCGGCTGGAATCGCGGCGGCAGCGCTTTGCGCTGACGAGACTTATTCGTCCTGCTCGAAGATCAACTGTGTCTGCGTCACGATGGCCGCGAGCTTGCCGTCGCCGCGGGTGATGCGCGTCTCGAGAACAATCGTCGTGCGGCCGCGATGCAACGGGGTGCACACTGCGCGGGCCGTATCTCCTTTCGGTACGGACGCAAAGAAGTTGGTCTTGCTCTCGATCGTGGCGGTGCGGCCGCGTGGCGGCAGGCTTGAGGTCGCTGTCATTCCGCCCAGCGTATCGCCCAGACCCATGACCGCGCCGCCGTGCAGCGCGCCGCGGCGATTGCACAGCTCCTCGCGCACCAGAAGCTCTGCTTCGGTGCGCTCGGGTGAGCAATGCAGAATCTTCACTCCGAGAAGCTTGGTGAATGGGGGAGGGGGAGCGTCGAGGACTGCCATTGTTTCCGTACTGATCGAATCGGCTGCGGTGTTCGAATCGTCTCCAGAGCGATCATCTCCATGGCGCGGCGGGTCGCAACGGCAACCTGCTGGGGCATAATGTCGTGCATGCAGCGATGATGACCGACACGGCAGACCGGCTTGTGGCACGGCCGGCAAGCAAGCTCGTTTGTCGTTTCCATGATTGCGGCGAGCGGATTGAGCGGCGCCCAATGCCATGGGCTGGTCGGACCAAAGATGCCCACGGTCGGTTTGCCCAGAGCCGCGGCCACATGCAACAGCCCGGAATCATTTGATATCACGACTTGCGCGGCCGCGAGCGCAAGGATGGCATTGCGCAGGTCCGGCCCGGTGAGATCGTGGATGTGCGCCCCGCCGGCTTCCTGGATATCGGCGGCAAGTTTCTTCTCCTGCTCGCTGCCGAGGATCCAGACGCTGTTCCCCTCGGCCACCAGACACTTTGCCAATCGGGCGAAATACGCCACAGGCCACCGCTTGGATGGACCTACAGCGCCCGGCGCAAAGGCGATCACCGGGCGCGCGTCGCCAGCAAGCCTCGATCGTTCCCGCCAGGAGGCGATCTCGCCTGTCGGCACGATCAACTCAGGCATGGGCCACGCAGTTGGCTTGCGTTCATTCCTGGCCAGCGCGAGCGCTGCGCAGCGATCAACCATGCGCGGCAATCGACGCTCGCCAAAGCGCAGATCGTTGATGAGCCCAAATCGCGCTTCGCCGACAAAGCCGGTGCGCACTGGAACGCCGGCAAGATAAGGCGCCAATGCCGACTTCCAGGTGCGCGGCAGCACCAGAGCCCGGCCATAGCCTTGCGCAGCGAGGCGCTTGGCGAGCTCGGCGTGTTGATTGAATGCCAGGCGGCGGCGCGGCAGATCAGCTGGGATTCCCTTGCGCACACTGGGCATGTAGTCGATGAGCGGCGCAACCGTTGGCGTGGTCAAAATGTCGATTGCGCATGCGGGGTGGCGCTGCCGCAACAGCTTGACAACGGTGTGGCCGCGGACAAAGTCGCCGATCCACATGTAAGGCACGATGAGGATGGGTAGATCGCTCATTGCTTGGGGAACTGCGGAATTGATACCGGCGCAAATGCAGCGTAGACGTAGTGTGGCGGTTCAGAAGTCCGCATCATTCTTGCGGCGAGCCCGATTGCGGACTTCTGAACCAAAGCCACACTAGAATCAAAGGTTTGCTAGTGTCCTTCGATTCCGAAATTCGTACAGGAGCTTGCTGCACGATGAAACGAATTTCGGAATCGAGACACTAGCGCGCGGTCATCATCGGCGAGAAGCTTATGCTCGACTTTGAAGGTCCGCTCAAGCGCATCCCCAAGCAGACCGTGCTCTGCGTGGGAGATCTGATGCTCGACGATTTCGTCTACGGCGAGGTTGCGCGCATCTCGCCCGAAGCCCCCGCGCCCGTCCTGCAGGTAACGAAAAGCGAGCTGATGATCGGCGGGGCCGGGAATGTCGCTCGCAACGTGGCAGGGCTTGGCGCGCGCTGCATCCTCGTCGGCGTGATCGGGCAGGATGATGCCGCCGGTGCGCTCACTGCCAAGCTCGACGATGAGCCCGCGATCGAATCTCGTCTCGTCGTTGATCCGGCGCGTCCGACCACGCGCAAGGTCCGCTTTGTCTCCGAGCACCACTCCACCCATTTGCTGCGCGCCGACTGGGAAGTCGGGCAATGGATCGAGGGCGACACCGAAAGCAAGGTGATCGATGCCGCGCTCGCCGCATTGCTGCTGGCGACAAGCGTGGTGCTGTCCGACTATGCCAAGGGGACACTCACGCCGCGCGTCGTTCGAGCCGTGATCGACGCTGCCGGCGATCTCGGCAAGCCGGTGATCGTGGACCCGAAGCGAAGAGATTTTTCAGTTTACAAGGGCGCAACCGTGATCACGCCGAACGCACAGGAGCTCGCCCATGCGACTCGGTCCGTGCTTGCAACCGAGGACGACATCATCTGTGCCGCGACGGAGGTCAACCGCATGCTCGGCACTGAAGCGGTTGTGGTCACCCGCAGCGAAGCAGGCATGTCTCTGATCCCGCGCAGCGGAGAGGCGGTTCACGTGGCGGCGTATCCCGTCAAGGTGCGGGATGTTTCAGGCGCCGGCGATACGGTTGCGGCGGTCCTGGCGGTCATGCTGGCAGCGGGTGCGCGCTTCGAGCCGGCAATGCGCGCCGCCAATGCCGGTGCAGCCGTGGTTGTCGGCAAGCGCGGCACGGCCAAGCTCTCGGCCAGCGAGCTGCGCGGGCGCATTCTGCCTCCTGCCGTGCTTGCGGCGGAGGAGAAGGTCGTATTCGACTGGTCGATCCTCGATGAGCGCACGGCCGAGTGGCGGCGGCAGGGGCTTCGCATCGGCTTCACCAACGGCTGCTTCGATATCCTGCATCCCGGCCACATCAAGCTCCTGGCCGGGGCGCATGCCGCCTGTGACCGGCTCATCGTAGGGCTTAACAGCGATGCCTCGGTGAGACGGTTGAAGGGGCACGAGCGGCCAATGCAAGACGTGCATGCGCGCGCGGAGGTGCTGGCGGCGATCGAGGCCGTCGATCTGGTTGTCGTGTTCGAGCAGGACACGCCGCTCGATCTCATCCGGCGAGTGCGCCCCAAGGTGCTGGCGAAGGGCGGCGATTACCGGCGCGAGGAGGTCGTCGGCCGCGAGATCGTCGAAAGCGACGGAGGCGAGGTGGTCCTGATCGAGCTGCTGCCCGGCTTCAGCACCACCAGGATCGTGCGCAAGTCGCGCGCGCTGCAGTCCGGTTGAGTTTCATGCGCATGCGCGGAGCGGCTCGTGTGCGCTGACCTGGCCGAGGAACGCGAGCATGCGCTCCCGCGCAAGCTTGCTCTACCCGAGCGGCCGCGCATCCTCATCATCACGCTGCGGCGGCTCGGCGATGTCCTGCTCGCGACAGCGCTCATCCGCAGCGTCCGGCGCGGCTTTGCGGGAGCGCGCGTGGATGTGCTCGTCTTTCGCGGCAGCGACGCCATTCTCGAAGGAAATCCGGATATCGACCGGATCATCACAGTTTCAGAACGGCCGTCGATTGGCGAGACACTTGCTCGCATCTGCGCTCTATTTCGCCACTACGATCTGGCTGTCAGCACCCAGCCCGGCGATCGGCCGACTTTCTACTCCCTTGCCGCGGGACGCCGGCGTATCAGCTTCGTGCCCGCTCCTGGCGAGACCGGCGCCGCCTGGAAGCGGCATGTCCACCATATTGCGCTTGTTGCGGAACCCGATACGCATCGCGTCACGCAATTGATGGCGCTTGCTCGCGCGCTTGGCCTCGATAGCCAGCCCGAGATTGTTCCTCCGCTGGAGAATGCAAGCTGCCCTGTTCCTGTCCGCAAACCCTACGCTGTCCTCCATGCCAATCCGTTTTATCGCTACAAGCGGTGGACGGATGCTGGGTGGCAGGCGGTTGCTCGTGGTCTTGCCGAGCGCGGCCTCGCTCTCGTCGCAACTGAAGGCCCGGATCCGGACGAGCGCGCCTATCTCGACCGCGTATGGAGCGGTGCCGCAACGCCGGTGACCCGCCTTCGCCTCTCCTGGGCGGAGCTTGCGTCACTGCTGCGGCGGGCGGCCGTCTACGTGGGGCCCGACACTTCCACCACCCACCTTGCGGCGGCGACGGGCTGCCCCACCATCGCCCTTTATGGCCCCACCAGCCCCCGCCTGATCGGCCCCTGGCCGGTCGGTGGTCTCACCAAGCCGTGGGATCATGCCGGGAGCATCCAGCACCGGGGCAACGTCTGGGTGGTGCAAAATCCGCAGCCATGCCTCCCGTGCGAGAAGCTCGGCTGCGAGGGCCATCTGGAGAGTTTCAGCCGGTGTCTAGACGAGCTCCCGGCAGATCAAGTGCTCACGGCCGTCGATTGCGCCCTGGCGCGAGCACCCCAACCCGACGTCCCGGAGATGAGATTACCGGCCTCGTGACCCCAGGAACGGCGCTTGCGCCGGGGCGTTATCCTGGCCAGCGGCAACTCTCGGAGCACGAAAATGGCGAATCCAGATCCTTATGCCGATCCCCGGATGGCTGGACCCGGAAGGCCCGGTGATCCTCCTCCAGGCAGCGACTGGAGTGCCGGCGCTGTCGCTGCAGTGATCATCGCGATCATCGTCATCATTGCGGCGATCTCGTACGGAGTGAATAATCGCTCCACGCAGACCGCGGCTGGCCCAAGCTCCACTACGCCGAATACCGTTGGCCGGGGCGGCGGCGGAATGGCACCGCCTCCACATGCCGCGCCCGCTCCGACGGCGCCCGCAGCGCCGAATGCACCCCCAGCGCCTGCGCGCTGATCGGGGGCTGATCGTAGCGCGTGTGGGGCGGCCACGAGGGCCGCCCCTACTGCCGTTGTGCAGGGAAATCATTGTAGGGGCGCTCCTTGTGGGCGCCCCAAAGTTATCCCAAGGCTAGTGACCCGGCTTTTTCGGCTGGGTGAAATTCGAATTTTTCTGCTGGGTCGGATTGGAATTTGCCTGCTGAATGAAATTGGAAGGCTCGAACGGCTGATACTTCTGTTCATTGCAGCGATCCACGGCCACACCCGCGCGCTGGTCGATGATCTTGCCGTCCTGAATGAAGATCGCATACTCCTGCGGTGCGTTCTCTGCGTGTATTTTAAGGCAAGTAGTCCAAACGGGACCCTTGAAGTGGTTGGTGCGCCATATCCCGGATATTTCGAGCATGCCTAAAGGAACCCGGTCTGGAAAAATGGCTGCGATATTCTCGGCAATGATCTGCCGGTAGTTCGGCTCGGCAAGATCCGCCTGCGAGGGAGGATCAGCCAGGTTCTCAATGATGTGCCCTGCTGCACAGCCACCCAACATGGCGGCAAGCACTAGGATTAAGACACGCACTATCACTCCTCTTGCCCGGAGCTCCAGCTCTGCCTGAGCAGGCCTATTCGGTGCAATTGTGTCAATTCTTGCGACCACCACGTCGTCTCAAGGTGTAGCCGGCGTGATGCTGCGTATCGGGCAGCGCGGGGCCATCATATCGCCATGCTGCCCATCATAACCTGCTTCCCGGGGGTGGGGATATTGGGCACGTTTCGTTTCCTTTTGGCATTGTCGGTAGCGCTCGGTCACTTCGGGACCGTGTTCGGCTATTACATGATGAATGGCCGAATGGCCGTGCAGTGCTTTTATATGATTTCAGGCTTTTTGATTTCGCTTGTGCTTTCCAACAAGTATGACCCTGCAACCGCTGACGGACGCTGGCTCTTCTATACCAACCGTGCACTCCGAATTTTTGTGCCGTATTGGTCGTTCTGCCTGCTGATCTTCGCGGGGCATGCACTGATCTACTTCGCGCTCGGCATTCAATTCGGTGTAGATGCCGCACTCGTGCAGCATTGGCCTGAGATGACACTGATAACGCGCATTTACCTTCTCTTTTCCAATATTTTTATTGTTACGCAGGAATGGTCGATGTGGCTCGTCTATCAGAGCGGCGCGATCACTCCGGTGTGGAATTCCGACCAATATGCGTCACACCTTGGCGCATTTCAGATCATACCCCAGGCGTGGAGCGTGTCGCTCGAGCTGATGTTCTATGCATTAGCCCCGTTCTTGCTGCGACGTCACTCGCTCTTGCTCCTGGCGATCATCGTAGCAACCTACTTGTTACGTTCCGCAGCCCAGGCGTGGGGATTTAATGGCTCGGGCTTCGTCTACCGCTTCTTTCCATTTGAAATAGGCCTTTTTCTAGCAGGTGCTTTGAGCCATCGGGTCTATGCGCACCTCAATTCGCGCGGCTTGATCAACTCTCGCCTATGCTCGGCCGTCAGTGTGTTGCTCCTCGGTACCGTCCTTGTTCAGCAGTTCATCGACAGGCTAGACAACCACACATTCTACATTCTGGTTGTGGTGGCATTGCCGGCGATGTTCGACGTGTCTCGCCGCATTCGGCTGGACAGCTTGCTTGGAGACCTGTCGTACCCGATTTATCTTGCCCATCTGGCAGTCCTGGGCTTCGGCGAAATCGTTGCAACAGCGGTGATTGGGCCGCTTGAAAATCGTAATTGGCTCATCATTGGGATGGTGGCCGGCACGGTCCTGGTGGCGATTGCTTATGTGCATTGGATCGATGCCCCGTTCGAACGATGGAGGCAACGCCGAGCGGTACGCGAGCGGCAAGAGCGGACTTCGGTCGCGGGCTATGGCGGGCAGGGCATCGGACTTGTGCAGACGCCAGCTTGAGCGTGCTGCCACGATATCCGGTTCACGAGTGCCGATCCTGCCACCGTGAGATGATGCCCCGGAGCCTGAGCGCTGCCACGACTTGCTCCGCGAGCAACTCCGGGGGCTGCCTCCCGGCCGCCAATATAAGCTCTGCTGCTTGGGCGGCTCGTAGGGGCTGCCTATTGTCGCCGTCGAGCAGCACGGTATGGTGGCCCTCCCGATGCAGCCCCTGCTCAACAGGGTCAGCGATCGTCGATTTTCCGGCAGCAGAGAGGCTTTTCGTTGAGCTCGAGGTGCTTGGCTGCCACATGCTCCAGCGTATCCACGTTGATCTCGTGCTTGAGCTCCGTCACCTGCGCCGGCACCAGCGCGGTCCCGGCCTGCAGCAGTTAGGATCGCCCGGGCAGCATCGGCTGCTCGCTCATCCACAGCAGGTTGACCGAAAATTGATCGGCGACTGCTGCAACGCCGGCATCTGGGGCGTGAGACTGTTTGTGTGCCACGCTCGCCGATATTTCGACGCTTTCCAGATGGTCGAGCAGCAAAGGGCCGGTTTACCAGGTCATCGCTGCGCTGCGCCGGGCGACGTTGTCACCCAGCACCGCAGAGGCGGGAATGCAGATGACGTTGGCGACGCCGATCTTGGCGGCGAAGGCGGAATACTCGTCCCGGATGTGCTCGAATTGCGCCTGGTTCCCGCCAGTGCATCCATCTTGTTGATGACGGCGATGATGTCGCGAATTCCAAGCAGCGCAACGATATAACTATCGCGCCTGGTCTGAGTTACAAGCCCTTTGCCGGCATCGATCAGGAGAACCGCCAAATCTGCGGTTGACGCGGCGGCTGCCATGACGCGCGTGTATTGTTCGTGGCCGGGCGTGTCGGCGACGAGAAATTCGCGTCGCGCGGTAGCGAAAGAGCGATAGGCGACGTCGATCCTGGAGGCTTGATCGCGCTCAACCTGCGAACTAACGACCAATAATGCCGGATCGTTGTCGGCAATCGACCGCGATCTGGTCATCGGGCAGGAGCTTACAATCATAGAGCATCCGACCGAGCAGCGTTGATTTGCCGTCACCGGCGGAGCCGCAGATGAGAAAGCGCAGAAGCTCTTTTCGCTGCAAGGGCGACGGGGCGCCGCGCGACGGATCGGCGGATTTCGCAATTGACTGCAGCATCATCAGTATTGGATGCTCAACGGCGTGCGGTTGCGATCAGGTGGCCCGCAAAGAGCCGTAGGGCAGGACTGTCCGAGAGCCATTCTTCGTGCGGCAACGCGCGCATCGATACCGCCGTGGCAAGTGGGCGTGACAGCTTATGTAGGACGCGCAGTGGTGCCCACATTGCGCCGTGCACGCTGACTTCGGAAAAACCCGCCGCTCTTAATTTTGCAGACATGGAGAATGGTGTCTCGTATTCGACATGGTAGCGTAATGGTGTGCCAGTGACGCGCGAGGCCAGCTTGCGCAACTGCGAGAGCTGACGAAAGCCGTCGAGCGCCCAGCGATTGACATAGGTGCCGAAATAGATGCCGCCAGGCTTTAGCACCCGGGCTATTTCCTTGTGGCCGATGGCGTTGTCGCGGGAATCCAAATACCGGAAAACCTCGATGGAATAGATGAAATCGAGCGACGCGTCCCCCTGCGGCAGCTGCAACACGGACCCATCGGAGATCAGGTTGTCAGGCACGCGCGCCGCCGCGAGTAAGCGCATCTCGGCGCTCGGCTCGATGCCCTGCACCCGAAAGCCGCGTTCAAGCAGGCGCGCCATGTGGGCGCCCACACCGCATCCGATATCAAGACAATAGGCGCGCGGCGGCAATCGGGCGACGCACTCCTCCCAGGCGCGATCGATCAGATGCCGGCCATAGCGGAAGGGAGAATCGAATATTGCACTCGCCTGCATATTCGGCAGAAAACGTCGCCGCCGTCTCGTCATGAATTTCGACGGCCCTGCGGCGCGTCCATTCCGCGGACGAGGTCATCGCTGTCACCATCAAAGCTCGCACATGGTCTTGCTCTGCATGCCCAGATTATCCGCCAGTCCTCGATAGCACTCGATGATGCGGGACAAAAAAGCCATGTTTGCATCGAGATTGACTCCGAAATTGTGCGGATGCCACCAGAGGTGAAACGTACCGCCGGTCTCGGCGGCTCTGCGCATCGCGCGGGTGATCCGGCGCATGCGCAATTCCTCCAGGTGCCCTAGGCCTGGATGAGAGGGACGGAGGAACCGGCTCGAGGCGACGTTCACCAGCCCGCCGGCCGCCCGCGCAGGCGGTGGAGCCTGCGCTCCGGAAATATCGATGTAGGCATCTGCCAGCCGGCAGAGGCGAAGGAGCGTAGTCACGCGCGTTTGGGGACCAAACAGGAAAATTCGTTCCCTGCCGCGAAAATGGGTGATGCCGGCCTCGCGGCAGGCTAGGAGAGTAAGGGTCCGCATACTGGCCGCGTGGAAAAACGATCGACCGGCAGGCGATGCCCCAGTTGCCAAGCTGATTGGTCGCGCATTGCAGATCAGCCTTGAATTGGTTGAGTGTTTGGCCGCTCTCAAGGCAGTAGTAGTGGGAAAAGGTGTGCGTGCCGATCTCCTGCCCAGGACAAGCTGTAATCAGACGCGCGAGGCTCGCTCCGAAATAGTATGGATCGGCGCGCTCGTCCGTTCCGACTTCGTCGAGGTAGTTATAGCTCGACAATGCGGGATCGGCATAGGTCGGCCGTAAGGCCGGCAGAGTTGCCAAGAGCTCGTCCTTGGATTCGCACAATAAGAGGCCCACAATCGCCCAGGTCGCCCGGATCGCGTGCCGATGAAAGAGATCGAGCATGGCAGGGATTGCTTTGCGTACGCCCAGAATGTTCGCACCATAGGAGGCGCGTGTAGCGACATCGCGCATGCCCCACAACAGCTCGAAATCGAGCGATATGACGAAGTTACCCGCCATTCTTTGAGATAATCAGCACATGCGGCGCAAGCTCGGCATCTCGTCCCGCACAGCGTCCCGCAGCGAAAACTAAAAATTCAAAATAGGCCGATGAGATGGGCGCTTCTGGAATTGCGAATGTCCGCAACAAGTCCGGGCATGACGGCAGTGAGTTTGCTTCAACCATTTCGGAAGACGATCTAAATCCGCCCCCCAGCGGTACAAGTTCCGCCAGATGGACAGTAGCGTGCCGCAGCATCGTGGAAGCAACCCCTGAAAACCCGCCATTCGATCTGCTTCGGCTCGCGCAGCTCGGGGATTTGCTTGGGATCGTAGGCGGCGGCCATCGCTCTTTGCTTTCTGTTCTCGGAAGCCCGCAGCTCGTCGCGATACATCTCAGGATCGGCCGCCATGTAGCGCTCGCGAGGGGTAAGCGGCCGATCGCTCACCTCGGTACCATGATGCGGCGTCCACTTGACGTGATACTCGCCGCCGGCATGCAGCTCGAACCCGCAGTAGACGCAGCGCCAATGCAGGAGGCCATCGCGGTTCATTGTCATGACCGCCTCTTTGTCGCTCTCGCAGCATTTAACTTTGATCGTGACAATATTCATGGGCACGCCGCCCCCTCTAGCACGCGCCTGTCCAAACAGAAGACATGATCGAACGCGCCGCTATTGATGGCAAGGACTATCGCCCCCATGACGAGGCAGAAGACAGCCGCCGCTGCGCAAAGTTTCATTTTTCGAAACTTTCTATCGCGGTCTCGTTCTTGATATT
>Ga0306920_100004404_pt1 | contig 18033 bp, 18 predicted proteins | sample flu12Cox44000170_FD_204666 | JGI IMG/M metagenome (GOLD analysis project Ga0306920, IMG submission 204666) | Lab enrichment of tropical soil microbial communities from Luquillo Experimental Forest, Puerto Rico - flux4day.12C.oxic.44.000.170 (v2)... | ecosystem: Environmental > Terrestrial >... | reverse complement strand
TTGGTTGAACGACCACCGACGCCCGCCACGCTTGAAGATGCCCCGGAACAATTCCTTCGTGCGGCGGCGGTTCAGGAAATGCTCCTGATCGGGGGCCCGCTCATAGGCATATCCTGGTGAGACGGTGATCCCGTCGATACCGATTTGGGTGATCTCGTTGAAGAATTGCGCAACCTGCTCCGAGGCCGCCGTGTCGAACAGGGTGGCGTTGATATTGACTCGGAAGCCGCTTGCCTTGGCGAATTTGATCGCAGCGACGGCTCGGTCATAGACCCCCTCCTGACACACCGAGCGGTCATGGTCATTGCGGTCGCCGTCGAGATGAACCGTCCAGGCAAAATAGGGGCTGGGGCTGAATAGCTCGATCTTTTTCTCGAGCAGTAGAGCGTTTGTGCAGAGATAAACGAACTTCCTGCGGGCGATCAGGCGCGCAACAATTGTGTCGATCTCGCGGTGGAGCAGCGGTTCGCCACCGGCGAGCACCACGACCGGGGCACCACATTCGTCGACGGCATCGAGGCACTCGTCGACGCTCAAGCGTTGATTGAGGATTGCGTCGGGGTAATCGATTTTGCCACAGCCGGCGCAGGCGAGGTTGCAGCGAAACAGAGGTTCCAGCATCAGAACGAGCGGATATCGCCGTACACCCTTTAGGTGCTGGCCGACGACATAAGCGCCTACCCGGATCGCTTGGCGCAGCGGAACGGCCACGACACATTCTCCTCAAAAGGCATGACGGCCACACTCTCAGGCGACAACATCGGAAAGCTGTGGCGGCATTCTGAAGCGGACGTTCTCCGTAACGCCCGGCAGCACCGAGAGCTCGATATTCGTGAGCTCACGCAGCCGGGCGATCAAATCCTCGACCAGCACCGCGGGAGCGGATGCGCCCGCGGTGATACCCACCGCTGACACGCCCTTGAGCCAACGTGGATCGAGCGCGCTCGCGTCCTCGATCAAGTAGCTCGCTACACCGCTTTCGCCGGCGATCTCGCGCAATCGATTGGAGTTCGAGCTGTTCGGAGCACCGACGACGAGCACAACATCGACGATTCCAGCAAGTTCCCGCGCAGCCCGCTGGCGGTTTTGCGTTGCGTAGCAAATGTCTTTGGTATCCGGGCCGGCGATCGAGGGGAAGCGTTCCTTTAGGGCTTCGATAACGGCGCGCGTATCGTCCACGCTGAGCGTCGTCTGAGTGATGAAGGCGAGTTTTTCGGGATCGGCCACTTTGAGCCCTGCAACCTCCTCGGGCGTCGAAATCAGATGAACCCGCCCGTTGATCCGTCCCATCGTGCCTTGAATTTCCGGATGACCCGCATGGCCGATCAAGACGATCTCACGACCCTGGTTGGCATATCGTTGTCCTTCGATGTGTACTTTCGAGACCAGCGGGCAGGTCGCATCGATAATGGGCAGGCCGCGATTGCCGGCGCGTTCCTCGATCGCGCTGGCCACCCCGTGCGCGCTGAAGATGGTCACCGCACCGGGTGGGATCTCGTCGACCTCGTCGACGAAACGAGCTCCCTTGGCGCGCAACCGTTCGACCACATGCCGGTTGTGCACAATTTCATGACGCACATAAATCGGCGGGCCGTATTTTTCCAGCGCGCGCTCGACGATCTCGATCGCTCGTTCGACACCCGCGCAGAACCCGCGGGGCTGAGCTAAGACGACCCGCATTATCTAGCCTCGCTTCACCAAAATGCTCAAGGCGCGCGACCTCGGTGTTTCAGCAATCCTATGCTTTAGCAACTTATCCCTGCCATAATTCGTTCCACGCTGCACGTCCAATCGCATTACATGCGCCGATCGATTAGAGGTCGTGCGGCTGGTTCATGCCAAATCAAGCGGCCCGAGACGCGATACCTGCATTGGCTCGCTTGCGCGGTGCGTCCCGCATGGTTCCGCCTCTTATGCCCATTCTCCGGCGCAGCGTCTCGCGACCACGCGACAGGCGCGAGCGAACGGTGCCGACCGGAACACGGAGAATCGCGGCAACCTTCTCGTAACTCATCCCCTCGAGACCCACGAAAAGGATCACCTGCCTCTGCTCCGCCGGAAGGGAGGCGATCGCCCGTTCAAGGTCGCGCAGTTGCAACGAGGCTACGGCGTTAGGTGCAACGGTGAGGGTCGCTTTGATTTCTTCCACCGGGACACTGGCGCCCTCCCTCACCGAACCGCGGATGTCATTGACGTGCTGATTGTGGAGGATCGTGAACAGCCAGGCGCGCAGATCGGTTCCGGGTTGCCACAGATGTGCCTTGGCGATCGCACGCACCAAGCAGCTTTGCACCAGATCATCAGCCCGAGAAGGATCTCGAGTCAGCGCCCGGGCATAGCGCCGCAGCCGCGGGATTTCACTCTCGAGCAACTGAGCAAAATCGTTCATTGTCGTCACTTTTCGCGATTCCAGCCTCGGTGTAGAGGCTGCTCGACGAACTCGATATAGTCGTGCATCAAAAACCTGATGGTGACATCTTGTTATTTTTGGTAAAATTTATGTCGTTCCGGTCACCTTGCACGAGTTGCGTAAGCATCATGATACAAATGCGCGGCCGCACACTAGGTAATTGAGCGGCCGACGGCTGATATTATGTGCCGGTCGGTGCGGTGAGAGCCCAGGTTCGGCGATAAAGCAATTGACTTGATGATTGGGACTTAATCAGCTTCAACAGGTTCCGGTTTCACGCGGGGTGTGCCCGGCCACGCGAATGTGGCCGCCTTCACACCGAGGCCATTTGATGAGCCTGACACTAATCGTCGCAATCGTGCTAATTCCAGGTTGGGTGTACCTACTCGCCGAGGGAGCCGCGGCGGTGCGCTTTGCTCGGCGCGGGTTGCCGACCCCACTCGAGCAGCCTGCGATATCGATACTAAAACCGCTGCACGGCGAGGAGCCTGGGCTCTACGACAACCTTCGCTCCTTCGTCGAGCAGGACTATCCAAGCGTGCAAATCGTGCTCGGCGTGAACGATGCAAAGGACGGCGCGTTGCCGGTTGCCGACGCGTTGATTCGCGATATGCCAGCCGCCGATATCGAGCTCGTCGTCGGAGCTCCGGTCAGGGGCAGCAATCTCAAGGTGGCCAATCTCGAGAACATGATTCCTGCGGCTCGTCACGATATTATCGTGATCTCCGACAGCGACATGCGGGCGGATCGGCACTACCTCGCAGCGGTCGCCGCACCGCTGCACGATCCTGCCGCGGGTCTCGTCACCTGCCTCTACAAGGGCGTCTCGATCGGCGGCACGTGGTCCGAGCTGGGAGCGTTGCACATCAATTTCGGCTTTCTGCCGAGCGCGTTGGTGTCTGCGGCCTTGGGTGTCGGCCTCGGCTGCTTCGGCGCAACAATTGGGCTGCGGCGTGACATCCTTTGCCGAATCGGCGGGTTCGTGTCGTTACGGGACGAGCTCGCCGACGATCATCGGATCGGCGAGGCGGTCAGGGCGCTGGGGCTCTCGGTGGTGCTGTCTCGCTATCTCGTCGAGGCTCGTGTGTCCGAGCCGTCACTTGCGGAGTTGTGGCGCCACGAGCTGCGTTGGGCACGCACCGTGCGGACGATTACCCCGGCCGGGTTTGCGGGGTCCATTCTGACCCACGCCGTGGCGATCGCGGTGCTCAATGCCATAGCAACCGGATTTGGCTTGACCGCGTCGATCTTTCTTGTGATCTCCCTGCTGCTGAGGTGGGCAACGGCGGGCGTGATCGCGGGTGTACTTGGCCTGCCAACCGCCAAGCTCTGGCTGCTCCCCTTCCGTGACGCCTTGTCCTTTGCTGTGTTTGTCGCCAGTTTTTTCGGACGAGCGGTTTTCTGGCGGGGCCAGCTTTTCCACGTGAAGCCGAGTGGCCGCATGTCGGTCAACGGAGACCAGACCGTATGATGAAGACACTGTTTCTGCATCCGCCCTCGTTCGACGGTTTTGACGGCGGCGCGGGCTCGCGCTATCAGGCCAAACGCGAGATCCGCTCCTTCTGGTACCCGACCTGGCTTGCCCAGCCCGCCGCACTCGTCCCCGACAGCCGACTGATCGACGCTCCTCCGGCAAAGCTCAAGCTCTCCGATATCCTGCCCGTCGCCGATGGGTACGAACTTGCGGTGCTACATACCTCGACACCGTCCTTCGCCTCCGATGTCCGGGTCGCCGAGGCGCTAAAGGACGGGAACCCGCGGCTCATGATAGGAATGGTCGGCGCCAAGGTCGCCGTCGAGCCCGAGGACAGTCTGAAAGCGTCCTCGGCCATCGACTTTGTCGCCCGCGAGGAGTTCGATTTCACGATCAAGAAAGTCGCGGAGGGTCGCCCGCTCGCGGCGATTGACGGGCTGAGCTTCCGCGAGGCGAATGGCGCAATCACCCACAACCGCGACCGCCCGGTTCTGGAGGACATGGATTGTCTGCCCTTTGTCACCGAGGTCTACAAACGCGATCTGCGGGTCGAGGATTATTTCATCGGCTATCTGAAGCATCCCTACCTCTCGCTCTATTCCGGCCGCGGATGCCGGTCGAAATGCACCTTTTGCCTGTGGCCGCAAACCGTCGGCGGACACCGCTACCGGGTCCGCAGCGTCGGCCATGTAGTCGAGGAAATTCGCCTCGCGAAGAGCTACTTTCCGCAGGTCAAGGAATTCTTTTTCGACGACGACACCTTTACCGACGATCGCCCGCGCGCCGAGGCGATCGCGCGCGAATTGGGCAAGCTCGGCGTGATCTGGTCCTGCAACGCCAAGGCCAACGTGCCGCGCCCCACACTTGAAGTCATGCGCGACAACGGGCTGCGCCTGCTCCTGGTCGGCTACGAAACCGGCAACCAGCAGATCCTGAATAACATCAAGAAGGGGATGCGCATCGACATCGCCCGCCGCTTCACCAAGGACTGTCACGAGCTCGGGATCACGATCCACGGCACCTTCATCCTCGGGCTTCCCGGCGAGACCAAGGAGACGATCGAGGAAACGATCTGCTTTGCCGCGGAGATCAACCCGCACACGATCCAGGTCTCGCTCGCCGCCCCCTACCCCGGCACCTATCTGCATCGTCAGGCGGTTGAGAACGGTTGGCTCGATACCAGCCATGCCGAGCTGATCGATGGTCGCGGAGTGCAGATAGCACCGCTGCACTATCCGCACCTCTCCCACACCGAGATCTTCCAGTCGCTCGAGACCTTCTACAAGCGCTTCTATTTTCGCCGCAAAAAGATCGCCTCGCTGGTCGCCGAGATGGTCAAGAGCCCGCAGATGCTGCGCCGCCGTCTGCGCGAAGGGGTCGAGTTCTTCCAGTTCCTGCGCAGCCGGGAGATGGCGAGCTGAGGCGACTGATCGTCTGCGCCGACGATTTTGGCCTCGGCCCGCTGATCAACGAGGCTGTCGAAGAGGCGCACCGGCACGGGATCCTGTCGACCGCGAGCCTGATGGTGGGAGGCAAGGCTGCGGCCGACGCGATAGCCCGCGCCCATCGCCTGCCGAAACTCCGGGTCGGCTTGCACCTGAACCTGACCGAGGGGCGACCCGTTCTGCCCGAGATGAAGATCCCACAGCTGCTCCGCGGCAACGGCGAGTTCGACCGGAACCTGGCTCGCGCCGGCTTCCAATTTTTCGCGTTTCCGAGCGCTCGCCGCCAACTCGCGGCCGAGATCCGAGCGCAGTTCGCAGCGTTTCACGCAACCGGCCTGGCCCTCGACCACGTCAACGCTCATGAGCACATGCACCTTCATCCCTGCGTAGCGAGGCTGATCATAGAAATCGGCCGCGACTTTGGCATGACGGCAGTGCGCGTCCCGTCGGAGCCGGTTGCCGTGCTGCGCCAGGCTTTTCCTGAGGAGCGCTATTGGACCCCACTCTACCGCCCGTGGGCGGTCGCCCTGCAGCGACGGTTACGGCGGGCTGGGCTTCGCACCAACGACCACCTCTTCGGCCTCGCCTGGAGCGGCGCCATGGTCGAGGACCGGATCCTGGAGCTGATTCCCCACCTGCCGGACGGCGTCAGCGAGATCTATTTTCATCCGGCGGCGAGGCGCACGCCATTAGTCGGTGCGGCGGTGCCGTCCTATCGCCATCAGGATGAGCTCGCTGCGCTGTTGAGCCCGTTGGTGCGGGACCGTATCGCCGAATCCGGTATCAAGCTGATCAGCTACAGCGACCTCGGATGAAGCGCTAGGGGAAGTTACTGCGCAGCGATCGCGCCCGGCTCAGGGACAAAACGACGCTCCATGTCGCGGCGGGCGCGGACAGCCTCGCTCTCCGGCATCTCCACATCAGGCCAGCGCACAATCTCGCCGGCGGCGATTTCGCGCAGCAATTCGACCTTGTGAGCGAGGCCGATCGGCAGCGCGCCCTCGGCGAGACTTCGTTCCGCGGGCACGAGCTTGCCCCAGACCATGTAGCCACCCTCGCCGTCGAGCATCTCGCCGGCATGGAGCTTCCGCTTGGCGACCGCCACCGCGTCGCCTCGGAAACCGCGCGGCTGGCCGGTCGGCTCGCCACGCAGCGCCGCGGAGAGGATCGAAATGCCGAGCTCCAGCCCGATCAGGTGATAGGGCTTGTACATCGCGGCATACCAGCCGCTGGCGTCGGTCTTGAGTCCGTACTCCTTGAAACAGCGCTTCGCGTACTCGGTGGGTGCCTTGAGCACGACATAGACCCCCCACCGTAGATCGCGAAACACCGGACGGCCGTCGCGTTCGAGGCACGAGACGACTTCGACCATGCCGTCGCGGTCGAGGATCCCGCCCGCCGCGCGGCTGCGCAGCAGCTGCGGCAGATCGTCGACGCCGCATGGCGGAAAGTTGAGACCGTCCGCCGGCACCGCGAGTTCGCAGGCGTTGGCGATCGCCGCCATCTCGATCGCCGATTTGGTGCCGTCGAGAAAAGAGTTGAACATCTGCGGGTTCATCCCGCCGCGCCGCGCTTCGTCCGGTGTCAGACCGTAATGCGCCCAGACATCGTCGGGTGTCACCGCGTGATAGGCGGGCAGGTACTTGGTCCCTTTGCCGGCGGCGGCGACCTCGAAGCCGCAGGCCCGCGCCCAATCGACCAGTTCGCAGACGAGTGCCGGCTGGTCGCCGTAGGCGAGCGAATAGACCACACCCGCGGCCTGCGCCTCCGCGGCGAGCAGCGGCCCGGCGAGCGCATCGGCGTCGACGTTGACCATGACGATGTGCTTTTTGGCGGCGATCGCCGCGCGCGCGTGGGTAATGCCTGCCGCCGGCACTCCGGTAGCTTCGACGACCACCTCGATTTCGGGATGGGTGCACGCCTCGGCACCCGACGCGACGAACGCGGTCTTCGCAATCCGCGCGGCCTCCCAGCCGACCGTTCGGCCAGCGGCGCACGCCCGCTCCGGATCGAGGTCGGCGATGACCGCGACCTCGACTCCCGACATCCCCGGCATCTGCGCCAGAAACATCGAGCCGAACTTGCCGGCGCCGATCAGCCCGACCCGCACCGGCCGCCCCGCGGCCGCGCGCCGCAGCGCCAGGTGATGGAGGTTCATGACGACCTACTCGGCCGCGGCCCGATATCCGCGCGAGTAGTCGAGCAGCGCGCTGTCCGCGACCGGCTCGATCGGCGTGAAGTCGCGATGGGCAATCCACTCCGGCCGCGTCGGCTTGCGGATGTAGTTCGACACCGCGCACAGGGTCAGGTACACGATGCGCCGCGGGTAAGGCGTAATGTTCGGCGCCGAGCCATGCACCAGATTGCCGTGAAACATCAGCACAGCACCGGGCTTGCCGGTCGGCGCCACGATTCCACCCTCCTGCGCGAGCCGGGTCACGGTCTCCTGGTCCAGGGTCCATAACGGGTAGGAAGTCGTCTCCTCGTCGTGGCCGGCGGCCAACACGCCGTGCTTGTGGCTGCGCGGGATCAGCATCAGCGGGCCATTGATCGACATCACCTCGTCCATGAACACCGCGATGTTCATCGCCCGCGGCTCGGGCATCCCGTCGTCGCGCGCCCAGGTGCCGTAATCCTGATGCCACTGCCAGACATCGCCTTCGAAGGCGGCTTTGGCGTTGATCTTGTACTGGTGCATGTAGAGCTTTTCGCCAAACACCTGCTCGACCGGCTCGATCAGCCGAGGATGGGTGCCGAGAAGACGGAACGCCTCGTTGTAGGTGTGGGCGGCAAAGGCGGTGCGCGGCGCCCCGGTCTTCTCGCGCCACACCTCCCGGCGGTTCGTGGCATAGATCGCCTCCGCCTCGTCGCGCAGGACCGCGACTTCCTCTTCTGAGAAGCAGTCCGGAAGGAACAGCCAGCCCTCTTCGGCAAATTGCGAAAGTTGCTGCGCGGTAAGCGGCATCGTGGTTCTCCTAGAAGAGGGTGCCCTGTCCGGGATGGACGGCGTACCGGCGGGTGCGCGGCCGCGGTTTGCTGCCAGCGGTGACCCCGACCCTGCCGTCGTGGAATTCGAGATCGAGCGGGGCGCCGGTATTGATCGCCTGGGATGTCGTGACGACACGCGCGACCGCGTCACGCACCACGACATAGCCGCGCGCCAGCAGGCTCTCGTGGCGTTCGGAATGGGTGGCGAGCCGACCGGCAAAGTTGTCGACCGCGTCATGGCTGCGGGCGAGGAAGCGAGCCATCGCGCCATGCAGGCGCGGCTCGGTCTCGGCCAAGCGAGCCCGGGTGCGGATGATATCGGCAGACAATACCTCAGGTCGCAGCCGGGTCGCGGCGAGCTCGAAGCGTTGCCGTGCCGCGTGTAGCTGTCGGTCGGCGGCGAGCCGCAGCCGTTCGGTGCGGTCGTCGAGACGCTGCGCCGCAGCGCCCAACAGGTCCTGCGGATCGGGCAGCCCGCGCGACAAGCCGGCAAGATGCAGCCGGCGCTGAGCGAACAGCCGGGCGAGGCTCCCCGAGAGCCGGGCGGATTTGGTGCCGAGCTCGGCGATCAGGTCGAGGCGTACCGGGACCGCGATCTCGGCTGCGGCAGTCGGCGTCGGGGCGCGGCGGTCGCGTGATCGATCAGGGTCGTGTCGGTCTCGTGCCCGACCGCCGAGATCAGCGGGATCGCCGAGGCGGCGGCGGCGCGCACGACGATCTCCTCGTTGAACGCCATCAGATCTTCGAGGCTACCGCCGCCGCGCGCGACGATGATCAGCTGTGGGCGCGGCACCGGGCCGGCTGCGGGCAGGCGGTTGAAGCCGTTGATCGCCGCCGCCACCTGCGCCGCCGCACCCTCGCCTTGCACCGCCACCGGCCACAGCACCACCCGGCGCGGGAACCGGTCGGCAAGCCGGTGCAGGATGTCACGAATGACGGCACCGGTCGGCGAGGTGACGATGCCGATCACCTCGGGCAGAAACGGCAACGGCTTTTTGCGCTCGGCCGCGAACAACCCCTCGGCGGCGAGCCGCTTGCGCCGGTCCTCGAGCAATTTGAGCAATGCGCCGACCCCGGCGAGCTCCATCGAATCGATGACGAGCTGGTATTTCGACCGGCCGGGAAAGGTGGTCAACCGGCCGGTGCACAGCACCTCCATCCCGTCCTCGGGCTTGATGCCGAGCCGCATCGCGGTCATCCGCCAGCACACCGCGTCGATCACCGCGTCGGCGTCCTTGAGGCTCAGGTAGCAATGGCCCGAAGCGTGCCGCTTGAACCCGGAGATCTCGCCGCGCACCCGCACATAAGCGAAATTTTCTTCGATCGAGCGCTTGAGCGCGCGCGCGAGTTCGGAGACGGTGTATTCCGGCAGGTTGGAACGCAGCGGGGTGGCGGCGAGCAGGTCTTCCATCCTGCTATGATAGCCGAGCAGAGGAGAGAGCGCGATGCGGGTGCTGGTGGTGGGCTCGGGCGGACGCGAACATGCGCTCGCCTGGACGATTGCGGCCTCGCCCTTGGTCGAGGCGCTCTATTGCGCGCCCGGCAATGCCGGCATCGCTGAAGAAGCCGAATGCGTCGCGATCCGCGCCACCGACATCGCCGGGCTGGTCGGGTTCTGCCGCCGCGAGCGGATCGACTTTGTCGTCGTCGGCCCCGAGGCGCCACTCGTCCTCGGGCTCGTCGACGCGCTCGAGGCCGAGGGCATCCCGGCGTTTGGTCCGACCGCCGCGGCGGCCGCGCTTGAAGGCTCGAAGGCCTTCGCCAAGGATCTCTGCGTGCGTGCACAGATCCCGACCGCCACCTACCGCCGTTTTCGCGACCCGGCCGCGGCAAAGGCCTTTATCTCGAGCCATGGCGCACCGGTCGTCGTCAAGGCCGACGGGCTCGCCGCCGGCAAGGGGGTCACTGTCGCGAGCGATCTCGACACCGCCTACCGGGCGGTCGATGCGGCCCTCGTCGAGCACCGGTTTGGCGAGGCCGGAAGCGAGATCGTCGTCGAGGATTGTCTCACAGGGGAGGAGGCGAGCTTTTTCACTCTGGTCGACGGCAAAACCGCGCTGCCGCTCGCCACCGCGCAGGACTACAAGCGCGTCGGCGACGGCGACACCGGGCCAAACACCGGTGGGATGGGGGGCCCTTCGCCGAGCCCGCACCTGACGCCGGCGCTCGAGGGAACGGTCATGGAGCGCATCATCCTGCCCGCGGTCATGGGGATGGAGCGCGAGGGCCGACCCTTCAAGGGGATCCTCTACGCCGGGCTGATGCTGACCGAAGAGGGGCCCAAGCTGATCGAATTCAATGTCCGCCTCGGCGACCCCGAGGCCCAGCCACTGATGATGCGGCTGATGAGCGATCTGCTTCCGGCGCTGATCGCTGCGCGCGACGGGGTGCTGAAATCGGTCGATCTGCGCTGGCATACCGAACACGCGGTGTGCGTCGTGATGGCGGCGAGGGGGTACCCCGACGAACCCGAACACGGCAGCGAGATCCGCGGTCTCGAGGCCGCGGGCGCCGACCCGAAGGTCAAGATCTTCCACGCCAGCACTCGTCGTGATGGGGAGCGGCTGATCGCCGATGGCGGGCGGGTGCTCGGGGTCACTGCCCTCGGCCACGATCTCGCGGCCGCCCGCACCCGCGCCTACGCCGCGGTCGACCGGATCGACTGGCCCGAGGGCTTCTGCCGGCGCGACATCGGTGCGCCGCGCTGATTTCGCTGCTCGACGGGAAGATAGTGCGAAAATCGCGGTTGCGGGCCGCTCGGAAGGGCTTTTCGAGACCGCCAACCCGTTGATTTTTCGAGCCTGCGCATGGAAATTCCCTAAGCGAGCGAACAGGGAATTAATTCGGCCGAACAGGGAGGCGAATCTGGCTAACAGCGAAGCACCTGGGAAAGCCTGCCCTGCGCTTGTCGAATCACCTCGTGCGCGGACGGGACATCCAAACATGAGCCGCGGGCAGGGCCGTCACTTGCCGCGCTGTCTCCGCCCATGCGATGGTTCCTGACCCGGTCCTAACCACTTTCTCGACGATGCGGGCCCGCGGCGGCGGGCGATGGCGATAGATACCTGAAAGTCGCAAACGACTGCGCGAGGCCAGCTTCACCGAGCCGCAGGCCGAGGCCGTGATCGCCACGGTTCAGGATGCCGAACTCGCCACCAAGATCGACGTCGCCGAGCTTCACACCGAGTTCAAGGCGGATATCGCCGCCCTTCGCGCCGAGCTCAAGGCCGACATCCTCAACCGGGTCTTCAGTTTGATCCTGGGTGCACTGGTCGTAAACATCATGGCGATGATCGGGGCGGTGTTCGCCGTGGCCAAGTTGGTCGGACATTGACCGGCGAGGCCGTCATTTCCGCGGAACGCGTCCGGCCTGACACTTCCCCTGTCAGTCGGCTGCGTTTGGGCAGGGATGAGCATCAGCATCCCGCCATTGCTTCTCCCACGCGCCGATGAGATCGTCGATCATCCGACAGGGAATCCGTAGGTGCCCGCAGCGCCGCGATGTGGCTGCCGCCAGCGGCCGGATCGCCCGGACAAGCCGGTGAAGCTCTTCGCCTTCGGGATGATCCAAGCTCGATCGCGGCGAGCAGGATTAGCCGTCTCCGACGGCCTCGTTCATTCCCTCCAATCCGGCGATGATGCAGGCGAGCAAGCGATCGCCGCCGTGAGGTGACAGTGGCAGCAGGGCCTCGAGCAGCCTGGCTTGCACGAGCAGCCCCGCCAGGGTTGTTGCCGTCGTCTCTTCTAGACGGTCCTCGATCTCGAGGACCGGGTCAAACAGCCGCATCGACCGCTCGTGGGCCGCGGTATAGCCGGACTTCTGCTGGATTTTGGGATCACGCCGAGCCGCCCGCGGGATTGCGGCCATGATGTGATCCGCCTCCTCCTGCGCCTCGCCCCAAGCCGCAAGAGCTTGCTCGCGCGCTCGCGCGAGCTGGAGGACCGGGTCCGCATCGCGCGCCGCGTCCCAGAGACAGCGGCGGAACGTGGTTTCAAACAGTGTGTCGACCATGCATGTGGGCTCACGTGATCGGCCTCAACAGCCGTCGCCGGCGAGCAGCGCAGGCGCCGGGAGCTCGTAACGCGGCATAGGGTCGCGCGGGCTTCTTCCCCTCATCGGGTCTTGTATCCGCCGCACTCCCGGCAGCCAACCGAAGATCGGGCGTGAGAATTCCGCCGGCTTCGGGGGCGGTTCCCGCCTATGCGATCTTCCCGGCGTTACGAGCGCCAGCGGTCATGAAACCCATCGAGCGTCAACAAACCGTCAGGAACCCCTCGACGTGTCATCGGCGAGGCTTCGAGCGGTCGACGCGCTCACGCATCCCACTCATCTCGGCTTTTGCGCGAGAAAGGCGTAGCCGTAGACCTCGAAAAGCCGCGCCTTACTCTCGCCACCGGCGCCACCGAAGGTGTCCACCGGCGGGCCCATCTGGACATCGACAAAACCGATCTGCTCGAGCATCTGCCGCCAGCCTGCACACGGCAGGCCGCCGGCAATTCAATCGGTCCAAAGATCGATGTTACGAATCGCCGCTTCCGGCACGGGCTTGCCCGTCGCGATATCGGCAAACTGCAGGCGCCCACCCGGCTTGAGTGCTCGCATGATTTCGGTGAAGACCTGTCGCTTGTCGGCGCACAGGTTGATGACGCCGTTGCTGATCACGACGTTGGCCCAGCCATCCTCGATCGGCATATCTTCGATCACGCCTTGGCGGAACTCGACATTCCGCAGGTCCAGTACGGCTGCGGCGGCGCGCGACCGTCCCAGCATTTCCTCGGTCATATCGATGCCAACGACGTGACCCCGAGGTCCCACTTGTCTGGCGGCGATAAAGCAGTCGAAACCGCCTCCGGAGCCGAGATCGACAACCCGCTCTCCCGGCTTCAATGCGCCCATCGAGAATGGGTTGCCGACGCCGGCAAAAGCCTCGACTGCCGCTTCGGGAAATCCATCGACGATCGCCTCATCGTAGCCCAGCCGCCGCGCCAGCGGACGTCCCGTGTGAAAATGGTAGCTGCCGTGCGGATCGGTCGCGACCGCCCGGTACTTGGATTTGACCTCTTCGCGCAACGCGACCCCGTCAACGGGCAAGCCGTCGCTCATTTCCCTCCTCCTTTGTGAAAACCGCCCCATAGTGGTAGGGCGGCAATTCGACAGTCCGATTCAGCAAGAGACCGGCGGGCTCGACCGCCGCTGCCACATTGTGGGCCTCGATCCGCATCTTTGTCTTTGGTCCGCGCGGCTGCCCGAGGACCACCGTCGCCGCGCGCGGACGCCGATGCCAATTGACGACCCCGAATTGCCCCTTGGCTTTGAGAACGGCCGCAACGGCTCGCGCCAGCCCGAGCTGATCCGGGACACCGTGGAAGGTGTTGGCCAAGAACACGTAATCGATCGGCTCCGGCACGACCGCATCGATCATCATGGCGTCGGCCTCGACAAACCGGCAGTTGGACGCGCCCGCCGCGGCGACCAGCGCTTGCGCGCGTTCCAGCATCGCGGGGTCGATGTCGATCGCGTAGATGCGATCGGCGATACGGGCGAGCGGGACCGTGAACAGCCCGTCGCCGCAACACAGATCCACCGCCACCATGCCCGGCCGGACACCCATGTCGCCGAGAACCTTTGCTGGATCAGGCCACAGCATTCGCCACCAGTCGGCATCGGGCATGGTCGTTGCCGAGAAAAACCCGGCGATCATGCGGTTCTCGTCCAAAGGATGGTATCTTTCCGGCGGTGCGCCGCAGCGGCGGCAGAGCGCCCGCGGCTGCCGAACGGCGGACAGTTCATGAAGGGATTGGTATGGAGAAACTGACGCAGCATCGAGGCGTCCTACCGCAACGATTTGTCGAGCGCCGCCATTTGATCAATTAATCTGCTGATTGATCATAGTTCGCAAGAGAAGTCAAGCATGGGTCCAAAACAGCACGTATTGGCCAGCCTCGCTGGTATCGCGCAGGCGCTCGGTCACTCGCATCGTCTCGAATTGCTCGAACACCTCGGCCAGGGCGAGCGCAGCGTCGAGGATTTGGCGGCGCGCGCCGGCCTGACCCTCCCCAACACCTCCCGGCACTTGCAGCTTCTCCGCCGCGCCGCACTCGTCGAGGGTCGACGCGAAGGCAAGCGCATCTATTACCGGCTCGCCGGTGACGATGTCGTGGTCGGCCTATTGAAGGCCCTCAGCCGAGTCGGCGAGCGCAACAGCGCCGAGATCGCGCGGGTAACGGCAAGTTATTTCCGGGGGCGCGACGGGTTCGAGCCGGTGTCGCGCGACGACTTGCTCGACCGGCTGCGCCGCGGGACGGCGGCTGTGCTTGATGTGCGCCCGGAGGACGAGTTCGCCTACGGCCATCTGCCCAATGCGTTGAATATACCATTGGCACAATTGGAGCGGCGATTGGCCGAACTGCCGGCGGATCAAGAGATCGTCGCCTATTGCCGCGGCCCCTGGTGTGTCTTGTCGTTCGAGGCGGTCGCGTTGCTGCGCCAGCGTGGTTATCGCGCGCGGCGACTGGAGGATGGGTTCCCCGAGTGGAAAACGGCCGGGCTGCCGACGAGCCATCGCCTCTGAGAACACACCGGCCGCAAGGCTGCTCAAGCGACCGGGCGAGGATCACCCTGCGGGCGACATGACCGGGCACGTCGAAGGTGGCCGCCAATGCGGCGCATCTGATCCAGATTTTCCGCCGGAAGATGGGCGCGACACTCGGCCGTTTCCGTGCCGCACTGCCAAGAGTTTTCGCGGGTTTAGGGCGGGCCTACGGGCAACCACAGCGGACTCTCTTCGTCGGAAATCCCGCGCCTTGGTCGAATGCACCGACACGGAAATCCGTTTCAGGACCTGAGGTCGGGCGCGGTCGCTGGTGCGGTACGATGGCCGTTTGGGATCGTTGCGTATCGGCGCCGACCGATCAGCAGCTTGTCCGCGTTGGACGCGCTCCGCTTGCCGGCAACCGCCGCAACTGGTGGATCAATTGCGCGGTGCTGATGCGATACTCCGAATAATCCACCAGCGCCGCCTCGTTCAACCGAATCCAATCGCTGACGGCGCTCAGATCAACGGGCGACAAATTTCCGGCGATCAGCCGCGGCGCCGGGCGCACGGCAACCACCGCGAGGTTCCCCGGCAACATCCGCGTACCGTGCGACTGGTTCACCTTGATCCGCACATCGTGGCGCGCATGTCCGCGCTCCGATGCCCACACGACCATCGGAAGCCCCGTATCCGCAGGGAACAGGTTGGCCATTTCGAAGAAGTCGTCTTCGGCTTCGCTCATGCATCAGCTCCCGCCGGTGCGAGGCTCTCGCCTGACCCGGCTCGACTGGACCAACAGATAAGGTCCTGACGTCAGACCTCAAACCCCTCGATCGCGGCGTAAGAAAGGGTGGTTATCCTTGCGCGCGGGCGCATCCCGCGGCAAAACTCGTTTCTTTAGCGGTTCTGCACCGGGCGGAGGTGAACATGCGCGTCGGATTTATCGGCCTTGGCATGATGGGCAAGGGCATGGCGGCCAATCTGCAGAAGGCCGGACACCAGCTTGTCGTGCACGATCTCTCCCGGGCCGCAGCCGAACCGTTTCTGGCCAAGGGCGCGGTCTGGGCCAATTCGCCCAGAGAGGTCGGCACGCAGAGCGAGATCGTCTTCACCTCATTGCCGGTACCGGCCGATGTCGAGCAGGTGGCGATCGGGCCAAACGGGCTGATCGAGGGCATGCGCCCCGACACCGCCTTTTTTGACATGTCGACCAACTCGGTGGCGATGGTGCGCAAGATCAACGCCGCCTTTGCCGAGAAAAACCTCTACATGCTCGACTCGCCGGTCAGTGGCGGCCCCTCGGGTGCGGCCAGCGGCAAGATGGCGATCTGGGTCGGCGGCGACGAGCAGATCTTCAACCGCCACAAGACCGTGCTCGACGCGATGGGCGACCAGGCGGCCTATATCGGCCCGATCGGCGCCGGCACGATTGCCAAGCTCGTGCACAACTGCACCAGTGCGGTTATGGGCGTGGCGTTGGCCGAGGTCTTTACGATGGGCGTCAAGGCCGGGGTCGACCCGGTCGATTTGTGGGAGGCGGTGCGGCAGGGGGCGACCGGCCGGGTGCGCACCTTTGACCGGCTCGGGCAGCGCTTTCTGACCGGTCAGCACGACCCGGCCGATTTCGCATTGCGGCTGTTGCACAAGGATGTCGGGCTCGCGGTCGGGCTCGGGCGCGAGGTCGGCGTGCCGATGCGGCTCGCCAACATGGCCTATGAGGAATTGACCGAAGCGATGAACCGCGGCTGGGGTGCCCGCAACAGCACCGTCGGCCAATTATTGCAGGTCGAGCGCGCCGGCATCGAGCCGCTCGCCGCCGACCCCAAGCGCATCGCCGCGGTACTCGACGCCGACAAACCGAAGTAAGCTGCTACCGGCGAACGCCACTCTATAGCGGATCAAATACCGGCCGTTGCCCGGACGTGACGACGTGCCGGGCCTGCGACCGTGTGCGTCGGATTGACCGGCATCACGGGGCCGTTGACGAGCCAGTCGAACAGATAACGAAGCACGGCTAGCCGCTGTTTGATGCTCGGTGCCGTCACCTCGCACCTCGACACTTCGATCCAGTTCGCGACACGCACCGGCTAGATACCGGTGATCGACGGTACGCCGCCGCCTCGCGCACCAGGGCAGGGACGCCGCTTCGCGCACAAAGCCAAGAATTCATCCACGGCCCAATAATAGGCCCGGCGAGTGTGCGGGTTGCGGATGGTGGCTGCTAAGAATTGGCGGAAGCGCACTGAGGCGCGCTTGTCGGCCGTAGTAAGAAGCGCGGGGAGTGACGGCGGACGGATTGGAAAGACCATTCGTCTCTCGTCCCCCTGGCAATAGTACAGGGTAATATACGGGGGCATTATATTGTCAGAGGCGCGGTCACCCATCGGCTATATAATGCGCCTTTGAAAGAAGCCAGCGCCTCCCATCCCAAGTAGGGGACCGCCCTCAGGGTTTGCACCAGCGAATCTGTTACCGCGAACGCCATTGGCAACGATCGAGAACTCTGTACTCAAAAACGCTGCGAAAAAGACCGGTTCCTTTGGTAATTCGGGAATTCAGCCTTAATCAGGAGATGCTTTGCACGCCTTTGGCTTCAAGATAGCCTTTAAGCACTAGCGCTTCGTTTCGTTTGTCTCTTGCTTATCAAGGGTGAAAGATAGCTCCAGAACCGACGATGACCCGCGCGACGGCGGGTTTGAAGGGCGCCCATCCAGGCGGACATTCGTACTGAGAGGCGAAGCCGATCACCGCGCCGTCCGGTAGGCTATTTCCAGAGGATGAACCAGGATCACCTTTGAGACCAGGGGGACCTTGAGGACCAGGTGGGCCTGGCCGGCCGGCAACCGCGTAGGGCGGGGCAGTCCATATCAGGGCAGACACGACCGCAGCAGTGCCGACGGATGTCAGCACAGAGACCCCCCACGAGCGTTCTGCAAGCCATCGTACAACAATCCTATGCTTTGCGCGCGCCCACGAGACAAACCCTAGTAGCGCCACCCCAATGATAATTGCGTTCATCTGCACCGCGATTTCGTTCATTCTCCTGGCCCCTCAACCGCTGCTGTCAGAGACAGGGCTCCAGGACTCTCGCGTGTCCGAAGGACATAATCACATATTAACAAACGGGAGAGGCAGGGGCCGGACGAGCTGTTCCCGCTGAGTTGCTCGGTTGTTCGGTTG
>Ga0306920_100004402_pt1 | contig 18041 bp, 20 predicted proteins | sample flu12Cox44000170_FD_204666 | JGI IMG/M metagenome (GOLD analysis project Ga0306920, IMG submission 204666) | Lab enrichment of tropical soil microbial communities from Luquillo Experimental Forest, Puerto Rico - flux4day.12C.oxic.44.000.170 (v2)... | ecosystem: Environmental > Terrestrial >... | reverse complement strand
CCCGCACGCTGAACACCATGCGACGACAATTGGAATGGATGCTGCAACAACTCGAATCCGCCAGCACTGCGACCTGCCCAGTCCAGTCCTCTCGAAAACGTCGTCCAGCACACCTCAAAAAAATCTCTTGACCCTGTACCGAGGTATCGGCTCCACAATTTGACTGTTGCAGCACGTTGTGGCTGCGAATCAGTATGGATGCAGCCGAGATAACTTCCCGAACAGCTTGCTTACAAGACGCCGCTCTTGTGCATGCGGACAGTGGCTGTGGATCGCGACGGTCGTGCTTTTGCTGCTCGTCATGCAAGCCGTGGTCGTGATGTCGCTGCTGCCAGCCGAGCGAACTGCAACGAGTCGTAGTGGGCGCCTGCACCTTGCGACAGCTGTAATTCTCATCGTCCTCGGAGTCGCCCATGTGGCGTTGAACGAGCAATCGAAAGGGGAGAGAAATGAAGAGGACAATCGGCGTGTTGCTGACCTGTTTGGTAGTTTTACCGCATTTGCAACAAATCGGCCCGACTTTTCCGGGGCGTGGATTCTTAACCCCGAAAAGAGTCAGAACATCGGCATGATGTCGGAGATGAAGATGACGCAAACCATTGTGCAGTCGTCCACATCTCTCGATGTGACTTCGGACACGACACTTCAGGGAAACAGCCAACAAACGAAGACGCACTATGACCTGACCGGAAAGACGGTAACCAACGATTCGCCGATGGCAGGACCTAGCGAGACGGTCAGCAGGTGGGATGGCGACAAGCTCGTTACGACCTGGACGAGCCAGGGGGCTGTAGCAGATACGACAATGGTGCGCACGGAGACACTATCGCTTTCGCCTGACAAGAGAAGCATGACGATGAAATTGGTACGGGGCTCCAATTCGGCCGTTGTCATGGTGTTTGACAAGAAGTAGAGGATATGCGCCGCGCCTGGTCATACATCATCGTGCTGTCGGTCGGTGGCATTGGGGCAACCGGCTTTTACGTGGCTCGGCAGAGCGGGCCCGCACCGCTTCAGGATGGTCGGCGCATCATCCACGCTCAGCGCCGAATAATGGGGAGCATGGTAAATGCCACAGGCACAATTCGGTTGCGGGTCGGTTCGGAGGTTCGCGTCGGGTCGCAGCTATCGGGAATTGTGAAGACCCTAAATGTCACAGTCGGATCTCGAGTGAAGGCAGGCGACGTGATCGCTGAAATCGATGACCGGCCGATTCAGGCGAGACTCGCCGACACCGAAGCTCAAATCGATCTGGACCGGGCAAGCGCGGAACGCGCGCGGGTGAATTTTGAGCGAGCACAAAAGCTGGCATCGCAGTCCTTGATTCCGGCTCAGCAGGCAGAGGACCTTAGGCTTGCGCTTGAAGAAGCTAGGGCCAGGTACGAAAAATCCCTCCGCGATCGGGACCTGGTGGAAGTGGATCTCGGCTACGTCGAAATACGAGCGCCGATCAGCGGCACCATTGCATCTGTGTCGACGCAGCGTGGTGAAACTGTGGCGGCGTCGTTTGCCGCGCCGACGTTCGTGACCATCATCGGCGCGCATGCGTTGGAGCTGGTGGGGATGGTCGATGAAACTGATATCGCGCATGTGCAGCGTGGCAACCCGGTTACTTTCACGGTAGATGCCTATCCCGCGCATGATTTCCTGGGTATCGTCGAAAGTATTGCTCCGAAGGCGACTATCGTGTCGGGCGTGGTTAATTACGAAGTCACGATCAGGATCGGCAAAGATGAGGAACTGCTCAAGCCGGACATGACAGCAAATCTCTCGGTCGAGACAGCGCAGCACGAGGCGCTGACGTTGCCGTCATCCGCCATTCAACGGGACGGTGAGCAGACGTTTGTCTATCTCGCTGGCAAAGGCGCTCCAGATCGGCGGGCAGTGGTCACAGGCAATAAGGAAGAGGGTGTGATCGAGATCAAGAAGGGAATCTCAGAAGCAGACAACGTGCTGCTTCGCGAGGACCGGAAGACGGAAGCTGCCAGGCCGGCATCTTGAGCAAACCATGATTCAAGTCGAGAAACTCTCGAAGACGTATTGGCGGGGGGAGAAAGCCGCGCTCGAGGCCTTAAAGGACGCGACGTTTCAGATTGCAGCCGGAGAATTCGTTTGTGTGCGAGGAGCCTCGGGATCTGGCAAGTCGACCCTTCTCAACCTCCTCGGCTGTCTTGATAAGCCAAGCTCAGGCGCCTATCGGCTCGACGGTGAAGACGTCAGCACCCACACCGACAGCCAACTCTCCCGCATTCGTAACGCGAAAATTGGATTCATTTTCCAGTCCTTTAACCTGCTGCCGCGGACTACGGCACTAGAGAACGTCGAGCTACCCATGGTTTACGGAGACGGGTTTGTGGATCGCAATCGGGCAATTGCAGCCCTGGAGCGGGTGGGGCTGGCAGCGAGGGCCGATCACTTTACCACGGAACTCTCAGGTGGTGAGCAACAGCGGGTTGCGATTGCAAGAGCCCTTATCAACAGCCCGATGCTCATCTTGGCCGACGAACCGACTGGGAACCTCGACGTGAATGCGTCCGGTGAAGTGATGAGGCTCTTGCAGAGTCTGCACCGAGAAGGCCGCACTATTCTGCTCGTAACCCACGATCCAGGCGTTGCGGTTTATGCTACCCGCGAGATTCTCCTGCAGGATGGGGCTGTTATTCCAGATAAGCGGGTGGATGGGACGGAGCGCGCCAATCGAGGTGTCAGGTGAGGATGGCAAAAATTGTTTCCCAGGCAATGCGAACCACAAACCGTTATCGGACGCGCACCCTGCTCATGATGACGGGCATTGTTGTCGGCATCTCCTCACTGGCAATCCTCAGTTCGATTGGCGAGGCCACGAAAAGGGAGACCCTGCAGCATTTCAAGAATATGTTGGGGACCTTTGACACAATCATCGTGCGGCCAGGCGGCGGGCGGTCGCGCGGCATGCCAACGCTCGTGAACGTGCCCCCAACCCTGAGGTTTGAGGATGCCAATGCCATCGCTGCCGAGCTGCCTGAGGTCAAGACGGTCACTGAGGTTCAGACCGCATTTGATATCGACGTTCAATATCGCGACCATACCGCATCTCCCGCGTTGTTTGGTGTCAGCTCCAGCTGGCTTGCCGTTCGGTCCGAAGATGTGGCCGGCGGCAGCTTCTTCACGGACGAGCAGAACGCTGCGCTGGCTCGCGTCGCAGTGCTCGGCCCAGATGTGCGCCAGAAGCTCTTCCCGGAGGAAGACCCGCTTGGAAAGACAATCCGCATTGCGGGTGTTCCATTCCAGGTTATCGGGACCCTGAAATCTCGAGGCGCTGGTCCTGCAGGGGCCACCCTCGACAATATTGTCCTGATCCCTATCAGTACTTCATCGCGCAGACTGTTCAACCGGGATTTCCTGACCATGTTGATCGTGCAGGTCAAGAACCCGGAACACAACACCGAAACCACGGAGAAAGTTGCCGCCTTGCTGCGCGCACGGCACCACATCCGGCCGCCGGCCCTGGATGACTTCACCGTCACCGATCCGGCGGTGACGATGTCGCAAGTTGCGCGCGCCGGTGGCACGCTTAACAAAATACTGATCGGTGTTTCCCTCATGGCGTTGCTAATCGGCGGCATCGTAATCATGGCCTTAATGTCGATTGCGGTGTCCGAGCGGCGAAGGGAGATTGGCATTCGGCGTTCGGTGGGTGCTGGACGCGGCGACGTCGTGCAGCAGTTTCTGCTTGAGGCCGTGTTGGTGGCCCTGGCTGGGGGTGTGGCGGGCGTGTTGATCGGTGTCGGCGGAATGCGACTTGTCGCACGCGCGCAGAAAATGCCCTTGATAATCCTATGGCAGCCCATTGCTTTTGCTATTCTCGTCGCCCTTGGCACAGGTGTGCTATTCGGGATCTATCCTGCATGGAAGGCTTCGCGGGTCGATCCTATTCAGGCGTTGCGATCATGAGATGAACGCGCGTATACGACACGTCATCCTTGGTTCATTACGCCTGCTTTGGCGATATCGGCTGCGTTCGGCGCTCCTGATGCTGAGTGCGGCGACTGGCACGGCGGGCGTTGTTTGCTCTGTGAACTACGGTGCTGGCGGAACGAAGCAGATTCTTGACCAAATCCAGCGAATGGGAACTAACGTTCTAATCATCACCCCAGCGGAGAACCGCGGAATTGCTGGTCGTCCACCAACGGGGAAGCCAGTCGCCACGCTAGTCGAACGCGACCACCTTGCCATTGATCGCGAGGTGCTCAGCCGCACCCGTTCCTCGGGACTGGTGACCTCAAGTTTCTGGCTGAAGGCTGGGGACCTGTCCAAGAACGCTACCGTGGTGGGGTCTGAGCCTGACTACTTTGCGATCAAAGACTGGCCGGCCACAGAAGGCGATGTCTTTGAGGTAACCCAGGAGCGGACTGCATCCCGCGTAGCTTTGCTGGGCCACACAGTTGCCCGCGATATGTTCGGGATGACTTCAGCGGTTGGCGAGAGGCTGTTGATCAACCGAGTTCCTTTTACAGTAATCGGCGTTCTAGCCGAGCGTGGACAGGGCCTCGACTCGAGCAATGAAGACAATCAGGTTTATGTGCCGCTGTCGACTGCGATGCGCCGTCTCATGAATGTGGATCATTACAGCGCGCTCATCATAGAAATCGATTCCATGAGCGAGATGGACCGGGCCGCGGCACAGATTCGTTCAGTGTTACATCGACTCCATCAGATCCAGTCAAATCAAGCAGATGACTTTCAAATCCAGAACCAACGGATGGTACTCGATACACAACTTGCAGCTGCCGACCGCCTGGAGTTTTTCCTGCGGTGGATTGGAGGAAGCGCACTCGTGGTTTCAGGATTAGCGATGCTGGGCATCACCTGGATCGGGGTCAAGGAACGGACTCGTGAATTCGGGACTAGACGCGCGTTGGGCGCTACCGCATTTGATGTCTTTGTACATGTCGTTTCGGAGAGCACCATTCTGGCGTTGGCGGGATGCATCGCCGGGGTTTTGCTGTCTTGGCCAGTTTCGCGGCTAATCAGCCAAGCGGCAGGCTTGGTCTTCGTCTTCAGTACGAATGCCGCCATCGTCGCATTTACAACAGTGGCATTGCTCAATATCGGTTTCGCTTTCTGGCCCTCCTGCACGGCCGCACACCTAAATCCGACTGAAGCGCTACGGCACGAATAATGAAGTGGACTCTGGGGAATTGAACCGTCGCAAGTTCGATAGCAACTGCCAGAGCACAGACTGAGAGGCTCCTTCACCGGCGCCTTTTCGACACGCCAACGGGCAATCGGGTCGAGCTCCGGAGCACGCTGCGCCTCGCCGGAACGAAGACTGAACAAGCATGCTGCCACGGACAGCGTACGGTTTCACCGACAACCAGGCCTTCGGAAACGTGCCGTGGTGGTGCGTGCTGAATGCGCCCACTGCGAACAGCTCATCACCTCGCTGGGCCACGATTGCGTCTTCACCATCCACCTGCCCCAGAATCATTTTCCCATCCGTCAAGGTTGTCGATCGGAAATCCGGCTTTCAAATCGGGTTTGGCAGCGTCGTCCATATTTGCCCCCAGGCACGCTTGACTTGTGGACATGAGACTCGGCTTAGCCCTGCCGAGCCAACCGAACCATCTCGACGAAGACTTCCCTGGTCTCCATCGGATCAGCAACTTCTCGCAAGAACGCGATACGGGCTCCGCGTATTCCATCCTGGGTTTTCAAGCGCAGGTGGAAGCCCAGGCGATCGACTGAAATCATCTCGGCATCTTGGGCGGCAACGTCAGCAAACCGCTTCGCGAGCAGGATGAGCGCATCCTTGTGGTTGGCGTTCATGTGATGCATGATGTCGATCTTGTGGTCAATCAACGGATCGGGATGTGCGCGGGAATACTCCGGGGCCGCAACCCATCCCATTACCCCAAAGCCTCCCACGAAGTAGATGTCCACGACATCCATGCGGTAAAAAAAGAAATCGTCAAAATCGACCCAGTGCGTGCTGTCCGGGTACCTTGCCAGATAAACCGAACGTGCTTCCGCTAAGTCTGCCTCTGGGATTCGGAGAACGTTTCCGATCAACGTAACTCTTGCCGCTCCCAGGGGATCGCCTTTGGGGTCAGGCTCGGTCACAAAGAGGCTGGCGCGCGGGTCCGCTTGCAGATTCTGCGTATGCATGGCCATCGTACTGATAAGGAAAACAGGACGGCCGACTTTGTCCAACGCATAGGGCATCATCGAACCGAAGGGAAAGCCGGGCTGTTTGCGCGAGTGGCTGGAAAGCATGGCGATGCGACCCGAGTGAATCAAGGTGCATGCTCTCTCGGCGAACGACGGTTCGGGGATCGCAAACTGACCACCGGTCGAGCTACTCGCGTGTTTTCCTGGGGAGGAAGACATTGGTGATCACCACGTTTGTACGGAGCGGATTATGTCACGATGTGGCCAGCACTGAACAAGAGCCGAATGCGAAAGACCGAACGGGCAGTAGTTTCGAAGATTACCACGATGTCTTTGCCTTCTTCTCTGCAGCCCAATGTGACCTTATCAAGGCCGCCAATTTCTTCCCGGCTGCGTTCCTCATCGGCTTGCGCGGTCTTTGAAGCTGCCTTGTCCGCTTTGATTGCCCTTCCCTCTTCCCTAAGCCGTTGTCTCAAGGCTTCCGAAATCCGCTTACAGGCAGCTGCACTCATGTGAAGGCGGGTGCAACCAGCGGAGCCTGCACTCTTCCAGCAGCGAGAGCATGGTCAGTGCGGGCGCGTTGGTCCTTGATGGCAGCCAGCCCGCTCGTTAACTCCATGGCTTCCTTTCCTCACTCTGATTCGCAGAAAGTTTAACAGACACAGTCTGCCCGTGTGGAAAGAAGACTCGAGCCCCCTCCAGACCAGGTTGGGAGATGAATTCAGTGACGGGTTCTTGAACGGCAGGATTAGGTTTTCGGGATTGGGCGACTCGCCCTGCGACTAAACTGGTTAGTATGCTACGCCCTCCGGGTCCCAAGCCGCACTTTCTGATCGGCAACATCCCCCTCGCGGGCCGAGCTCCGCTGGACACGTTCAGGAGGTGGGCCGCACTGTATGGCGACATCTTTTACTACCGCGCCGCGTGGCTCCACGTTTATTTCCTGAATCGACCCGATCTGATCGAGTACGTGCTGGTGCAGAATCCGCAGAATTTTCTGAAAGACCGCGTTGTGCAGAACAGCCGCTGGTTGCTGGGCAGTGGTTTGCTCACAGCTGAAGGTGACGGCTGGAAACGGCAGCGGAGGCTCATTCAACCGGCCTTTTCACGCGACCGGATAGCCGTTTACGCCCGCTGCATGACTGACTCGGCCGAACGGATGCTCGCCACTTGGCGACCAGGCACGGTGGTGGACATCCACCAGGAAATGATGAGCCTCACGCTCCGCGTGGTCATGCGAGCACTCTTCGAGGTGGAGACGATGGAGACAGGCAAGATTTCACAGTCTCTCAACACCATCATGCTAAACAGCATCGGTGGGAGACTGCTCCTGCCTCCCTTCTTCCGCTATTTGCCATTTCCCGGAATGCGAGACGTACGCCGTGCCGTGGATGAGGTGAACGTTGCCGTGTACGAGATCATCCGTCAGCGCCGAAACCACGACCAGCAGACATCTCGCGACCTGCTCTCTATCCTCATGCATGCACGTGATGAGGATGGCAGCAGAATGACTGACGAGCAACTGCGGGACGAGGTGATGACCTTCCTGCTAGCTGGTCACGAGACGACCGCGCTGGCGCTTTCCTGGGCCCTGTACTTACTGTCCCAGGATGCCGGCGCAGAAGAAAAACTTCACGACCAGGTGGATCGTGCGCTGGCTGGCAGGTTGCCGAGCGTTTCCGATCTCTCGTCGCTGACGTTCGTCGAAAGCGTGATCAAGGAAACGATGCGTTTGTATCCCCCGGCCTGGAGCGTGGCTCGTACTGCTATCGCCGATTTCGAACTGGAGGGATACAGGGTACCGGCAAGAGCAAACATCGTGATGAGCCAATGGCTAATGCATCGCGACCCTAGGTTTTTCTCCGAACCTGAGCAATTCGATCCCGATCGTTGGAGTAGCAGCGCAAGCCGCAACCTGCCCCGTTTCGCCTACTTTCCTTTTGGTGGCGGTCCCAGGCAGTGCATCGGGGCATCGTTTGCGACGACCGAGGCTGTCCTGATACTCGCGACCATAGCTCGCAGATTTCAGCTCGTGCCGGTTGAGAAGACGCCAGTGTTACCAGTCCCGAGCATCACACTTCGACCTAAAGACCCCATCCGCATGCGCATAGAGATGAGGTGCTAGCGATCCGTCCGCTGATTCCGCCTGAATCGCAGCGCTGAACGATGGAGCGCGAACAGGAGGGCAGGAATCTGATTCGGCATCCCGTCCGGTTTTTCTTGGAGCTACACTGGGATGTGAGAAAACTTATTGGTGTCGCCATCGCATTTGTTGTGCTGCTGGTCGTGTTCTTTGTGGCACGATCAGCGACTCCTGTGGTAGAGCTACCGCCTACTGTCACATCCCTGGGCCAAGCAACTCCCATTACAGTTCACGTACGCGATCCGCATGGCATTCGCAGGCTGCAAGCGTTTGTCGAACAGAATGGTGCCCGGTACCAAGTCTTCGAGATGGCGCAGCCGTCGAACGCGCCGGACAGTGGGTGGAACTTCACGGCTGGCATAAAGAGCACTCCGCAACTCCAAGAGGGCAAGGCAAAGTTGATCTTCGAAGCAACTTCAAACGACCTGCTCCGAAGGACAGCTCGCGCTGAACGCGACGTGACTGTGATTACAAAACCGCCGACAATCAGCGTTGATACAGAGCAGCACTACCTGTATCTGGGAATGGCGGACCTCGCCACCTTTAACGTCTCGGGGAGCTGGACAGAAGCGGGAGTGCGCGTCGGCAATCAGAACTTTCGCGCCTGGGCTTTGCCGGGCGGAAAGCCGGGCCTGTTTTCACTGTTTGCGTTCGCCTGGAACATGCCGACCAATACCGTGCCGCTGGTCTACGCTGCGAATGGTGCAGGAAACGACGTGACCCGCCTTTTGGTGGTTGTGTTTCCGAAGAAGGAGCAGCCGAAATACACGGTACATGATCTACAGGTGAGCGACGCCTTCATGCAGAAAGTGATTAGCGAACTTGACCCGAACGGAACCGGTGATCCAGTCACGCGGTTCGTTAAGATCAACAGCGAGATGCGCCGGACCGACAACAAAATGCTTTCTGATCTCCGGTTCAAGACCGCCGATAGGTTTTTATGGTCCAAAACCTTTATCCGGCAGCCTCACTCCCAGGCTGAGTCGAACTTTGCCGACCTGCGTAATTATATCTATCACGGCCAGAAGATCGATCAGCAGGTTCACTTGGGATACGACCTGGCGGTTACACAGCACGTCGGTGTGGAAGCCTCGAACGACGGCCAGGTCGTTTATGCGGGTCCTAGAGGGATTTACGGCAACTGCATCGTCGTCGACCACGGCTATGGACTACAGACGATCTATGGCCATCTCAGCAGAATTGATGTCCATGAAGGCGAAGCAGTGAAGCAAGGCCAAGTGATGGGACTGAGCGGCCAGACCGGGATGGCTGGGGGTGACCATATCCATTTCGCGATGCAGGTCGACGGCGTCCAGATCGATCCGAAGGAATGGTGGGACGCACACTGGATTAAGGATCACATCGCGAGACGAGTAGACCTTCCGGGATTCAACCCGTAATGCAAGCCGTCACCCAGGACCGGTTGGGGAAAGGGCTTCAGCTGGCGCTGAATTTGCCTTCGCCTCGGCGCTTTCAGAACCCTGCCGGGCGGCCTTGCCGGAAGACGGTGATGACTCTCCAGCGAGGATCACATGACAATATGGTCGTCCCTAACGAGCAACAGTTTGCCGTCGAAGGTCTTGTGTGCGGGCTGTTGGGAATAGCTCGCAATGTGGTGCCGTGGTCTGTCTCGCGTGGCGACCGTAAATCGACCCGCGAAAGCACAGCGGCTTCCCGCCTGGCAACAAAATACATTGAGCTCGAGCGGATCCATCACCGTGAACGATTCTCACGCCCGGGCTGTCTTCCAGTGAGAATTGCTTGGAGTACTTCGTCAGGAGGCGAGCGTACGCGTCTAGGACGCTGTTACCGATTTCGCAGTGCAATTCTGCTCACATCACGGATCACTGTTCCATTACGCCCGAAGCTATCCTTCGTCGCGAGAAAAACCGGTATATTGGATCGGAAGCCATTCGCGAATTGGCCATCCTAATGAGCCGAGGCGGCCTGCGCGCGATTTTGAAAAAGGGCGCTCCCTCGCAGCACCAAGGCTGCGACGAACAGGGCCAGAAGGCCTCGCAAGGGCTTCACGCGATTGGTGGCAAAAGCCAGGGTAAAGATGAGGAATATGGCATACAGCGCGATTGCCCGCGTCGCACGGTAGCAGCGCCCGACCCGGGGTTGAGCAGTAAGCGACGCCACCAGGACAAGTCCAAAGCCTACGGTGAACACCACTGCAGTCTGCAGGGGATTATGCGCGACGTGTGCGCGCTCGAATATTGAGAGCAGTGCAATCACGGCGGCGAAGTGGATGCCTTGCGCCGCGACAAAGGCCAGAATCAGGATGGCTTCCGAAGGGAACCGTCGGCCGAAGCGCGCTAGGGCTGGACCGGCGAAGGCGATGGCGAAGCATATCGCGGAAAAGCGGGCCGTATTCCGAGTCGCGGCGTGCGCTCCTGCGGGGCTCCATCCCAAAATTGCATACGTCAGCCCCGCGACAACAGCATTGGCGGCGGCAACCATCGACGGCAAGAACCGGTTCGACACATTCACCCACAGGCTTGCATTATGGCACAAGTGGACCATTCGCCTTCGCTTCTTGTGCTGTTCACAGCGGCTCGTGGCTTTATGGTCCGAAGCCACTTCACTTGCCAGCCTGGAAGTGCCCGACTGCATCCTCTGTGGCCCCGCGGACCGTATTCCGGCTGTAAGTGCTCCTCGACGACTCTGTTTCGGGCAAGGACCTGGTCGCTGCTTCCACGAAGAGTCGGCGTGGAGACGGTTGTCATTGGCGACTCCATGCCCCAGATGCGTGGTGACACGACGGTGCGTCAGGCCATGCACCTGGCTTCGGAGTGGAATTTCTGTCTGACAGAACCGGCACAGTGGCATTCAAGAACGACGAGGAGAACTTTCGGACAGGAGTTGCAGCAGGCGATCAGGTCGCCCAACAGATGCGATTTAGCTGCGTCAGGAAGACGGACGACTGGATCAAACAGCAGTGAACCTTGCGTGCCTGCAGTCAGAGTCGCGGGACTTCCAGCCGCAAGAGGGCACGTATTTTATTGCCATCTTGAGCCTCGATACCGGGATTGACAATCCGAATCAATACTTACGGATCGACCGGCACCAGTGTTACAGGCAAGGTTGGAAGAGCCGCAAGCCATGGGAACCACGCCATGAGTTTGCGAGCCGTTTCATGCCTGGCTGTGACGGGACCACCGTCATGCTGATCTGTTTAATCAACCGACGGTTGTTTTCGATCATGGCCAAAGAATGAGTCACAAAAGGCCGCGTGATGCTATTAACATGGTCTGCGAACAATGATTACCCGGAAACGAAAGTGGATTCTTGCGATCCTCACATTACTGCTGATTGTGGGATTTGTCGCTTTTCTGCTTACTCGGCAGGCGGAGCGGTCGGCACCTACCAATGGGGATCATGCGGCAATAGCTCCTCGACAGAAACTCGTCGACGAGGGACCCCTCCAGACTGCCAACAGCTTGTTGACCGTGCCCAGCACCACTGAGGAACAACAAATCGCTGAAGAAGCCTACCGCATCGCCGACAACGAGGTGGATCTTGCATTCGCGTCGGCACTGCAACAGGCGCAGAACAATCGCCCGCCTCAGAGCGATACCATCAAGCAGCTGAGCGACCGCCTTCACCTCTTAGAGCCTCGACTGCAACCCCTGCAGCAGGAAGTGAATCGTCTGACGAAGCTTGCGGGTGCTTCCGGCAATAATGACATTGGGCAACGACAACTCGAGGTGGCCCAGGCCAAGTTGACCCTGCTCCAGGATGCCATCGTGGATGCAAGGCAGGACTTGCTCCGGGCCGGCGGCGACCCGCAAGCAGAGATTAAACAGGAACTTGAACAGCACGAAGCGGTGCACCATGGGAAACCCATATTATCGGCCTCAAAGCCTGCCTCGATCACCATCGAAGGCAATCTGCTCGCGCAGTTCCAGGAATGGCAGCGACTGCGTGAGAATCAGCGGCGTCTGCTGCGAGCCCAGCAGGAGGCAAGCACAGCGGTTCAAGTACTCACTCGAAAACACCAGGCCCTTGAAAAAGGCCTGCCGGACACCCTGGACGCGCTCGGAGACACCTCTGAGACCGCAGTGCCGATGGATGAAGCACAGCAAAACACCGCGCTCACGAACCTGCAAAACCTTTCTGCCAAGAACAAGGCACTCGCGGACTACGACAAGCGCATCCAGGCCGAACGGCAGTTGGCCCGCCTGTATGGCCAGTGGGTGGGGATCCTCGATCTGCAGCTTCGGGCCGCACTGCACGCGATCTTGCGATCACTGCTCTGGATTCTGCTGGCGCTAATTGGAATCGTTGTCGCCGAAGGGCTGGTCGAACGCTTCTACGTGAGTCTAGGCCCCGACCATCGACGCCTGGGCACGATGCGTCTGGTGCTCCGTTTTGTGTCGCAGGCCATCGGAGTCCTGGTGATTTTAGTGGTGCTGTTTGGGTCGCCGACTCAGCTTTCGACCGTGCTAGCCTTGGCGGGTGCTGGGCTCACGGTGGCGCTCAAGGACTTTATCGTGGCCTTCTTTGGCTGGTTCATTCTAATGGGGAGGCACGGCATTCGGCGTGGGGACTGGGTCGAGATCAATGGCATCGGCGGTGAAGTAGTTGAAGTGGGGCTATTGCGCACGATCCTCCTGGAGACCGGGAACTGGAACGACGCAGGCCATCCGACGGGGCGGAAGGTGTCGTTTGTGAATAGCTTTGCCATCGAGGGCCATTACTTCAACTTCACCACCGCCGGACAATGGTTGTGGGATGAACTGGATGTTCTGATTCCGTCGGGCGACGATCCTTACAGACTGACCAATTCGGTGCTGAAACTTGTTTCGGAGCAGACTCGCGAGGATGCCTCCCGGGCAGAACAGGAGTTGCACCGTGTTGGGCATCCTTCGGCAGGACAAGGTTTTTCGGCATCACCGGCGGTCAATTTGCGACCCACAAACTTGGGAGTGAACCTGGTTGTGCGCTATGTGGTAAACGCTCAAAACCGTTATCCGGTGCGAACCCGGCTGTACCAAGAGATTGTTGAACTGCTGCACGGCAAGAAAGCGAGCGGGGTGGCCGAGCCTGCCGCACCTGCTCGCACTTGAGTTTTCCTTTTTCGACCAACCTGCTTGTCTCTTGCGAGGCCTATTGTTCGTCCAAACACATGACTTGGCTCTGCCGGTAGCGTCTTCACCTGAAGCGCTCGTTCCAGGTCCCCCGGGGACGAGCGGGAACTTGAGAAGCGAGTTGGGGAATTCCACCCAACATCACAGTGTTCTTTCCGGGCATTCCGACGTTGTCGTCAGGTCCTGCTTGGGCCAAGGCTGAGACTGGTGTCGCACGTCGTCCTCACATCTGGACTGGTCAGTTTCGTTCCGTGTTCATTTCAACCTCACGAACACCCACAGCACAATCACCTTAACCCTCGAAACCTATTGCTGGCGAGTCTTGGCTTCCCCAATTGCCGGGGGGCAACAAGCACCGTGGTGTAATCCTGCAAGGAGACACGCCGATTGCTTAAGATCCTCCGACTGGTACTGCCGATATTGCCGGCCGCTTGGATGTTCCGGCAGGTCCGCAAGCCCAGTGGCTGTCTCGGCAGGCGTGTCGTCCGGGCAATAACTCGCGCCACGGCTTGCCTCTGGGAAGAGATGACGGCGGGTATCGAATGCGCTCCTGAATGTGAATTGCCGTAGCCCATGGCTTTGCACTTTCATCTTCTTTAAGTAGTTACTTCCGTTACCCAGGGGTGAACCGTATCCTTTCTCGGGAACAATGCACTGTCGCTTCCCTTCCCGCTCTCCCAAAGTCTTTCACAATACCGATATCCACACTGTAAGGTGACCTTTTCCAGAAAGCTCTCCCCCCACCGGGCCTGCATGAGTTGATCCTCAGTCAAAAGGCGCCCCGGATTATGCACGAGGCGAGCAGTTCAAAGGCCTTGGGAATGAGCTCCAAGGGCGTGGTCGCGCAGCAAAAAAACGCTCTGCAGGGCAAGGCAAAACGAACTGAATTCGTAGAAACACTTTGTTTTCATTCCAATGCAGAGCTCTCGCCGCCTTTGGAATTCCCTTAGTTTTCTTTTGGAAATTGTTTGGTGTCCCTTAAAGACTTCCACGACGAACTGGGGCAAGTTGGGCCCGTTGTGTAGCCCTGCTCCGCTGTTGACTTGACTCGAGGAAATCGAGATGAACTGCGAAAGGATTTGAACCTCAGACAAGGGAATGCACGGCTCACTGAAGAAACCAGGTAAGGAGATGATTTGTGAAACACCACCTCTCAATCCTATCGATCGCTTGCTTATGCTTGTCACTGGCCACTGCAAGTGCTGCACAAGGTCAGCTGAGCGCAACAGCCGCGTCCTCATCGCCCGCATCCATTCCGCATCTGGTGAAGTTCAGCGGCACTGTGAAGGACGAGGACGGGCACCCGAAGAATGGAGTCGTCGGTATCACCTTCGCTCTGTACAAAGACCAGCAAGGCGGGGCACCGCTGTGGCTGGAGACACAGAACGTGCAAACTGACAGCAAGGGAAGCTACTCGGTCTTGCTCGGTTCGAGCAGCGTCGAAGGTCTACCCACAGACATTTTCACTTCCAATGACGCCCGCTGGTTGGGCGTGCAGGTGGAAGGCCAGCAAGAGCAACCACGCACCCTGCTGGTGAGCGCACCGTACGCGCTGAAAGCGGGGGATGCGGAGACGCTTGGCGGGAAACCGCTTTCTGCGTTTCAACTCGCTGCGCCTCAATCTTCCGCTAGCTCGGCTCAACAATCTGCTCAGTTTTCCACTGGCTCCGCTCAACAGTCTGCAGCACTTGCAGAGCAAGCTAATGAGATCATTTGTGCCAGCGGGACCGGTTGCAAGGCGGCGTTCGTTCCCCTGTTCACAAGTAACGGCGGAAGCGCAAAGGTCAGCAATTCCATCATCACCCAAACTGGGCGCACCGTTAGCGTTAGTGGCGAGGTGGTGGGGCAGACGGGCTTCTTTCGCGGCGCCAACAGCGGAGCCATCTTTCAAGCAACTCAGACCAACAATGGAGCCGGCGTTGCACTTGCGGGCGTCGCCGAAGGCACCAGTGGCATTGGCGTGCAAGGCGCTGGAGTCACGGGCGTACTGGGACAAGCATTACTGAATGGCACGGGCGTTGAGGGAACAGGTGGCGGCGTTGGCGTGAAGGGCGAAGGCTCGATCGCCGGGGCGATAGGCGTATGGGGAGAAGCCACCTCGAACAGCGGTGTCAACAATGGCGTATTCGGGGAGATCTTCAGCTCCAGTTCTGACGCTGCCGGTGTGCTGGGGACTGCCAACGCGACCAGCGGCACGACCTACGGGGTGCGCGGAATTAACTCCAGTTCCTCGCAGTTTGCCGCAGGAGTTGAAGGCGAGAATTTCGCCACCTCGGGTTCGACCATCGGGTTGGTGGGCTTCACGAGCAGTCCCACTGGCACCGGTGCGATTGGGTTAAGCGATGGGGAAAGTAACACCGGCGCCCACCTCATCGGTTGTTGCTCGGCCGGGGTCTGGGGCGACACTGGCTCTAACGTGTTCGGCGCGACCGCTCTGGCGGGAACGGCTGATGACGCGCGGGCCATCTATCTCGAAAACAACAGTACGCAGGTCCCCACGGCCCTCATGCAGCAAGATGCACCCAACCAATTGGCTCTTGCGGCCGGTGGCCCAGGCAATTTCTGCACGATCGACTCGAATGCACATCTGTTTTGCCCAGGCGGCACGTCGGTGATTGCCTCGGTGGACGCTGGTCAGCGCCAGGTCGCTCTCTATGCGGTGCAGTCGCCGCAAAACTGGTTTGAGGATTTCGGCAGCGGACACCTCGCGAGCGGAACGGCGAGGGTAACTCTCGACTTCAGCTTCGCTCAAACCGTGAATGTGGACTCGGACTATCACGTATTTCTCACTCCCGCCGGCGAGTGCCGTGGCCTCTACGTCACTAACAAGACGGCAAACGGTTTTGAAGTGCGTGAGATCGGCGGCGGACAGTCGAACGTTGCTTTCGACTATCGGATTGTGGCCCTCCGGCGCGGATTTGAAACCGTGCGCCTGACGGACATGACCGAGCAGGTAAAGAAGGTCAACGCGCCTCTTCCGAAGTTTGTGAACGGACCGAGGATATCATTCTCCCGGCCCCGAGTTCCCGGCGTCTCGGCCAAGTCCACACTCTCGGCACCCGAGGTACCTCGCTAGACGATCACAGAAGAAATTGTCCTCCGGCACTTGGCAGATCGCCCAACGCCGGAGGACGCTTTGTGATCGACGAGACGGATACGCATTGCATCATTGCCGTTTCCTCTGAAGCGACTAGTTATCGTAAATATGGGCGGAGCGTCGCTCATTTGGTCGAAAGAACAAACTGATTGCCGTCTGTATCCCGGAACTTCGCAAACTGGCCCCACGGTTGCTTGGCGGGAGGAGCAGCGAACACTACTCCGCGATCTTTCAACTCTTGATATGTACGATCGATGTCATCCGTCATAAACGTCACATTGCAAAAAGAACCGATCCGATCTTCGTGACCAGGAGGTGTGAATAGAACCACCCTGGTCTCACTGCCTGATACGCAGTTCAATCCAACGCTGTTTGTCGTCAAATGGCTGGTCGGTCAGGATTTGAAAACCGAGCTTTTCCGTATAGAAACTAACTGCTTGGTCCTGATCTCGCACTGGAATGCTCACAAACTTTACCGCCTAAATCATAAACATCTCCTCGAAGACTCACTGTAGACGAGGAACAAGGCCTTGCAAAGAAAAATTAATCACTATAGTGTTTAGGACTGTAGTGTCTGTAATCATAGCAGGGACTTTCGTGAACCTGTTCCTCGATAGCTACATTCTGGATGTATTGAGGCGCGGTCTCACTTAACACGAAAAGCGACCATCAGCGTTTCTCGTCTACTTGTTTGTCTGGCGACGGAGCCTGGGTACGGGTCTCAGGTCAGATCCTAAGCTACCCGGAGATAGCTGAAGGGACAGGGTTGTCGCGATCCGCTGTACAAAGCGCTGTGAAGCTCCACAAGAGGAGCGGGCTAATCCACGTTTCACTGAAGAATCCAACGGCTACTCCCAGCTACAGGGCAGAGCGTCCTTGGATTCGGCGACAGCCAGGCAACGGGCGGCCCCGACAGGATGCGTAACCGTGTGATAAGCGAGATTTTGATGGTGTTTGCCCTATACTCGCCCTCCGGAGGTTAAGTCGGAGCAGGGATCATCATCACTGATGACCCTTATTCGGCCGGGTGACCAAAGTCAGTAAGCTAACGTGGCAAGAACAACGGCTTGGCCTTCAATGCCGGCTTCGGCGATGTGCTTTATCGCGGGTAATCGCCTTTTGAGAGTAACCATTGATCGAATCGACGACCTAAACGTCACGAGTCTCGCACTTGAACAACATCCAGATCTCAGCTGTTCCTTACATGAATGGCGCCCATCCGGATGGGCATCGCTATGCAGCCTGACTTGGGTTGGAGCCGGCGAGTTCTTCTAACCCAAGGACAACGTGCTGCAGAGTTCTGATATCCGTGATCGCGCCCAGCGGCGGAGCGTGCAGCTGCACCAATAAAGCCTGGACAGCGGTTGGATCGATCCGTTTCGTGACGGCTTCCAAACGATCGATCCCGCGCGCAACCGACTCCAGCATCTGCAGGACTTTCAGCTTGACGGCTGCATCACGGATTAGCCTTGGCTGATTGACCCGACCGTACTCACGCAGGATGTTGCGGTAGAAAGCGGTGCCGACGTCTCTCTCCAGCGCCAGAATGCGCGCGTCA
>Ga0306920_100004401_pt1 | contig 18044 bp, 13 predicted proteins | sample flu12Cox44000170_FD_204666 | JGI IMG/M metagenome (GOLD analysis project Ga0306920, IMG submission 204666) | Lab enrichment of tropical soil microbial communities from Luquillo Experimental Forest, Puerto Rico - flux4day.12C.oxic.44.000.170 (v2)... | ecosystem: Environmental > Terrestrial >... | reverse complement strand
CGAAGCCTCCTAACCGGTTTGTGGTCGATTCGAGTCCCTCTCGGGGAGCTTCTGGCGTTTGAGCGAGTTTTTTCGTCCCCACGGGTTAACACGAACGCCGGGAGAGAGTGATCTCCCGGCGTTTCGCTTTTTCCGCCTTTCCCGTAACGACTTGCGTCAAGCACGCCGCTGAAGCCCGACGTCTCGGTTCGTAACCCGTATTCTCGTGGTCCGAGGGGGAACATACCGTTCCCCCTCGGACCCCGAGATTCTGCGCGCGAACTCTCTGACTCTCTGGTTAGCTGCTCCCCTGGAGTTAACAGCCGTTCCCTCTCGGACCCCGCGAACCTACTACGGCCGCTCCCCTTTTGCGCCGATTATGTCCCTGCGCCGCGCCTTGCCTGGGATCGACTCGAGGTGCGCCCCGGTTTCGCCGAAGGGTCGGTAGCTCTCTCACGGTCGGACGGAGCCGCCGTCTCGCAGGCAGCTGCGTTTTCCCTTCAGCGTGTAGCGCCCACCACAGAGTCCATTGCTGCCTTCGCGGCAGCGGCCGCAAGCTGCCGTTGAGTTGCACGTTTTGCAGTGAGGTGCAGCGAAGCCCGGGCAGCCACGCGACGCCCGCCGTCTAGTCAATCGCATACCCTCAAAGTCCGCGCTCACACGGCTGAGTGATACTTCCCACGGTTCCCGATCGCGGCTTCGAATTAGCTCAGCTGTTTCGCTCGATCTTCTGCTGGTCAAATCGGCACCAACGGGAATCGGTCCCTGGCCTCTCCAGCGTCGGTGGCACAGTCTCACCTGAGAATTTGGAAAAATCCGCGCCCCAAAAGCGCCGACCTTGTGCCCCTACCAGTCTGGAAGGATCACTTCGGCCAAGGTATCGGGTGGCCATCGCAAACAGAGCCGTACACGCGCCTCGGGGAGGTCCTCCCGCGACAGCGAGCACGAGCGCCGGTGGAGATGGTGTCGATGGGCAAGCCTGTGGAATCTCTGAGCCTGCGCGTCCTGTTACTTCAGATGCTGGTGCACGCACTGATCTTTGTCGGTCAGAACGTCGGCAACGTGGTCGAGCGTGCGCTTCTGGCCCCCGACACCGCGGCCTGCGCAGCCCTCGGCTTGAGCTGGACCGCGTTCTGCCTGTTCTCCGCTTTTGCCACCAACGTGGTCAATGTGTGCCAGATCGTCGCGGGCAGGCGCTGTGGCGAGGGCGACGCGGACGGCGCCGGCACAGCGGCCCGACATGCGCTGGTTATGGCGGGCGGCGGCGGCGTGCTCGGCCTCGCCATCGCCGCCGCCGCCGGGGCCGCAGCAGCGTTCGCCACCGGCCCGGCCCGCCACGCCGCGCTTTTTCTGGCGGCGCAGGGTCTGGCAGTAGGGCCCCATCTCGGCGCTGCGGTCCTGATGGGCTACTTTGCGGGAACGTTGCGTGTCCGGCCCGGTCTGGTGTCGGCGGTAAGCGCGCTCTCCGTTGCCGTTCACGTCGCGCTCGCCTGGATGCTAACCGGCCTGCTGGCGTGGTCGCTCGCCGGCGCAGGGGTGGCCCGCCTCGGAGCGGCCATAGCGGTGGTCGTGGGGGCGATCGCGATCGCCCGCACGGAAGTTCGGGCGATCGTAGCGTCCGTTCGCCGGTTCGACGGGATGCTGCTCTGGAGCATGTTCACGGAGGGAAGCACACTCGGCTTGCAGCAAGTTGTCGCCGGTTTGATGGTGTTGTTGCTGTACTTTCAGGCGGCCCGAGGTGGCGATGTGACTTCGGCCGCCCTGACGCTCACGCATTCGGGCCTTTATCCGCTGCTCTTCGCCGCCGCGTGGGGTAGTTCCCAGGCCGTCGGTGCGGCCGCCGCGCTCGCCGTCGGCCGTGGCAATGCTCGGGAGTTTGTTCGCGTCGCCTGGCTTGGCCTCGGGCTTGCCGCAGTAACGGCGTTCGCTCTCCCCTGGGGAGCCTACGTCCTGTGCGGGCGGCCGATTCTCGCCTGGCTCGTCGAGGGGAGTCCGACGGGAGCCGCAGTACTCATGGCTTCTCTTCGCTTCATGGAAATGATCGCCATCTTCTTCGTGTTCGATTTTGCCATCAACTATCTCTCTGCCCTGCTTCGGGCGATGAAGGAGCAGTCCTACCTGCTCAAGGTCACCGCCGGGGTCGCCGCGGGTTTTGCCCTGGTCAACCTCGCACTTCCGCTACTGCCCGATATCGTCCACCTCATGGGAGCCTTTATCACCGCGCAAGCCATCTGGGCTCTGCTCCTGCTGATCCGAGTGATCAGGCGCTGGCCGGACACCGCCAGTCAAGATTTGGCAGCGCATCGTGCCCAAAGTGTCAAAGACCGGCGCCACAGAGTCGACAGTCGGGCCCAGGGGCCGTCTGACCGGCCGTCGCCTGCCCCTCCGTGGCCACGGATGCGAAACGACGAACACCTCCTGGAAAAGTCCTGGGCGATCAGGAAGCCGCATGCGAGAAGCCGGCCGACCGCATCTTAAATCGCGCGAACGACTCCCCAGGGCAAGCTGGAAGTCAGTTCCACAGCATGGGACATGAGACGTTCAAACGCGATTGGCAAACCGAAGAGCGCACATAGCGGAGGAAAAAGCGATGAATCACTTCGATCCGAACACCGGCCGATTGCCGCCTAACCTGCGCGCAGTCGCGCTGGGCCTCGTAGTTGAGACGGTCGTGCCCATACTGGGGAACTCGCAACACAAGAATGGCGCACCTCCCGGTCATGGTGCAGGAGGCGGAGACGGCAGGTCCGAGTCGTGGAGGGACCTTCGGTGGAAGTGCGATGAGCTCATGGGCTTGGTTCTGCAGACGGACGATCCACAGGAGGCAGCGACCTATGTGCTCGGTTACCTCCCCAAGCACTTCGACTGCGTCTTCGACCTTCTGTCCGGCGGGAAGGGGGAGCGCGAGTCAAACTTTGTTGTGAACGCTAATCCTAAAATCGCGACCTGACCTGGCCGTCACCGCGAGGCTTTCGCTATGGCCCCGGTAATGGAGTCCCGTCGAAGATCTTGACGGTCCCGTCGTCACCGGCCGAGGCGAGGCGGTGTCCGTCCGGGCTGAAGGTGACAGCGCGGAGCGTCTTGGCGTGTCCCCCCAGCGCCAGCAGCTCGTGTCCCGCGGCATCCCACACGCGCACGGCTCGATCATCGCCCACCGACGCCAGGCGACCACCCGGACCGTAACTGAGGCCGTTCACCGCTCCCGCGTGCCCGCGCTGGGTTCGGATCAGCTTCCCGGTGGTCGCATCCCAGATGCGGATGGCCTCGTCCTGGCCGGCCGTGGCCAGGTGCTGGCCGTCGGGGCTGTAGGCCACCGCGTGAACCGGGCCAGTATGATCGCGCAGCGCCAGCGCCGCCTGTCCGGTGTCCGCTTCCCACACCCGGACGATGCCGTCGTCGCCGCCCGCAGCCAACCGGCCGCCGTCGGGACTGAAAGAGATGGCGTGCACCGGCGCGTCGCCGCGCAGGCAGAGTCTCTCGCGGCCGGACGACACTTCCCAGTGGCGCACGGTGCCATCCTCGCCGGCAGAGGCGAGGGTGGCGCCGTCTTGCCGGAAGGCGACGGCGTGGACCGGGCCTGCGTGTCCCTTGAGCGCCGCGGATTCCTCGCCGCTGTTGGGGTCCCGCAGTCGTACCGTCCCGTCGGCGCCCGCGCAGGCGAGCAGGCCACCGTCGGGGCTGAAGACCAGGCCCTCAATGACCTCGGGGAGGCGTGGTAAGATGACAATCGGCTTGCCCGTCGCCACTTCCCACAACCGCAAGGCCCGGTCCCGCATACCCGAGACAAGGCGGGTCCCGTCGGGGGCGAACGCCATGCTCGTGACCCCCTGGTTCGGCCACCGCAGGGTCAAGTCATCGTCCCTCTGGCTGACGTCCCAGAGCTTCACCGTCCGGTCCAGGCTTCCCGAGACCAGGCATCGGCCGTCGGAGCTGCAGGCTACCGCTGTGACCGGCCGCGTGTGTCCTCGCAGGGCGAAGGCGTGCTTCCGGCTCTTCGTGTACCACCCCTGGATGGTGTTGTCCGCAGTGGCTGCAGTGAGGATTCGCCCGTCGGCGCCGGCGAAGGCCAACCCGGATATACCGGCGTGCGTCGCGGTCAGCGTGCTGAAGGACTCCTGCGCCGTGGCAGCGTCCCACACCCGGACGAGCCCGGCCGGGCTACCCGCGGCGAGCCAGCTCCCATCGGCACTGAATGCCACGCTGTTCGGCCAGGGGAAGACCTGCTCGGCCAGCCGCTTGTGCGAGAGAAAGCTGCGAACGGGCTTAAGCGTCGCCGCATCCCAGCCGGTCACGTCGCCCTCGGGATCGGCGGAGACCAGGTACTTGCCGTCGGGGCTGTAGGCCACGGCGGTCAGGAGTTTCTCTCGGTCGAGTCCGCCCAGGGCCTTCCCCGAAGTTGCCTGCCAGAGCTTTAGTTCCCCGGTCGCTGGCTCGCCCTCTCCCGTGGAAGCGAGGCGCCGGGCGGGCCGAGCCGCATCAGCGGCCGGGGTCGGGTCGAAGGCCAGGCCAGAGACGCCGCCCGCATGAGCCCGGAACGTGGCCAGCGCTTCGCCGGTGGCGGCCTCGCCGACGCGCACCCGTCCGTCAGCCCCGCCGCTGGCCAGGTACTTTCCGTCGGAGGTAAAGGCCACGGCCGTGACGGCGCCGGTGTGGCTGGGCAGGGTCAGGACCTCGCGCGCGGCCTTGCGGTCCCAGACCTTGACGACGCCGCCCGCGTCGCCCGAGGCGATCCGCTCGCCGTCCGTGCTCAAGGCCACCACCAGCACGCCATCGGCATGGCCTAGCAGGGTGGCGATCTGGCGGGCGCGGAACAGCCGTCGCAGGTAGTGCCACTCCCAGCCGCATAGGTCCGGCTTGGCTTCCGCGAGCACCTGGTCCGCAGTGTCGGCGTTGCCGGTCTGCCATTGGGCGAAGGCCAGGGGGATGGCGTGGGCGTAGGCCGTCTGCCGCTCCGCCTCGGCGAGGCGGTAGGCCTTGCGAGATTCGTCCTCGGCCCGCTGCCACTGCCAGAGCACGGCTGCAAAGCCCGCGATGAGGCCGAGCACGATGACGGCGACCAAGGCCGCCTCGTGGGGCCGTCGCCGCGCCCATTTGATGATGCGCTCGCGCTGGCTGACCCGCCGCGCCCGGATTGGCTCGCCCCTAAGCCAGCGCTCGAGGTCGTCGGCGAGCGCCTCGGCGCTGCGGTAACGTTGAGCCGGTTCTTTCTGCAGACACTTCAGGCAGATCGTCTCCAGGTCGCGATCCACGCGGCTTTTGAGGCTGCGCGGGGGGACAGGGTCGTGCTCCAGGAGCTGGCGGATCGTGTCCAGGGGCGTCTCGGCACGAAAAGGCGGCCGGCCGGTAAGGATCTCGTAGAGAATGGCGCCCAGGCTATACACGTCGGTCGCCGTGCTCACCCCACCCCTGGCCGCGGCTTGTTCGGGCGCCATGTAGTTAGGCGTGCCGACGATGAGCCCTTGCATGGTCAGACTCTGCTCCCCGTGCCTCGGTTCCAGGCGTTTGGCTAGACCGAAGTCAGAGACGTGAGGTGTGTCCTGGGCGTCGAGGAGGATGTTGCCCGGCTTCAGGTCGCGATGCAGGAGCCCCCGTTGGTGGGCATAGTGGACAGCGCGGGCCACCGCTGCCAGCCAGCGTACGCCGGCGCGCGGGTCGGCGGCGAGCCCCGCAATGCGCTCGGAGAGGCTGCCACCCTCGATGAGTTTCATGGAGAAGAAGGGTTGTCCGTTGTCCGCGCCGACCTCGTAAATCGGCACGATGTGCGGGTGATCCAGGCTGGCGACCGCCTCCGCCTCGCTCCGGAAACGGAGATGGTCGGCGAACGAAGCCAGCCGGTCGGTGCGGATCATCTTCAGGGCAACCAGCCGCCGCAGGCTCCGCTGCCGAGCCTTGTAAATAACACCCATGCCTCCTTGGCCGATCCGTTCCAACAGATCGTAATCGCCGACGCACTGGCCCGGAGCGTCCGAGATCGTCGGGTCCGCCGATCCTCCAGGCGCCAATGTCTCGGTTTCAGCCGCGCGGGCGAGCCGCTCCACCTCGTCGCCGCCACTGAAGTAAGACTGCAATTCCGCGGCCAGATCGGGATACCGGCCGACGAGTTGGTCTCGATCGACTGCCTCTCCGCGATCGACGCGCTCCATGTAGTCGGCTAGCACCCTCTCCAGAAGACTTTGGTGCGACGGGTCAGGAGGCATGACTCGCCCCTCATCGATGTCGCGGCGATGGCGCTTGGCGTGATCGAAATGCGAACTTTTCTGACGGTGTATTGTACTTCATTCGCTCTCGTGCAACCGGCGGCGCAGGGCCTTCATCCCGCGCTTGATCAGCCCCGCGGTGGCGGCGCTGGATCGCCCGACGCGAACGGCGATTTCGGCGAGCGCCCAGCCCTCCAGGTGGCGCAATCGGACCGCCTCCCGCTGGTCGTCGGGGAGCGCCGCCAGCGCCTGCGCCAGGCGATTGGCCTGTTCCCCTCGGATGGCCTTCTGGCTGGGCGTGGTGAGGTTGGCGTCGAGGTCTTGCTTCAGGGACGCCCCGCCGCGGTGCGAATCATCCATCGATCGCTCCCGGCTCACGTCTCGTTTCTGGAGGAGAGCATGGTCACGGATCGCGCCGGCGATCTTATGCTCCAAGATGCTGCGAAGCCAGGCGGTCAGTTCCCGAATGTCCCGGCCGGTGAACTGCGGGAAGCCTCGATATGCTTCCAGGAACGTCTGCTGGAGAACGTCGGAGGCATCCACGCGGACCGCGATCCGCCCCTCGAGCTGACGTTCGGCCAGGCGATGAAGGGCGACCCGCTGCGCCTCCAGCAGTCGGCCCAGCGAGTCCGGGTCGCCCCGGACCGCCCGGTCCAACAACTCGCTAGTGGTCAGTACATCCTTTTTTTTCATCGGTCGCCTCGGATGGACGTGGGGCGACCATCGATTTGGGGCCCTCCGGTCTCTCGTAGAAGGCCGATGGTCAAGCTACTGACAGAAGGGGCGCCGGGTAAGAAGGGACGGCAATTCCCGCTCCCCGCCGCAGAGAGAGATTGGCGTAAGGGGCAAACCGCGGCAGCACCAGACACCCACCCTACCCACTCCTCAGCGGGGAGCGGGATACTACCGCCAGATGCCGGGGAACGCCAATGCCGGCGGAGCGAGGGGAATGGCCCCGGCACCAGTTGCTCCCGCCGGGCTTGGCGGGCGGACCGTTACCAGGAGCGTCTGCCGCACTGATACTCCGTCCGCATCGGTGGCGCACACAACGATCGTCGCCGTGCCGGATTGTCCGCTCCGATAGGTGAGGATCAGCGCGGAGTCGGACAATTCCGTCCGGACCAGCGCCGAGTTCGTGTTCCCCAGGACCGCGAGCTGCAAGCCGTCCTGGTACTGAATGCCCGGGATCGCGGCAAACACGGGGCCCATATCAATGACCGTCTGGGGACTGTTCTCGGCGACCGTTACGCAGATCGGCCTGGTGCACCCCGGCAGCATAGGAGCCTGGGATATGCTCGGCGCATTCGGCACCACGGGCGCAAACAGCCCACTGCCCAGCACCGCCGGCAACTCCCGACTCTCCAGGGATTCCAGGCACGGCCGACAGGAAAGCGCATGGTTCCGCCGGAGGCACTTCCGCGGAGCTCGCCCACGGCTCCCTTTCCACAAACAGCGCCAAAGCGCGGTGAGCATCGCACTGCTCCTTAAGTCTCGAAGGGGCGAACCAGACCCGGCTGAAGTCGGGCCGAGGATAGCAAGGAAGTCGTCTTTCGCTCCGCGAAAGAACGTTCTTTCGCGGAGCGAAAGACGACCAGGAAGTTCCCACAGATGCGAGAGAACCGGGATGATCGAGAGGCGGTAAGTCGAGGTGGTACCTGGGCAAGGGAGGCCGTTGCTCGTAGGCTTCCCCGGGCGAGAAGAGACTGTCTGGTGCGGTTGGGTCTCGAGGTGGCGTCACGCAGGACGGATCCTGGCATGCAGGACCAACGCGCGCAGGCTGACATACCAATGCCGCCCGACCAGCACAAGGGCAGTTGGGATGGACTTGCCGGCACTCTTTGTCACCGGCCTGGACGAGCGGGGGCAGTTCGCCTTCAAACCGTGGTGCCCCCCCTCGGTGGGCGACTTTGCGACGCCAATCGATCTGGCCCGGATCATCACGGCATTCCGCTCATGGGTCCGCAGCAACACGAGCCCGAGCTTCCAGCCCATAACGGAGCAGGGCGCCGTGTCCGAACAAGGGCTCGGCCGTCTGCTCCTGCTTGCCTACCAGGCCAGCTTCTACACCGATGAAGGGCGTTACACGCGCGCCCGCATTTTCGTGCCGGACGTTGACCGCAAGGCCCACCCGGTCGTGATCAATCACGTCTTCAATCCCCCCAAGCCGCTCTCCCGGGCCAGAATGATCAGCCAGCTAGCACCGACGCTTGTCGCTGACGATGCGGCCCTGGTCGTGGAAGAAACGGGCGGCGAGCTGGCCTGCATCGGGATCAGCCTGCTGGACACAGAAGACGCCAGCCGGCCGCTCCTGGGCATGCCGCGCGGGTGGACGGGAGCTGCGGGCGGGCTTCGGGCGCAGATCCTGGCTCCCGGTGAAGTGCGGGTCTCCGAAGGCCGAGCAGAATATACCCTCCAGGCCAACCGAATCCTGGCCTACAGCTGGGTCACTTCCGCGGCGGAGGTCGATCGCTGGATTGAAGAACTGACGCAAGAGCTCACAGCGCGATGCACGGCCCAAGACAAGGAGTGGAATGCCCGGCGGCTGATCGTCCCCGGCGCCGACGTGCGCGTCCTCTGGTCGCATGTCTTGCGCGAGGCGGTTCGCCTGCGGCACGGCGGGGCATTCGTCGTCGTTCCCGACCCCGCGCACGTGTCCATAAAGCTGAAGTATCCGATCGAGCCCCTAGCTCTGGGGGATGAACTCGTCAAGCTTTGGCTGGCGCTGGCGCGGACCCACCGCCTCCTGGGGGACGGCCTCTCCGCCGACGCCTTGGAACGAACCCGGGTCCGCAGACATCAGCTCTGGTCCGCCGCTGCCTCTACCGGGCATCTGTCCGCCCATGACGGCTGCGTGGTGCTCGACCGGAAGATGACCGTGCACGGCTTCGGCGGTACCATCGAGCCCGCGCCGGCGACGTCATCCGCCCGCACGTACGCCGATTCGCGGACCAAGGCCCCCCTCGCCGAAGACGAGCTCCTGTCCCGCTTCGGCCACCGGCACCGCTCCGCCTTCCAGCTCTGCAAAGCCGTCCCCCATGCCCTCGCCTTCGTGATCTCGCAAGACGGCGATCTGCCGGTCTTTTCCAGCGACGACCAGCACGTCTATTGCGACGAAAACCTGAGTCCCTGAGGATTTCTCCGGTGAAAAAGGTAATTCGTGGCAGCGATCACGGCTCTCAGGAATGCGACATCCGGCCGAGGCCTTGGGAGCCTGCCAAGCAGAGCAGCAAGTCACGACCGACGCGGCAGTGGGACAGTCCGGCTGAACCGCCGAAAAAATGCGTTCCTGATAGGAAATGCGCAGAAACAGCCCGCCGGTGCACTTCCCGACGTCGAGCCGCTCTTGCAGGCGTATCTACTCCGGCTCGGCGGGTGGCCAAGCGTTGCAATTCTCACTCCTATTTCGCCGAGCCCCGCGCAGTGCCGGACCTGGCGACTGCAGATGTCCTGAAAAACGTGCGCCTTTGATACGAAAAGCGCAGAAAATGCCGTGTCTCCGCAATTGAGACTCCTCCGGCTTCGGTGCGATAGCCGGCAAACCCCGCTGGCCTGACGCCCCTCTTCCGCCGGGTGCATACTCCGTTTACATCAAGCCGGCTGGCGGCGCATAATTGAACGGAGCGGGCCTGTGGTCTGACCTCGCCATGTTCTTTCTATCGGGAGGCTTCCAGTGGCCGGCGCGGTGCAGAAGTTCGACCTCGCTTCGCAGGCCTTTGCGCGGGACCCATTGCCGACATACGCCCGTCTGCGCGAGGACAGCCCGGTGTTCCAGACCAGGCTGCCGCTGCTGGGCAAGACCTGGTTGGCCGCTTCCTACCAGGCGGCCAGTGAGGTGCTGAAAGACGATGCCACCTTCGTGATGGAACCGAAGAAGGTGGGAAGAACCCTTTTCGGCGGCATGCTCCGGCTGCTGCCGCGCACTGTGCGGGTGTTCTCTGACAACATGTTGCGGCACGACAACCCGGACCACCGCCGCCTGCGCCGCCTGGTCGAACAGGCCTTCAGCCGGCACAGCGTCGAGAGCTTGCGCGGCCGGATCGGCGCCCTCTGTGATGGCCTCCTCGATAGCGTGGCCGGCAGCGAAACGGTGGACCTGTTGGAGGCGTGGGCCCGGCCCCTGCCTGTGGCGGTCATTTGCGAGCTGCTCGGCTTGCCTGAGCAGGACCGGCCGATGTTCACCGGGTGGGCCAAGACGCTGTTCCGGTCTCCAACTCTGTTCGGCATGCTGCTGGCGGTGCCCACGCTTTTCAGGCTCCAAAAGTACTTCCGGCGGCAGTTCGAGCAATGCCGGCGAGAACCGCGCCCCGGGTTGATGACCGCCCTGGTCCAGGCCGAGCAGGACGGCGACCAGCTCAGCGAAGACGAGCTGCTGGGCATGGCGTTCCTGCTGCTAGTCGCCGGCTTCGAGACGACGGTGCATCTGCTGAGCGGGGGCACGCTGGCCCTGCTCAAGGCGCCGCACCAGAAGGAGCGCCTTCTGAACGACTGGTCCCTGTTACCCTCGGCGGTCGAGGAGCTGCTGCGTTTCGTCAGCCCGGTGCAGATGTCCGAGCCGCGTTACGTGATGCGGGACCTGGAGTTCCACGGCCGGTCACTACGGCGGGGCGACTACATCGTCGCCTGGCTGGGAGCCGCCAACACCGACCCGGCTCGTTTTCCCGACCCGGACAAACTAGACCTCTCCCGCAGCCCCAACCCGCATGTGAGCTTCGGCTCGGGCATGCACTTCTGCCTGGGAGCTCAGCTGGCCCGAGCCGAGACCCAGGTCGGCATTGAGCGGCTCTTCACCCGCTATCCGAAGCTGGCTCTCGCCGCGGCCGACTGCGAGTTGAAGTACAGCGGCAACATGCTCCTGAGAGCGCTCGTGGCGCTGCCGGTCCGCTTGCAGTAGGACCGGCGCGACCCCATCGAACACGCCGCGACATTCGATTCGCGGCGAGCCAGGTCTCTAGAATGAAGCCAAACCTCTGAACGAGCCCGGTAGGCCCAAGGAGTTCTTCGGATTGGACGCAGAACGCACTACGCCGTCGCGGCCTTCTAGTCCTCTGCGCTGGTTCCCGGAATTCCTCCAGGTCACGCGGAAGCGCTCGGGGCCGCAAATGCGCTTGTTCGGATCGGCGGTACTAGTCGGCGTCGTCGCGGGTCTCGGCGCCGTGGCATTTTCCGTGGCCTGTCAGGCTGTCGTTCGCTTCTCGCTAGACGGGATTGCCGGCTATCGCGCCGGCGGGCCTCACGGTGAGCCGCGTGTCGCGTGGATCACGGAAGGGGACGGACAGCTCCTGCCGTGGCTGCTGCCGGCGACGGCGCTTGTCGGCGGCTTGGTTAGTGGCTTCCTGGTGTTCCGGTTCGCCCCTGAGGCGGAAGGACATGGCACGGACTCGGTGATCGCCGCGTATCACTTTCGTTATGGCGAAATCCGCGCCCGCGTGCCGATCGTCAAACTCATTGCCAGCGCCATAACGATCGGCACGGGCGGATCGGGAGGCCGCGAGGGCCCCATTGCCCAGATTGGCGCCGGATTCGGCTCGATGCTTGCTCGCTGGCTCGGTTTGGCGGTAGCTGAGCGCCGCATCCTGCTTGCCGCCGGCATGGGCGCGGGGATCGCGGCAATCTTCCGCGCTCCACTCGCCGGCGCCCTCTTCGCAGCGGAAGTCCTTTACAGCGCTCCGGAGTTCGAGCCGGAAGTCATTATCCCGGCCGGCGTTGCCAGCGTCGTTTCCTACAGCACCTTCGGTCTCTTTTTTGGCTGGCGCTCGTTGTTCACGACGCCCCTCCTCGAGTTCAACAGCGTCGGTCAACTCGGCGCCTATCTCGTCCTAGCCGTCGCCATGGCTCTGCTCGCGATGATCTACACCCGCACCTTCTACTGGTTCACCTATTTGTTCGGCCGGTTGCAAGTCGCTCGCTGGCTGAAGCCGGCGATCGGTGCCGCTGTGACCGGACTGGTTGCCATGGGCCTCTACTACGCTTTGGGGCGGGATGTCCATACCTTGTCCGTACTGTCGTTCGGCTACGGCCTTCTGCAAGACGGCTTCACTGACGCCACCTCCATGTCGGCCAGTGTGTTGGTTACGGTGGCGCTCGGCAAGATCGTCAGCACCGGTCTGACGATCGGCAGCGGTGGCTCGGGCGGCGTCTTTGGCCCGTCGATGGTCATTGGCGGCTGTGCCGGCGGTGCGTTCGGGCTGTTGCTCCATCGCTTCTGGCCCGAGCTCGCCCCGCAGCCAGCGAGCTTCATGATCATCGGGATGGCCGGCTTCTTTGCGGCCGCCGCCAAGACTCCCTTCTCTACGCTCGTTATCGTCTGCGAATTGACCGGCGACTACCGGCTGATCGTGCCAGCGCTCTGGGTCTGCGCCTTGGCCTATCTCCTCTCGGACGAACAGTCGCTCTACCGTTCCCAGGTGCCAGGCCGCTACTATTCGCCGGCCCACCAAGGTGGCTACGTGCAAGCCGTCCTCGCTGGCACGACGGTGCGAGACATCCTCCGTCCTGGTGCCAAGCCGGCCTCCCTGATACCAAGCGATTCCTTGACGACGGTTCTCGACCGGTTTGACGCGACGTCACGCATTGTGCTCCCCGTTGTGGACGGGGAAAGCCAACTGATGGGCGTCATTCACCTCAACGAGGTCTACTGGACAAGCCACCGCCAGGCGATGTTCCCGTGGCTGGTCGCCGCCGATCTCATGCGTCCGGTCCGCCCGCTGCAGACCGACGATTCTCTAGAGCGTGCCGTGGAGCTATTTGCCGAGAACGATCTTTCCGAGTTGCCCGTCGTGGAAGCCGTCGCAAACCCGAAGTTGGTAGCGATGGTTCGGCGCACCGACGTCGCCAAAGCGTATTTGCGTCGCGTGCATGCCCAGTCGGAAGGCAGCGGCCAGCAAAGCGTCGGGACATGAGGCGATGACGGGCCCGTCGCGACGATCATGCGAACATCTTTGTTCGTGCGCCTTCTGTAATGGCGACAACGGCCGGATGTCTGAGTTTGCGCTCGACGGAGATGGCATAACACTGCTCGCGAATCGATGCGATCCTCCCGACCAAACGAACTTGATAAAGTCGCCGCGTATCACGCTCCAGGACGGAACGCACGGCGAACAGGCCCCCTTCGTGCTGGCCGAAGACCTTCAATAGGGCGGTGTCGTCAAATTCCCCACGCACGTCCGGCTTGATTCGCAGCGAATCGAACCACTGCTCCAGCGAGCGGCGCAAGGCGGTATTCGACGCCGGCAATAGCAGGGGCGCCCCGTCGAGGGACTCTGGGAAGCCGCGCCGGCAGGCCGCTGCCAACTTGGGCGCACCCATGATGGAGATACCGCATTCGCCGAGCAGGTGATTGAAAGCCCGGATTTTCGTCGTCGGACTCAGAGGAGCGTCGGCCAGCACAACGTCGAGCGCATTCAGGGCAAGCTGGCTGTGCAGGTACTCCGGCTTGCCCTGCTCGCAAACGAGCAGAACCGGGTCCGCGAGGTGCAGGGCGGGCTGAAGGAGCTGATACACCATCACCTTCGGAAGGGTATCGGCAACGCCCACGGCAAGCCGCAACGGCCGGCCCGGCGGCCGGCCCTGAAGCGTGCCTTGAAGCTCCCGGCCGAGCAAAAAGATCTCGTCCGCATATCGGAAGACAACCCGGCCGGCGTCGGAAAGCACCAGATTACGGCCGACGCGATTGAACAACTTGGCGCCCAGCGCCTTTTCGAGCGTGCGGAGCTGACTGCTGATCGTGGGCTGCGTCAGATGAAGCTGCGCGCCGGCTCGGGCAATCGTTCCCTCTCGCGCTACCGTCCAGAAATACAGCAAGTGATGGTAATTGAGCCAGGACATCCTTCCGATCATACATCGTTTATTCCTATGATTCCAACGCGAAACTTCGATTAGTTCCGCATCGACCCGATGGTTAGCATGATGTCGAGGATGAGGAGAGGCAAGGAGAGTCAGAACACTCATTCAAGGGGAAGAACATGCTCGTCCTTACCAGGAAGACCGGCGAAACGGTTCACATCGGCGCGGAGATTGCGGTCACCGTGCTCGAAGTCGATGGCAGCCGCATTCGACTTGGAATCGATGCGCCGCGGGTTGTGCCCATCTGGCGCGAAGAGCTTTGTCGGTCACCGGCTGGGCTTGCCAGGTCTCTGTCGGCGCACCATGAGGAACCCATTCATGCGGCTGGAGGTTCGTAGTTGCAAACCCGTCCGCGCCGGCCTGCGTGACTCTATCGAGCGCCGGTTGCGATTTATCCTCGGCCGCTTCGGCAGCCGAGTTCAATCCGCGACCGTCCGGCTTTCCGAGTGTCGCGACGCGCAGGGACACGCCATGAAGCGCTGCGAGATCGTCGTTCGGATGGGATTAGGTCGCATCGCTCGCGTTGCGGATGCGGGCGACGATTTGCGGGCAGCAATGGATCGCGCCACGGAACGCATCGCCCGGTCGGTGCAACGCGCGCTGGAACGAAGCCAAGGACAAACGTCCAACGGGGGCAAGCGGGACCGCCGGAACGCGGGAGCGACTTGAAAAGGCTATGGACCATCTCGGCAGTTGCCGTGGCTGTGCTGTGCGTCCGATCACGATGCGCAGCGAGTACCAACTACCCTATGGCGAAAACCATCTTATACTGAGCGCCTGACCACCGCAATGTACGCCATATTTGCACATCCGGTTCGGCGTTCATGTGCATGAAGTCCAGCCTTATTATGGGGTGGGTGCTTGATACGAGTCCCTCGTAGTGAGGCACCCATCCCCCCATTGGCTGCGGCACGCCAGGTACTCGCTGACGTGCACGTCGGCGTTGGCGTCCGGTCCCGGAGCCGTGTGATTTGCATCATCTTTTGGCTTTGGGACCGGGTCTAAGCCCAGCCGTTCGCACGAAGCGCTTGCGCGTGGACCTACTTCCTTCCTCGTCGTGTAGTTGTCGCCGCGAGGCGACAAGTCGCTGCGCGGGGGGTCAGTCGGAGATCGAGTCTACACGGCGGATTTGTTCGGCAGCCACTGGTCGATCCACTCGACCTGCAGCACCGCCGGCAGAGAATTGGCCTGGGGAATCGCCGGGCCAGATCGCCAGGCAAAAGCCGCTCGGCGAGTCGTATGTCCAGCTCTTCCTTGGTGATTTCGTACCTTCGTGGCCCTCATACTGCGAGGATCAGATCGCTGTAGTCCCCCCAAATGTTGTCGGACCTCCGCAGGAGATCCGCAGCTAGAGCCTTATCGAAGCCGCTGCAGCAGTTGATCATCACGCAATCGGCCTGTGTCGCCGGGGGCCTTCGTTTCGGTAGCCGCCGGGTGCCGGTCTACATCGATCTCGACGCATGTCATGCCGCTGTTCTTTTCCGGCATGAACTTGATCACCGCGTGGGTAATCTGGCGCCCTGAGTACCCACGCGACTGAGCGTAGGCAGCTATGGCATCATAGACTTCCGACAAGTACAGCCTCAACCGCATGACCGCCCTCTTGAGAAACCGAAGTGCGTTGGTCCTGCGGTCCTGAAGCGAATGCGCCGGTAGCGCCCAACTCCTCCACCGGGCGCTCCAGGAAACTGCCGGCCTCCGCGCCGGCCCGCAACAGCCCCTCCACACAAGCCCGCAGCTCTGGCTTGCCGGCGCAAGCCTCGTCGAGGAACCGCTGCCGGTCCTCCGGCGCGAGAATCTCCCGTGCTTGCAGAAACAGCTCGTTAGCTTGGGGGTCCCAGCCCGGCATGGCAATATCTCCGCGCGTGACCTCACTCAACTTCAATGCGAGAATGAGCGATCCGTTGCACTCAGGTTTCCAAAAAAACGCCTATTCCTCGGAGAGGCGCTGATAGAGCCAGGCGCGCGCGAGGGCCCACAGGCGATCGGCGGCCTGCCGGCCGATCCCGAGGGCCTCCGCCGCCTCCTGGTGACTCAATCCCGCGAAGTACCGGAGCTTGACCAGAGCGGCGGCCTGGGGGTCGTGGCGCTCGAGTTCGTCCAGGGCGTCGTCGAGGGCGAGCAACTCGGCCTCCCGTCCGCCGTCGGCCACCGAAAGCTGCTCGACGTCGATCCGCCGCAGCTTCCCGCCACGCTTGTCGGTGGACTTCCGGCGGGCGCTCTCGACGAGGATGCGGCGCATGGCCTCCGCGGCGGCCGCGAAGAAGTGGCCTCGCCCACCCCAGTCGTGGGGCTGCCCACCCGCGACGAGACGGAGGTAGGCCTCGTGGACCAGAGCGGTCGGCTGGAGCGTGTGCCCCGGCTTCTCCTGCGCCAGTCGCTGCGCCGCCAGCCGGCGCAGCTCCTCGTAGACCAGCGGCAAGAGCTGCTCGGCGGCGTGGGGATCGCCCCGCTCTATGGCGGACAGGATGCGCGTGACGTCGGTCATGTAGCCAAGCGTAACTGCCCATCAAGCCGAGAGCAAGAGTGCGAAATGGCTGGAGGTCCAAACCGACACCGGAAACCGTGCCGCCTCACGCCGGCTATTTGAAGCGGGCGTAAAATCGGCGCTTTTCTCTCCTTTTGCGCGTTTTTTTTCTGGTTCATGCTGGATAAAGCCAAGCCGCCGCCGGCGAACCGTTTCGCGTGCGGACGGCAACCGAGCGTGTAGCCTTCCGGCGCGCAGCTCTCGTCAGATACGGCCCCTTTAATCCATTTCGCAGGCAACGCGAAAGCCGACCGCATCAGCCGTCATTGCGTTCCACTCGGGTCCAAATCCGGCCGACTCGTTCCAAATCCGGCCGACTCGTTCCAAATCCGGCCGACCAGATTTGGAACGAGTTGGCCTATCGCTACCGGCGCGTAGACGGAGCGCCTTGGGCACCGCCCTGGAAACCTTGGGCTCAAACCCAACCATCCGGTTTCCAGGGCGGCCACGCGAAAAACGAAACGCTCTCAGCCGCAAGGCCCTGGCCCGGGCTTGGACAACAACGAATCGATCTCGATGCTGATCACGTCGCCGGTTTCTGTCTGATGGGTCTGGGTCGGCAGCTCGAGGCCGGCCACCAGCAGGTCGACCGTGTCATCGACGGTGAGGGTGATGTGGTCCCCGTTCGCACACTCGATGTGTTGGACGGCGCTGGCCAGGTCGGTCGGGTCATCGGGAGTGAGGGTGATGTCGGTGGCGTAGGTGTCGTCTGAGGATGCCCCCGTCCATTGCAAGCGCGCCTGCTGCGTGGCGGTCGCGGTTCCAAAATTCATGTAGATCGGGCCATCGTATTTCAGACTGGTCACGTCCCCGACAGACTCCCATCGCTCCTTGTACTCCATGTTCGCCGTCGCCTCGCTCGCCGGCATGACGTTGAGCGAGAAGCTTTCCGTGCCATCGAGCATGAGGCTCGACGGAGTGGACGTGCTTGCCGAAGGTGCCGCGGGCGTGATGTCCCATCTGTCCATGTTGGACAGGACGGTGGCATCATCGACCATGAGAGCAGTCTTCGAGCTTTGCACGTAATCGGAGGCGGGCCCAGTCAGAGCAGTACGCCAGCCGTCGGCGAACGTGATGCCTTTCCCTGCTCCAATCCCGCCGGCTTCGGAGACCACGCCGTTCTGGCTCGATGTCAGGCTGGCCGCCTCGTCGAAGCTGACGCTGGGAGGCTCGTCCTCGGGACCCTCGTCGCCAGGCCCTGACCAGCTCACCGCACCATGGAGCGTGAGATCGCCTTCGGCCACGGCGCCGTCCAGTCCGACAGTGGCCGCGTCCTTGATTTCGAAGGAGGCGACTTCGGCGGAGCCGTCGATCTTAAGGCTGACTACCGCATCGCCCTTGATTTCGGCTGACTCTGTGACGCCGGCGAGCGCGAGTTCGATTGCCTCATCGAAAGGGACCTTGACGCTGCTCTCCCCATTGCCGGGCCCGAGGTTGAAGCTGGTGACGTTCTCGATCCCGAAGCTGGCCTTCCCTCCCCCCGCGCCGCCAGTGGCGCT
>Ga0306920_100004398_pt1 | contig 18047 bp, 17 predicted proteins | sample flu12Cox44000170_FD_204666 | JGI IMG/M metagenome (GOLD analysis project Ga0306920, IMG submission 204666) | Lab enrichment of tropical soil microbial communities from Luquillo Experimental Forest, Puerto Rico - flux4day.12C.oxic.44.000.170 (v2)... | ecosystem: Environmental > Terrestrial >... | reverse complement strand
CATGGCGCTCCCGCGAGGCGGCGGCCACACTGCCATCGGGCCCGGTCAGCGAGAACTCTCCTTGAAGCGGCTTTTCGGTCACGAGCATGACGCGCAGCGGGGCGCCCTTCCACGGCGCCCACGGCGAGGGCAGGAGCGCGATCTCGCCCGCCGCGTCACAGGCGGGCGCCGAGCCTTGCGCCCGCGCGTTCCCCGCCGCGAGAGCCAGAAGGAATGCGCCGGTAATCAGCGACAACGCTGTCGTTGCAGCCCCGATGAACTGGCGTGCCGAAAGCACTGGCAATCCCCTTGCCCCTGTCGCGCTCGGCGACACAGTTGGCTGAAATCATGGCAAAAGTTGATCGACCATGCGGATTTCGGCTGCGCTCAAGCCGCATCTCAATCTCCCCGGATTTTCGGGCGCGCCATTTTGAACAAGAACAAATGGTCAGCGAATTTGTCGCACGCCATGTAAGCCCCATGTAAGCCGCGGCCCCTTCGCAAGCGAAACCCGCACACCATTTCTGGCGTTGACTTGTGAGTGACGTAGAGGGGGTGTCATGTTCCGTTGGAGCACACGCGTCGCAACAGTTTTTATCGTTTCTGCTGCGATGGCAACAACCGCAGCCGCGCAACCGCACAAGCAGGGAGGAGCACCGGCCGCGCGGGCGGCTCCCGCTCCCCATCCGGCGCCCGCACCGCACGCGGCGCCTGCACCTCACCCGGCGGCCGCGCCGCACATCGCCGCGCCACGGGCTGCCCCCCAGATCGCCGCGCCACGGGCTGCCCCGCACATCGCCGCGCCACGGGCTGCCCCGCAGATCGCCGCGCCCCACATGTCCGCGCAGCACGCAGCGCCGCGGCAGTTTGCCCGGCCCTCCGGCGGCCCGCCGGCCTCACCCATGGCGCGACACGCGCCGACGCTGCGAGCCGCGGCTCCCGCTCAAGTCAGCGGACGGGGCAGCCGCGTTGGCGCGACAGTTGCGCAACCGAGCCAGCCGCAAAATCTGGCGCAGCCCGGTTCGGGCGGCGCTTCCGCTTCGGCACCGCCGGGGCGCGGCGGCCGCAACGCCGCGCCACAACAAAACGTGGCTCCGCAACAGGGTGTGACGCACCAGAATCAGGCAAGCTCCGCCGTTCCACCGTCTGCTCCCCGTGCCCGTGCGGCCAGCGACCCACGCGCCTTCTCCGGCGGCGTGCTGCGCAACCAGGCCTTTCCCAACTTGGCTACCGCGCGCGACCCACGCGTGCGCACGCTCGCGAGCTCGACCTTCCAAGGCCGGTTCTTCAATCCGCAGTGGCGGCGCCATTTTACGCACCCGATCGTAATCGGCTGGATCGGCCCGCTGTTCTGGCCTTACGCCTACTACGACTTTGTCGATTACACCTTCTATCCCTACGCGTATGACACGTTCTGGCCCTACGCCTACGACGACGTCTACGAGGGCATATTCGGCGCTTACGCGCTCGGCTATAGCGACACCTATGCCGCGGTCGAACCTCCGAGCGGCTACGGTGGCGGCTACGCTCGCGGTGGTTATGCTCGAGGCTCGGCCGGCGGCCGAAGCGTCGAAGCCGACCTCTGCAGCGGGCAGACCGCCGGCCTGACCGACTGGCCGATCGAGCGCATTGCGCAAACAGTCGAGCCGAACGATGCCCAGCGCGCCGTCCTCGACGAGCTCAAGGATGCCACGGCGCAGGCGCTCGACATCCTCAAGGCGGCGTGTCCGACGGCGCTGCCAAGCACGCCGACGGGGCGGATCGAGGCCATGCGGCAGCGGCTCGATGCCATGCTGCAGGCGGTGCGCACAGTGCGGCCGGTGGTCGAGAAATTCTATCAATCGCTCAACGACGAGCAGAAGGCGCGCTTCAATGCGCTCAGCCCCGACAGCCCCGATGAGCAGCAGGCGCAGCGGGGTTTGACACAGGTGTGCAGCAAGCGCGCCTCGGGGATCGCAAGCTTGCCGTTGGAACGCATTGAACGCGCGGTGCGGCCTGACGGCGCACAGCGCAGCGCGCTCAAGGAATTACAGGATGCCACCTCCGAAGCGATCGATCTATTGACCTCGGATTGCCCCACTTATCGAGCGCTCACGCCGGTCGGCCGTCTACAGGCGATGGAGCAACGGCTCGATGCGATGCTGCGCGCGGTGCAAGCCGTGCAGCCCGCGCTCGAGAAGTTTTACGGCTCGCTCGGCGACGAGCAAAGGGAGCGTTTCAACCGGCTCAGCCCCACTCAGGGCTGACGCCGCGAAACCCGGGACGCTGCGGTGCTAAGTCAGTTGCCTTCTCGCCCGACGGCAGCACCGCGTTGGCGGGGGCGAGTACCCTCAAGCTGTGGGACTTGACCAGGCTGTGAGGCGGCGCGAGGTCCGCGCGGGGCACTCGCGAGACCAACAACCCAGCCAATGATAGGTCAGACTGATCCATTTGCCTCACACGCCTACGGGCGGCGGCAATATGATTCGCCGAGCCATGTCGCAAGCGTTTTTCAGAAGGGATTTTCCCCTAGCCATCCAGCGCTCGGGGAGATGCCGTTCCTCAAACATCGGATTATGTCGATTCCAATTCTCCTGCACGTCGTGAGGGGCAGTGCCCTCCTTAAAGGATTTCCGCCACCTCTTGATTGCGCTCTCTAATTGAACGTTCCTAAATCGTGTCTCGGCATCAACTGTTGCGTGTCTTATGAGTCGTTTCAGGCACGGGTTCTTTTGGGCAATTTTTCTTATCTCGTCATCAAGCTTCAGATTTGGTTTTGCCAGCAAATAGCATTCAACCGCCGCAACAACATATCTCCTGGCGTTCCAGATTTCATAGCGATCGGCAGGGGACCCGGCTCGGATTTTTGCCTTGTATAGGGGGGATTGGATACCCTCATTGAGCTGGCGAAGATGGAATATTTGATCGTTCAGGAACGGGTTTACAGTTCTTCGCAGACGGGCCGAAGTTGAAACTCGGCTGATAAATCTCGTCAAGAAAGCCAGTATGGCAATAAGCCTTTCTCGTTCCCCCCGACCCGGGTCTGCCTTGTTTGGCGACCGGTCCATTGTTTGTTGTAACCTCGCCAGAAACTCTTGCAGTGGCGCGGTCGGCGGCAATTCTTCGTCCATTTGGTTTCAGCGGGTTGTTCTTGATCGGCAAGCCGAGCCGCTCATCGTGGCGGCCAGCATCCTTCGGCGGTACAGACCTCATGCGACGGCTTTTAAAGCGATTCGGCGCTCGGGGGATATGCTTGCAAGGACACGCCCAACATGGGCTTCCCATAGCTCTAGAGCGTCCCGGCGCTCTGCGAGAAAGTCGTGGCGCTGGTAGACAGCCGCTACCCCTGAGATGGTGCCAGCCTGGTGATTAAGGATTTTGTCGGCAACATGGGGCGCAACGCCTAGGCGCGCCATGCCGGAAACGCAAGTTCGGCGTAAATCGTGAAGGCGCCACCCCGTCACCCCCGAGAGCTGATCAAGCCGGCGTTTTGCTCGACTGAATTCCTGAAACGGTTTGGTTCCGAGCAGAGAAAAGACATATGGCCCTTGCTGGTCTGCGCGCGTCAGCACAGCCATCGATTGCTCGGACAAGTGTACGATGTGGGCCTTCGCGTTCTTGGTCCGTGATTTCGGAAGGGTCCAAATTCGCTGCACGAGATCCAGCTCTGCCCATTGTAGACCGGCAACCTCTTCGCGCCGTTGTCCGGTGAGCGCCAAGAGTTCAACAATGCCACCATATGGACCGCCCATCTTTCTGGCGGCGAGGATCACCTGGGCAAGCTCTCGGTCGTCCAACACGCGGTCGCGAGCGACTTCTTTTGCGGGCAGCGGCACGCCTTCGGCCGGAGATTGATCGAGAACCGCTCGACCCACGCACCAGCGAAGGAATGTCTTGATCGACTTCAGGGTCTTGTTCGCGGCGACAGGGGCCCCGCGCTGTTCAATCGCCGAGACCAGTTCAACGACGTCTCGCTTGCTGATCTCATGAATGCTCCTGCCAGTCCAGGTCTTACCCATTTCCCGACGTAGGAGCCGCGCTATCTCACCCCCGGAGCGGTTCTGTGACAGCCGTTGGGCAATGAACGCCTCGAGCAGATCCTCAACGCGGTCTGCTACGACACGTCGTTTTGCCTCCCGCTTCTCGGCCGCCGGATCGCGGCCCTCGAGCTTCGCCGCGAACACTTTCTGCGCCGCCACGCGCGCCTGATGAAGAGTCACGCGCCCATACGGCCCGATGGTATACTTGCGCAGCCGCGAGCCAACACCGCCGGTGCGGTAGAGAACGATGAACACCCTTCGGCCTTTCGGCGTGACCTTGACGCCGAAGCCGGGGCAACCGGCGTCCCAGTAGACCACGTCGGATTTTGGAGTCGGTAGTGCGTCGATGGCGCTCTTGGTCAGTCGAATGCGTGGCATGGCGGGCGGCACCTTTCGTCAGGTGCTACCTTCGTGTCACATAGGTAGCACCGCGAATGAAATGACAGGATCGAACGTGATACGCCGTCCGCATTCGCGCAAGAAAAATCAATGTGTTATGAACCGTCAGCAATCAACGTCCATCTCGGGAAATCACTGACCCGAGAACCACCGGGGAGAGGACTATTCGGTTTTGCAACATTAAGGGATGGGTGAGGGGGCTAGGATCCATTAGTGCCGCCGGTAACTCCCTCACCCCAACCCTCTCCCCAAATGGGGAGAGGGAGCGCACCGAGTTTGCGGCGAGATAACAGCGGAGGAGCACGATGCGAAAGGTGCTGATTTTATTCGCGGCTATCGCCGCGGCAGTTCTCGCCGCCGCGCCGGCGCAGGCCCAGCAGACGATCAAAGTCGGGGTGATCCTTGCCTATTCCGGCCAGTTCGCCGATCCGTCGGCGCAGATGGACAATGGCATCAAGCTCTACATGAAGCAGCATGGCGACAGCGTTGCCGGCAAGAAGATCGAGCTTCTGCGCCGGGACACCGGCGGAATTGCGCCGGACATCGCCAAGCGCCTAGCGCAGGAGCTGATCGTCCGCGACAACGTGGACATGCTCGTGGGTTTCGCGCTCACGCCCAACGCGCTCGCCGCGGGCGACGTCTCGGCGCAGGCGAAAAAATTCATGGTCAACATGAACGCGGCGACTGCGATCATCACGACGAAGTCGCCCTACATGGTGCGCACGTCGTTCACCGTCCCGCAGTTGAACCAGACGCTCGGCACCTGGGCCTACAGAAACGGCATCCGCAAAGCCTATACGATGGTTTCCGATTTCGGCCCCGGCCATGACGGCGAAGCGGCGTTCCACAAGGGCTTCAAGGATGCCGGCGGCGAGATCATCGGCGCGGTGCGCTATCCGGTGGCGAACCAGGATTTCGCCGCCTTCGTCCAGCGCGCCAAGGACGCCAACGCGGACGCGATCTACATTTGGACGCCCGGCGGACCGCAGCCGGCGGCGATCGGCAAGGCGCTCGCCGAGCGCGGCATCGATCCCAACAAGACGAAAATCCTCGGGCAAGGCGAATTGACGTCGGAAGACGCGCTGAAAAACATGGGCGATGCCGGCCTCGGCATCATCACGTCCTTCCATTACGACTATAACCATCAATCGGCGATGAACGCCGCCTTCGTGAAGGCCTACAATGAGGCGTTCGCACGCAATCCGGACATGTTCTCCGCCGGAGCATTCGACGGCATGCACGTCGTCTACGAGGCGTTGAAGAAGACGGGCGGCAAGACCGACGGCGAGAGCCTCATCACCGCCGCCAAGGGCATGCAATGGGAAAGCCCGCGCGGTCCGATGCGCATCGACCCGGAAACCCGCGACGTCATTCAGACGGTCTATATCCGGCGCGTGGAGAAGGTCGGCGGCCAGATCGTCAACGTCGAGTTCGACAAGGTCGAGAACGTCAAGGATCCGTTCAAAGCCGCGATGAAGAATTAGCATGTTCTTGCGAAATGCAGTCAGCGCGCGCGGCGCACTCCTCGCTGCGCTCGGGCTAGCCTCTCCCCGCTGCGCGGGGAGAGGGTTGCAAGCTCCGGCATGATCGCCTCGGTCTTCGGCGTCCTGTTCGACGGCTTTGCCTACGGGATGCTGCTGTTCATCCTGTCGGTGGGGTTGTCGGTGACGCTGGGCATGATGAATTTCGTCAACCTGGCGCATTGCAGCTTCGCAATGCTCGGCGGCTTTGTCACCGTGACCTTGACCGATCAGCTCGGTTGGCCGTTCTTGGCCAGCCTGCCGCTGGCATTCCTGGCGGCGGCGCTGGTGAGCGTCGCATTCGAGCGCGGGCTCTACCGCCGGCTCTATGGCGCGAGCGATCTCGACCAGTGCCTGCTAACGATCGGCATCGTTTTCGTCTCAGTCGCAGTCGCAGCGTATATCTACGGCACGATCCAACAGCCGGTGACTCTGCCGTCGTACCTGCGCGGCACGGTCTCGATCTTCGGCCACAGCCTCGGCGTGTACCGGCTGTTCCTGATCGGCGCATCGGTGGCGATCACAGCCACACTGATCGCCGCGCTCGAATACACTCGGTTCGGCGCACAGGTGCGCGCTGCGGTCGACAACCAACGCATGGCGCGCGGCCTCGGCATCGATGTCGATCGCGTATTCGCCGTCACTTTCGCGCTCGGCAGCGGGCTTGCGGGTCTCGGCGGCGCGCTCGCCATCGAGATCGTCGGCCTCGATCATGCGTTTGCCTTCACCTACCTCATCTACGTGCTGATCGTGGTGGCGGTCGGCGGGCTCGGCTCGATCACCGGCTCGTTCGTCGCCGCGAGTCTGCTTGGCATCAGCGACATGGCCGGCAAATACTATTTTCCCGAGCTCGGGGCGTTTCTGATCTATTTCGTCATGGTGGCGCTGCTGATGTGGCGGCCGCTCGGTCTGTTCGGGAGACGCTAAGCGATGACGTCGTCCGCGTTGACCGAGCCGCAGCGCTACCTCGAGGCGCAGATTCGCTGGCGTCCGGTCGAAATCGCCTTCTGGCTCGCAACGCTATTGCCGTTCGTGCTCGCTCCCAACTACCTCGTGTTGGCGAGTCAGATCGCCATTACGGCGCTGTTCGCGTTGTCGCTCGATCTTATTCTTGGTTACGCCGGTATCGTGTCGCTCGGGCATGCCGCCTATTTCGGCTTCGGCTCCTATACCGCAGGTCTGATCGCGAAGTGGGGCTGGGGCGAGCCGGTGACCGGCTTGCTCATGGCCGCCGCCGCCGCCGGCGTGCTTGGTTACGTCTCGAGCTTCATCATTGCCCGGTTCCGCCATCTGGCGCTGATCATGATCACCCTTGGTTTCGGCCTACTGCTCGCCGAAGCGGCCAACAGCGCAAGCTGGCTGACCGGCGGTGCCGATGGTCTGCAAGGCGTGCGCATGTGGAAGCTCTTCGATGTCTTCGCATTCGACCTCTACGGCACCACCGCCTACAGCTATTCGCTCGCGGTTCTGTTTCTTGCCTTTCTCGTCGCGCGGCGGCTGATCGGCTCGCCTTTCGGGCTGGCGTTGCGGGGCATTCGCGAGAATGCCGTTCGAATGCCGGCGATCGGCGCGCCTGCGCGCGCGCACATCCGCAAGGCCTACACCATCGCCGCGGTCATGGCCGGCCTCGCCGGCGCGTTGCTGGCGCAGACGACGGAGACCGTCTCACTCGAGACGTTGAGCTTCGCGCGCTCGGCGGACGTCCTGGTCATCCTCATCCTCGGCGGCGCCGGCCGGCTCTACGGCGGCCTCGTCGGCGCGATCATCTACATGGTGGCACGCGACCAGTTCTCCGGCATCAATCCGCAATACTGGTACTTTTGGATCGGAACGCTGCTCATTTTGGTGGTGCTGTTCCTGCCGAATGGCGTCCTTGGCGGGATGGCGCGGCTCATGCGCTTCGCGCGGAGTCGAGCGTGACGATGCCGGCGCTGGCCACGCGCGGCCTGGACAAGCGCTTCGGCTCGCTCGTCGTGGCGAAGGACATCGAACTCACCCTTCCGCCGGGAGAGCGCTATGCGCTGATCGGGCCGAACGGCGCCGGCAAGACCACGCTGATCAATCTCATCACCGGCATGCTCAAGCCGGACAAGGGACGTATTTTCCTGGGCGAGAACGAGATCACGGCGCTCGAGCCCGATGCGCGCGTCAAATGCGGCCTCGTGCGCACCTTTCAGATCAATACGCTATTCCCCCATCTCAGCGCGCTCGAGGCGGTGACGCTGGCGGTGTGCGAGCGGCAGGGCTACGCCGGCAGTTGGTGGCGAGAGCTGCCGGCGTATGGCGATGCGGTCGAGGAGGCGTACGCCATTCTCGTTTCGCTGCGGCTCGCCGGGAGCTGCTATCGGCCGACCCGCGAGCTCGCCTATGGCCAGCAACGGCTGTTGGAGATCGCGCTCGCGCTCGCCACCAAGCCGAAGGTGCTCCTGCTCGATGAACCGGCGGCAGGCGTGCCGCAGGGCGAGAGCGCCGAGTTGTTTTCCGTCATCTCCGATCTCTCCCGCGACATCGCGGTGCTGTTCATCGAGCACGACATGAATGTCGTGTTCCGTTTTGCCCACCGCATCATCGTCATGGTGGGAGGACGCATCCTGGTCGAAGGCACGCCGCAGGACATCGCCGCGGATCACCGCGTGCGCGACGTCTATCTGGGCGGGGGGCGCCATGGCTGAGACGCTGCTTGCGCTCGAGGACGTGCGCGCCGGATACGGAGATGCGGTCGTGCTCGACGGCGTCACGCTCGCCGTGGCGGATGGGGGAAGCCTTGCCGTTCTCGGGCGCAACGGTGTCGGCAAGTCGACGCTGCTTCTCACCACCATGGGCTTCACCCGCGTCAGCCGCGGCGCCATCACCTGGCGCGGCCGCGATATCACGCGCACCCCGCCGCATGGGCGCGCGCGCAACGGCCTTGGCTGGGTGGCGCAGGAGCGGGAAATTTTCCCCTCGCTCAGCGTAGAAGAAAATTTGCTGGTCGCCGCGCGGCCTGGGCGGTGGAACCTCGAGGCGGTGTACGTCCTGTTCCCACGCTTGCAGGAACGGCGCACCAGCAGCGGCAATCACCTTTCCGGCGGGGAGCAGCAGATGCTGGCGATCGCCCGCGCGCTGATGACCAACCCGAGGCTGCTCTTGCTCGACGAGCCGCTCGAGGGGCTCGCCCCGATCATCGTCGAGGAGCTGGCCGCTGCGATCCGGCGCATGACTGCCGATGAAGGCACCGCCTTCGTGTTGGTCGAGCAGCACGCCGAAGTCGCACTGTCGCTGACCGACGACGCGATCGTGCTGGAACGCGGCAGCATCGTGCACCGCGCACGCTCGCAGGACTTGCTGAAGGACGAAGCCACGCTCGAACGCTTGATTGGATTGCGCTTGACGCAGACCCAATCCGGCTGAATGGCGCGGGCCAGCCCATATCGCAGAGACGGTGGGTTCCCGCTTGCGTGGCGACGACGCCTTATGGCCGCTGTGTCGAATAAGGGTTCAAAGCCTCCCCGCGATCAATTTCAACATCTCCGCACATTGGCGGCTCGCGTCGCTTCCGGGTTGCTGATGCGCTTCTGCCTGGATCGCCTGCGACACGGCTTCGTCGAGGATGAGCCGCACGGCTTCGTCGCGGGTGAGTAATCCCTTTTTAACCAGCGCCCGCAGCAGCACGAGCGTGGCGCTGAGCGCCGCCATCGCATAAGCCGCGTCCTCGACTGGTTTCATCTCGCGGTTCTCGCAAATGCGCCCTTGTCACGCGGGTGGGTTGAGCGCAGCGGATCCCACCGACCGCGCCGTAGGGGGGATGAGTTTTGCTTTCACCGGCCCATCGTATGCGCGGCTGCGGGCCGCTGCACCCAACTTACGCGAGACTTGTTCGACGATGTGTGGTGGCAATGCAACAGTTCACCGCAGAATTTGCATGCAGGTCCGTTATCCCCTTGTTCCGCCGCATGACGCCATCAATACTCCTCAGTGGGATACCGGTCGCCGGAGAAAGCGATGGCGCCGGTGGCCGCAGAGTTGAGAGCGCGTGATGTCGTCGTCGTATGTCATGTATTGCCAGGCCCAAGCCGCCGAATGCGCGCGGCGGGCGAGATTGGCGAGCTCGCCGGAGCTCGCGGCCGAGCGCCGGGATTTGGGGCTGCGCTGGCTTCGACTGGCGGAAAAGGCGAGGGCGGCATCGGTCGGCCGCATCCGCCAGCCGGCGTCAGCGGCGCCGCCCTCCGTCCTCAGCACCTCCCGCGCTCGCTCCGACGGATCACTAACGCCGCACCCTTGCGCACCGCGATCCGCCCTCCAGCCGGCTGCCGCATCGGCACCGGCGCGCGGATCATGGGCTACGACGCCGCGGCGATGACCGCATCCTCGTAACGGCCGGTGCCCATGCCGCTGTCGGCGAAGATGCCGTGGTCGGCGATCCACTTGAAGGTCTCTTCGTACACCTCTTTGGTGTAGGTCTCGAACACGAGGCGCTCGCCCGGACCCCAGCGGCGCGTGTCCATCGTGGCGTGGTAACGCGTCGGGAATTCATTCTTGTAATAGTGGGTATAGAGGTCGGGCCGCAGATCGATGTCCCGTTGTGCGCGCTTGAGCGCGCGGAAGAACTTGCGCAGGTCTTCGGGGTCCGGATCGCCTGTCACCATGGTGGCGATCATGAACGTCGTGTCGATCACTTTGCGGAAGCCGAGCTGCTCCGCGAAGTAATAGGGACCGCTGAACAGCGCCGAGGCCTGCGCCTTGCCCTCGATGAGCTGATCGAGCCGGTGAAACAGCATGCCGTCGGCGAAGGTCAGATTGATCTTGTCGGCCGGCATGTATTGCTCGAGCGCCTGGATGGTCGAGTAGTGGCTGCCAGACTGATAGCCAACGGCGATGGGAACGCCGGCGAGATCCTCAGGTCTCTTCACCGGCGAATTTAAGGGAACGAAGACGCCGGAAGGAGCCACCGAATACACCCCCGCATACAGCCGGCCCTTGCCCTTCGACGCGGCGACACCGACGGTCCAGTGGCAGGCGCAACTCACGTCGGAGCTTCGCCCGCGCTCGAATGACTGCATGGCCCCGACTCTGTCGCCCTTGTAATGGTGCGCGCCGTCGCTCGATTGGATGAGTTCCTGGAAGACGTAGTCGAGGCCCTCATCCTTGAAATATCCCTTCTCTTCCGCGACCCATTCCTGCAGCCGGAAGTGCGGTTCGATGACGAATTTTTGCTTGATCATGTTTGCCTCCTAGATCTCCTCGTTGCGTTTTCGACTTGGGTTCAGCAGCAGGCGCGGCTCGCTCTGTCACGGTGCTCGGCCACCCGCCGCGCGGCGATCATTTTCACGTGCTCGTCCATCAACCGCCGCGCGCCGGCGGCATCGCGCGCTTCGATGAGCGACGCCAATTCCTTGTGCGTAGTCAGCACGTGCTGCGCCACGATCGGCGTCAGCGTTGGATTTTGCGCCGGCCAGGAGACGTGCTGCAGCGAGATGAGTTGCACCACCAGGACGCGATTGTGCGACGCCTCGGCGACGGCGAGATGAAATTCGCGCGACGAGCGCGTGAAGGCACCGACGTCGTCGATCATGCGCTCGGCCTCGGCAATGAGTGCCCGCAGCCGCGCGTGATCGTCGGCGGTGGAATGCGCGGCGGCGAGCTCTGCGGCCAGGCATTCGATGGCGCGTTGCGCATCCATGATTTCGCCGACCGGGACGCCGGCAAGATCGAGCTGCACGGCGAGTGCCTCGGCGAATAGGCGGGTATTGCCGCGCGATATGCGGGCACCGCCGCCGGAACCGACCTTGATCTCGACCACGCCCTGCGCTTCCAAGGTTCGCAACGCGTCACGGGCGACGATGCGGCTGACCCCAAAACGCTCGGCAAGATGCTTTTCCGTGCCGAGGAAATCGCCGGGGCGAAGCTCTTTGGCGAACAGCGCCTCGCGAACCTGGGCGACGATCTGCGTCGACATGGTCGCGGTGCGGAAGGGAATGACCCTCCGCTCGCCGTTCGTCATGGCCGGATGAAGCCGCATGCGGGTGTCCCGCCTGCCTCCTTGAGCGGTCGGATGAGCCGAGTAATCAAGGCAAAGCAGCAATTATGATAAAGATGATATCTTTCTTCTCCCCGCAGGTCAACCGGCATGCGCCGACCGGGACAACCTCATTCCGGGGGGTCATTTCTTTAGCCCCGCGGCCTGTGCCACCTCACTCCAGCGCTTGCTTTCGCTCTCGATGTGGCGGGCGAATTCGTCCGGGCCGCCGCTCAGCGGATCGATGCCCTGCGGCCGCCAGGCGGTCACGACCTCGTTTGTCGCCAGCGCCTCGCGCGCGGCGCGCGACAGCTTGTCGATGATGTCGCGCGGCGTTCCGGCGCGCGCCATCAGGCCGAACCAGATCGAGGTGTCGAAATCGCGCATCCCCGCTTCCGCCATGGTCGGTAGGTTCGGCAAGATGGCGGGACGTTTCGACGCCGCCGATGCCAATGCCCGGAGCGAGCCTTTTTCGACCTGGGAGATCACCGCGGAGGCGGGAGAGAACATCATCGTCACCCGGCCGGCGAGAAGGTCGGTCGCCGCTTGCGGGCTGCCCTGGTAGGGCACGTGCACGAGCTTGACGCCGGTGCGCATGCTGAAGAGTTCGCCGGACAGATGCGGCGCCGTGCCGACGCCGGTGGACGCGTAGAGGACTTCCCCTGGCTTCGATCTGGCGAGCGCAATGAGTTCCGGCACGCTCTTGACACCGGTCGAAGGCGGCACCACGAGGATGACGGCCGCAGTGTTGATCAGCGCGATCGGCGCGAAGTCCTTGATCATATCGAACGGCAGGTTGGGGTTGATGGCCGCGTTGGTGATATTGGCGGACGACGCGATGAAGAGCGTGTAGCCGTCTTTGGCGGAGTGGGCGACAAATTCGGCCGCCAGGCTTGATCCGGCACCCGGTTTGACTTCGATGACGAACTGCTGGCCGAGAATTTGCCCCATGCGCTGGCCCAAAACGCGCGCGGTGATGTCGGCGGCCGAGCCCGGAATGAAACCGACGATCAGCCGGATCGGCCGGTTCGGATAATCGCTTTGAGAAAGTGCCGCAGGCGCGGCCACGCCCGCGAGCACGAGCGACGCAACCGCAAGGCTAAGCCAGTTCACGACCCGCATTGTCCCATTCCTCCCGAGTTCCCGCCCGGCAGTTACCATTTCGGGCAAGCGGTGCAGCTTGACGGTTTTGCGCAACCGCGCAAGCTAGCGCCATGTTCGTCGATTTCTTTCACGAGCTCAAAACCGCCGGCGTTCCAGTGACGCTGCGCGAATACCTCACGCTGATGGAGGCGATGGAGAAAGACCTCGCCGGGCGTCGGGTCGAGGACTTCTACTATCTGGCACGCGCGGCGCTGGTGAAGGACGAGCGCAACCTTGACAAGTTCGACCGCGTGTTCGGTCATGTGTTCAAGGGGCTGGAGCTCCTGAGCGAAGCGCTCAGCGCCGACATCCCGGCGGCATGGCTCAAGAAGCTCGCCGAGAAATATCTCACCGAGGAGGAGAAGAGAGAAATCGAGGCGATAGGCGGGCTGGACAAGCTGCTCGAGCTTTTGCGTCAGCGTATGAAGGAGCAGAAGGGCCGCCACCAGGGCGGCAATAAATGGATCGGCACCGCCGGAACCTCGCCGTTCGGCGCCTATGGCTACAATCCCGAAGGCGTGCGCATCGGCCAGGACGAGAATCGCAACTTCCGCGCCGTCAAAGTCTGGGATCGCCGCGAGTTCAAGGATCTCGACGACCAGGTCGAACTCGGCACGCGCAACATCAAGATCGCGCTGCGTCGCTTGCGCAAATTCGCGCGCACCGGCGCGCCCGAGGAGCTCGATCTCGACGGCACCATCAAGGGCAGCGCCCACAAAGGCTACCTCGACATCCTCATGCGGCCGGAGCGCCACAACGCGGTGAAGGTGTTGTTGTTCTTCGACGTGGGTGGATCGATGGATTGGCACATCAAGGCAACCGAAGAGCTGTTCTCGGCCGCGCGCAGCGAGTTCAAGCATATGGAGCATTTCTACTTCCACAATTGCCTCTACGAGAAGGTGTGGAAGGAGAACCGTCGCCGGTTCGACGCCACGACGCCGACCTGGGACGTGCTGCATACCTATCCCCACGACTACAAAGCCATCTTCGTCGGCGACGCGTCGATGTCGCCCTACGAGATCATGGCGCCGGGTGGCTCGGTCGAGCACTTCAACGAGGAGACCGGCGCGATCTGGATGGAACGGGTGGCGCGCACCTATCCGGCCTGCGTGTGGCTCAATCCCGTCGCGGAGAAGGATTGGGACTACACCCAGTCGATCCGCATCGTGCGCCAGCTCATGGGTGGGCGCATGTATCCGCTGACGCTGGATGGCTTGGATAAGGCGATGCGGGAATTGGTGCGCTAGGCGGCGCCGATCGGTGGAATGCGCGAGGCCGAAGGCTAGAGGTTGCTTGGCGTCCCGACCCAGCGGCCCATGCGGAACACATGGCGCGAGATGGCGATGTCGGTCACGCGTCCGATCAGATTCGCCACCGGCACCGGACCGTGTGCAATCCTGTCGCGGCTGTCGACGCTATTGGCGCGGTTGTCGCCCAGCACGTAGACGTGTCCGGCGGGCACGCGGATTTCCGGTTCGTTGGCGAAGCGTGCGTGCGGATCGCCGGAGTCGACGTAAGGCTCCTCGACCATCATGCCGTTGACGATGGCGTGACCGCCCTTGATGGCGATGCGGTCACCCTCGACCGCGACGATGCGTTTGATGTAGTGCACTTGCTCTTGCTTGGGGTGCACGTAGACCACGACCTCGCCGCGGCTGGGATGGCGGCTGTGATAATAGGTGGCGTCGGCGAGAAAATATTCGCCCACCCGCAGGGTGGGCTCCATGCTCGGAGTGGCGGCGTTCAGCCACAACAGACGGCCCGATGATTTGGCATGCACGGCATAAAGGCAGGGCCCGGCGAAGATTAGCCAGGCGAGTACAAAGGCGCCGGCATAGATCGTCCATCGATTGTAGCGGTGGTGGGGAAAGTCCTGCATCCGATTGGCGCGCGAAACCGCGTCGACCATGATGTAGAGCCACAGGCCGATCAGCAACGCGATACTGACGGCGAACATCCAGAACCGCGCCAGCACGCCCATCATCGCGAACATCAGCAACGTGTCGGCGATGATCACCAGAATGAACAGCGTCACGCCGCGTCGGGCCTGGCCGAGATAGATGTGCCCGAGGCCGGGCGTCAGCGCGGTCAGCAAGGCCGTTATCCAGGGAGAGGGGCCGCGTCGTTGGTCTGCTTGTTCGTTTGCCCGGGCCGGCGCGTAGTCGGCAAAAGCCATCAAGAGCTCCGAATGTCGCCCCGCATGCGACCACCCCGTCGCGGTCGCACCCCCCCGTGACTGTTAGTCTATCGAGGCCGGGTCAAGGTTCGAGCGCCGCGCCGATTATTTGATCGTGCCACAGCCCAAGCGAGTGCAATTGCGGGATCAAATCAATCTGTAGTTGCAGACCTGATGCGGAACTCAGTCGCGCGATTCAGCGCCGCACGGCGACATAGGCGCCCAGCGAGGCCATCAGCGCCGCGATCGCCATCGCAAGCAAGTTGACCGCCAGTTCGGTGCCGGGGCCCGCCGCATCGGGTGCGGCGTCGGGATGGCCGATCTGCGCAAGCGCGAGGACGAGGGCAGCGCCGGCGACCCACCGCAGCAAGCGAAACCGGCGCCAGGGCGGGGAAAGGCGGCTGAGCGCCGCAGCGGCGATGCCGCCCGTGACGAAGGCGAGCCCGGCAATGGCCCACCACGGTCCCGTCGTGCGCAGCTGCCGCGTGCCGGTCGCGAATAGAGTGTCCCAGGGGCTCGCGAGCTCGAAGCCGGCGCTGCGCAAATAGGCCTGCAGCGCCAGCGCAGCCAGCAGGCCGCAGGTCAGCGCGGCCGCGTAGATCAAAGCCGGGGGCAGCGCGACGAGCTCTCGTTTGGGCGTCGGCATATGGGTCATGGCAGAAGCGTAGAATGCCCGGGCCAGGCCCGGGCATCAATCGCGGTGGGTCAGAAAGCGATGGGATCAGCCGCGCCGCTCGGCTTCCCAGATTCCCGAGCAGGCGCCGTTGCCGTTGCCGCTCCACGACCCGGCGCCGCTCGTGCCGCCGAGGCGGCCCTTGCCGGTCGCGCTCTTGTCGCCGGCGTTGACGCTTACGATCACGGCGCCGTTCTTGGCAACCTTGCCGCTGATGTTGATGGGCGCTGAGCCCGCATTAACGAGACTGCCGTTGGTGATGCGGACGGGATAGCGATACGCGGCATCGCATTGACCGCTCTTGGTCACGATCACCACGCTCCAGAGGCCGTCGTAGCTCGGGCCGGCATCGGCCGGACGAGGCGCGGGAAGCGCGGCCGCGCCGGCAAGCGCCGTCGCCACCAATAGGCCCCGGGCCCGGGTGCAAACTCGCAAATAAGTCATTGTAGCCCCTTCCTGTTTCCGTGCCGGGCGCTGCCCCCTTATCCCGGGCGAACGGCACCGAATCCAGCGATCCTCGTGTAGCGCCATCCCGTTAGTCGCAGACGGGTCCGGATTGGTTCAAATCGGGGGCCAAAGCAGCCGGGTGAGAGCCCATGCGGTTCCTCCAAGTCGCCACCGAAAGTAGATTCGCGTCCGTGGCCGGCTGCCCCTTAGTGGGGTGTCGCTGCGCCCGGAATACCTGGAGGAGGAGAGCATGGCGGCAGAGCGCTTCGATTTTCCCAACGCTCAAGGGCAAAAGCTTGCCGCGCTGCTCGATCGTCCCGCCGGTGAGCCGCGCGCCTACGCGCTGTTCGCGCATTGCTTCACCTGCGGCAAGGACATCCACGCCGCCAAGCGCGTCGCCGAGGGGCTTACCGCGCTCGGCATCGCCGTGCTGCGCTTCGACTTCACCGGGCTCGGCTCGAGCGAAGGCGAATTTGCTAATACGAGCTTTTCCTCCAACGTCGCCGACCTCGTCGCGGCGGCGAACGAGCTGCGCCGCCGCGCCCGCGCGCCTGCCATCCTCATCGGCCACAGCCTCGGCGGCACGGCGGTGCTCGCGGCGGCCGCCGACGTGCCCGAGGCGCGCGCCGTGGTGACGATCGCCGCGCCCTGCGATCCCACCCACGTGACCGGCCTGTTCAAAGGCCGCCTGGACGACATCGCCGCCGCGGGCGAGGTCGACGCAACGCTTGCCGGACGGCAATTTCGCATCAGCCGCGCCTTCGTCGACGACCTCGCCGAGCATAAGTTGCTCGAGCGCATCGCCAATCTGCGCAAGGCGCTGCTCCTCTTTCATTCGCCGACCGACCAGATCGTCGGCATCGACAATGCGAGCCGGATCTTTACCGCGGCCAAGCATCCCAAAAGCTTCGTCTCGCTCGCCGACGCCGATCATCTCTTAAGCCGCCGCAGCGACGCCGCTTACGTCGCCAACATCATCCGCGCGTGGGCCGAGCGCTATCTCGACGCGCAGCAGGGCGCCGCTGAAGCGGTGCACGATGCGAAGGCCGTCGTCGTGCGCGAAACCGGGCAGGGACGATTCCAGCAGGAGATCACGGTCGGCAGGCACGGGTTTCTCGCCGATGAGCCCGTCGAGGTCGGCGGCCTCGACAGCGGTCCGGGTCCTTACGATCTCCTGCTCGCAGGACTCGGCGCCTGCACGGCGATGACGCTTCGCCTCTATGCCGAGCGCAAGGCGCTGCCGCTCGAAGGCGTGACGGTCGAGCTCCGGCACTCCAGGATCCACGCCGTCGATTGCGAAAACTGCGAGACCAAGGAAGGCATGCTCGACCGCATCGACCGGGCGATCACGATGCGCGGGACGCTCGATGCGGAGCAGCGGCGGCGACTGCTGGAAATCGCCGACAAGTGTCCGGTCCATCGCACGCTGACATCGGAGATCGATATTCGCACGGTGGAGCAGCCGCAGGCGTGATCATTCGCGCGTGAGTCTGGCGGTCGCGATGATCGGCACCGAGCCGGAAATCCGACGGCGAAGGGCGGCCGGCGCGGTGGCCGGCGTCATTGCGCCTTGATGCCCGTCGAGGCAATGACCTTGCGCCAGCGCTCGCGCTCTTCGGCAAACAACCGGGCGGTTTCCGCCGGCGATTGCCCGCCCGGTCGCGTGGACATCGCCTGCAGGCGGTTGACCACATCG
>Ga0306920_100004397_pt1 | contig 18051 bp, 14 predicted proteins | sample flu12Cox44000170_FD_204666 | JGI IMG/M metagenome (GOLD analysis project Ga0306920, IMG submission 204666) | Lab enrichment of tropical soil microbial communities from Luquillo Experimental Forest, Puerto Rico - flux4day.12C.oxic.44.000.170 (v2)... | ecosystem: Environmental > Terrestrial >... | reverse complement strand
CACCCACACCGACGAGGCCTGCGCGAGCGGCGACACCGCGCGCAGGGCGGCGGTGACATTCGGCAGATCGTGACGGAGCGGGTTACGTGGCATGTCGGGCAGTGTAACCGGGATCGGGCATCGGCGTGCGCTTACTCACGCGGCAGCACCTCGATTTCGGGCGCGTCGAGCAGCAGGCCCGGCGTTTCGCCGGGGGCGCCGGGGTCGCGCCTCGCGAGCTTGCCGTCCACCGAAGCCCCGCAGTCCATCTGCAGTTGCTGGTAGTAGATGTTGCCGACCACGTGCGCGTTCGCCTGCAGTTCGACGAAGTGATCCGCGAACACGTCGCCCTGTATACGCCCGTTCACCACGATGTCGTAACCGTGCACGTTGCCCTCGATCGCGCCGCGCTCGCTCAACACGAGCAGCGTCTTCGCGCCCGCCTTGCTCGCGACATTGCCGCGCACGCGGCCGTCGAGACGCAGCCCGTCGGTGTATTCGAGGTCGCCCGTGATCGTGATGTCCTGCGCGATCAGCGTCGCCAGCTTGGTTTGCTCGATGCGGGGCTGCGGCTTCTTCTTGTTGCGGAACATGGAAAGCTCTCGTGAGATGTAGATGACGAAAAAGAGGGATGGCGCGCGCAGCGCATCACCGCGAACCGGCGCCGTGGTTCCGCAGGAACAGCAGTTCGGCCTGCAGCTTCGCGACGGCGGCCTGCGCGCCGTCCGCCGTGGACTGGAGCATGGCCCGCGCGGCGCGCTCCTGCTCGAGCCGCAATTGCGTGTTGCTCAGTTCGCGGCTCAATGCGTCGGGCGCAACCACGGGACAGCTCACCTCGCCGTGCGGCTCGAGCAGCCAGGCCGTGACGCCCGCGCCGGCCGCCGCGGCAAGCGCGGCCCACAGCACCACGCCGCCCACGCGCCGCGCGCGCGAGCGGACCGGTAGCAGTTCATAAGCGCGATCGGCATGCGTATGCACGCGCGCGGTGCGTCGCGTATCAGCCATCGATCGGCGCCGCGAACAGTGCGAGATAGTTGGCCGGATTGACGGGCTGCCCGTTCACGAGCACTTCGAAGTGCAGATGCGGGCCGGTCGAGCGGCCGGTCGAGCCCACGTCCGCGATGTGTTCCTGCGGCAGCACGATCTGGCCCACCCGCACGTCGATCTTCGAAGCGTGGCCATAACGCGTGACGAAGCCGTTGCCGTGGTCGATCTCCACCGCGTTGCCGTAGCCCGCCTTCGGACCCGCGAAGATCACGCGGCCACCCGCGGCGGCAAGAATGGGGGTGCCGGTCGGCGCGACCAGATCCATGCCTGGATGAAAGCTCAGGCGGTGCGTGAACGGATCGATGCGATTGCCGAACGGCGAGCCGTTGCGGCCGCCGTCCATGGGCCGGCGGCCCGGAAACGCGTCCCACGCGGCCGCGTGCCCGGCAGTGGCCTGCTCGAGAGCGGAAAGCGTCGCGGCCAGGCAGTCGAGTTCGCCGTTGACGGTGCTCGCGTTCGACCGCGCAGCCGATGCCTCCACGCAGCGGTGCGGCGCGAGCGCGGGGCCGCCCTCGCCGTCCCCGTCGTTATCCGCGTCGCCTTCATCGCCCGAGCGCGCAGGCGCGGCCGAAGGCGTGGCGCCGCGCACCGACTGCGCGCGCAGCCGCTGGTCGAACTGCCGCAATTGCGCGAGTTCCGCCGCGAGACGTCCGATGCGCGGTTCGAGCAAGGCAATCGACGCGTCCATGCGCCCGATTTCGCCGACGACGTAATGATGCTGGTTCGCCCCAGCGGGGCCGGAAATGACCGGCGGCCGCGCGAAATGACCGATCGCGACGCCGCCGGCGAGCGCGAGCACGGCCGCCGCGCACGCCAACGCGATCGCGGCACGGCGCGCCGCGCCGTGCGTGACGAAGCGGACATCGCCCTTCGTCAGATCGTCGGCGGAACTGGACCATGGCAATTTCATGAGCGGCCCCCTGTGGCGCGCACGCCTTGCACAGACGCACGCCGGGAGCGGAATAGCGGAGACAGAGCAGACATCTTCGGCTGGGATGGCCGGCACGCGCCGGCCTGGAAAAAATCAAAGCGCCGATTATCGTGGCGTCGCAAAAAGCCTCATCCCAATTTAAAGCCCGCATTTAAAGCCCGCATGGCGCGCGCCGCCTCGGACCTAATGTGCCGAGCGAGCCTCGTCGCGCGGTCTTGCGGGCGATAAAGCCATTCCCGCACAGGCGAAACGATCCGTCACACCCACATCCGTCGTTGGCTGCGTGGCGTTGCCGCAGCCCTTGTCGCGCCTCGCGCAACGGCGCCTCCGCACCTGCGGCAGGCCCTCTTCTGACAAAAGAACTTGACTTCTCGCGCCACCGAACTAATATACGCACCGCGTACATCAACCAGAAATCACGGGTGCCAGCATGAGCGTTCCGCAACAAGCCTTCCTCCGTGACGCCATGCGGCGTCTGAACATGACCCGCGACGCATTCGCGAGCCGCATCGGCGTGTCGCGGCGTGCGCTCGACACGTGGCTGCTGCCCGAGGAGTCGCAGGAATCGCGCGCCATGCCGGAAATCGTCGAGCGCTTCGTCTCGGAAATCGTCGGCAGCGGCGAGCCGCGCGAAGGCTATACGCAAAGCGTAGACTCGCAGTCGCTCGCGAGCCAGATGCAGTTCGAAGGCAAGCCGCAACTGCTTTCCGTCGACCAGTTCTCGCGCGACGCCGTCGAGAAGCTGTTCCGCGTGGCCGACATCATGCAGCCCATCGCGCGCCGCCGGAAAATCTCGCGCGTGCTCGAAGGCGCGGTGCTCGGCAACCTGTTCTTCGAAGCCAGCACGCGTACGCGCGTGAGCTTTGGCGCCGCGTTCTGCCGCCTGGGCGGTTCGGTGTGCGACACGACGGGCTTCACCTTCTCCTCGATGGCGAAGGGCGAATCGATCTACGACACGAGCCGCGTGATGGCCGGCTACGTGGATGCGATGGTGATTCGGCATCCTGAACAAGGCTCGGTGGCCGAGTTCGCGCGCGCCGTGAACATTCCCGTCATCAACGGCGGCGACGGCCCCGGCGAGCACCCGAGCCAGGCGCTGCTCGACCTCTACACGATCCAGCGCGAGTTCTCGCGTCTGGGCAAGATCGTCGATGGCGCGCACATCGCGCTCGTGGGCGACCTCAAGTACGGCCGCACGGTCCATTCGCTCGTGAAGCTGCTCGCGCTCTACCGCGGCATCAAGTTCACGCTCATTTCGCCGCCGCAACTCGAAATGCCGGCGTACATCGTCGACAAGATTTCGACCAACGGCCACGTGGTCGAGCAAACGCACGACCTGCGCGCCGGTCTGCGCGGCGCGGACGTGGTGTACGCCACGCGCATCCAGAAGGAGCGCTTTGCCGACGAGTCGTTCGAAGGCTACACGCCCGAGTTCCAGATCAACCAGGCGCTGATGGACGAGTGCTGCAGCGCCGAGACGCTCGTGATGCACCCGCTGCCGCGCGACAGCCGCCCGGGCGCGAACGATCTCTCGACCGATCTGAACCACGATCCGCGCCTCGCGATCTTCCGGCAGACCGACAACGGCATTCCGGTGCGCATGGCGATCTTCGCGGTGCTGCTGGGCGTGGAGAATCTCGTGCAGCACTCGATGCGCGACGCCGTGTGGCGCCCGCCTGCATACCTCGGCCCGGATGACGCCGTGTTCCACGGCATCGACTGAGCCGTTGCACTCACAACGAAATCGGCCCGCAAGCGTCACGCTGCGGGCCGATTTTTTTGGCGCATGCCGCGCCTTACGACGTACAGACCGTCACGCACGTCAGCCCTTCCGCCTTTTCCGCCGCGTCGATCGCGGCCTCGAGCGCTTCGAACGCATGGCGCTCCACCTCGATCGCATCGAGCGGCACCTGCCCCGACCGCACGAGCGCGATCAGCGCCCGGTAATCCGCGCCGCTGTACATGAAGTGGCCCATCAGCTCCCAGTTGTTGATGAGCATCTCCCGATACGTAATCGGCAAGTCCACCTCCATGCTGCCCATCAGCACCATGCGGCCGTTGCGGCGCAGGCTGCGCAGCGCGGCGAGCGTGGCGTTCGGATCGGTGGCGTGGCCGACCATGTCGAAGGCGAGATCGGCCCCGCCGTTCGCGGCGGCACGGATCGCCTCGACATCGCGCGCCGTCTCGCCACTGAGCACGACCGTCACCACGCGCCCGCCCAGTGCGCCAAGCGGCGCCAGCGCCGACGCGCGCCGCCCGAGCGCCACCACACGGCTCGCGCCGAGCGCCAGCGCGTCGAGCACGGCCGCCGAGCCGAATGCACCGGCCGCGCCGTTCACCACCACGGTTTCGCCCGCGGCCAGGCGGCCGCGCCGCAAGCCGCCGAACGGCACCACGAGCTTGCCGAGCGCGGCGAGCTGCGCCGACGGGATGTGATCGAGACCGTCGAGCGGGAACACCGTCGAGGCCGGAAATTCGACCGCTTCACGCAGCGTGCCGTGCGGGAAATCGGCGAGCATCGGCGCGCTGTCCGGGCTGATCGCGGTGAGCCCCAGCAGCGCCTGGGCGGGCTCGCGCAGCGCTTCATCGGCCACCCAGTAGGGGCTCAACGCCACGCGCTGACCCTCGCGATACCCGTACACGCCCTCGCCGACAGCCAGCACGCGGCCAACGCCGTTGGTCCCCGGCGAAAACGGCCCCGGCGGGTAGCCGTAGGGCAGCTTGCCTTGCACATACTGGCGCGTATAGCTCAAGAGCGGCACGGCCTCCACGCCCACCAGCACCGCGCCTCGGCGCGCAACGGGTTGCGGCACGTCGCGCAGCGCGAGCGGCTCGCCGGGTTGATCGAGCATCCAGCCTTTCATGACATCTCCTTTGTCCTGTGCGTTGGGATTGGCATGTTTCGTCGACGGATTGAACTCTAGGCGAGCCGGACGTATTCTTGAAATCAATCCCATGCATTGCACCCATCACCGTGATCGATCTCTCCGGCATCGACCTGAACCTGCTCGTGTCGCTCGACGCCCTGCTCGCCGAGTCGAACGTGACGCGCGCCGCCGCGCGCCTGAACCTCACGCAGCCGGCCGTTTCAGCCCAGCTGGCGCGGCTGCGCCACCTCTTCGACGACCCGCTGCTCATTCCCGCCGCCAACGGGCGCGGCATGACGCCCACGGCGCGCGCGCTCGAACTGATGGAACCGCTGCACGCGGCGCTCAAGACGCTCGAAACAGTGGTGCGCCGCGAACCCGGCTTCGATCCGCTCACCGGCACGCGGCGCTTCGTCGTCGCCGCGAGCGACCAGTGCGTGGCGGTGCTCGGCCTGCCGCTGATGATCGAGTGGGCGCGGCTGGCCGGGCCGGGGCTGCAGCTCGCGTTCATCGCCATTGAATCAGGCGCGCTCGCGGAGCGCTTCGAGCGCGGCGAAATCGATTTGCTGCTCGGCTCCGCGCAGCAGGTGCCGCCGACGCTCAAGGCAAGAAAGCTCTACGACGAACGCTTCGTTGCAGCCCAGCGCAAAGGGCACCCGCGCGGCACCGCCGCGTTCGACCTCGACAGCTACTGCGCGCTGGAACATGTGCTCGTTTCGACCACCGGCGGAAGCTTCTTCGGCTTCATGGACGAGCATCTCGAAGCGCTCGGCCGCCGCCGCCGCGTGGCGCACTCAGTGCAGCACTTCACGCTCGTGCCCGAAGTGCTCGCGCGCACCGACTACGTGGCGACGCTGCCGTACCGGCTCATCGCGCGCTATCAGGACCGCGTGGACCTGTTCGAGCTGCCCTTCGAGGCGCGCGGCTTTTCGATGCATGCGGCATGGCATCCACGCAATCACGCCGATCCAGCGCTCGTCTGGCTGCGCGAGACCGTGGCTGCGCTAACGCCCGGCGATATCGTTAGCGATCCTCTTCATTGACCGCCGGGCGAGATTCATCAGTCGATTGAATCGGCGAACGGGCTACATGCGCGCCGCCTATACTGCATGAGCGTCGCCCTTCCCTCGTCGTTTCCTGCTTGCCCGCTGCCTTGCGAAGCCATGCTGACCTTAGACGAAATCCGCGCGGTCCCGCTTTTCTCCTCGCTCCCCGAAGCCGAACTCGAGCGCCTCGCCAATTCCTCTGCGGACTTGCACCTGTGCCCCGGCGAATACGCCGTGCACGAAGGCGGCGAGCGCGCGCTCTACGCCGTGCTGTCCGGCAAGATGGAGGTCGTCAAGCTGTTCGACGGCGTCGAGCGCACGCTTGGGTGGCGCATGCCCGGCACGATCTTCGGCGAGGTGCCGCTCGCGCTGAGTTCGCCGTTTCCCGGCGCCTATCGTGCGGCCGTTCCCTCGCGCGTCATGCGCGTGGACGCGCAGCACTACTACGCGCTCGCCGCCGCCTCCTCCGAAGTCGCCACCCGCATGGGCGCGCTCGCGCGCGAACGCATAGGCGGCTTGCAGGGCCTTTCCGCGGAAGCGCCGCAAACGCGCGTCACCCTCGTGGGCGCGCGCTGGGACCCGGCTTGCGCAAATCTGCGTCAGTTCCTCGCGCGCAACCAGATCAGCTGCGAGTGGCTGACACCCGACGCACCCGAACTCAACACCCGCTGGAGCGGCCCCTGCCCCGAGGAGCGGGACTGCCCCACTTTGCGCCTCGCCGATGGCACGCTGCTGAGCCGCCCTGCCACGCGCGAGCTTGCCGAACGTCTCGGGCTGCAGACCAAACCGCTTTTGGAGGAATACGACACGCTGATCATCGGCGGCGGGCCAGCCGGGCTTGCGGCCGCCGTCTATGGCGCATCAGAAGGACTCCGTACCATTGTGGTCGAGCGCGAAGCGCCTGGCGGCCAGGCCGGCACCTCGTCGCGCATCGAGAACTATCTGGGCTTTCCAGGCGGCATATCCGGCGACGAGCTGGCGAGCCGCGCGTTGCAACAGGCCAGACGGCTTGGCGCCGAGATCCTCGTCACGCGGGCCGTCGATCGCGTGGATACCGCAGCGCGCGAAGTCCACCTCGACGGCGGCGACGTGGTGTGCGCACGCACGCTCATACTCGCGACGGGCGTGACGTGGCGGCGCCTCGCGATCGAAGGCTTCGACCGCTTCATCGGCAAGGGCATCTATTACGGCGCGGCGCGCAGCGAAGCAAGCGGCACGCATGGACTCGACGTGCATCTGATCGGCGGCGGCAATTCATCGGGGCAAGCCGCACTGTACTTCGCGAATCATGCACGCGCCGTTACGCTCCTCGTACGCGGCGACTCGCTCGAAAACAAGATGTCGCGCTATCTGGTCGAGCAGCTCGCCGGAAAGACGAATGTGCGCGTCGAACTGAATGCCGAAGTGGTCGGCGTGCAAGGCGACACGCACCTCACCGCCATCGACGTTCGCGACACGGCGAACGAGAGCTTGAGCCGCCGCGAGTGCGGCGGCCTGTTCGTCTTCATCGGCGCGGACGCGGAAACGGGCTGGCTACCGCCGGAAATCGCCTGCGACAAGCGCGGCTACGTGCTGACCGGCGACGATAACGTAAAGGCCGGACGCTGGTCGCATCGGCGCGACCCTTATCTGCTCGAAACCAGCGTGCCCGGCATCTTCGCCTGCGGCGACGTGCGGCTGAGCCCGGTGAAACGCGTGGCCTCGGCCGTTGGCGAAGGCAGCATGGCCATCGCCTTCGTGCATCGATATCTTCAGGAAGAGTGCGCGTAGCCTTTTCAAGGAACGGCATCGCGCGCGCCGATCGCGCCTCGCCCGTACGGTCTCGCCGCCGATGACGTTACCGTGCAGGACGGTTTGGTCGTGAGCCGCAGCGACAACACGCGCCGCGACCCGGCCGCCGCCGTCATCGCGCGCGCGGGCGGCCAGCCGATCGAGGCGCAGGTCACAGCGAAGCCGGGCGCGTGCGCGATCTGCCGATCACGCTCGACAAGGTCGTTCCGCAGATGAATTCGCTTGCATGATCTGCACTGAGCGGCCTGGACCTGCACTCGCACAGTGCATGAACGGTCGGCTAATGCAGGACGATTGGCGCGTGCGGGGCTTGCCTCACGCGCGCTTGCGCCGCACAATCACTGTTCACCCTCTTCGCGGGCGTTCCACACCCATGGCCTATGCGTCGTTCGCCACCGGCGTGTTGCTCGCCGCCGGCACCGGTTCGCGCTTCGATCCCAACGGTCTGCGCAACAAGCTCCTCGCTCCCCTTCCAGAAGGCACGTGTGTTGCCCGCGAATCCGCGCAGCGGCTGTTGCGTGTCGTGCCCAAAGTCATCGCGGTGGTGCGCCCCGGCGCGGAAACGCTCGCGCACGTGCTCAACGACGCGGGTTGCGATGTGGTGTTCGCGCCGGAAGCCGCGCGCGGCATGGGCGCAAGTCTTGCTGCAGGTGTGGAAGCCGATCATGAAGCGGAAAGCTGGATCGTCGCGCTGGCCGACATGCCGTGCATTTCAATCGAATCGATCGAAGCCGTGGCGCGTTCGCTGGACAGCGGAGCACCGCTCGTCGCGCCGTTCTATCGCGGGCAGCGCGGGCATCCGGTGGGCTTCGGCTTCGCGCATCGGGCGGCGCTCGTCGCGCTGGACGGCGACGCAGGTGCACGCGCGCTGCTGACCTCGCACCCGCTCACACGCGTCGAAGTGGACGACCCCGGCATTCTGCGCGACATCGATACGCCGGCCGACCTGAACGGGCTTTGATTCCCGGGCACATAAGCGCTGCGATGCTTCGATCGCGAGTGCTCGATGCGTGCAGGCAGGCGCGAGCCGCTTCAATCAGAGGCAAGCGCATATGAATGGAACACGCTTGAAATTGCGCCTGGAAATCGCCGGCCCGATTGTCCGCCAGGCATGACATCGATCGCCTACGCTATAAGATGACGCGCACAACGCGGCCATACGCTTTTAGCGCAAGAGGACCTCGCGATGATCTGTTCGCATACGACTCCGCTTCCCGATCCGCTCGCCGATCCGACGCGGGACCCCGAACGCGACCCGCTCACCCCGCCGGCGCCGGGACATCATACCGACGAGCCGCAGCAGCCCGAGGGGCCGCCGGACAAGGACCCCGTGTGATTGCCCGCCCGGCCCCCACGACCGGGTGTCGCATCCCACGCTAGTAGCGGCGCTTGCCAGGGCAGTGCACGAGTGCCGCGGTTCTTCTTACGCGCCTCATCCCCTTCCATCCCCAAATTCACGCCTTTCGACAAGCTTGCGTCATCGACGGTCGATCCGTAGAATGCAAACGATTCCTATTTGCAATATTACCTAAGACCGCCGTGAAGCCAATCGTGATCGCGTTCGCCGCCGCAGACGGGCCGGCGCGCCGGGATTTCGCATGAGACCGCTGCTGGTGCGCCTGCACCGCTGGTTCGGTCTCGGCACCGCAGCCTTCCTGTTCCTCGCCGGACTCACCGGCGCGGTGATCGCATGGGACCACGAGCTCGACGCGCTGCTCAACCCGTCGTTCTTTCACAGCACGACGCCGGGCGCGCCGCTGCCCGCGCTCGAACTCGCGAAGCGTCTCGAAGCCGGGGAGCCGCACGCGGTCGTGACCCTCATGCCGCTCTCCGTCGAGCCTGGCCAGACCTGGATTGCGCGCGTGCAGCCGCGCCTCGACCCGCAAACCGGACAACCCTACGCGCTCGACTTCAACCAGGTCGCGCTCGACCCCGTAACGGGCGCGGAGCAAGGCCGCCGCATGTGGGGCAAGGCGTCCCTTGCGCGCCAGAACCTGATTCCATTCCTTTACCAGCTTCACTACACGCTGTTCCTGCCGACGAAGATGGGCATCAACTTCGGCGTATGGACGATGGGCGTGGTGGGGATCGTGTGGCTGTTCGACGGTTTCATTGCGATCGTGCTCGCGTTCCCGAGCCTGAAAAGCTGGCGCAAGTCGCTCGCCTTTCGCGTGAAGCGGGGCGGCTACGCGCTCACCTTCGACCTGCACCGCTCCGGCGGCGTCTGGCTCTGGGGCTTGCTGATGGTGGTGGCCGTCACGTCGATCTCGATGAACCTCGGCGCGCAGGTCGTGCGCCCCGTGGTGTCGGTTTTCTCGACGCTCGCGCCGGACCCGTTCCGCAGCGTCGCGCCCGGCCCCGCGCTCACACCCGCCGAAGCAACGGCCGCGCGTGAGCGCATCGTGGCCGAAGCCACCGGTCTGGGCCGCCGAGAAGGCATCAGCGCGCCGCCGGGCGGGCTCTTCGCAGTGCCGGAGTCCGGCGTGTACGGCGTGGGCTACTACGCGGCGGGCAAGGACCACGGCGACGCGGGCCTGGGCAACCCCTGGCTCGTCATGAACGCGCGCACCGGCCAGGTGCTCGGCAGGCAGATTCCGGGCCATGGCAGCGCCGGCGACATCTTCATTCAGGCGCAGTTTCCGCTGCATTCGGGCCGCATCGCGGGGCTGGCGGGGCGTATCGCCATCAGCTTCACGGGGCTCGTCGTCGCGATGCTCAGCGTGACGGGCGTGCTCATCTGGCTCAAAAAGGCGCGGGCGCGGCGCAAGCCTGCAATGCAGGCGAAGCCGGCGAAGGCGGCGGCCAGCACGATCGGCACGCGCGAGCGGGCCACGAACTGACCGCGCGGACGAACGCGCAGCCAGACAAAAGGCCTTGCAACGATCACGCGCTGCAAGGCCTGATTCGTTTGAGGGCGCGAATTCGCGCGCCGCTCATCCCCGGCGCGTCACTTCATCGAACGCCGCCAGCAAGCGCTCGACATCGGCGGCATGAATGTCGCCCATCGTCGAGATGCGGAACAGTTCCGCCGACAAGCCGCCCTGCCCCGCGTAGATCACGAAGCCGCGCGCCTTGAGCGCGTCATGCAGCATCGGATAGTCGACGCCCGCGGGCAGCCGGAACGCGCGCAGCACCACCGACGATTCGTCCTTAGGCAGCACGCTCGCCATGCCGCGCGCGGCGAGCCCCGCGCGCACCTGCCCGGAGAGCGCTGCATAGCGCGCGTGACGCGCCTGCCAGCCGCCTTCGTCGGCGAGTTCGCGCAACGCCTCGACGAGCGCGTAGTACGCGTGCACGGAAGGCGTGAACGGCGTATTGCGCTGGTCTTGCAGCGCGGCGAGGCGCTTGAGGTCGAGATAGTAAGTGCGGCTATGCGCCTGTGCGAGCGCGGCGCGGCGCGCCACCACGAAGGCCGCGCCCGGCACGCCGTGCAGGCATTTGTTCGCCGTTGCGGCCACCGCCGCGATGCTCGTGTCGCCGAAGTCGATCGCTTCGGCACCGAAGCTGCTCACGCCGTCCACGAGCATCCGCACGCCGCGTGCGCGGCATGCTTCGCCCAGCGCGCGCAGATCGTTCAGGCGGCCCGTGGTCGTTTCGTGATGGATGATCGCGACGTGCGTGATCGACTTGTCGGCGTCGAGTGAGGCCGTGATGCGCGCGAGGTCCGGCGCCTGCATCCAGTCGTGCTTCACGACTTCATGCGCGATCCCGTACTGCTTCGCGATCGCGCTGATGCGCTCGCCGTACACGCCGTTTTCCACGATCAGCAGCTTGCCGTTCGCGGGCACGAGCGTCGAGATCATGCTTTCGACGGCGGCCGTGCCAGAGCCCGTCATGAGCACGGCCTGCCATTGCGCGGGATCGAGATCGTAGACGCCCACGAGACGCGTGCGCGCCTCTTCCTGCACGTCGAAGAACTCGCTTTCGCGATGGCACAGGTCTTCCTGGAGGAGGCTGCGGCGCACGCGTTCAGTGAGCGTGACCGGGCCGGGGTTGAGCAGCAGCATTGTCATGTCCTTCATGTTCTTATTGGGCAGACGCGTTGGCGAGCGCGCCGATGTGCCGCATCAGGCGCGTTTTCACATCGGGCGGCGTGATCGTGGGGCGCGGCAGGCCGTCGGGCGTGCCACGGCGGGTCGTCAGGCGTACGAAGCGTGTGCCTTCGACACCCGAAGCGCCCGGCGCGCGTTCCCGCGCGGCGGCAAGCACGCCATCGAGCACGGCGGGGTCGTCGCTTTCCACGGCATCCGCGTAGCCGCACGCGGCAGCCACGTTCGCGAACGAGACCTGCGCCGAGACGGTGGCCTGGCCGCCCGTGGAATCGTGCGCGCCGTTGTCGAGCAGCACGTGCGTGAGGTTCGACGGGCCATAGGCGCCGAGCGTCGCGAACGCGCCCATGCGCATGAGCGCGGCGCCGTCGCCGTCGAGCGCGACCACGTCGAGGTCGGGCCGCGCGAGCGCCAGGCCGAGCGCGAACGGCGTGACACAGCCCATCGAGCCCACCATGTAGAGCTGGTTCGAGCGGTCGTCGAGCGCATAGAGCTCGCGGCCGCAGAATCCCGTCGAGGCGACGACCACCGTCGATTGCGCGGGCGTCGCGGCGATCACGCGTTCGAGCGCCTGCTGGCGCGTGGGCAGTTGCTCAGGAGTCCGTCCGGTCCATTTCGCCTGCGCGACCGGCAGCGCATGCTTTTCCGGCATTGCGCCGCCGCCCGTGAGTTGGTATGGCGCGACGCTGCCCTTTTGCATGACGAGCGCGTACGGGCGGCCCGTTTCGTCCATATGCCGGATCGCGCGATCGAGCGCGCGAGCGATCTGGTCGGCTTCCGTCGGGAAGGTCTCCCACGGAATTTCCATCGTTTCCAGCATGTGCGGCGTGACCGGGCCCATCAGCGCGTGCTGCGGCTCGTCGGGCACGCCGGGCTGGCCGCGCCATGTCACGATCAGCAGTTGCGGCAGGCGAAAGGTCCACGTGAGCGAGGTGAGCGGGCTCACGGCGTTGCCGAGGCCCGAGTTCTGCATCATCGTGATGCCGCGCTTGCCAGCGAGCGCCACGCCCGCGATCAACGCGACCGCGTCGCCCTCGTTCGCCGCGCTCACGTAGTGCAGCGACGGGTCCTGCAGCACGTAGTTGATGAACGGCGTGAGGTACGAACACGGCACGCCCGCGTACCATTCGAAACCGCGCGAGCGCGCCGCTTCGACGAATTGTGCGGCTTCGATCATGCCTCGCCCTCCGCGCCGACCGGCGTTTGCGAATGCGTATAGACGCCCTGGGCGAAATCGCCCGCGCGGCGGAAGTCTTCCAGGTCGTTCACACCGCGCCAGTGGCCGCGCACGTATTGCACTTCGACCTTCTCGCCGTCCGCGATCAGCGCGTTGAGCAGCGCCGGCATGTCGAGCGTGTCGAAATCGGCGCGCGTCTGCAGTTGCGCGAGCTTGCCCGCGAGCTTCGCGCGGCCCGCGCCGCGCACGTTCACGAGACCGATCCAGCGGCCATGCGGCACAGCGTCGTGCTGGCCGTTCGCGGCCGGCTCGCTTGCCACGCGCTCGAGGAACACCTTGTTGCCGAACAGGCCGCGGTCGTCGCCCGACGAGCACCATGCGAAGTCGCGCGTGCTGCTGCTCTCCGACTCCGGCGACGAATCCACCACCACGCTGAAGTCCGCCTCGCTTTCCACGAGATCGCGCAGGATGTAGCTGCGGAACAGCAGGTCGCCGTACGAGATCACGGTGTCGTTATCGAGCGCGCCCACGGCGCACGCAAGCGAAGCCAGCTCGTTCGTCTGCGCGAAACGCTCGTTGCGCACGAGCTTGATGCCGGCGGTGTCGATCGCTTCGGCCTTGTAGCCGCCCACCACCGTGATGTCGTTGACCGACTGCTTCTTGAACGCGTCGACGAGCCAGCGCAGGAGCGGCTTGCCCGCAACGGGCAGCATGACCTTGGGCTTGTCCGCGGTGAAGGCGTCGAGGCCCGAGCCGCGGCTCGCGGCCAGCACGATCGCCGAGCCCGCGCCGCGCGACGAAGCGTTGAGATAGCGGTTCTCGGCTTCCGAATATTCGTCGGCGTCTTGCAGGCGGAAGATTTCGTTGACCGTCGCGATGCGGTCTTCCACGTCGACCAGCGTTTGCGTGTCGTGAATCGTCTTCGTGACGGCCTGCATGGCCGACACGGCCGCGCGGATCTGATGATTCGCCCAGATCACGCAGCTGATGCCCGCCTTGCGGAACACGTCGGTCGGCGTGCTGTAGTACTTGGTCGGCACGATCACGAGCGGGCCGCGGCCCGCCCACTCGCGCGCAAACGTGAGGATCTCGTCAGGCTTCGAGAGCTTGCTGTGGATGAGGATCGCATCCGCGCCGGCACGACGGTAAGCCTCGGCGCGCTTGAGCGCTTCGTCCATGCCCCAGCCCGCGATCAGCGCCTCGACGCGCGCGACGATCGAAAAGTGCTCGTCGGTCTGCGAGTCCTTGCCCGCCTGGATCTTGCCGCAGAACTCGTCGATCTCGGCGAGCGGCTGCGCCTCGCCCTTGATGAAGCTGTTGGTCATCGGGAACTGCTTGTCCTCGATGCACACGCCCGCAATGCCGCGCTGCTCCAGCTTGCGCACGAGACGGCGCACGTTGTTGAAGTTGCCGTAGCCGGTGTCGCCGTCGAGCAGAATGGGCAGGTCGCTCGCGTCGGCCATGAATTCGAGGTTGTCGACCACCTGGGTCCAGCTCGCCTCGTTGTTGTCACGCACGCCGAACTGCGCGGAGATCGAGAGGCCCGAGCCCCAGATCGCCTTGAAGCCCGCCTCGCGTGCAATGCGCGCGGAGAGGCCGTTGTGCGCTTCCATCAGGAATTCGAGTTCGTTGCTGATCAGCATCTCGCGCAGCCGCGCGCTGCGCGATGTCGAAACTGCGACGGGAACCCGTGCGGGGTCGCGTGCGTTCATTCTTCTTGCTCCAGTGGACGTCATGAAGGCGGCAGCGGGGGCCGCGCCGTGCGCGTCGCATCGTTGGGAAAATCCGTCATCCCGGCGGCGTCGCAGGCCTCGAAGCCTGGCCGGTCGGGGCCAAAGCCGCGACTATATCGGAAATGATTCGCATCCGCAGTCGACCACCACAAATAGTGGCAAATCATGGAGTTGCTGTGAAATTTGTGGTTTTTAGAGGCGCATTCGCGCGTGTTTCAACGCAGCGTCATATGCGCTGCATTTATTTGCCCCAGGTCAAGACTTGTTGCTTTGTATGAGGAAACGCTGCCCGAGCAGGGTTCCTCCTGGGTCGCGCGCACGTTTGCGCGGGCCGTTAACACACTCTGACGGCCTCGTTTCGCGCCCACGTTCGCCCCTCGTTTCGACCGTTGCGCCGCCCCTCTGGAATAGCCGAACGACCATGCAGAAGATGACCCTCAACAAGAAGCTCCGCTCGATGATCGCGATCCTCTGGATCGGCCTGCTGTTGATCGTCGCCTTTGGCGCCTGGCAAAGCCGCGAGGCGATGATCCGCGAGCGGCGCGCGCAGCTCACGACGCTCGTGGACGAAGCGACGAGCGTCGCGAACTACTACTACGGCCTCTCGCAACGCAACGTGCTTCCCGAAGCCGACGCGCAGAAGCAGGCACTCACCATGATCGGCTCGATCCGCTACGGCACCGACGGCTATCTGAGCATCAACAACTCGCAGGCGGTCATGCTGATGCATCCGATCAAGCCCGAGCTCGACGGCAAGAACCTCAGCGACTTCACCGACCCCGCGGGCACCCATGTCTTCACCGGGCTCGTGAGCGCGGCGAGCGGCCCGAACGGCGGCTTTCTCGATTACCTCTGGGCCAAGCCCGGCCACAGCGAACCCGTGCCCAAGACGAGCTACGGCCACCGCTTCGCGCCGTGGGACTGGGTGATCGTGACCGGCATGTATATGGACGACGTGCGCGCCGAGTTCTACGACAGCCTGCTGCGCTGGCTCGGCGTGACTTTCCTGCTGGGCGCCGCCGCCACCGCCGTGATGGTGTTCGTGGTGCGCAGCGTACGCAGCAGCATCGGCGGCGAGCTCGAAGGCGCGGTGGACGCGGCCAACCGCATCGCCAACGGCGACCTCACCCTGCATCTGCAGGTGCAAGGCTCGAACGAGCACAGCCTGATGCGTGCGCTCGCAACGATGCAAGGCTCGCTCGTGCAAACCGTCTCGCGCGTGCGCAGCGGCGCGGAGAACATCAACGTGGGCGCCAACGAGATTGCGGCAGGCAACACCGATCTCTCGCAGCGCACCGAGGAACAGGCGGCCGCGCTCGTGCAGACCGCTTCGAGCATGGACCAGATGACGGCGAACGTGCGCCAGAACGCGGACAGCGCCCAGCACGCGGCGACGCTCGCGAGCGAGGCCGCCAACGTCGCGACGCGCGGCAGCGCCGTGGTGGACGACGTGGTGCGCACCATGGGCGACATCACGACGAGTTCGCAGCAGATTGGCGACATCATCGGCGTGATCGACGGCATCGCGTTCCAGACCAACATCCTGGCCTTGAACGCGGCCGTGGAAGCCGCACGTGCGGGCGAGCAGGGGCGCGGCTTCGCGGTGGTGGCCGCCGAGGTGCGCAGCCTCGCGCAACGGTCGGCCACGGCCGCGAAGGAGATCAAGGCGCTGATCGAAAAATCCACCGGCACCGTGAGCGAAGGCCAGCAACTCGTGACCAACGCGGGCTCGACGATGACCGAGATCGTGCAGTCGGTGCGGCGCGTGCACGAGATCCTCGAGGAAATCAGCAACGCTTCGCGCGAGCAGAGCGCCGGCATCGAGCAGGTCAACCGCGCCGTGGGCGAGATGGATCAGGTGACGCAGCAGAATGCGGCGCTCGTCGAAGAGGCCGCGGCCGCCGCCCATTCGCTCAAGGACCAGGTGAACGTGCTGCGCGAGTCGATCGCCAGCTTCCAGTTGCCGGCGCACGCTTAACGCCGCACCGCCGGCTCCCCCGCCTTCCCGCCGGGCCGCGTTCGCGGCCCGCTTCGTTTTCCGCTGGTCCTTTCGCCCCCCCCAGGCGCATGACGGCGCGCAACGCGCGCCCGATTACCTTGCGGCTCCGCGCGCACCAATCATTTCAATTAAATTACACACTGTTTACAATATTGCTCTGCCAAGCTACCCCGCCTTGCCGATGATCCGCTCCAGGAAACCGCCGCGCGACCCGCACGCGGCCGCGACCCGTCACCCGATGCTTGCGCCGCGCCTGCCGGCGTGGCGCTCCCGGTTCATCGTGTTCGTTACGTTCGCGGCGTTCGCGGCGCTGGCGGGGCGCGCGTTCTGGGTACAGGTCGCCAATCACGGCTTCTATGTGAAGCAGGGCCAAAAACGCTACCAGCGCACGCTGCAGCTCGACGCCATGCGCGGGCGCATCGTCGATCGCAACGGGGCGCTGCTGGCCGTGAGCCTCGCGACCTTCGAAGTCTGGGTGAATCCCAGGCTGCTCGACGCCGCCGCGCACGCGCCGCTCGCGCGGCTGCTCGACATGCCGCTCGCGGAACTGGACCGGCGCGTGGGCGGCGACCGCTCCTTCGTGCTGCTCAAGCGCCAGGTGGACGGCGAAACCGCCGCGCGCATCGACGAGATGGGCACGGGCGGCATCACCCTGATCGCGGACTCGAAGCGCTACTACCCCGAAGGCGAATCGGCCGCGCACGTGGTGGGCTTCACCGATATCGAAGACGCGGGCCAGGAAGGCGTGGAGCTTGCCGCGAACGCGCGGCTGCGCGGCACGCCGGGCCAGCGCGAGGTGATCCGCGACCGGCTCGGGCGCGTCATTTCCGAGCCCAGCTCACGCGTGCAGCCGCGCAATGGCGAGACCGTGCAGCTCACCATCGACCGCCGTGTGCAGCAGCTCGCCTACACGCAGCTCAAGGTGGCCGTGGCCAGACACCACGCGGAGGCAGGCAGCGTCGTGGTGCTCGACGCGCAGAACGGCGAGATCCTCGCGCTCGCGAACTGGCCGTCGTTCGACCCGAACGACCGCGCACGGCTCACCGGCAAGCAGTTGCGCAACCGCGCCGTGGTCGACACGTTCGAGCCCGGTTCGACGATCAAGCCCGTAGTCGTCTCGCTCGCGATGGACCTGCGCAAGGTCGACGCGAACACGATCATCGACACCTCGCCGGGCACATACCGCATCGGCCCCGCGACGATCCACGACACCTCGAACCACGGTCGCATGACCGTGACCGAGGCCATCCAGAAGTCGAGCAACATCGCGCTCGCCAAGCTCGCGCTGAACCTTCCCGCGCAAACGATCTGGGACAAGTATCAGGAGTACGGGCTCGGGCAGAAGCCCGGCGTCACGTTCCCGGGCGTGGCGCCGGGCCGCGTGCGGCCGTGGGCGCGCTGGCGGCCCATCGAGCAGGCGACGATGGCGTAC